>ERZ835880.3153-NODE-3153-length-9884-cov-2.432801_pt1 | contig 9884 bp, 6 predicted proteins | sample MGYA00519944_ERZ835880 | MGnify/ENA primary metagenome ERZ835880 (study PRJEB31850, sample SAMEA3708787) | human gut metagenome | biome: human gut; feature: human-associated habitat; material: faeces | place: China | collected 2014 ... | reverse complement strand
CAAGAAAACAGGGGAAAATATCGTGCGCGCGTATTTCACGGTCAAGAGCGTGGAATATTTTCTGGAAAACCGTCCGACGGACGACAAGGTGTTCGCATTTTTGGAGGGTGCTGTGCAGGGAAGCTCTGATCGGGAGCGGATCCCGGATATTTATCTGCTGGCGCTGACAAAGTATTATGCGACGCTGCCGGAGCTTTCGGAGGAACAGCGGCGCCTATGCCAGTCGGTGGTGGATGTGCTTTTAGATGCGGGTATGATTTTTGCCTATTTTAAGGATCTGGCGCGGTTTATCCATATCCCGGGCAATATTTTAGATAAAGAAATCATCGAGTATCACGGAAACCGGGCGGTGCGCCCGTATCTGCGGCTGCGGATTCTGCCGCAGGAGGAAGAGTTCCACTATGAGGAAATGCGTCTCGTTTACCGGGATATTTACATCCGTGAAAAGGTGATTTTTGAGGGCGAGACGCTGGAATATCAGATCGAAGAGGAAGAGGACGGCGTCCGGAAGACGAAAGAAAAGGGAGAGATTTCCTGCCGGGAGATTCCGGGACGCAGCCGGGAAAGCCGGTTTGCGGCGCTCAATGAGATGAGTCTTTCTTTAAAAGTAAATAACGAGACGGCGCTTCGGGAAAAGATGCGGGAGTACCAGAAGAGAGATGCGGCGGTAAGCGCACTTTTCCCGATCGCCTGAGGAAAGGGATAGACGGACAAACGATAGATGAATGGACTTATAATTGGCATAGATCTGTGTGATTCATGCACACATATATCCTGTCAGGGTCAGGAGACGATCTGGTCGGTTCCGACCCGGATCGGAAAAGAACCGGATTCGGACGTCTGGCGGGTGGCAGAGGAGAGTGCCGGGGGCGCGTTAGAGGGCATGGTAGTGGAAGATAAGCTGCTTTCCCTGGCGATGAAGGACGGCACCGCCACGATCGATGGTGTTCGCTACGAGGGCTTATATCTGCTGAAAATGTTCCTGAAGCAGGTGCTTGCGATTCCCAGACAGGCGTCCGGAAAAGAAGAGATAGAAAACCTGGTGATCACGGTGCCAAAGCTTGAGGTAAAGCTGGTGGACTGCCTGATGTACTGTGCCGATTTTCTGGAAATCGACCGGAGCCGGGTGCGTGTGATCAGTCACGCGGAGAGCTTTGTATATTACGTGATGAGCCAGAAACGGGAAGTCTGGAGCAACCAGGTGGGAATGTTTGAGCTTTCGGAGAATGGTCTTCATTATTATGAATTGAGAGTGCAGCGCGGGCTGCGCCAGATGCAGGTGGTCGCGGATCAGGAGGAACTGGAGGAGTCATTCCACTTAAATGTGCTGGACAGCGACGCGGGCATCCAGATGGCAGACCGGATTCTTTCCTCCTGTGCGGAACGGCTGCTGCAGAAGCGCCTGTTTTCAGCGATCATCCTGACCGGCAGGGGATTTGCACAGACGGACTGGGCGGCAGATTTTATGCAGCAGATCTGCAAACGGCGCCGGGTGTTTGCGGAGATGGATGTATTTACCCGAGGGGCGCTGATCCGCTCGGAAGATCTCTGTGAAGCGCAGAGTGCGTACCATTTTACCTGTATCTGTGAGGGGCGGCTGAAAACAACGGTTTCTCTAAAGATTCAGGAGCGTGAAAAAGAGGGACAGCTGGTGCTGGCATCCGCCGGGGACAGCTGGTATGAGACGAAAATGACGGCGGAATTTATCGTGTCGGGCACGCCGGAGGTGGAATTTTCACTCCAGCCGCTGGAACCGCGCAAAAAGAAGACGGTGAAGATTCCGCTCGAGGGATTCCCGAAACGCCCGGACCGGACGACCCGGATCGAGATGGCATTTGGATTTACCGGGGAAGACACGATGATCGTCATGATACGTGATTTGGGATTTGGAGAATTATTTCCGGCGACAAACCGGATGATTAAACAAGAGGTTTCATTATGAGTCTGATACTTTGCCGGCAGGAGCCGGTTCGACATCCTTTTTACATAGAACGGCTGGGCGTCCATATCGCATCGTCGCAGGAGCTGTGTTATATCATTTATCAGAATCCGCTTCTGGTGCTGGATGGTTTTGTGGACGACCGCCTGATTGAGTTTATCCGTTCGGAGCTGGGACTTTCGTTTCTGGCCGGCAAACTGGAGGCATGGCAGCGGAGCGGCGAGAGCCAGGACGAGCTGCCGATCGTGATTCTGCAGGAGTGCTGTTATTATACGGCAAAGGAGATTGCGGCATACCGCCAGAAATTGGCGGCATTTCGCAAAATGAATGCGGCGGAGTTCCGGAAGGAGACGGCGGATTACTATTTCCGCCTGCGGCAGTTTGGGACGGCGATCTATTACTACAACCGGATTCTGGAGGACTGGCGGGTCAAATCACTGACGGACGAATTTACCGCGAAGATCTGGAACAATATCGGGGCGGCGTATGCCGGGATTTTCTGGTTTGAGAAAGCGTTTACCGCTTATGAAATGGCGTACAATTTCGACAAGAGCCCAGAGATGCTGAAGCACCTGTACCAGCTTGCTTTGATTGACCCGAAGCTGGAACTTAAGGAGCGCCACGCGGCTGCGATGACGCCGGAACAGAAGGAGATCTGGAAACGGGAACTCGACGAGGCGAACCGGACCGCGGAGAAGTGCGGGAATGTCCGCATGGTCGAGACGATGTTTGACCGCAATCCGGTCCGGCGGATGGAGAGTGCGGGAGAGCTTCTGAATGGGTGGAAGCAGGAGTATCGGAAGATGCTCTAATTCTGCTCGCGCCAGTGTCCTTTCCGGGTATACCCGGTCATCAAGATCATTCCTAGTTACCATTTCTTTACGAAAGGAGTATTCCTATGCGCCTTCTGATTGTCCGCCATGCGGATCCTGATTACTCGATTGATTCCCTGACACCGGCTGGCTGGGAGGAAGCAAAGCTTCTGGCAGACCGTCTGGCATCGGTTCTGGTGGCGGCTTATTATGTATCGCCGCTGGGGCGTGCGAAGGACACGGCGTCCCTGACCTTAAAAAAAGCCTGCCGCACGGCAGAAACCTGCAGCTGGCTGCGTGAATTTGCTCCCCAGGCGGTACATCCGGGAAAGGATTCCGGGCACTGTGTCTGGGACTGGCTGCCGGATGCGTGGATGGCGGAGCCGAAGTATTTTGATAAAGATCACTGGCATGAAACAGAAGTCTTTCAGAACGCCCATGTAAAAGAAGAGTACGACTGGGTGACTGGAGAACTTGACCGGCTGCTCAGCCAGCACGGATATGAGAGAAACGGATTGTTTTACCGAGCCGTGGCACCGAATGAGGACACGATTGTTTTATTCTGTCATTTTGGCGTCGAGTGCGTCCTGCTTTCCCATCTCTTAAATATCTCTCCGATGCAGCTGTGGCATGGAACCTGTGCGGCGCCGTCGTCGGTGACGGTGCTCTATACAGAAGAGCGCCGCTCCGGTGTCGCATCCTTCCGCATGAGCAGTTTTGGAGATGTTTCCCATCTGTATGCGGGTGGACGCGAGCCGTCGTTTGCGGCGCGGTTCTGTGAGGTGTATACACGGTTTGACCAGCGGCATGACTGATGGACGTTCGACTTGAATATTTATTATGTATCGCTATCATTTCACTCAGCGGACAAATAAATTTTGTGTGAGACGCTATTTACTGCTCAACATCCCAATATTTTTAATCAACACCGAGATTGTCCCGTCCATGTTGGTGATAAACTCCACATGGTCGGGATTTCTGTATTCTTCCATCGGGATCGTGATCTCGATGCCGGTGTCAGTGTACAGCTTCTGTTTCTGGAATTTCTTGATCGTCTGCTCATTTTTCGGCGCGACCGTCTCGTAGGAGAGGTTGTAGCGGTCGAGTTTTTCATCCAGTTCCTCGAGCATCTCCGGGCTGCCGGGAAATACTTTTTCGCGCAGTTCGGATACCTTGATTTCGCCCTGTTCCTCTAATTCATTACAGATAATGTCTTTGATCTCCATCTTTTTCTGTGCATCCTCGTCGCCGTAATATTTTTTGGCAACCTGATCGACGGCGCGGGTAACGATGTCGAGCTTGGATTTCTGGGAGAGCGGGGCGCGGCATTCGAGAAAGAGCTCGGAGAAATAGAAGCATTTCTCGCCGTTGACCTCATATTTTTTCTCAGCCAGAATCAGGGAGCCGTCGGAGAGATCGAGGACAAACGCCTCGGTGAGGCGCTGTCCCTGTCCCGGAAGCAGCGCGCGCTGTAAAATGATCTCGTTGCTGTTGCCGCCGTCTGTTTCTTTGGTCTGATGCGTGTAGGAGGTTTTGTAGTTCATTTTTAGGAATGCCAGATAATCCTTGCCCTTGTAGCCGAACACGGTCATCGCCACATCGGCGGCCGGAATGTCAATATTCGCATTCATGATGTCGTAGAGGCGCTCGGCGAGCTGTTTGCTCGTCTCGACGAAATTGTCAGGGGTGCAGTTTTGCAGCAGCTCTTTGACCTCGGATCCTTCTGCGAAGGTGCAATGCTTGACGTCGTCGCTCTCAGTGATTTTCTCGATATGCGCTTTCAGAAAGTCGGAAAAATCGGGTCCGACCTCCATGCTCTGGTCGGAGAGAACCGGGATTCCCACCGAAGAATCAAGGATGTGCACGATGGCTGCCTTTAAAATCATATCTTCACTTTTCAATGTTATCTTACCTCCAGGTTATAACTTCTTTTGTAGAACCATTCTCGACGCACTCAAAGGAAACGGAGTCGCCTGCCTGCACGAACGGAAGCCGCTCAGAAACGGTGATCGCAGCGGTGTAGACGCTGTCGGTGCGGTCATCGGTCAGCGTGAAATAGTAGTAGGTGTTACCGGAAATGACGACATTCTCGATCGCCTCGACCGTGCCGGAGACAGTCTCGCTTGCCGCCGGTTCCTTGGCAGTGGGATCTTCGATCTCTTCCTGCCCCAGCGTCTCACGGTAATTGCGCTTCGCCTCATCGATCGTCTGTCCGGTGCCGACGATCTGGTACTGCGCGACATCGACGAACGCATACATTTTCACAAGCCCTGCAGCATCTTTCAGGGAAATGAAATATGCCGGTCGTCCGGAAATATTTAAGAGAAGCGGGAAGGTCGCGCTGTAATTTAAGTGCTGCACCTGTCCGCGTGCGGAATCCATTGCGGCGAGCTCGGTGGCGCCCGGAACGGTGTAAAATTTCGTTTCTTTCGTCCGCAGGTTGACGAGGACGAAGCCAATGTTCGACTCATCTGAGGTTACAGAGCTCATGCCGGTGTACAGCCACACATCGTCGTCGATGGCGAGATAGTTGTAGCCGTAGGTCGTCCGACGCACGCCGCGCTGACCGAAGATAGAGTTTAAATAACCATTCTGGAATCTGCCGTTGTCGTCGAGCTGTTCCATGATGAGGTTCGAATCATAGAGCTGGTCGATCCACTGCGGGACATCCGCCTTGGCGTACCACTTAGATTCGCCGGTCTCAGCATTGACGAGGATCGCGCCGTCGATGTCCTTGCCGTTCCACCAGCCGATCCGGTAGGCGATGGTCGGCGCCACCCAGTATGGGTTTCCATCGTCGTCGATCTCGAAGGAGACCGTCTCAAACATCCGTGTTGGGTAGCAGAAACGGATGTAGCGGTTGATATTGCGGAAGAAATATTCACTGGTGGAATACTTCATGCCGGAGGACAGCCAGACGAGATCGGTATTCTGATCGACCATATTGACAGCAATGTATGCCGGAAGTCCCTTCTTCTGGTTGTACAGCCACTTGATCGGGTCGGCATAGCGCAAAGGCGTCACGCGGTACGGTGTCCCCTTGTAGTTGATCTGTGTGTAATTTTCCTGAATCTCAAACTGGGAGACCAGGTCGGTCATCTCACCGAGCTTTTTGCTTCCGAGCCGGGAGGCGGTATCCTTATCAACGACCGGGATCTGCGACATGCCAAGCTCTGCGACATCTGAGGCAAAATCGCCCTCGGTAACGGTGATCAGATCGCGGTAGCGGGACGCATTAAAAAGCTGGACGCCCGCCGCCGAGGCGATCAGGGAAAAGAAAATCAGGACAGCGATCGCGATTGTGCCATATTTGCACGGGCGTCCCATCGCCTTAAAACCGGCAAACGGACTGCCGGAGGCGTCGGCGTACTTGCGCCGCAGAACCATCCGTCCGGTCACAGGATCGCGCACGATCTCGACGCCGCGGTTTTGCTGCACTGTTTTTAGGAATATGAGAATGCTTTCCATAAAGTTGACTGCCAGTACAATCAGAATGCAGATAATCAGGAATACGATGAAATCCTGATCGTGCAGATTGATGGCTGGCATCATGGTGTAGAACACCAGAAAAATAAGGACGGCAGAGAGAAACAGACGCCCAAACGCCGAAGTGAATTTTTTCAAAATAGAACCCTCCTGACTCGTTTTATGATAAAAAATAGCTGTTCCCATGAAAAAAGGATTTCGCTGATTGTAAATGTGATAGAACTCTATTGTATCGCATGACGAGAGATAAAATCAAGCCCGGTAACGGAATTTGCCGTGGCTTCGCATTTAAATACGGCAAATTCCCAGGTTGAAGTCGGGAAAAAAACAGTTGTCCTTCCGCCGAAAATATGCTATGATTACTATGTTTATTCAGGAGGTGCGAAGATGATCAAGACGATCCTTACGATCATATTTATTATTATCTGTGTATTCCTGTCGGCGGTAATCCTACTGCAGGAGGGCAAATCGGCAGGTCTGTCCGGTTCCATCGGCGGTATGGCTGACAGCTACTGGGGCAGAAATAAAAGCCGTTCTATGGAAGGAAAGCTGGAGAAGCTGACCAAATATGCTGCAATTCTGTGGCTGATCCTTGCATTAGTTTTGAATTTGAAATTCCTGTAAGGAACCTTTAAGAGGCTGTCGCGTGGCAGCGGGATCTGTTTCCTGAATCTGATATTTGCCGGTGGTTTCCGAGCAGATGCAGGGGTGAGAGGCAGAGAGCGCTGGACGTGGCAGCTTTTTTTCATAGGAAATGGTGCGAGAATGTGAATTAAGAAAGAGAAGTGAGATAGATTTGAACATATTTGATAAAATCATGGGAAAAATAAAGAGAAGCGAGGCTCAGAAATACGCAAAACAGCAGAAGCGCCAGGCGCAGATGCAGAGTGCGGCAGCTTCACAGAAAGAGGAAGGACAGAAAATGCCGGAAAATCGCAGGAGAGAAAGAGAGGCGTTTGAAAAACGTCAGCAGACGGAGATGAAGCTCTCGGATGAGATGCTGGAGACGATCCGGAAAAATGCAGAACAGCGGTTTGCGATGCGGAAAGAAGAAGCGCGGGAAGAGAAAATGTCCGGAGAAAGCCGGGAGAGCAGCGTACAGCGCCAGATTGACGGGGATGGGCTGATCGGAGAGTGGGAAGAGAGGTACGGAAAAAAGAAGAAAAAGCCGGAGCGTGCGAAAGGTCCGAAAGAGGAATCAGTGCGCCGGAAAAAGGATAAAGCGGAAAAGAAAGACCGTGATCGGAAGTTTGAACGTGAGATGGATAAGAAGCGCGAAAAGCGCGGCAAGAAGGAGCGTGAGGATGTCGGCGCTTGCGAGGAGGAGTTTACCCGCCGCTGCAAGATGATTCAGGATGTCATGAATGAACCGGCATACGTGCCGATGAAGCTGAAGGAGCTGGCACTTCTTTTAAATATTCCGAAGGAACAGCGCCGGGAGCTGCAGCGGGTTATCGATCATCTGCTGGAAGAGGGAAAAATCAGCATGTCCCGCAAGGGCAAGCTGGGGCGCCCGGAGACATTTTCAGAGGCAGGTATTTATTCGGGACACCCGAAGGGCTTCGGTTTCGTGGCAATCGAGGGACGTGAGCAGGATGTGTTCGTTCCGCGTGAAAAAACAAAGGGCGCGATGCACGGCGATAAGGTGCTGGTTGTGATTGAACAGGAGAGCGACGGCGGACGCAGAGCCGAGGGAAGTATCGTGCGGATCCTGGAGCACGCCAATCAGGAGCTGGTCGGTCTGTATGAGAAAAACGGCGGTTTCGGCTTTGTGATCCCGGACAATCCACGGATTTCACGCGATATTTTCATCCCGCAGGGGTGTGACGCGGGCGCAGTGACCGGCCATAAGGTCATCGTGAAGATCAAGGATTACGGAAACAGCCCGGATAAGAAGCCGGAGGGCGTGATCACCAGCATTCTCGGACATATGAACGATCCGGGAGTCGATATTTTATCCATCGTGAAAGCATACGGTCTGCCGGAAGAATTTCCGCCGGAGGTCATGGCGCAGCTTGAAGAGATCCCGGATGCCGTCCGCGAGGAGGACAAGGCGGGACGCAAGGATCTGCGCGCTCTGCCGACAGTCACGATCGATGGTGAGGAAGCGAAGGATCTCGACGATGCGATCACGCTGGAAAAGACGGAGCAGGGTTACCGGCTCGGTGTACACATCGCGGATGTGACCCATTATGTCCGCGAGGGCAGCCCGCTTGATCGCGAGGCATTAAAGCGCGGAACGAGCGTGTATCTGACCGACCGCGTCATTCCGATGCTGCCGCATAAACTCTCAAACGGTATCTGTTCCCTGAATCAGGGCGAAGATCGCCTGGCGCTGAGCTGTATCATGGAGATCAATGACAAAGGCGTCGTGCTCGGACATGAGATTGCAGAGACATTGATCCGCGTCGATCGCCGGATGACGTATACGGCGGTCAATGCGATCATCACGGATGATGATTCAGAGACAAAGGAGAAATATAAGGAATTTGTGGATTTATTCCTGCAAATGAAAGAACTTTCGCAGCTTCTCCGCAAGAGGCGCCAGGAGCGCGGTGCGATTGACTTCGACTTTCCAGAGAGCAAGATTTTACTCGACGCCAAAGGACGCCCGATCGAGATCAAGCCGTATGAGCGCAACGCGGCGACGAAGCTTATCGAGGATTTCATGCTGATGGCAAATGAGACGGTAGCCGAGGACTATTATTGGCAGGAAATGCCGTTCCTCTACCGAATCCATGAGAAACCGGATGAGGAGAAGATGGCGAAACTCGGCACGTTCATCAACAACTTTGGATATACATTGCGGATGCCGGGCGGCGAAGTCCACCCGAAAGAGCTGCAAAAGCTGTTAAGCCGCATTGAGGGAAGTGAGGCAGAGGGGCTAATCTCACGCATTTTGCTGCGTTCAATGAAACAGGCAAAATATTCACCGGAAAATCTTGGTCATTTTGGTTTGTCAGCGAAGTATTACTGCCATTTTACTTCACCGATTCGCCGTTACCCTGATTTGCAGATACACCGCATTATCAAAGAGCAGCTGCACGGAACACTTTCAAAATCACGTCAGGAGCATTATGAGCATATCCTTCCAAGCGTCTGTGACAGCTCAAGCAAGCTTGAACGACGGGCAGACGAAGCGGAGCGTGAGACAGATAAGCTTAAAAAAGCACAATATATGCGCCGTCATATTGGAGATATCTATGAGGGTGTAATTTCTGGCGTTACCGCATACGGCTTCTATGTAGAACTTACAAATACAGTAGAAGGACTTGTACGTGCTGCCAATTTAGATGATGATTATTATATCTATGATCAAGAGCATTACCAGCTGGTTGGTGAAATGACAGGACGTACCTTCAGCATCGGACAGAGTGTATCTGTTGTCGTAGTTGATGCGGACACGCTGACTAAACAAATTGAATTTTTACTCTACTATCCAGAGGAAGATTGGTCAAAGGGGGAAACGAGACATGGCAAAAGAAAGTCGAAAACTCATCGCAAATAATAAAAAAGCATTTCACGACTATTTTATCGAGGATACCTGGGAAGCAGGAATTGCCCTGGTAGGTACTGAGGTAAAATCTCTTCGTATGGGAAAATGCAGTTTAAAGGAATCCTTTATACAAATTCACAAGGGTGAAATC
>ERZ835880.3146-NODE-3146-length-9902-cov-2.267493_pt1 | contig 9902 bp, 17 predicted proteins | sample MGYA00519944_ERZ835880 | MGnify/ENA primary metagenome ERZ835880 (study PRJEB31850, sample SAMEA3708787) | human gut metagenome | biome: human gut; feature: human-associated habitat; material: faeces | place: China | collected 2014 ... | reverse complement strand
ACTATGCATTGCCCATAGTTGGCGAATGGTCGCGCAATCAGTTGTTTTTCAGCAGGCAGGAGACACGAATACACGTCCCGCAAGGTAGCATCACCCAGGGTGAGTATGATTTCTCTTAGTGCGCCGGCAGCGTGATCGGGCGTTTTCTAAGGCGGTCGTGAGATCGCTTTTTTTGATGTTCTTTTGCCGCATTGATCTTGTTTTCCTGCTCGTATTCAACTATACTATATGACTGAAGCGGGACGTCTTCCGTCCCGCAATCCCATATGGAGGGATGTTTCCAAATGACATTCCATTGCATGATAATCGGGAGCAGGGGCTATACCGACTACGACGCTTTCAAGGCGAAGTGCGATGCCCTTCTCGCCGACAAGACCGATATCGAGATCGTTTCGGGCGGCTGCTCGGGTACCGATGCCTTGGCCGAGCGCTACGCCCATAGCCACGACTACCCGTTGCAGATTTTCCCTGCCGATTGGTCCCGATATGGGAAACGAGCAGGTTACGCAAGGAACCGCGAGATGCATGCCTACATCTCGACCTTTGCCGAGCGCGGCGTCATTGCCTTTTGGGACGGTACGAGCAAAGGCACCGCCCAAAGTTTCGCCCTCGCCAAGGAGTTCGGCAACCCAATCAGGGTAGTCAGAATCGCTGATCCTCAAGGTTCCCCGGCCCCATAATCTCATAGATGTTTTCAGTCGCTTGGTCGTTATATTCACTGAATACTGTCGGCACGCCGTTTTCTCTGCTAAAATCAACCTCAGTTAATGCGCTTCCCCAAGGCGCCGAAGACAGGAGAACAATCGATGCGGCCCTGATAGGACTTATCAGGCTGTACCGTATTTTTAGACAGCGCTGATCCTGCCTAAATAATGCTCAATCGGTTGGGGAGACGCATCCGTACTTGGATACGAAAGGATGCGAGACAAATGACCCGACATACCGAAAAGAGCTTCCCGTGAAAATCTCCAATGCGAAAGTCAGACGGCTGCTAGAGTTCGGCATCGCGCTCGCCTTTGCCGTAGGCACCTCGTTTTTGGCTCAAGGCGCTGGATTCTTCGGTGTTTTCACTGCCAATCAGTTCGTGACGTCCTCTCAGACTCCCAATGGCACCTCAACCTCAAATAATCCGATTTCGATTCCCGAATACACGGGCAACCCCTCGGTAGCCCTTTCGGACACGAGTGGCCTATCTGCTAAATCGGCACCCTCCGATCCAGTCCTCCCGGATCTCGATTCGACCGGTCGATGCGGCTCCGTGGAGATGGTCATCTCCCTCGAGACGGCTCCCGCACGAGGGGAGAAGCGCGGCTCGATTGGAATGGTGAGACCCTCCGGTTGGCACACGGTTCGCGATGATTCCCTTGACGGAAAGTACCTGTACAACCGTTGCCACCTGATAGCGTGGTGCCTGTCCGGCTTGAACGCCGAGAAGCGCAATCTGATTACGGGAACCCGCTACATGAACGTCGAGGGAATGCTGCCCTATGAGATGCAGGTGAGCGACTTCATCTTTGCCGGCGGTGGGCGTGTCTACTACAAGGTGACCCCCGATTTCCGTGACGGCGAATTGGTTGTCCGTGGTGTCCGCATCCAAGCGTACTCCTTGGCGGATAAGGGCAAGAGCATCGATTTCGACGTCTACTGCTATAACGTGCAGCCTGGCTACAGGATTGATTACGCCACGGGCGAAGCGACGAAAGTAAATTGATTTGATTTCAGAATGGAGATTCATACATGTACACGACGGTGACTTTTATGGGGCGCGACGTGACTGCCAATGCGGAGGATGAGCTCCCGATCAAGAACCACCTTCCTGCTGACCTAGGGGCGAGCTTCCGCACGCTGAACCAGTGGCTCAATCGCGGATTCGCGCCAAAAGCGGACGCCGTTGGATATAGGATGCATCCTTCGGTCATGGCTCGGAGAACGTACGTCTATTTCCATGAATCGGATGTTGAGGACGATTGCGGTCACAGCCCAGCCGACTCGGCCAGCTACCTCAATGAAAAACAGGTGGTTCAGAGCGCCTTAAAGCAAAGCACGGGTTCAGGCGGCTTGACTGCAATCGGCATGAAAGGCCTTATGGACTAGGTGGTTGTTTTGGAAGAGCCCGGAAACGAGACGCGCCTACCTATTCCATGGGGCGCCGTTATCTACGCCGCGATAATCCTAGCGGCTATCGGCACGGTTCTACTGATAAGGTCGTTCGTTATTGAGCCGTTCAGCATCCCCACCGAATCGATGTGCGATACGCTTCGAGTCGGCGATAGCGTGCTAGCTGAGAAGATTACCCTGGAGTTGGGTGAAACCGCCTCTGCGGGGGACGTTATCGTCTTCGAGAACCCCGAAAAGGGCTCCGAGAAAGACGTCCTATGTAAGCGTGTTGTCGCCTGCGCCGGACAGACGGTCGATATGAAAAACGGATCGGTATATATCGATGGGAAGAAAATCACGGAGGATTACGCGAAGGGCGATTCCTATCCGCTGTACCTTGGAAAGGGCAAGCATATATCCTACCCCTATAAGGTTCCCGAGGGCGAGATTTGGGTCATGGGCGACAACAGGGAGAATTCCGCAGATTCCCGCTATTTCGGCCCGATATCAGAGGACAGCGTGATAGGCATCTGCGTCATGCGCTACCTGCCTTGGAACCGTATCGGCCTCCTTTGAGACATATAGTTTGACATTTAGTCATACTCAAAAGGGCATCCTTTAATGGATGCCCTTTTCGTAAATCTCTTTGTTATTATTCTCATTTTGATCTTGTATCCTCGCCAACATTCAACTAGACTATATGTCATCAAGCGGAACGAAAGGCGTTCCGCACACCCGGAAGGGAGATACCCTATGGATCGCAAATTGGATGACTTCCTCTTCTACTTCCCGAGGATTGTCATGGCGCTGATCGGCGCGGCGGCGTTTGCTTTCGGTGCATGGTTCAGCCGGTTCTACTACCTCTATCTGAACTGCATCGTATTGCCCATCTCTTGGGCTATTGCCGCATACGGCATCGAGTGCGCCAGCCAAGTAGTCAAAGCCTACCGCTGCTCGCTGTAACCGCCGACAGGGGGAGTGCAACGGCGCTCCCTACCTTATCGACTATTACCCTACAGAGAAAGGAAACAACAATGACTGAGGAAATGATGAGCCTGGATGAGGTTTCTGGAAGACCAGATCGGCGTCTTGGACACCCTAATCGACCTCTCGCAGATACAGGAGTTTTAAAGGGCATCTGGTTTAGTGGGCGCTCATCCATCTCCATGAACGCCTTGTATTGGAAAGGAAACAGGCATGAAGAAAGTCTTTAAGTTCACTGAAACTCGTTCTTGGTACTTCGAGCTCGATGTTGACGAGGGGGCACAGGTCGAGGAGGCATTGTCGGCGTTGGTTGGAACCGAGGGTTTTAATTATTATCTGACCGACCGCGCCGAGGATGAATATAAGAGCGAGTGGGATGAACTATCATCAGGCGAAAAGCGCACATGCTGCGATCATGCTACCGAATATTTTCGAAAGGTCGCGGATAGGGAACTCGAGGGAGAGGCTCGAGATTTGGTTTTGAAATCGCTGCGTGATAGCGAATAAATCGTACTTTGATAAACGGTTTCCGTGCCGCTTTATTTCATGCCATTTTTCGAAATCGATCTTGTTTTTCACTCTATATTCAACTATACTATATGTCAACAAGCGGGATGAAGGGCATCCCGCAGACCCTTTTGGAGGTACTTAAATGAGCTGCTACGTCGTTTCCGATCTCACGATTTCCGCAATCGTCGCCGCAATGGCAGACACCGATTTCGAGCCGGCGAGCTTGAAGGACGAGGAGTCGGGCGTCAAGTACAACCCCGCGACTTGCGGCCAGATTGTCGGGCAGATGCTTCTCGATGCCAATTACGCTTCCGTCAACGAGTACTACGGCAAGCATACCCGCGCCCATGAGTTCAAGCTCACGCAGAAGCAGGACGGGAAGCCCTTCACTCTCGGCGAGAAGTACGGCTGCATCGAGTGCTACGAGTATCAGGCCTGCCAGCAGCCTGGATACGATAATTCGGAGATCCACGGCGATTACGCAAAGGACGTCTTAACCCGCAAGATGCTTAAAAAACTCGGTGAGGAGTGCGTTTGGGGTCTGGAATAACTTCATTTCACACAAAAGGCGGTCTCGCGGCCGCCTTTTTTCTGAACGATTTCCCAGTTGGATCTTGCATCCCTGCCCATATTCAACTATACTATATCTAACAAGTGGGATGAAGGGCATCCCGCAAACCCGAAGGGAGATACCCCCATGAAGAACTTCACCATCAAGGTCACCGAGCATCGTGAAGGTCTGGTCGTTGTCGAGGGCAAGGACGAGAATGATGCCCTAGAGCGTTTGGGTCGAATCATAGAGAGCGATGCTTTCTGGAATGACTTCGAGAACTGCGGCGAGTATTCGCTCGAGACTGAGGTCGAGTCCGACGACAGCTGCGATGACCCGATTGCCGAGTGGAACGACGAAAGCTACCGCGACCTGTTTGGCAATTAGTCCCAACAAAAGGGCATCGGCCTATCCTATGCCCTTTTCGTCCTATTTTGCTGGTTGATCTTGTATCCTAATTCATAGTCAACTATACTATATCCCATGAGTGAAACGAAAGGCGTTCCGCAAACCCGAAGGGAGACACCCCATGAAGGACAAGAAACTTAACGACGCTATTGATTACGTCTGCTCTTGCTGTCCGCGCATATCCGACTGCGACGAAAGATGGGACGATTCCCATCCGGCTTTCGATGATTACGATAGCTCTGATGCGAAATACTGCGAGCGCTGCATGGTGCGCGTCATGGCGGATTACTACAATGCCCTCGATGCAGATGAAGACTCCTGTGAGTCTGAGTACCAAGCAATCCTGAATTACTAGCCATGATTAGATAGCGGCTACCATAGCCGCTATTTTCATGCTATTTTCCCAGTTAGATCTTGTATTCTCTCCCATATTTAACTATACTATATGTCAATAAGCGGGATGAAAGGCATCCCGTAGACCCTAGTGGAAGGAACACACACCATGTCTATCAATCGCGTTCTGCTTTCCGGCAACCTCACCCGTGACCCCGAGCTCCGCGCTACCGCAGGCGGTACTCCCGTCCTCTCGATCGGCCTCGCCGTCAACGACCGCCGTCGCAACGCGCAGACCGGCGAGTGGGAGGATTACCCCAATTTCGTCGATTGCTCGATGTTCGGAACCCGCGCCGAGGCAGTCTCCAAGCACATGCAGAAAGGCGACAAGATTGCCATCGAGGGCAAGCTCCGCTTCACCCAGTGGGAGAAGGAAGGACAGCATCGTACCAAGCTCGAGGTGGTCGTCGAGGATATCGAATTCATGGCTCAGCGTCGAGACCAGTAGGAACCAAAAGGCAGGTGGTCGAAAGATTGCCTGCCTTTTGACATATGTAACTGGCGGAACGATTGCCGTTCCGCGTTTTTCGCAATGGAATTATCCAGCAGTCTATAGATTGGCGGAGCGTTTGGTAATTGATTTTAAACATTCGGATGCCTACAGCCGCGCAAATGTCGTCGCTTATAAAGCGCAGGACGGAAGCATTTACGTGGGCGTGGCAATCTACCCCTTTGATTATAGAGACTCGGTTTTCCGCCGCTGTTCGAGGTATTTGCCGGGGCGGGGACGCGAGGCAGCACAGGACTTCCAAGCATTGGTGGCCGGTGACCTCGATTTACTTGAGAAGTTTGATGCCTATGCTATTCCGGTCGATGCGGACATGCTGGCCCTTTGCGGGGTTAATCTGGCCCTGTCCAAAACAGACCTTCATCTGGCGCTCGAGGAGGAAGCTGTATTGCTGGACAGAGACTTTGCCGATGCATTCGATTTTGAAGAGGAATAGTTGCTAGGAGTATCGATACCTCGGTACTCCTTATATTTTTCTTAGAGGATCATGCATCCCTATCAATAAGCAACTATACTATATGTCAACAAGCGAAACGTTAGGCGTTTCGCAGACCTTAGTAGAAGGGAATTGACATGGCTACGAAAAGCTATCTGGCAACAGCATTTATCGGCGAGAAGGAGGTTAGTGGAGCATTTGGAAGTGGCGAGTTTCGCTCGAGCCTGAACTTTGCGAGGCGAGAGCTTCGCGGGTACCAGCGCCTGGCGGAGACCATCTACCGACACGAAGTCGTATTCTGCAACCGACGCGGCCTCGAGGATATAGCCGCCCCAGAGCTTGAGTTCGGCATCCTTACCGAGACGAAGGACACCGAGACCGGTATTGTGAAGGCCAATTTTTCCGTGACGTCGACCTACACAGCCGAGGATTTCGTATCGGATACGCGAGACGCATTTCTCGCCTTTGCAGCCGAAGATTTCGGCGAGCAAATCGCATCCGAGGCCGCGGCGCTCGTTGAAGGTCAAACCGCATCGATGCCATGGCATAAGCGCTTCGAGATATGGAACTGCCTCACGAGTTACGACCTATATGGCGTCTCGACTGCAAATCAACTCATTGATGGGGTCAGGGAGCTCGCCGCCGCCCTTGCTGATGGGCGCACAGCTGACGTAGACGGGGAAAGCCCCGTCTTTCAGGCTTTCCACCGCTTCGAGCGAAATAATCCCGACAGGGAATAGAGAGCGCTGAGGAAGTGGCATTCCTCCGATATCGAGAGAAAAGGGCATCGGCTTATCCGATGCCCCTCTGCCCGTGACCGCCTCGCATATGCGGTCACGGCATGAACATCAGAATGAACCGAACTAATGGAATTACATTAGTTCGATAGCGATCACATAAGTTTCCAGCCCCTTGAGAGGAACCGATAATGAAGAAGACCGTGATGTACACCGAGACCAGGACATGGTTCTTTGATTTGGATATGTCTGAGGACGCAGATCTCGATAAGACCATGCGTGCGCTGAAAGACACGAACGGTTTCTATTTCTATATAGACGATTGCACGTCAGATGACTATGAGAGTGCCTGGTAAGAGATGCCGGAGGACTGGCGCAGCGGGAACGACCCCGACTATACCGAGGACTTCCGCTCGATAGCCAAAAGAGAGCTGAAAGGGGAGAACCAAAAAATCGTACTGACCTCCTTGACAGAACATGCACAATAGAACGGAAAGGACGGCTCCCAAAGCCGTTTATTCCATATCATTTCCCAGCTAGATCTTGTATCCAAATCCAAATTTAATTATACTATATGCAACAAGCGAAACGACAGGCGTTCCGCAAACCAATTTGGAAGGATTGAATATGTTGAATTACGTTCGATACACAGATGCTTTTTGTGCCTTGGCAGAACAGTATATTTCTGAGTGCATCGCCAAGAGAAAAGAAATCTTGGACGCAGATAAGGATACGGCGAATGAGACGGCACTTCCCAATTTTAAAGCGCTGGTCGAGGACGTATTGAGTGAAGAATGGTCTGTGCTTCAGTTGCTGGGGAGTTACCGATAACTATGATTCCGACCGACCGTTTGTTTGTAAGCAAACAGACACTGGCAAAGAAATTGTTTTGGACGCAGCATAGATATAAGGCGGTCGAAAGATCGCCTTTTTCATGCTATTCTCCTAGCTAGATCTTGCAATCCGCCCCAAATACAACTATAATATATTCCACAAGCGGAACGACAGGCGTTCCGCAAGCCCGAAGGGAGACACTTCCGATGCTAAAACAGGACTATATCGAGACAATCGCGGCCTACATAGTCGAGAGTTGGGACGCCGCCGATGCAGGCGAGCGGCAAGTAGCACGGCTAAGAACGGTGCCATGCGTGTCGCAAGGCAGGCCGCCGAGGAGCTAGGTCAATCGGCTGGCTATTGGCTCGCCGAGTCCCAATTCCGAGCGGCAGACTTGTATTAGGTTTCATCGCAGGGGAGGCGCCGTTATATCGACTTGGCGGCGTCTCCCCTCGTCGACAGCCTCAATCAAACGTGAATTGAACGATAAGGGCGTGCATGCGGGAGACTTTGCATGTTGCAGAAAGGTGGTTCTAAGCTGATGCTAGTTCTCAAGAAAGACGCGCTGGTAAAACTTCTCGGTGATAAGCTCTACGGGATCGAATTGAAGAACGAAATGCTTCAAGATCTCGAGAATCGCGCGACTGGGAGACGTGAGATTCTCGATATTGTCGGGAACCTTTGCGATGACTATGGATACAATCGGCGTGAGGTACAGGCAAAAGCCCAAACCAGGCTCAAGAAACTGCTTGCATGCAGGGACGGAAAGGACGATTGGGATCCCTACGCCTATATCAAATTGACCGAGCTGTCTAAGTTCGTTTTACCGATGATACCGCACCAAAGTTAACCCAAAGGCGGTTTCGCGACCGCTTTTTTGTTCTCGTTTTTCGCAATAGATCTTGCATCCCTACCCATATTCAACTATACTATATCTCGATAAGCGAAACGAAAGGCGTTTCGCACGCCCGAAGGGAGATACCTCATGAACCCTATCGATTCCAAGCTCAAGAAGATTCTCGCCATGATTGATGGCGCGACTTCCGAGGGCGAAGCCAGGGCGGCATCCCTTGCCCTCCAGCGCCTCCTTGCCGCGAACAACATGACCATCGACGATATCGACCTCGACGACGATGCCCCCGATGTCAACGAGTATGCCGAAGATCTCGGCAAGCGCGTTCCGGAATGGGTCAAGGTCCTCGCATACGTTATCGCGAAGAACTACCGTTGCCGCTACTACATGCAGACGAGCCATGGCGCATATGACTATTGGAGCGGCCGCCACACCGTGACCGGTAGCCGTTTCGTTTTCGTCGGTGAAAGCCAGGACGCTACGGTCGCAGCCGGTTGTTTCCGTGCCACCAAGCATGCGATTGAGACGTGTTTCAAGAAGTTCTGCGGCAAACGTTTCGAACAGAATGGAACCAAGATTGGGCGGCGTGCGGGTGTGAAGAACAGCTATTGCCTCGGTTTCATTCAGGGGCTCGAGAACTCCTACCGTGAGCAGCTTGAGCAGGACGAGACCATGGCCTTGGCGATCGTGGTACCCGAGAGCGTCAATCGCTACATGAATGACGAACTGAACTGCAAAAAGATGAAGCCCCGCCCCATTACCGTCTCCTCCGATCACTCAATCGAGGATGCCGGCAGGCAAGACGGTTACGGCTTCGGTCAGGGCGACCGTATCGCATCCTGCGCATAGCGACCGACACCAAATAGGGGAGGGTGATGCCCTCCCCATCCATTTCCCATATATGGCCATAGGAAAATTAGCGCCGATTTGGGTGGAGTTGGTTCGCTATCGTACTGATAGAATTAGACAAAATGCATGACTGCAATGAGTCATGCGACCCCGCTACAGGAAGGGACGATTATGTTCGACTTCAAATGTTCAATGCAGGCCCAGCTCGATAACTTGTGGCTCAAGCCCGAAGACCTCGCACGAGGCATCGATGTTCGCGTGTCGAGCGTGCGCAAATGGCTCGACCCCGAGCTCGATTGCGTTCCGGTCAAGGACGCCTTTGATTGGGTCTACGACCAAACCGAGAAGCTCGGAAACCTTACAGTGCATTGCCTGAACGAGGCGAATGAGTCTGCCGAGAAGTTCGGCCGACATATCCTTCGCTGGTATCGCGACGAGGATCTGCCCGAGACCGAACCGATGGGCCTCTACAATCTAGCGAGTCATCTCGTTGCCGACCAACTTGAGGCTAAGGATATAGAGTGCTCATTTGTCTATGCGTGCCGCGATGATGAATGGATCGAGCAGCACTTGGACGATTTTCCCGACCTCGATCCGAAGGCCGAGTTTTCCGCCTGGGCAGATATCTTGGGAGTGCCGACGTCAGAGATTGCAATGGGGCTGGGCATTACAGGTCGCTCGGTAAAAGACTGGAAGAACCCCAAGCGCGACACGATGCTGCCGGTAGACGAGGCATGGGACTT
>ERZ835880.3142-NODE-3142-length-9916-cov-2.882568_pt1 | contig 9916 bp, 7 predicted proteins | sample MGYA00519944_ERZ835880 | MGnify/ENA primary metagenome ERZ835880 (study PRJEB31850, sample SAMEA3708787) | human gut metagenome | biome: human gut; feature: human-associated habitat; material: faeces | place: China | collected 2014 ... | reverse complement strand
GTTTCAGGCCCGAGAGCGAACGCAGGATCATCATTACGATGTAGGGCAGGTCGTCGCTCCAGAGGATCGACATCTCTTCCAGCTCGGTTTCCAGCGCCTCGCAGCTCTGCAACTCCTTGAAGAAATCTTCGAGCAGCTTGCGGTCGTCGGCGAACGAGCGCTCCTCGCGCAGCATGTAGTCCTTGAAATAGTCGCTTTCCGAGAGTTGCGTGTAGAGCGTACGGATCAGCTCCGGATGTCGTCCCCAGCCCAGCTTGCGGGCGGCGATGCGGTCGTTCACGGCATCGCTGTTGGCGATGACGCGGGTCACCCGGTTGTCTACGAACTTGGTATTGGGGTTGAGGTCTTCGTATGTCGGCAGTTTTTTCTGTTTGGCCAGTTCCTGCCGCTGCTCGGCATAACGCGCCAGCTCCACGGGGAGGGTCAGGATCTGGAAATAGAGGTCGTAGGCCTTGTCTACGGACGCCATCAGCGTTTTTTCCGATGCCATCATGTTGTCGGCGCCCGATTTGAGGTGGGCGAACAGTGCCTTGACGACCTTTATACGGAGTAATCTTCTGCTCAACATTTTTTTAGAACGATTTTTAACGGCCGCAAAAATACAACTAAAAATCAAGAATAAAAAATTAAGCCGGGAGAATTCTTTCTCCGGGCGATTTCCGCGCGGCCGTCGCGGCGGATTCCGGCGTATCCGAAAAAACGGGAGGCGCGATGGCCTCCCGATGCTGCAACTACTTTTCCCGGATCGACTTTTTCTTGCCTACATGACTTTGATAGACACAATAAACGATTCCGGCCACGAGCAGGACAAGGATGCAATAGCCGGTGCTTCGGGCGCTGGCTTTGAGCATGCTTTCGAGAGACATTTCCGGATAGAGAAGCGCGAAGACACAAAGGAAATAGATGAAGCAGGCGCCCATGTTTCGCAAGGAGAGGAACCGGGAAATACTCAAATCGTCGTCTTTCGTCTCTTTTGCATCGGGAACCGGACACGTATCGGGACGTTTATCCGGACCCTTTCTGATTCGGTTCCAAAAATAGACGGCCGAAAAGATCACGATGCTTACGATCGTATAAATGGTGATGCACCGCACGAGGCGTCCCGGAGAGCAATCTTTTCCGGGTGTGGGCAGAAACGCTATAATCATCAGAACGACGTAGAAATTAGCCAATCCTTTGAGAAACACTTTCAGCTCGGTTTTGTTCATGGCAGATTCATTTTAAATTCCCTCTTCGGCCTCGCCTCCGAAATAATAGCAATGGCGTTTTATATTGGTCCTAATTTAGGACATTGGATTTTGAAATAAAAGAGGCGAACGGAGAACGGATAAATAGAAAAAAATATACTGAATTGCGAAAGAAATATACTCTGCCGACCGCCTGCGGGGCTCTTTGCATCCTGATTTTTAATTTTTAATTCTTAATTTTTAATTTGCTTTTGCCTATCTTTGCACCCGTATGGAACAATTGGAAGAAAAACAGCCTTTCGACGTGATCGTCATCGGGGCGGGCGCTGCGGGCATGATGGCCGCGGGTACGGCGGCGCGCAGCGGCAGGCGCGTGCTGCTGATCGAAAAGATGGAGAAGTCGGGCCGCAAGGTCCGCATCACCGGCAAGGGACGATGCAACGTCACCAACGCGCGTCCGGCCGAGGAATTCGCCGATCAGGTGCGCACCAACGCCGAATTTTTCAAGGTCGCGTTCTCGGAGTTCAACAACCGGGCGGCGATCAAGTTTTTCGAACGCGCAGGCGTGAAACTCGACATCGAACGCGGCGACCGGGTCTTTCCGCAGAGCGGCAAGGCGTGGGACATCGCCAACGCCCTGCTGGAGTTCTGCGTCGAAAACGGCGTCAAGATCATCTACAATACGCGTGTTACGGAGATTCTGACCCTCGGGGACCGGGTCTTCGGTGTGAAATACATCAACCGGCGCGGTTTCGAACGCAAGGAGGAGTGCGCGCAGGTGATCCTCGCCACGGGCGGCGTCTCCTATCCCGCGACCGGATCGACGGGCGACGGCTATGCCTTCGCCGCCGACCTGGGTCATACGATCGAGCCGCTGCGTCCGTCGCTGACGCCGCTCTTGTCGTCGCACGCCCAGATGAGATACCTCGACAAGGTGCTGCTGCGCAACGTGCGCGCGACGCTCTATGTCGATAACGAACCCGTGCGCGAGGAGTTCGGCGAGATCGGATTTTCCGACCGCGGCATCGAGGGCGCTGTGGCGCTGCGCATGAGCCGCGACGCGGTGGACGCCCTGATCGAAGAGAAGCGCGTGAAGCTGGTCCTCGACCTGAAACCCGCGCTCACGGAGGAGGTGCTGCACGAACGCATCGCCCGTGAAATCGCCGGGCTGCAACCCAACGAGTTCTTCGGCGAACTGCTGCGCAAGCTGGTTCCCAAGCCGCTGGTGATGCCGCTGGCGCAGGAGGTGGACATCCGTGCGAACTGTTACGTCGGCAAAATCACCGAGGAACAGATCACGCGTCTGGTGCGTACGCTCAAGGGGCTGACTTTCCCGATCACGGACTATGCGCCGTTCGAATACGCCGTGGTGACGGCCGGCGGCGTGCGCTGTGACGAAGTGAATCCCTATACGATGGAGTCGCTGAAAGTCAAAGGGTTGTATTTTGCCGGCGAGGTGCTCGACATCGACGCCAATACGGGCGGTTACAACCTCCAGATCGCCTTTTCGACGGGCCGCCTGGCCGGGTCGCTGAAAAAATAGACGTTATGAAGATCGTCGGCCATCCCATTTCTTTCCGGTTGCCCGGGCGGGTTTCCGAACTGCGCAACCGGCTCTCACGCGCCCGTTATTTCCGCGGTCACGGAGTCCATTCGCCGTTCGTCTACGACATTGTGCGCAGCGTCTTCATGCGCGACGACCTGCTGCCGGGCCGCCGGGACCTGTACGAAGCCCTGCTCACGGCGGGCGTTTCCCGCCGTCGGGCGGTGCAGTTGCAGAATCTGATGATTCATTGCGGCTATACGACCTTTGGCCTGAATCGTGCGGATGCTGAATTCTGCGTCGCCACGTGCGGCCTGCCGCGCCCTGCGACGCTCGCGCTGGTGCGTGCGGCGGCCGAAGCGGGGCATACCGTGGCGCTGATGTCGCCCTACGACGGCTGCGAACGGCAGGCGCTGTGCGGGCAGATTATCGCGGGACACGCTTCGACGACGGTGGATAACCGCGGTTACCTGCTGATTTTCAACAACCATTTGCCGAAACAACATTTCAGGATATGAAGGTATACACGAAAACGGGCGACAAGGGAATGACCTCGCTGATCGGCGGCGAGCGGGTCTTCAAGACCGACGAACGGGTCGAGGCTTACGGTACGGTCGACGAACTGGCTGCTTTCACGGCTCTGCTGGCCGACAACATGCGCGGCGACGCTGCGTTGGCGTCGTCGGTCGGCGACCTGAACCGCATTCTTTCGCGGCTGATGTCGGTCGAGGCGCTGCTGGCCACGGGGCAGTCGGGGAGCGACAAGGTCGCTCCGCTGGACCCGGAGACCGTTGCATGGCTCGAAGGGCGCATCGACGCCATGCAGGAGGTTCTGAAACCGATTGATAAATTCACGATTCCGGGCGGAAACGCTGTGGTGTCGATGTGCCACGTGTGCCGCACCGTCTGCCGGCGCGCCGAACGCGCCGCGCTCCGTGCCGACGCCAGATACGGCGTCGACTCCACGGCGCTGGTCTGGCTGAACCGGCTTTCGGACTATTTCTACCTGCTGGGGCGCACCCTCACGGCCCATTATGCCGTCGACGAGGTCCTGTGGATTCCCTGACCTGGCCGGGTATGTAAAATGCGAAGCGGCACATTCCGGGAATCGTGCCGCTTCGCATTGATTTATTTTGAGGCCGCCGGCCTCAAAATCGCTTTTTAGTATTCTTCCTCGTTGAAGAAGAAATCGTCCTTGGAGGGGTAGTCGGGCCAGATGTCTTCGATAGATTCGTAGATTTCACCCTCGTCTTCTATCTCCTGCAGGTTTTCGAGCACTTCGAGCGGCGCACCCGAACGTACTGCATAGTCGATGAGTTCATCTTTCGTTGCGGGCCAGGGGGCATCTTCGAGTTTCGATGCCAGTTCAAGCGTCCAATACATAGTCACAATATTTTTAAGTTCCCAATTGTCAACGGATTATTTGTCCTCAAGGGGTGTTAACCCGTTATGGCTGATTTGCAAAAGTATAAAAAAAACGAGAAAAACAAAGAAAAATCGGCAAAACATCGTGCGTGTGTTATTATGTGGTTGGTAACCAATGTTTTGAGCGGTGAAAAAAACTCGGCTGCAAATTGCGGTGAAAGGGTTTTGCCTCCTCCGGCGGGCGGCGTCCCGTGGAATATGCCGCTGTCGTTTTTTTTGCGGAGTTCGTTTTTTATCGTATTTTTGTTACGATTCGAAATAATACGACTTATTTTAAAAACGAAAACCCCGACTCCATGATCCGCATCAGCCGCTTTTTCCTGCCTTTTCTCTGTTGCCTGACGGCGCCCGTCCTTGCCGGTACGCAAACCCGCTGGGAGGTGGTTCCCGACAGCACGGCCATCGTGTGGAATGTCCGCGAGGGCGATTCGCACCGGGACCATATCGAAATGAGCGGATTGCGGATTTCCGCCGTCCTGCGCTACGGTGTCGGCGCCGACGGCAGTTTCCGGTTCGAACGCAGTATCGTGTGGCCGATGCTGCGCACCATCCCGAACAATACGCACGGTTCGCTGATGCGGCGTTTCGCGTGGGACGTTCCCCGGATGCTCTCGGTCAATGAGAATTGCCTTCAGCAGGAGAAGGTCCGCCGGATCGTGCTCGACGGCACGATGACCGTCGAGAGCGACTGGACGGCGGTCAAAGGCTCGCTTTCGCTGACGCGTGTCCTTTTCCCGTCGGTCGACGAGGCTGCCTTCTGCGAAAAATACATCCTGAAGAATACGGGCGAGAAGCCGCTTTACGTCGAGATTCCCCGGGCGCGTTCGGTGATCCGAACAGCTCCGGCAAAGGGCGTGGAGGGCAGTTACGAACTGGTGGCCGAGATCTGCGGCGACACGGCGCTGATGCTCGCTCCGCGGGCCGAGGTCGCTTTCGGGGCCTTTTTCAGCGGCCGCCGGTCCGGGGACGAAGCCTTGGCGCTGAACGCCGACGCGGAGTGCGCCAAACGCCGTGCGCTGGTGGCCGAATGGCAGCGCAATCTGGTGCTGGACACCCCCGACCCCGTGATCGACGCCATGTTCGCCTTTGCGAAAATCCGCGCTGCGGAGAGCATCTACGACACCAAGGGCGGTCTGATGCACGGTCCCGGCGGCGAGCGTTTCTATGCCGCGATCTGGGCCAACGACCAGGCCGAGTACATCAACCCGTTCTTCCCTTTCCTGGGCTACGACCGGGGCAACCGCTCGGCGCTCTGCTCGTTCGGCTATTTCGCTCGCTACATGAATCCCGACTACCGGCCGATTCCCAGTTCGATCATAGCCGAAGGAACCGACATCTGGAACGGCGCGGGCGACCGCGGCGATGCAGCCATGATCGCCTACGGTGCGGCGCGTTATGCGCTGGCGCGCGGCGATGCCGCCGAAGCGGCCGAAGTGTGGCCGTTGGTGGAGTGGTGTCTGGAGTACTGCCGCCGCCGGCTGACCGGCGACGGTGTGGTGGCCTCCGATTCGGACGAACTGGAAGGTCGCTTCCCGGCCGGGGACGCCAATCTGTGCACCTCGTCGCTTTATTACGACGCGCTGCTCTCGGCCGCAATGCTGGGCCGCGAACTGCATAAGCCCGCCCGGCAGCTGGCCGCCTACGAACGTCAGGCCGCCGCGCTGCGGAAAAACATCGACCGCCATTTCGGGGGCATGGTCGAGGGCTTCGACACCTATCGTTATTATACGGGCAACGACCGTCTGCGTGCGTGGATCTGCATTCCGCTGACCGTCGGCATCGACGAACGGAAGGAGGCGACCGTCGAGGCGCTCTTTTCGCCGAAACTGTGGACCGAAAACGGTCTGCTGACCCGGTCGGGCGACAAGACCTTCTGGGACCGGTCGACGCTCTACGCCCTGCGCGGAGTCTACGCCTCGGGCGAGACCGAGAAGGCCACCGGCTATTTGTCCTATTATTCCGGGGTGCGCCTGCTGGGCGACCATGTTCCCTACGCCATCGAGGCGTGGCCCGAAGGTTCCCAGCGTCATCTTTCGGCCGAGAGCGGCCTTTACTGCCGCATCCTGACCGAAGGGGTGTTCGGAATCCGTCCGACGGGGTTCCGGTCGTTTACCCTGACGCCGCGCCTGCCCGCGGCGTGGGACCGCATGAACCTGCGCAACGTGCGCGCCTTCGGCTCGGCGTTCGACATCGAGGTGCGCCGTGCGGCGAAGGGGATGGAGGTCGCCGTGACGCAGGACGGGCGGGAGGTCGTCCGCAAGAGGCTCCGCGCGGGGCAGAGCCTCGGGGTGACGCTGGAATAGAAAAAGAGAGGGAGGTTTCCGAAAACCTCCCTCGTTTATTTCACCGCGATGTAGAACAGGTCGAAACAACCGTCTCCCACCGGTTCGATGCGGTAGTCGTCCATGCGGATCGAGGTCGTCAGCCCGGTGTTTTCCCGGAGGAGTTTGCGGCGGTTCATGCGGTTGAGGATGTCGTAGGGGATTTGCAGCATCCAGCGCGGCAGGCGGTGCTGGAGGTCGAGAATGTCGAAGCGCGTGATGCGTGCCACACTGCGGCGGTTCTGTTCGTAGTAGGCCATGACTTTCCTGTTGCCTGCGACCCCGAGGGTTTCGACCGACCGGAATTCATGCCCCAGCAGGTTTTGCAATTGTTCCGCCGTATATTCCCGTACGTGCCATGGGTTGCGGGTGAGCGACATCGGGGCGTTGGGGGTCGTCACGATGAACCGTCCCCCGGGGCGCAGCACCCGGTGTATTTCGCGCACGAACTCCGCATCGCGTTTGATATGCTCGATCACCTGGAACGAGATCACGCAGTCGAAACTTCGGTCGGGGAAGTCCAGCGGCGGGACCACTGCCTGCCGGAACTCGACGTTGGGGCGGTCGAGCAGTTCCGGCGCCGGGGCGTGCTTGTCGACGGTGACGAACCGCCGCGCCCGGGGCGCCGCTACCTCGATGCCGTAGCCGGCTCCGGTTCCGATTTCGAGCACGTCGCCCGCGATGCGCGCCGAGGCGGCGTGGTAGGCCAGCAGCGAGCGCTGGAAAACGAAATTGTCCGAGGCTTCCGCCGAAACGCGCTCCGCGGTGTTAATCTTCGCCATGTTTCCGGATTTTGATGCCTTTTTCGCCGGCTTCGACCGCGCCGCGCTTGAGGAGCATGCCCAGCGAGCGTTTGAAAACCTTTTTGCTCGTTCCCGTGAGGCGCGTCACCTCCTCGGGGGCGCTGTCGTCGTTCAGGGGCAGGAATCCGCCGTTGTCGCGGACCAGCTGGAGCAGCACCTCCGCCGAGTCCTTCACCTGTGCGAATCCCGTCTGCTGGAGGCTCACGTCGATGCGGTTGTCCTCGGTGATACGCCTAACGTAACCTTTCAGCCGGTCGCCGACGGCCACGGGACGGAAGATCTGGTTGCGGTAGATCATGCCCCAGTGGCGGTTGTTGACGATCACGCGGAAGCCGATTTCGCTCTCCGAGGCCACCAGCAGCGAGACCTCCTCGCGGGGTTTCACCGTGATCAGGTCGTTGTTTATGAAACTCTTGAGTTTGGTCGTGGCCACGCAGCGGCCCGTGATGTTGTCTTCGTAGAGGTAGACGATGTAGCTGTGTCCGGCCAGGATGCCGCCCTGCTGGTTGCGGTTGGGGAGGAACAGGTCCTTGCCGTGCAGTCCCCAGTCGAGGAAAGCCCCGTGGGCCGTCTTGTCCACCACGCGCAGATAGCCCGCTTCGCCTTCGCGCAGCAGCGGCGTTTCGGTCGTCGCCACGAGGCGGTCCTCCGAGTCGTGGTAGAGGAAGACCTCTTTCCGGTCGCCGACCTTGTCCGTCAGCGAAGTGTAGCGGTTGGGGAGCAGCACTTCGTTCTGCTCCTCGTCGGCGAGGTATAGGCCGTATTCCGATACGCGGCTTACGGTGAGGGTTTGTATGCGTCCTGCTTTCAACATGGTTTTTCCGGTATATACGCTGCAAAAGTACGTTTATTTTCGTCCGAATCCAAACTTCGCGGGCCGTACTGCCGGAAGATGCGGCGGATTTGCCGGCTTGCGGAGCGAAAGTTTTGCGGATTGGCCGAAAAACCGTATCTTTACGAAACGTAAAAATCTCCCGAAATGATGAAACTACGCCGATTTCTGTTCCTGCTCTGGGCGGGATTGCTGGTAGCGGCCGCCGCGTGCGCCCAGCCTGTCAGCACGCTTTACGACAAGACCGAATACCGTATCGCCATGCGCGACAGCGTGCGCCTGCACACCTCGGTCTTCACGCCCAAGGCCCCCGGCAAGGCCCCGATAATCATTTTCCGGACGCCTTACGGTACGGGACCTTACGGCGAGGGACAGTTTCCCGGCAGTTTCGAAAAAGGCTACATGCGCAGCTACGTCGACCGCGGCTACATCATCGTCCGGCAGGACGTCCGGGGCCGCTACATGAGCGAGGGCGAGTTCATGCACGTGCGTCCCGCGGGCTTCGGCAGCGTGGACGAGACGACGGACAGCTACGATACGGTGGACTGGCTGGTGAAGAACATTCCCGGCAACAACGGCCGTGTGGGTTTCGCGGGATGCTCCTACCCGGGATTCTACGCCCTGATGGGCGGTTTGAGCGGGCATCCGGCCGTGAAGGCCGTTTCGCCGCAGGCCCCCGTTACGGACTGGTACATGGGCGACGACGTGCACCACAACGGCGTGCTGATGCTGAGCGACGCCGTGCGGTTCCTCAATTCGATGAACACGCCCGCTGGACACGAGCCGACCGACAAGATGCCGCGGCGCGGGCTGACGATCTCGCCCGACGAACGCACGTTCTTCCTCACGGAGCGCCCCACGCGGGCTGACCTGACGAAACTGCTGGCACCCAATGCGTTCTGGGAGGAGATGGCCGAACATCCCGACTACGACGAGTGGTGGCGCGCGCGCGACACGCGCCGGGCCTGCTACAACATCCGTCCCGCGATGCTGGTCGTGGGCGGCACGTTCGACGCCGAGGATTGCTACGGGGCCTGGAACCTTTACAAAGCCGTCCTGCGCCAGAGCGCCCGGACTCCGCTCCATCTGGTCGTCGGGCCGTGGGCCCACGGGGCATGGCGCGGCGACGGGCGTACGCTGGGCGACTTCGATTTCGGAGAGGAGGCCTCCGGAGCCTACTATATGGAACATTTCGAGGCGCCCTTTTTCGACTGCTACCTCTGGGCGCGCGACACGGTCGACCGGCTGCCGCCCGTGGCGGCTTTCTCGTCGGGCGACAACCGCTGGCATACGTTCGGGCGGTGGACGCCTTCCGAGGCCCGCAAACTGACTCTTTACCTCGCCGAGGGCGGCCGCATCACGACCGAAAAACCGACGGTGAAAAACTCCTCGACGAGCTATACGTCCGATCCTGCCGACCCCGTGCCGTATATCGCAACCTCCGGCACGCGGCGTCCCAAGGAGTATATGATCGCCGACCAGCGGTTTCTGGAGGGCCGCAAGGACGTGCTGACGTTCGTGACCGAACCGCTTGCGGAAGACGTGACCCTTGCCGGTCCGGTCGAGGCTTCGCTGAAAGTGGCCCTTTCGACCTCGGATGCCGATTTCGTCGTGAAACTGATCGACGTTTACCCCGACGAGGGTGAAAAGGCCGGCATGCAGATGCTCGTCCGCGGCGACGTGGTGCGCGGCCGTTACCGCGACGGCTTCACGCGTCCGAAAGCCTTCGTGCCGGGCAACCCCGAGACCGTGCCTTTCCGCACGACCGACATCGCCCACACGTTCCGCGCCGGACACCGGATCAT
>ERZ835880.3127-NODE-3127-length-9949-cov-5.155246_pt1 | contig 9949 bp, 8 predicted proteins | sample MGYA00519944_ERZ835880 | MGnify/ENA primary metagenome ERZ835880 (study PRJEB31850, sample SAMEA3708787) | human gut metagenome | biome: human gut; feature: human-associated habitat; material: faeces | place: China | collected 2014 ... | reverse complement strand
CTGATTCTCATACCCCACCGCATTGGCCACCTCGATGATCTTCATTGTGGGAGATTCCAGTAGTTCGGCCGCCTTTTCCATGCGCTTTTTCCGGAAGTAATTCAAATAGCTGTCGCCAATACCCTTCACATAAAATTTGAAGCTGCTCTCGCTGACACCGAACCGTTCCGCCAGCTCTTTGGCTGTGATCCGCCTGGTCAGGTTGCTGAGAATCAGCGCCTCGGCCTCTTTTACGATAGCGATCTGAGATCGGGTAAAGTAGGTGTCTGGTTCACTTTCGGCCGGCATATTCATCAGCTCGTGCAGCAGACGAACAGTGAGATACCGCAAAGAACCAATTTCCAGATCTTCCTTACTGGTCCATGTCTCTTTTACAAGGGAGGTGACCAACTATAAGAAGTCAAGAGGAAGTTGAAATATTTTGATTCAGGCAAAAAGGGCGCACAAAACCAAGCCCTCTTACGAGGACTTCAAAAAGAAGTTGGTGATAGTTCAGCGAACGAAGTCTGGATTATAAGACAGTTCTTTCGTCTGGAGAGTATAAATAACCCGTAAAAGCTTTTTGGCAACATGGGTAAGCGCAACGCGGTGTTCCTTACCCTCAGCACGTTTCTTGGCGTAGTAGGCCGCGAAAGTCGGTTCGTTGTTAATCACCGTTATGATTCGCTTATGATGAGGGACAGCAAGCAGGATGTTGCCGATTTGCTGGATGAACACGAGGAAAAGAAGTCTATACAGGAGTTCCTTCGAAAGCAGCAGAAGCCGCAGACACAGCGGCAAAGAAAAGCGAAACGGCATGAGCAAGAACGATGAGTTTATGCCAATGTCTTCCTCACAAGAATAAACTGTTGGTTGGCAAACCAAAAACCGAGCTGTCACTATAACACATTTAGGCGAAAGAAGGCCGCAGGTTCATTACGACCTGCGGCCTATTTCTAAGGAGGCTCCAGTATGCCGTTCTCCATATGTAGGATATGGTCAGCACGGCAGACAATTTCTTATCTCGCAATTTTGTTGCCCCTCTTGACAGAAAAGATATAATACTCTATAATGATAGTGTTACTATCGGTAGTATGGCTATCAGCTATTGGAGGTACGGAATGTCAAAGCCGGATAAGAGCATTGATCCAAAGATTTTGGAAGCCGCAAAAAAGGAATTTCTTGAAAAGGGATATGAAAAGGCATCCACAAACGTCATTTGCAAGAATGCAGGCGTAACTTGGGGTGCCTTACAAAAGAGGTATGAGGGAAAAGACGCGCTATTCTGCGCACTGGTATCCCCTGTTGCGGAGGAATTCAAGGCAACACTCATTGGCGCAAACGACGAGTTTCACAACCTGACGAAGGAAGAACAGGAAGCCAACGCCTTACATGAGGATACGGACGGGAATCAATTTATCGGATACATTTATGAGCACTTTGATGTGTTCCGACTGCTTCTGTGCTGTGCAGGAGGTTCCTCCTACGAGCATTATATGGAAGATCTCGTTGACATTCTGGAACACTCTACCCGTCGGTTTATAGAGAATACCGGACATGAAGCGATTATCAACGGCAAAAAAGCCGGGAAAATGACTGTCCACATTCTCATCAGTTCCTATCTGTATGGCCTGTTTGAGCCGATTGCTCACGAAATGAAAAAGGACGAAGCAATCGAGTATGTGAATGAACTGAAATACTTCTTTGATGTTGGTTGGGCCGACATCTTGAAGTTAGAATAAAAATATCGATGTTCACAGCTTTGCGCTTTTTGTTACCATCTGCCGTGCTGCGGATGGTAATAAATATGGTCAGCGGTTAGCTATATCTAACTATGAGGAGTAAAACTTATGAACCAAACATCAAAGACAATTGGAAAGCTCTTAAAATACGCAGGACCATTTCGCATAACGATTCTGCTTTCCGCTATATTCGCCGCTTTTTCGGCAGTCATAAATCTGAAATCGTACCTGTGTGTGTATGAAGTTGCAAAGCTTCTGATTCAGTCCGCAGGCAATTTCGGTGCAATCAACCTTGCAGCCATGAAGGAGCTTGGTTTTCGAGCGGTTTATTATGTGTGCATGGGCTTCGGAATGTACGGAATGTCACTGCTGTGTTCCCATATCTGCGCATATCACACCGTCGCAAGGATACGCATCCGGTTGATTCGCCGACTCGGCACATTGCCGATCGGTTATCACACTTTACATCCAAGCGGTAAACAGCGGAAAATCATCGAGAAAAACACGGACAATCTCGAAATCCTCATCGCCCATAATATCCCTGACTATGTGCAGTCGCTGGTGTTGCCGGTTGCTTTTCTGGTATTTATGTTTCAATATGACTGGCGATTGTCGCTGATCTGTCTGGCTCCCATTGTGATCGGCTTCGGGCTTCTCTTTTCCATGGTGAAAGGCGAAAGCAGTGATTTTATCGGGAAAGTGCAGAAATCGGGTGAGGATATCGGAAATGCCGCAACGGAATATGTCCGCGGAATTGCAGTCGTTAAGACCTTCGGCCAAACAGCCTCGTCTTTCCGCCGCTATAAGAAAGCCGTGAAGGATTACGCTGACTTCATGACAAAGTATTCCTTTTCTATGGAAAATTCATTCAGCCTGTACACAACCATTGTCAACGCAGTTTTTCTGTTCCTGATACCGGGCGGCATCTTATTGTATAACTTTGGGGGTGGGACGGAAAAAACCATCATGACCTTTTCATTCTTTGCGGTTTTGATTCCCTTGGTAGCATCTATTCTGACAAAGCTCATGCATTCCTCGTCCAATCTTATGCTTGCAGACGCATCCTTTGTTGCCATCGACAACATCTTGAACGAAAAGCCTCTGCCGGAGCGGCAGAAGCTTAACATCCCTGAAAATACCGAAATCAGCTTGAATGACGTGTCCTTTTGGTACGAGGAGGGAGTGAAGGCAATCGATCATATATCCATGACGATCAAGCCGGGAACCGTAACGGCATTGGTCGGAGAATCCGGCGGTGGGAAAAGCACGGTTGCCAATCTGATCGCACGCTTCTGGGACGTATCGGATGGTTCGGTAACGGTGGGCGGCGTTGATGTCCGTGATCTGGATTATTCTAATCTAATGAAACATATCAGCGTTGTGTTTCAGGATACGAATCTGTTCAAAATGTCCGTTGCGGAAAATGTGGCGATGTACAAGCCGGGTGCTTCGCGGAAGGAAATACTCGAAGCATTGCAACAGGCAAGGTGCGAAGATATTCTGGAAAAACTCCCGAACGGTATGGATTCTGTGATTGGAGCCAAGGGCGTATATCTTTCCGGCGGAGAGATGCAGAGGATTGCGCTTGCACGGGCAATCCTCAAGGATGCGCCTATCGTGCTGCTGGATGAGGCTACAGCTTTTGCGGATGCAGAAAACGAATACTTGATTCAGAAAGCACTGGATGTGCTTCTAAAAGGCAAAACGGTGCTGATGATCGCACACCGGCTGCAAACCATCGTCCATGCTGACCAGATAATTGTGCTTCAGAAGGGACGGATCGTCGAACAGGGGACACATGAAGCCCTGATGCAGCAACAAGGCGTATACGCCGGAATGTATCATGAGTACGAGAGAAGCGTATCGTGGAGAATTGGAGGACAGTCATGATATTCGGTAAGATATTTCATCTGAGCAAAGAAGGCTCAAAAGCGATCGTTCAGGCTGGCATATGGCTTGCCCTGTTCAACCTTGCCGCACTGCTGCCTGTAATCCTGCTTGCCATGGCAAGTGAGAAAATGATCACGCTGTATTACGCTGACAGCGAAGCAAAGATCTCGCTGCTTCCCTATGCGCTGGCACTTGCGGTAATTCTGGCTGTAATGTTCATAACCTATAAGGTTGCATATCACAAGGAGTATCTAACCTCCGGGCAGGAAGAATACAAACTGCGAATGGAGCTCGCGGACAAACTGAGAAGACTGCCGCTGTCCTTTTTTGGGATGCGAGATTTGAGCGATGTGACGGGCGTTATTATGGACGATGTTCAGACGATGTCTCATGTCTTGTCGCAGACCGCAGCTGAGTTGATTGGCGGCATGATCACAGGAATTGTTTCCCTGCTCGTGCTGTTCGTGTACGATTGGCGGCTTGCCCTCTATCTTGCCGCCTGCCTGCCTGTCGTAATACTCGTCATGTCGCTGTCAAGGAAGATATCAGAGGGCACAAATAAAAAGAACCGAAATAAAAAGCTGAGCGTCAGCGCAGGATTGCAGGAGTACCTTGAAAACATAAAGCTGCTACGTACCACCGAAGCGATGGAGGATTATCAGCAGGGACTCAATAAAAAAATCAAGCGTATCATTCCTGGGCTTGTGCTATATGAGCTGCTGGCCGGTTTGTCCATTTCCGTTTCTTACAATGTTATGCGCATTGGGCTTGGGCTTGTTATTATCTTCGGATCGGGAATGCTTGCCGCAGGGGAAATCAGCCTGTTCAAGTTTCTGATTTTTCTGTATGCTGCGGTGCGTATCTATGAACCACTGACAAGTGCTTGTGAGCATCTTGGCGATTTCATCGCGTCTCTGGTGGGCGCGGGACGAGTGACAAAGCTGCTGGAAGAACCCGAGCAGGGCGGCAGCGAGAGTGTGAGCGTCAGCAGCTTTGATATTCGGTTTGACCATGTCAGCTTCGCCTATAATAACGAAGAAGTCCTGCACGATGTTTCCTTCACTGCAAAGCAGGGCGAAATAACCGCATTGGTCGGTCCATCCGGTTCCGGCAAAAGTACGCTTGCCCGTCTTGCGGCAAGATTTTGGGACGTGAAAAGCGGAACGGTATCGATTGGAGGAGAAGATCTGCGAAAAATCGCACCGGAACAGCTTCTTAAAAACTATTCCATTGTTTTTCAGGATGTCGTACTGTTCAACGATACGATTTACAATAACATCAAAATCGGCAAAGAGGATGCAACGGAAGAAGAAGTTTATGCAGCAGCAAAACTGGCAGCCTGCGATGAATTTATAGCGCGTCTTCCCGATGGCTATCAAACCTTGATCGGCGAAAACGGGAAAACGCTTTCCGGCGGCGAGCGGCAGCGACTTTCCATTGCCAGGGCGTTTCTGAAAAATGCGCCGGTGATTCTGCTCGATGAAAGCACGGCCAGTATAGACCCGGAAAATGAAACAAGAATCCAGCAGGCAATCAGCCGACTGATTGAAAATAAAACGGTGCTCATTATCGCCCACAAACTGCGAACCGTGGCAGGCTGTGATAAAATCGTCGTGCTGGAGCAGGGCAATGTCGCGGAAGAAGGAACGCATGATACGCTCATGAAAGAAAACGGACTCTATCATAGGCTTTATACCCTGCAAAATGAAAGCCTGATCTGGAAGGTCAGAACATGAAACGGAGGTTTTTCGGATGAATAAGGAAAAAACAAACAGGTTGAACGGAAAAGACCTGATCAATATCGGCATATTTACCGCTGTCTATTTTATACTGAATCTATTGATTGCGGCAGCAATGGGATTCATTCCAATCGTCAACATGATGATCCCATTTGTAAGTTCGCTTGTGCTGGGCATCCCCATGATGCTCTACTTCTCGAAGATCAAGAAATTCGGCATGGTGCTTATTACCTATATCATCTATGGCGTGATCCTCACGCTCGCAGGCGTCGGTTTCTACAGCCTGATCGGCGGAACGCTCTGTGCAGTGGCTGCGGAGTTTATTCTGAAAGCGAAACAGCACAAAAGCGTTTTTGCTGCGATTCTCAGCTATGCGATTTGCAGCGTAGGGGCAAACGCCAATGTACTCAGTTTTGCCCTTATGACGGAAGCGCAATTTGCAGAAAAGGCTGCATACTATGGGCAGGAATACATGGATATTATGTCGGGTTACTTTTCTCACGGTTATACGGTACCATTGGTGGCCATTTCTGCTTTTATTGGTGGCATAATCGGCGGATACATTGGAAAAGCCGTGCTGAAAAAGCACTTTGCCAAAAGCGGTATAATTTGATGAAAAGCGTACTGTTTGGGCAAAAACCAACCTCCCGGCAACTCTATCTGGATGCGAGGACAAAACTTATTTTGTGCCTTTTGACTTCTTTTATCATGTTTTCCTGCAATTACACAGGAGTTATGCGTTTTGTCCTTCCTGTCCTCTCAGCGCTCCCATTCTTCTCGTTTCTGATCTTGAAGAAATACAGAACGGCAACAGGGTATATTCTTGCCTACGGAATCTGCCTATTCCTTCCGGTTGTCCTCCGACAGTATGACGCGCCTTTCCTGAATATTATGTCTGCTGCAATTGCCTCAATATTCACGCAAATGCTTCCCGGTCTCGCCATGTTCAATGTACTGCTGTCGTCTACGTCTGTGAGTGAGTTCATCGCCGCGATGGATGGTTTCCATATTTCAAAGAAGTTCTCGGTTCCGGTATCTGTGATGTTCCGGTTTTTCCCTACTATACGCGAGGAGTATCAGCTTATCCGGGATGCTTTGCGGCTGAGAGGAATTGGAACTCTGGCGCATCCTTCTGAAATGCTGGAATACCGGATGGTGCCTCTTTTGACAGAACTGGTTCAGGTGGGAAACGAATTGTCCGCCTCAGCCATGACAAGAGGTCTGGACGCGCCGAATAAGCGGACAAATGTATGCCGGAGCGGATTCCATACGCAGGATACCATAGCGTTTGTTTTCTGCGCTGTCGTAATCATGCTTTTCATTATTTCAAAGGTGCTGGGATTGTAATATGATCGAGATAAAGAATGTGGATTTTTTCTATGAAACCGCAGAATCGGAAAGTTCCTTAAAAAATGTCAGCGTTACTGTTCCAAAAGGGCAGGTGGTCTTGCTGTGCGGAGAATCCGGGAGCGGGAAAACGACCTTTGGAAGGCTGATCAATGGCTTGATCCCCTGCTATTACGACGGAAAAATGGACGGACAAGTGTTCGTTAACAAAATAAGTACGGCAGGCATTCAGCTTCACGAGTTAGCGGAAACGGTAGGTTCTGTATTTCAGAACCCAAAATCACAATTTTATACGCTTCTTACCGACACAGAGATTGTATTTGCCTGCGAAAATATCGGCATGGAAAAATCGGAGATATTCAGTCGTTTTGAAAAAACGGTGCAGGATTTTCACATGGAAAAGCTGCTCGGGAAAAATGTGTCTCAGTTGTCCGGCGGCGAAAAACAGAAGATTGCCTGCGCCTGCGTCAGTATGCTTGAGCCAACAATCTTTGTATTGGATGAGCCTACCTCTAATCTGGATATCGGTGCGATCCGCGAACTGAAAAAAATCATCAGGAAGTGGAAAGATTCCGGGAAAACAATTTTGATTGCCGAACACCGGCTTTGGTGGACAAAGGATCTCATAGACCGTGTGCTTATTTTTCGAGAGGGGGAAATTGCGGAGGATGCTACTGCCGCCGAATTTTGGAGCAGATCACCAGAGGAATTTCGAAGCCGTGGGCTGCGCAGTTTTTCCGGCTTTGCCCCTATAAAAGCAGGAGTAACACTGACCGATGCACATTATACGATTTCTGAATTTCAATATGCAAATGGGAAGGATTTTTCAATCCATGTCCCAAAACTTGAAATTCCAAAAGGCGCAGTCGTAGCAGTGCTCGGAAACAACGGTGCCGGAAAGAGCACCTTTGCAAAGTGTCTGTGTGGATTGACAAAATGCAAGGTACAAATATACGATGGAAATAGAACATACCGCGGGCGAGAGTTGCGAAAACTGTCCTTTATGGTTTTTCAGGATGTGAATCATCAATTGTTTTCAGAAAGCGCTTTAGAAGATGTTACGCTCGGGCTGTCTTTATCCAAAGAAGAAAAAACAGCTGTTGCAGAGGACGCACTGCGCCGGATGAACCTTGCAGATTGCAAAGATACTCATCCTATGGCACTATCCGGTGGGCAAAAGCAGCGACTGGCCATCGCCGGTGCGCTGGCTGCAAAGAAGGAACTGATACTGTACGACGAGCCGACAAGCGGTCTGGACTATCGAAATATGGAGCGTGTTGCGCAGAACATCAATGCGCTGGCCGAAGCCGGAAAAACGCAGCTTGTTATCACCCATGACCCGGAGTTGGTTGAAAAATGCTGCGATTATTACCTGTTTTTTGAGAACGGGGAGATTATTGAATATGGCACATGGTCGGAGCGAACAATCAATCGAATCCGGGACTATTTTGATATCGGAACATTTGGGCATGTGTGACTATCACCCAAATGATAAGCGGGAACGAAATTCAGTCAGGCTCCGACGGCCATTGTAGCTATATTGAGTTATGGGCAATCCAAACGAAATAAAAGGTCATAGAGAGGCACCCAATTATAAAAGGGTGCCTCTTGTTAATCATTGGAATAAAATGTGAAATGAAAGGTGTCGCAAGACAGCCGCTTTGGGAGGAATGCAACTGCAATCTTGAAGCATCTGGATTTTTTGCAGAAACACACCTTGACAAATCTCTTCTCAGCGCACCCTGCTGGAGAAATACGCAAAAGAAAAGGGCTTCGAGAACACCATCTTCCTTGCGGATGACGGCTACTCTGGTACGAACTTCGAGCGGCCAGCGTGGAAAAAGATCGTGGAGATGATCGAAGCGGGACAGGTGGCGAACCTCATCGTAAAGGACGCCTCCCGCTTGGGGCGTGAATACCTTCAGGTGGGCTATTACATGGAGATATATTTTCCCCAGAAGAATGTCCGCTTCATCGCTGTCAACGATGGCGTGGATTCCACAGTGGAGAGCAGCAATGACTTCAACCCCATCCGCAACTGGGCCAACGAGCTTCACGCCAAGGATACCAGCCGCAAGGTCCGCGCGGTCATGAAAATGAAAGCGGAGCAGGGAGAGCGGCTGGGCGGCAGACCGCCCTACGGCTATCGGAAAAGTGATGGTGACGCCAACACGCTGGTTCCGGACGAGGACACCGCACCTGTGGTGAAGCGCATCTTCTCCCTCTGCGCCGCTGGAAACGGCCCCAAGCGGATCGCCACCATCCTCACCAAGGAGCAGGTGGTGAACCCGTCCAACGCCTACTACCGCAAGACCGGGAAAAGCCACCGGGGACTGGACACGACCAGACCCTGCCTGTGGTCTTCCAACAGCGTCACCAGCATTCTGAACAATGAGGTCTACCTCGGACACTCGGTTGGGCTTCGCACCACTACGATCTCCTACAAAAACAAGCAGCGTGTGGAGCGCCCTGAAAGTGAGCGGTTCGTGGTGAAGAACACCCACGAAGCTCTTGTCACACAGGAGCAGTGGGACATCGTGCAGGAGGTGCGTCAGCACAAAAAGCGTGTCCCCAAGCACATGGACGAGCCGAACATCTTCTCCGGGCTGGTGTTCTGCGCGGATTGCGGCAAGCCGCTGGTGCTGCACAGAGCCAGCACAATGAAAAAGGCGGAGTACAATTTCAAGTGCTACACCTACGGCAAAAAGGGCAGGACCGTTTGCACGCCGCACCATATCCGGGAGTTTGAACTGAAAGCCGCCTCCGCCAACGTGAATACATTCGTTGAGAAGGCAAAGCAGTACACCGCCATCGACGAGCTGACGCCGGAGCTGCTGCGGCTGTTCATCCAGCGGATAGAGGTAGGCGAGCGGACGGAGAAATACTCCCGCAGCTCCCACCAGAGCATCCGCATCGTCTACCGCGACATCGGCACGGTGGACAGCGCGATGGAGCAGGGCGAGGCGCAGCCGCGCATTGCGCCGCCCCTGAGTGAGGTATTCGAGCGTCCCGCATAATAAAAAAGCAGAGAAAAAACGCAAGAAAGCGGACAGCAACCGCTGTCCGCCCCCTTGCAAGATATGGTGTCAACTTGTGTCCCTATGAACATTACCCGAATGGTTTCGTGGTTTTTTCTTTTCCGCGTGTGTGGTGAGCAAATGACAGAAACCGCAACAAAAACCGCAACGGGGCATAATAAATATCCCCCGGCCTAGCCGGGGGTATTTCTTAGACGGGCGAAGCCCTATGTTA
>ERZ835880.3122-NODE-3122-length-9962-cov-3.097103_pt1 | contig 9962 bp, 3 predicted proteins | sample MGYA00519944_ERZ835880 | MGnify/ENA primary metagenome ERZ835880 (study PRJEB31850, sample SAMEA3708787) | human gut metagenome | biome: human gut; feature: human-associated habitat; material: faeces | place: China | collected 2014 ... | reverse complement strand
CCTTGCCGTAATCTGAGATCACCAGGATATCGTATTCCGGTAAAATCCGGCTGATTTCCAGCAGGTAACTTTCCGCTTTCTGGTATTGCTTGATCGCCTTTTCGTTTTTTGCAATTGCATAGTATAGTTCGGGGGCTGCACTTAGTTTTAATGCCCTGTCCAACCATTTGATGGCAATATCGTGCTGTCCGGTCTTATAGAAACATTCTGCTCCCTCATATAGAAAATCTGTCCGGTGGTATAACTGGACAAACAGACCGGCATACCGGCTGGCTGCTTGTTCGTACTCCTGATTATGATATAATTCCTGAAGCGTCTTCCATTCCCTATAGGTATAGTAGGTATCTTTCTGTCCGTAGAAAAGAATGCAGGTAAGAATGGCGGCGATGGCACTGATATACGGGATACTCCTTTGTGCTCGCTGCTTGTTATGCTTCGGATTGGTCACACATATAGTGGTCAGGAATAAGAGCAGAACCCAGTAGGTCGGGAGTTGGAGCGGATAGGAATAAAGGGCGAAGATTCCGAGTGCCAGAATTCCGCCGGATGCTCCAATCTGTCTGTGTCTGATCCCATAATAAAGGGAAAATGCGAGCCAGAAGATGAAGAACAGCAACCCCGTAATACCTAACTCAAGTCCTATTTGCAGATATTCGTTGTATGCATACTGGGGACAGGTTGCGGTTTGTTTTTCTTTGGAAGAAGCGGTATCGGTTTCGAAATAGGCAGATTGTTCCTTTGCGTATGTGGCTGGAAAGCCGCCTATACCTATGCCGGTTACCGGATGTTCCATGATAGCCTGGGTCGTGATATTCCAGATCAAAAGCCGGCGATCTCCGGCCTGGGCTTTTTGGATATTCCCGACCAAAATGACTGCCGTGATCGCAACAAACAGGATAATCGAAGAGATAGCAAACAGCTGGATGTGTTTCTGTATGGCTTTTTTCGTCTGTTTCCATCCGATCAGCCTCATCCAGCAAACCCAGATTCCGGAAAGGAGGGCTGCAAGCCATACGGGTTGGTCTGTTTTGAATATTAAGGTGGTGATAATCAAAGTAGATCCGAGAATGGAGAAATAGAACAGGAAAGTACGGGATTTCCACAAAGCGATCTTGTCGCAATTCTTAAAACGGAGTAATGTGTTCAGACAGACTGGAAAAATGACTGCGATATAGCCATAGAAAGGCTCTGGTTTCAGCGATGTTTCAAGCAGCCTGAAGACAGGATGGGTGATGGGAGCAGGATTGATGGTATGGCTGATCCCCCAGATGGCCGGAACGATTCCGGTAAATATGATGATCGTAATGAAAAACGGTCGTAATTCCTGATGCGCCTGTAAAGCACCTCTGAGCATAAACCAGAGAGCAACCAGCTGAGCGATGAAAAGGAAACGTTCCGGCTGAAGATTCTCGTCTTTGTCGTAAGAAACCAATACGATACCGAACAGAAGTAATAATAAGGCATCCGGTAATGAAAAGATAAAACGGCTTTTCTTTGTTGTGAATTCCATAAGTAGAACCCCACCGGCTAACAATAGAGATGTGAAATGAAACCAGCAAATTTTTCCGGACAGCGTGCCGTCTGCTAATTCCGGATTCATGGCGAAGATTATACACAATAGTAACATTCCACTCGTTGCGAGTAAAAGTAATCTTAGATAACTAAAAAAATTATTCATAATTATATTTATTAAAATGTGAAAAAACTCTGCTTTCTGTGGGTTGAGAGGCAGAGACCTTCTCACAACTTATCTGTCAGGCATTGCCAAATGGATGGCAAAGAAATGGACCGATGCAAGTATACCCTATTTAAACAGAAAGAGAAGCCAGTGTGTTTTCCTTTTGGGAGGAAAGATTTGAACAGGTCTAAAGAGGTCGCAAAAGTCTATTTTGCTTTATTGGAGGGTGAATGTTAGAGTTGACATTTTGTTGACAATATGCAAACGACTGGCATACAAAATATTTTGATGATAAACGGTAATCCTTATTTGAAAGGGGAAAGTTAAGGTTAGGGTTGTTTTTTTAATGTGAAAAGAGGTAAATAGAGGAAGATTCCTAAGATAGACATGGCAAGCCCGCCGATGGTGCCGGCGGCAAGCGGGAACCAAAACGCTTCCTTATCCGGACCTAACATGAATGGGATGAAGCCTAAGATGGTCGAAACGACTGTGAGGAAAATGGGCGTGATCTTAGCATTCCAGGCTTTCAGATATGCCTTGTAGGGCGACATCAACGGTTTGCGTTGCCGGATTTGGTTGTATTCATTCAAAATGTAGATGCTTGCGTTAACGGTTATGCCGCACAATAGGACGAAGGAGGCAAATCCTCCTTGGTCGAAATTCAATTTGAACCAATAGAACGTGAGGAATACGCCAATGTAAGAGATCGGTATTACAAAGATAACGGCCAACGGCTGTTTCAGCGAATTGAACAGGATACTGGTGGTAAAGAAGATAATGACGATGATCAGCAATAACAGAAGATATTGTTTATTGTCCTTTTTGTCCCAATACCAGTAAGCGCTTTCCGACTTGGCGGTATAACCCATCGGCAGTATGGCATTGATTTCCTTCAGGTCGCGTTCCTGTATCTTATTTCCTTGATTGGAAGCCCCGATATATTCGTATTGCAGACAGAGGCGGTATTGTTGGTTTACTTTGCAAACCTTCTGCGGCATCTGTCCTTTTTCGACACTTGCAAGTTCTGCTAACTTGTAGGGCTTGCCGTCAATAGTTTGTGGAACATACTGCATGCTCCACACATCGTATTCCTGTGACTGGCGGGAGGAGAGTTTCAGTTTCTCTGTCTCTTCGTTGACGACGATCGTCCCGGTATAAATGTCCTTTCCGAAAACGGGATTGATGGAGGCGAACAGGTCGATCGGCTGTATGTCCTCCTGGGTCAGCCGGGCTTTGTTGAGGTTGAAGTAGAACTCCTGGTAATCGTCTTTCCACCACGAGAATTCTGAATTGATCAGCACTTCCTTGATGCGGCGGTGGGTGAGCAACTTGGCTTTCAGCTGTTCGGCCCATTCGTACAGCTCGTCGTAGTTGTAACCATACATCACGATACGGAAAGAACCGGCTCCTTCGCGTACATCGTTGCTGAATCCCTGGTCCTGCAAACCGTAGACTTGCCAGCTCCCCCCCCCCAATTCAAGTGCTTTGCTGATGATTTTGCTTTTCAATGTGTACGGGAAACCGCTCCGTTCACTCTCTTTCGTAAAATAGATGCGGATACCGGCCTGGCGTGCGCTGTAGACGTTTGTTTGGAACTGTCGTATTTCTTTGAAGGTGCTGAGATAGGCTTCCATCCGGCTCATCAAGGTATTCATTTGTGGCAAGGTCGTCCCGTTCGGGAGCGATGCGCTGACAGACAGGATCGTTTCTTCGTTGCGGGTGAAGTAACTTCCTTCATAAACTTTTTGTACGAACAGGCGTAGGGTCCCGCCCAATGCCTTATCGACGATGGGTTTGATCTTCTCCTTGTACGTCTCGTTGGAGGCGAATTTATTATATGTATCGATTAGCAGGGTGTCTGTTGCCGTGTAGACCTTCTTTTTGTCTTTCGTGTCGTATTCGATTTTTTCCGGTAACAGGAAAACCGGGATGCCGAATGCTAACAGTAAAATGAAACATGCCAATTTCTTCCATCCGCAAAGGAAATCGATCTGACATTGATAGTACCGGTTGTAGTAGACAGGGAAACGTTTGAGAATGCGGTTCGTTCTTTTTCTGATCCGGCTTTTCCATGTATACTCGGTCTCTTCTCCGGATATGTTCTTTTTTCCGCTTTTTTTCCATTCCAGGTTCATCTTATCGATTAGGGCGGGAACCAGGAAAAGCGCGATCAATAGGGAGACTCCTAAATTGATGATGACGACAGCCGCAAAATCCTGCAGATTGAGGCGTATCTTTTCATCTAAGAAAAAGATAATGACCAGTGCACCTATCGTTGTCAAAGTGGCTGCCAATATGGATAGGATTGCCTTTCGGTTATGTCGGTTCCGGATATGTTCCGTCATGACGATCGTGTTGTCGATCACCAGGCTGAGTGAGATTGTGACGCCTGCCAACGAATAAAGCTGCATTTCCAGTCCTGACAGATAATAAAGGATGACAGCAATACTGAGGTTGATCGAAAGGCTGATGATGATCAGTAACAGATATTTTATCTCGCGTGTGATCAGCAAGACAAACATCAGTAGGATCAGGACGGTGAGCCCCGTACGGACATAAATCTTGTTCAGTTCGTCCTGAATGAATTCGGTCGCGTCATAGCTGGTATGTATTTCATAACCGGGTGGAAGCAAGGTACGGATATGTTCCATTTCGGCTCTTACCCGTTTGGCAAGTTCCAGCTGGTTCGCCGTCTCCTCGGCGCGGATGGACAGATAGATGGAATTCAAGCCGTTGATACGGTAATAACTCTGTGGAGCTTCTTCCTGACGGGTAACTTTTAGCAGTTGGTCCAGGCGGATCAGCTTGCCGTCTTTGTTCAGGACGGTTATAAGCGATGGGTTGAATCCGTCTGTTTCGTTTTCAGGAACCAAAGCGAGACGTATCCACTGGCTACTTTGTCCTTCTTTGCACGAAGTCGCCAACTGGGTTTCCACGTTTCCGGTTCCTAAGAATTCTTTTTGATAATACTGGCTGATCGCTTTCTGTATATCCGGGATGCTGATACCTAACGTTGCCAGCTGACGGCTATCATATTCCAGTCGCCATTCCATCGGGGTGGCACCACTGACATCGATGCGGTAGATGCCGGGAATCCCGCTTAGGCGAGGTTTTATCTGGTCTTCGGCAAAGCGTTGTATGAATATGGGTGTGGCTGCCGCATTCAGTGTGTAGCTCATGAAAGGCCGTACTTCCTTGTCGTCCGGCCGGCTCATTTCCAGGACTGGATAGCTCAGTCCGTCCGGTAGGCTGGGCCATGTCTGTCGGATGATGGTAGACGCTTCGAAACGGGCGGCATCGATATTGGTATGCTTGTCCAGCTCGAGCGTGACATATCCCCATCCGTTGCCGGAAGTGGAATTGATCTCCTTGATCCCCTTGATGCGTGCCAACATCGCTTCGAGCCGCGAGGTCACTTCCATCTCTATCACGCGTGCCGAATTGCCCGGCATGTTATAGCTGATAGTCAACTGTGGCAGCGTGCGTGACGGCGACAGCTTGATCGGCAGCAGCGGTATAAAGGCAATCCCTGCCAGTGCCACGCAAAGGAAGGTGACGATGATGGTGAAAGAGGATATTTTAGGAGATGCACTCATTATTCATTTTTTGTTACAATCCGTATTTATATTCGAACTCGTTCGAAAGGGAAACTCCCGTTTCGAAATCGTGCAACGTCAGTTTTCGGATCTTATAATAGCTCAGCCAGTAGTTCTGTAAAGCCGAAATATAGTTCCGCTGCGCTTCCTGTTGGCGGTTCAGCGACAGAGTAAGACTGTTGATATCCGCTTTTCCGATCATGAAGCGTTGCTTGGTTTCGCTGTAGGCTGTTTCTGCCAGGTCTACCGCTTCTTCGGCACTCCCAATCAGGGCTTGCTGGATATTGAAGTCGCCGACTGTCATAATCACGTCTTCTTCTACTGTCAATTCTTTTTGTTTGGCGGATGTTTCGGTGACAAGCAGGTTGTTCTTGGCAATATTATGCTTCCCTTTTCGTACGCCCCAGTCTACCAACGGGATCGAAACAGACAAAGAGACGATTTCCTGCTGTTGCAGATTTTTGTAGGCGTCCTGTATGTTCTTGGACACTTGGTTGAATCCGACGCTGGCATTGATCTGGGCGTTGAACATCGCTTCTTTCTTGGTTTTGTCTACCTGCTGCTGGGCTTCTAATATTTGCTGGCGCAACTCCAGAAAGGTCGGGTTGTTTGCACGTGCCAATTCGAGTGCTTTGTCGACCGAGATTTCCATATTGCGCGGGCGGCTTGGGAGGCGCAGGCGTATTTCTGTATTCTTGTCGAAGTTCAAGTAAGAGGCGAGGCTGAACATGGCACGTTTTAGGGCGATTTCCGCATTTTTCAATGTGTTGCGTGCGTTTACGGCATCCAATTTCAGTGTCAGCAAATCCGCTTGGCTGATAGAAGCTATCTTATGCCGTTCCTGCCCTGTCCGGTACAGTGTGTCGGTCGTGGCGACATTTTCCTTGGCCAGATCATATTCCACCTGTGCCATTGCCAGAGCGAAGAAATAGGTCGTTGCTTGCTCGCTCATTTGCTCTACATTATATAATAGTTCTTTCTTGACCTTCTCGTATTTCAACGGTTCGATTTTCCGTTCCCATTTAAAAGCGTTATACCCCAATAAGTCTTGCTGGTAGCCGAGGCGGATCGGAACCGATGAGAACTGGTTATAAGTTTGGTCGCCGAAATAGCGCATATAATCCAAGTCTGTATCCAAATAGAATGTACCGCCTAAGAGGTCGAAATTCTGTTCGATCTCCAATTGCCCGCCCGCATAAAACGATTGTTGTTTTCTATATACGTCGATATCAGCCTCCGAGTCATATCGTTGGGTAAAATAACGGCGGTATTGTGCCGGCGTCAGATTTAGGGTAAGGCTTGGCAGACGGCCGGCCTTGTAAGTCCGGTATTCCCAGTAGCCGGCCAGATACATATTCTTGTATCGGAAAGCGTCCAGCGAACTGTCGGCCGCCAGTGTGATAGTTCGTTCCAGCGTCAGTGTGAGCTGCGCTTTTCCTCCGAACACGCATGCAAGCATCAACAACGTGATGACATATCTATAAATGAATTTCCTGTCCATAACTTCCAATTTTCAATTTTCAACATTCAAATTACCAACCTCATGTTTGCGATAAATGAACCAGTATATCAGTGGTATGACAAAAAGGCTGACTGCCGTACCGATCAGCATGGCCGAGATCATGGCGATGGAGAGCGGCTTTTGCAGTTCGCTGCCCATATCGAATGTGAAAAGCAGCGGAACCATTCCGAATATTGTCGTTAATGATGTCATGATGATAGGGCGCAGGCGCCGCCGTCCGGCTTCATGTATGGCTTCCATAAGAGGAACCCCTTCTTTGCGGAGTTCGTTGATAGCATCCAGTTTCAGGATGGAGTCGTTGATGATGATACCGCAGGTCACGACGATACCGATGGCACTCATCAGGTTCATGGTATGGCCGCATATCCAGAGCACCAGCAAGGAGGCTGCCACATCGATCGGAATTTCAAGCAGCACGATGAGCGGCTGCAGGAAACTTTCGAACTGGGCTGCCAGGATGAAATACATCAGTAGGATCGAAATGAACAAAATCACGACCAGCTCGTTCAGCATCTGCCGGTTGGAAAAGAAACTTCCTGAAAAATCGATATCCCAGTCTGTATCGATTTCTTTTTTTACATTTTCCATCAACTGTTCGGCATTGTCTATATCATAGAAACTGAATGGAATGTATTCTCCGTTCTTTCCTGCCGTGATCGTTTTCAAGTCCTCTCCCGGAGTGACACGCACCAGCGATTGCAGCGGGATATATCGTACGTTGCCTTCCGTATCAGGAACAGTGTTTACCAATGTTTTCTGCAAGACCTCATTTACCGTTTGTTCCTCTCCGGCCAATGCGATTGGCAGATATTGTTGGTAGGAGCGGAGCGTTGCTACTTCATTCTCTTTGAATGCCGTTTTCAGCAACCGGTACACTTCGTTGTAGTCGACGTTATAAAGCAGAAGTTTCTGTCTGTCTATTGTGATATTTAATTGGTTGTCGAAGGTGATACCGACAGGAGTATGTCCTGTTTTCGCCTCGATTTGCTGTTCTATTTTATTCAAGACGGAGGCTTCCGGTGCTTCAGATTTATTGCGGGTGTGCAATTCGGCGACAATGTCGGCTTCACCTGTCACAAACAGCTTTTCAAATACTGTTTCGGGAGGCGAGAAGGATATCACTGCCATCGGGTAATGCGTTTTGATCCATTTTTCCACCGATTTTTGTAAAGGAGCGATTCCGGTTGGTTTCTCCGTCTTGAAATATAACTCGCTTTCGGAAACCGACATCTCGCGATCCCGGTTCAACAGGAATTGCTGCTGCCCGACATAGGCCGTGTGTTCTTGTACCTGATTGTCGATAGAGGCGAATAACTGGCTGACACGGCTCTGGTTTTCATCGATATGGATGTTTTCGTTCCATTCCACATGAGCGATCAGTTCGTTCTGGTCTATCTCCGGCATACGGCTTTTCGGTATTTCGTAGAACAGAAAGGCGCAAAGCGGGAGCGTAATGGCAATGAAAATCAGGCTTGCCGTTTTGTGACGGAACACAAAATCCACTCCGGTATCATAGAAGCGGTCCAATGTATGCTCTTTTACCAGATTGTTGATTCGTATATTGAAACCCTTATGTTTGATGTCCGGAATACTGTATACCAGTTTGTAGAGTACCGGCAGCAGCATGATTCCCGTGAAATAGGAAACCATCAGACCGACGGTGACGGCAAAGGCTTGGTCGAAGAAGATCGCTCCTGCTATTCCGCTCATGAACACAAGCGGAACGAAGACGGCAATTGTCGTAAAAGTGGAACTCAGCATCGGAGTAATTACTTCGGTCGTCCCTTTATTGCAAGCCTCTTCCAGCGAGTCTCCTCGTGTCCTGTATTGGGTAATGTTTTCCGTTACGATGATCGAACTGTCGATCATCATACCCAAAGCCAGGATCAACCCGGAGATGGAGATGATATTCAGCGACATCTTGCAGAGGTAGAAAAAAAGGAAACTGATGATCAGGCTCACCACCATACTTAACCCGATCACTGCCGGGCTCTTGATATCCCCTAAGAAAAGGATGGCGACGATACAGATGAAAAGGAAACCCAACGACAGGTTTTGTTTCAGGTTCGAGATGGTATAATCCAGCAATTCCGTCTGGTTGCGACTGACACTGAACTCGATATCCGGATATACACTCTGAAAATAGTCCATAGTGCCGCCGATAGCCTCCTTCATGTCATCCATATTCTCGTCCGCCTGCTTGATGATGGCCAGTGTCACTGCCCGCTTACCATTGCTCATGGAGATCCCTTTCTCCTTGACGGAAACAACGCCGATCTCACAAAATTCCTCCAGGCGGATAATACGGCCTTCTTTATTAATAAGGATATTTTTCACATCATCTTCCGTGCGCAGCAAAGTAGAGAATTTGATATTGTATTCGTAATATCCGTCGCGCACGATCATGCTGCCCGGTTCCACATTATTCTGCGCAAGCGCTGTTTCCACATCCTGAATGGAGAGTCCCAGAACTGCAAGTTTATTTTTATCCGGTACAATCTGTAGTTGCCGTTCCACCAAGCCGGTGACATCCACCATTGCCACTTCTGTCAGTTGCTCAATACGGCGTTTAATAACATTTTCGGCAAACTCACATAAATCAAGAAATGCCCGTTCGTCGGTTTGCCCGTAAGCACTGTCATTCTTTAAAGTGAGGTTAAGGTAAAATACCGGAATATCAGTAGCGCTTGCCTTCACTACTTTAGGGCGTTCAGTATCCTTAGGCAGGTAGTTCATGGCGGCGTCAATCTTCTCATTCACTTCGATAAAAGCAAGATCCGTATTCGTGCCAAAATCAAAACTCAGGCGGATAAGCCCTGCCCCATCCCGCGCTTCGCTGTCCATGTCTTTCAGGCGTGCCACTTGAATCAACTGTTGCCGCAACGGTTTTACCACAGTATTCTCCAACTCACGGGCTGAAGTATTCTGTGCCGAGATTTGTACTGTAATCTCCGGAATGGCAATGTCCGGCAACAAAGATACCGGCAACGTGAAATACGTCACCAGACCGACAATAAAACACGCGGTAAACGCCATTAATACGGCAATGGGCCGATGTACCAGAAACTTAACCATCCCCCTTTAATTATTAATTTTTAATTATCACCGGTGCCTCATGAGCCAGGTTTACATTACCCGTCACAATCACCACGTCTCCTTCATGCAC
>ERZ835880.3106-NODE-3106-length-10029-cov-3.462703_pt1 | contig 10029 bp, 6 predicted proteins | sample MGYA00519944_ERZ835880 | MGnify/ENA primary metagenome ERZ835880 (study PRJEB31850, sample SAMEA3708787) | human gut metagenome | biome: human gut; feature: human-associated habitat; material: faeces | place: China | collected 2014 ... | reverse complement strand
GAAAGCAAAAAAAAGAATCGAAAATTAGGCTCTGATAATTATCTTATTATATATTGCAGCAAAATGAAAAACTACAGAATCTCTAAATAATGAAAATATCTTTTTCCAAACAAACTAAAGAACGGACTTTCAAACAACTTTATGAGGAATATTACGCCCCATTTTGTCTGTATGCAAAAAGGTTTGTTGATGATAAAGAAACACGTGAAGATATCGTTTCAGATGTATTTACTTCATTATGGGATAAGTTTGAAACTGAATCCTTTGACTTGCAATCGGACACGGCATTGGGATACATCAAGATGTGTGTAAAAAACAGTTGTCTGAATTTCCTGAAACACCAAGAATATGAATGGAGTTATGCCGAAAACATTCAAAAGAAAGCGCCTATCTATGAGACAGAGCCAGATAGTGTGTATACTCTCGATGAACTATACAGAATGTTGTACGAGACACTGAATAAGTTACCCGAAAACTATCGCACTGTTTTTATGAAAAGTTTCTTTGAAGGTAAAACACATGCAGAGATCGCAGAAGAAATGAATCTTAGCGTGAAATCTATCAACCGATACAAACAAAAGACGATGGAACTTTTGAGGAATGAATTGAAAGACTATATGCCATTACTCCTTCTATTATTACCTTATCAATAAGTTTATTTTTTTATTGTCAATTGTCATATTGTCTATTAGTAAGTAAACTCCAAACTATTAATAGATAACTTCCTTCCTATTAAGACCAAACTTTCTTTGCATTAGTTACAAAGTTATATTTGCCTAACAACAAACTATAAATGCAAGCTTTGTTTTTATAAACGCAAGTTGCAATTATAAAAACAAAGGTTACATTTATAAAAATGAAAGCTTCGTTTATAGTTTATAATAAGCAGAATATAAGTTTGCAAGCCATACAAAAGAAGTTTAGGCGTAACAGAGTGGAAGTTTTCTATTAATAGCCTAGAGTTTATCTATTAGTATATTATGAGGGAGCATCTACAATAGTTCGTTAAACTTCAAATTAACAGATAAAAGTAGGTCACCTCCGGATTTCTTAAGATGAAGGTATCTGACATCTGAATGTGTATGAACCTGAATAAACTTACCCAATATCTTGATAGCTTATAATGAGGTGAAGGGGTGAAGGATTATTTATCCTAGATTCACAGATTTCTATCACCGTAGTCGTCTGATTTATAACAATTCAAACAAGTGTGAAACCTATGAACCTTCGATATGAGCATCATAGTTATGTTGTTCTCAACAAACTGGAAAATGGTGTTTGATGCGTTTAGAAGAAGTATGAGATGAGCCCCGGCTCTCTTATTGAACCAACCAGCGACCGATATTACGGGTTTCTTTGTCGAAGTCCACACCTATCTTTACCAATTTGCGGTGGTCGACGGTATAACATTCACTTTCAAACTACGATAATAACCGTTCCGCCAAATCACGGCAACCCGCACGATTCATCTTCCCATTACCCGCCTGCGGTATACAGTCTGTATATAAAACGTATTTAGGACGATGATAAGGTTCTAATATACTCTGTAGTTTGTCTTCTATTTCTTCTATGTCCGGCTGCCCTTCCAGCAACAAAGTCACCGCCTGCCCCAAACGTTGATCCGGTACGGAAGTGATGACAAACGGCACGGGAATATACGGGCGAAGGATTTTTTCTATTTCCTCTGCCTGGATTTTTATTCCGCCGCTATTGATGACATTGTCTTTCCGACCGAGAATAGTAAAACTTCCATCGGGATAGATATGCGCAATGTCATTGGTTTGCAAAATATCATCGCATACCAAAGGGGCTTTAATGACCAATGTATTTTCAGAAGATAAAGACAGTTCCACAGAAGCAAAAGGGTAATAGCGTTCGGAAGCTAATACCCCATTCAGACGGCGGAGAGCAATATGAGACAACGTTTCGGTCATGCCATAAGTAGAATAGATAGCACCCGGAAGATTTCTGATTTCTGCTTCCAAAGCCTCATCGATTGCTCCACCACCGATTATCAGAACATCCGTTTGTCGCAACCGTTCTTTTTCTTCAGGCACCTGCAGGGTATTATAAACTTGCAGAGGAACCATTGCCGCAAATCTCAAAGGCTGTTTCATATCCGCTAACGGATGACCGGAAGCGGGACGTATAATCAGATTCAAACCTGCAACCAAAGAGCGTACGACTACCATCATAGCTCCGATATAACGGAGATTCATGCATAACAAAGCAGTGTCTCCTATTTGCAAATTCAGAAATTCGCAGGTCAGACGTGCGCTTTGCATCATTTTATCCTTGCTAATCCTTATCTTTTTCGGTTTTCCGGTAGATCCCGAAGTATGAACTGTCATCCAAGGAGATTCGGTAAACCACTCTTGCAGGAAGTCATACAACATCTGCCCTGTAGAAGAATCGGATGCTCCTACCGCCTTTGTTTTCAACAAATGCAAATCATTGGCTGTATATCGTACCCCTTCAAGCAGAAGCGATTGCTTTTCTCTCTCAAATTCCATTTTATTGAATGCCTCCTCGCAACAGTTCCAACATTTCTTCTTTAGTCAATTTATGCGCCATATTGCTTCCATCCAGTAGAGAATCCGCCAATGATTTCTTACTTTGATGCAGCGTGACAATCTTCTCTTCAATCGTATTGGAAGCTATCAGCCGATAGATGGTGACAGGGCGAGTTTGACCGATACGGTAAACACGGTCTGAAGCTTGGTCTTCGACAGCAGGATTCCACCATGGATCCAAATGAATCACATAATCGGCGGCTGTCAGGTTCAGCCCTGTACCTCCCGCTTTGAGACTAATCAAAAACAGGTGTCCCTCTCCTTGTTGAAACCGACTGACCTGTTTTTCACGCTCATTTACAGACATCGTTCCATCCAAATAAAGATAGGAAATACCCTGCAAATCAAGTTCTTTGCGAATCAAAGCCAGATGAGACGTGAACTGGCTGAATACTAACGCACGGTGCTGATTGCCGATAAGTTCATCTACCAAATCCATAAATACTTTTGTCTTGGATGAGTCAATTTTCAGCTTATCATTGATCAAAGCCGGATGACAGGCCGCCTGACGTAAACGAGTGATTTCCGCCAATGCCTGCATAGCCCCCAACGAACTTTCCTCGATATTAGCAACAGCCTGCTGACGGAGATTCTCATACAAAGCCATTTCCTCGGAAGACAGTTCTACCTTCTGCACTATTTCTGTTTTCTGCGGCAGTTCGTCCAAAACCTCATTTTTGGTACGTCGAAGCAGAAAAGGTTGCAGCACTCTCTTTAATTGTTTTTGCCGTTGCTTATCTCCGTTTTTCTCAATGGGCAGAATAAACTTTTCATTAAAATGCGGAAATGTCCCCAGTAAACCGGGATTGGCAAACTGAAATAAGTTCCAGATTTCACTTAGATGGTTCTGTATGGGAGTTCCGGTCAACAACAAACGGAATTCACCGTTGAGTTGCATCGCCGCCTTGGACATTTTGGTGTCTTTATTCTTAATTGTATGGGCTTCGTCCAGCAGGATGACATTCCACTGCTTCTTGCTCAACAATACAACCTCCGCATTCAGCAATCCATAAGTAGTAAGCAATATATCATAATCACCTGTCTCCTGTATCATTTGCTCCCGATCACCGCAGCTGTCATGTAGCACCCGGCAAGTAAGCGAAGGAGCAAAACGGTTGATTTCACTCTGCCAGTTAAGCAATACGGATGCAGGAGCGACAACCAAAGAAGCACCTTTCTTCCCTCTGCTGAGCATCAGAGCAATGGCTTGTATCGTTTTTCCCAATCCCATATCATCCGCCAGACAAGCACCGGCTCCCCAATACGCCAATCGTGATAACCACCGGAATCCATCCATCTGATAATCACGCAATTCAGCCTGTAACGTGGCAGGTACGATGAACCGGACATTTTCTGCCTGTTCTATTTTTTGCTGTAGTTCCTTAAACTTATGGTCTTTTTTCAGCAGGATTCCCTGTTGTTCCATATCAGCAAGCAAAGTGGCATTAAAGCTGGAAACTTTCAGACTTTTATCATTCAGCAGGATAGAATCAAGTTCTTGCAACTTCCGACGTAACTGATTGCTTAATGCGATGAAATCAGAGTCATTCAACGCTATAAAACGCCCCCTGCTTTCACGGGTTTTCCGCAAAAGTTCGGAAATCTTCATCCGGACTCCGTCTTCTATCTCCAACTCTCCATCTATCTCGAACCAGTATCCTACCCCTTTCATAGAAAGCTTCAGTTGTGGAAAATCCGCAATGCCCTTTATAGACAATTTAGCACCCTCCGGCCACTCGGTACGCGACACATCTGACAGCTCGCGAAGCTCTTCTATCAGATCCAGACATTGATAGTAATCTGCAAAGTAAGCCGTATCCGTAGCCATAAAGTCTCCGCTGACCCGTTGAAGTAGCTGGTTGACTATCACATAATTTTCTTTTTCTTTCTTCAAATTGCGTACCGCCTGCACACGTTCGCCCTTCATTGTTCCAATCACGCTTCCCACTCCCTCACCGGCTTTGCAATAAGGCGGCTGTTCGATGAAAGGTTTTACAAAAAGTTCCACCTTGATTCCGTCTCCTACGGGCAACAGCTGAACGGTTATCAATGAATCTCCTTTTATTTGCTTGAGGTTTTCTTTATTGCGTACCAAGTCCGAATGTATCGTCACGTTTCTTCCCAATTTCCCCAACACGTCCGCCAACTGGTCTTTAGCTTTTAACGGAAAGCGGGAGGATTGTTTGAAGAGTTCCAATATGGCACGCTGTTCCGAGGTCAGTTCTACAATCCGATAGAGCTGATCATTCTCCTTATTTAAAATAGTATTCGAACTTCCCAACTGTTTCACATTACTGCTCACCTGATAACCGTCTTTCAGTTGAGTAACCACCAACTGTAGTTCTTCTTTCGTAATTACAATAGGAATATCCGGATTTCTCTCCATATACACAAATGGATAACCCGCCAAAAGAGATAACGCCTTGGGTCCGCTCAACTCATAAATGTCTCCTATAGAATATCCGGCATTAAAGTACTTGACACATGCCGCAAGGCTCTTGTCTAGTTCGCTCATCCCTTCTACTGCGTTCTGCTGGAAAGTAGCCAAAGCTATATTCCTCCCTCCCGTCCAGGTTATTCCGTCTTTCGACTTTTGAAGTCGGGGAATGATCTGACCATAATTCGTTATATGATATACAATGCGTGACCGAGCTATGTTATCAGCGGCTCCTTTCGCTACTTCTCTGGTTTCCTGATTCCGAACCAGCTCCGCTAATCTGTCCAACGCAATTTCCCAAGGTTCCTGTTTAGCATAAGAAGGAAGCAGGGGAGCCACTCCCATCTCTTCCCTCAATTGCGCATTTTTAGAAATAAAAGCCTGAAAGTCGCATGAATATTCTAACTGCAATGCTTTAAAACGATCGTTTTCAAGCAGTTTCTCAATAGGGCGATTGTCTATATAGATTTTCTCATTCAGCTTATAATGTTCGAGAAGTAAATACAATAATGCTTTTACCATATTCGATTGCAGGTCATAGTTCCGCTCTATCCATAAGACTAATTCTTTAGTATCTCTTCCTAAAGCAATCAAAAGCATCAGATAAGCCGGCAGCCATTGCCTTTCTTCACGAATCCGTTTCTTTGTCACTAATCCGCTCATCTTTTTCTTTGAAGCCTCACTACCCTCGCGCATTAATGCTATGACATACGTTAACGAATAGAAAGGCGTATCAAAAAGATAGGTACTTTCTATATCTTTGAGAGCTTGCCGATATATTTTAAGTGCCTCTGAATAATTTCCATGATATTGGGCATAAAGCGCATGGGCGCATAAACCATCCACAGAGCGGGACGTTACATTCTCCGGGATTTCATTGATACGACCAGACAATACATATTCATAAAATGAATAAACTTCCCGAAAATACGCTTTAACGGAAGTAGGCATTGATTGATTCCTTAGATATAGATTTTCAACAAAAAGCTCGTCTATTTCTTCCAGCCAGTAATTCCAACGATTGGCATATCCATCGATAATACAATATAAAACACCGACAGAAAGTTTACTGTATAAATCTCGCCATTCGGTAGAATATGCCATTTCACGAAATAGAGGCAGTGTCAATTCGTCTACCGGCCAATGCGTTATTATATCATTATCCAATTCCTTCGTCGCAGCCCATTGTAACATCGCATTACACAATGTTCTCGCTTGCAGCTCAATATATCCGGGGAGAGATTGTTCTTTTTCAAATTCTTCAAACGATTCATTTCGCATCAGCCATAAATACCGGAGATGGATGCCGGGCAGCAACCGACATCTTTTATTCCCGAAATAATGCAGGTTTGAAACGATTTCTATCTCGCCATTCTCTTGCATTGACTTCAGCAACTTAGTAGCCTTGGCAGGGCTAAATCCCATCTTACAGAGTTTCTTCAATGCATCGTTATATAGCAATGGAAGCATGTTCCAAGCCATATATTTTAAGAAAAGGGTTTTAATCTCTTTGTCTTTATCAGCAGCTAATATTGCCATCTTTTTTAGTTCTATGTTTTGTCGTTACCAGTCGATTATCCTTTAACACCATCATTTACAAAACCACAGGCAATCTTTTCTTATTTCAAGAGGCACTTCCACGTTGTCTGTAAAGAGCGCCCCTGTTCCCAGTCCCTGTGGCAACGGATTGCTGAATGTTGCACACCACTGGGCAATGGCGTTTAGCCCAATGTTTGATTCCAGAGCGGAAGTTATCCACCAGCCGATCTGTTGTTTTTCAGCTTCGGTAATCCATTCGTCTACTCCGCATATTCCTCCATGAAGAGAAGGTTTAATAACGATATATTGCGGACGAATTGTTGAAAGCAGCTCCTGTTTCCTTTCCAGCGTATTGCATCCTATCAGTTCTTCATCCAAAGCAATCGCTAATGGAGATTCGGCAGCAAGCCGAGCCATTTCCTCCCATTGTCCGGCACAGATTGGCTGTTCGATAGAATGTAAATCAAACTCGGACAGACGTTTCAGTTTTTCCATTGCGTCCACGGGTGAGAAAGCACCATTTGCATCTACACGCAACTCTATTTCTTTAGAAGAGAAATGCGTACGAATATGGCGCAACAATGTCAGTTCTTCTTCGAAATTGATGGCACCTATCTTTAACTTGATACAACGAAATCCGGCTTCCATCTTTTTCTCAATCTGGGATAACATGTTCTGAAAATCTCCCATCCAAATAAGGCCGTTAATCGGAATACCAACTTCTCCACGTGAGAAAGCCGTATCACATAAAGCCCAGTTTCCTGCAAAGAAATGCCGGATGGCCGTTTCCAGACCAAATAAAATTGAAGGATAGTCACACAAGCCATCCATATCCAATCTGCCTTGTTCCCTCTCTACTTTCCGGCAGACTTTCACTAATATATCTTCGTAATCAGGAAGATCGTCACAACTTAAAGCGGGCAAAGGTGCACACTCCCCTATTCCCACTCTGCCAGGGAAGTCAGGAGAGGTAAAATGAAGATACCAAACTTTACGCGTAGTATATGTTCCTCTGGAAGTCCCGGCAGGTTGCTTGAAATGGAGCAATCGGGGAATAATTTCTATTTTACAATTCATCGTGAATAATTTTTCAATTCACCACAGAATAACACAGAGTCCCACTGAGTTCATTTCAAATTGATTGAACTCAGTGGGACTCTACTATTTCAAGACGAGATTTATTTAATTGTCACCGTCAACGGATTGCGTACTTGCTGAGCATAATTTGCCATATATGCATTCCATGCTTCCGGAGTCTTGATGTCAGCCTTGTCCCAAGCTGCACCCCAGTAGTAAACATATTCTGAACCCGGCTCGTAATCGCTGATAGCCAGTACATGACCATCGGCACCACCACGCAGTTCATTCTTCTCCTTTTCAGGGAAAAGCAATGATTTAGCTTCTTTTACAGTAGCCGGGAAAGCAGCACCTACAAAAATCTTACCGTTGTTGTTATTCACATTATCTGTAGGATCTACATAGGTGATATAACCGTTAGCAGCATCAGCTACTACAGCACCATCCGGTTCGTGCAATACGATACCAGCAACTACCGGAGTAGTTTCTTTCAGGTTATCATAAACCACAACTGTTTTATTCAAATGAGAACCTGCATCTAACGTAATAACACGTGTTTCAACTACTGTAGAGTCCCCCTTGATGTTCAGCGGATTATATACCAGCTTCACAGTGAAACGCAACGGACCATTGTCCAGAATATCCTGTGTTGCATAGCAATAAGGATATACGATTTCACCATCGGGCATCAGAGCAGCAGTACCACCACCCAGTGTAGGACCTACTTTATAACAGTCCAGGCCGTTTCCATGATCTACGTGATAAGAAACTGATTTATACAATTCCTGTGCAGCTTTCGGGTCAGTCTTCTTCAGTTCAGCAATCTTAGCTTTGGTCTCCGGGTTCAATTCGCTTGCATAACGAGCTTCTACAACTGGTTCAGTAGTATTGTACTTTGTCCAAACATCATAACCGAAGGCACGTTCACCACTCTTTTGCAAAGCAGGACCATACGCACGGAAAGCAACCAGGTCATTTTCCCAAGCTACATCATCCACACGTTCAGGATAATATCTACCACAAGCCTTTACAGCGAAATTCTCAGGTGTACCTGCCTGAATAGTATAGACAGCTGTGCCATTCGCAGCTACGCTTGCAGGAAAAATTACTTTTTCATCGTAAGTAATCTGATAGGGGACCTGTTGTCCGTCAGCATTCAGAACTACAATCTGAGCTGTGTCAGCCAGTTTCAGTTGGTTAGAGATATCACTCATAGCCACTTCAACCATTTCATTGGAACGCTCCATTGCTAAAGGATTACTTACCGTTACAGTAACCACATCCTTAGTGTTGGTGCAGGCAAAACATACAAATGCTGTTGCCAGTAAAAGGAATAACTTTTTCATATTGCTTAATCAATTGATAATTGAAAACGGATAATAAAGATATAAATAATGGGAAAAATGGATAACTGACAGCATCAATTATCCATTTCCCATTATCTATTCATATACTTATTTAGGCTGTTTGCCAATGTAAGCCAAGATACCACCGTCAACGTAGAGTACGTGACCGTTTACGAAGTCAGAAGCGTCGGAAGCCAGGAATACGGCAGGACCCATCAAATCTTCAGGAGTACCCCAACGTGCAGCCGGAGTCTTAGCAACGATAAATGCATCAAACGGGTGACGAGAACCATCAGCTTGCGGTTCGCGAAGCGGTGCAGTCTGCGGAGTAGCAATGTAACCCGGACCGATACCATTACACTGGATGTTATATTCACCGTATTCAGAAGCGATGTTACGAGTCAGCATCTTAGCAGCAGCATAAGCAGATACAGTTTCACGGCCCAACTCACTCATCATAGAGCAGATGTTGATAATCTTGCCGTGACCTTTCTTTATCATAGAAGGAATAACGGCTTTTGATACGATAAACGGAGCATTCAAGTCTACATCGATCACCTGACGGAATTCAGCAGCAGACATTTCGTGCATCGGAATACGCTTGATGATACCTGCATTGTTTACCAGAATATCAATCACGCCCACTTCTTTCTCAATCTGGGCAACCATAGCATTCACCTGCTCTTCATTCGTTACGTCGCATACATAACCTTTAGCATCGATGCCTTCAGCTTTGTAAGCAGCCAGACCTTTGTCCACTAATTCTTGTTTGATGTCGTTGAACACGATTTTTGCACCGGCTTGTGCATAGGCAGTTGCCAGAGCAAAGCCAATTCCGTAAGAAGCACCGGTTACAAGTGCTACTTTGCCTTCTAATGAAAAGTTTACCATAATTTATTTACTTAGGTTTAATAGTTATTTGTTTCTAATTTACGATTCAGAGTCGTGATTTACTCAATATATTACTTCAGGTCGGTAATCAAAGAGAAATCCTGATCTCCATAATCCAGGTTTTCACCGCCCATACCCCAAATAAAGGTATAGTTGTGAGTAGCGG
>ERZ835880.3096-NODE-3096-length-10058-cov-2.227432_pt1 | contig 10058 bp, 6 predicted proteins | sample MGYA00519944_ERZ835880 | MGnify/ENA primary metagenome ERZ835880 (study PRJEB31850, sample SAMEA3708787) | human gut metagenome | biome: human gut; feature: human-associated habitat; material: faeces | place: China | collected 2014 ... | reverse complement strand
CAACCGTGAGACTTTTCGTGACGAAGACTGCGTCCGTGTTCATCCGATCATTACGAAAGGTGGAAATCTGGTTAATGTTATTCCGGATGAAATTGTGATCGAGACACTGGTAAGAGCGAAAACAATTGAAGCATTTACGGATGCGGCAAAGAAAACAGATCGTTCTTTTCAGGCAGGTGCAGTGGCGATGGGAGCAAAAGTAGAGATTATTACACTGCCGGGATACCTTCCGACACTTGCAGAACAGGCTTTGCCGGAGTTGAAGAGAGCTGCAGAACTTGCAGCACCGGAAGTACCTGTAAGAGAGGCCGCGGGACATTCCGGCGGTTCTACAGATGTAGGTGATGTGCAGCATCTGATGCCTGTTTATACATTCAATACAGGCGGTGTAAAAGGCGGACTTCATCAGATTAACTTTGAAGTGACGAATGAAGAAGAGGCTTATATTGATACAGCGAAAATGTTTGCATTGGCAGCATATGGATTGCTGAAAGAGAAAGCTGCAAGAAGTAAAGAACTGGTTAAAAATTACAAACCAGTATTCAAAGATTCTGCAGAATATACAAAATTTATGGAGCAGTTTGATTCTAAGGAAGTACTTGATTGATAGTTAAAGAATTTAGTTGTGTAAGGAACAATGCGGGAGATTATGAAGAAAATTACAATTTCATAGTCTCCTGCGTTTTGTATGTTTACAGTCCTCAGGTCAATCGGATAATCTCTCGTCATGGCACTTCAGATATGTAATTGTGGAGAGCACGAAATATAGATCATTAAAAATCGTTGCAAATCATTTGCGACGATTCTATTATATAAAATAAAGAAACTGCTTAAAGCTATGAAACATGAGGTATACGAAAGACAGGAGGAATGAATAATGTATACACCTGCAAAAGAACGATACAATATCATGGAATATAACCGCTGTGGAAGAAGCGGATTACTGCTTCCCAAGATTTCGCTTGGCTTATGGCATAATTTTGGGGATGCATCCGATTATGAAAATATGAGGCAGCTTTGCTTCACAGCATTTGACAATGGCATCACGCAGTTTGATCTTGCCAATAATTACGGGCCGGCTTACGGAAGTGCGGAGAAAAATTTCGGCAGAATATTAAAAGAAGATCTGATGCCATATCGTGATGAACTGATCATTACGACAAAGGCCGGATTTGATATGTGGGAAGGCCCTTACGGCAACTGGGGCAGCCGCAAATATCTGCTGGCGAGCCTGGATCAGAGCCTGAAGCGTATGGGACTGGATTATGTGGATATTTTCTATCACCACAGAATGGATCCGGAGACACCGCTTGAGGAGACAATGGGAGCTCTGGCAACAGCTGTTTGTCAGGGAAAGGCACTCTATGTAGGACTTTCAAATTATGATGGAGAGACTTTGGAACAGGCAGCAGCGATCCTGAAAGATCTGAAATGCCCGTTTGTGATCAATCAGAACTGTTATTCTATATTTGACAGAACAGTAGAAAAGAATGGATTAAAGGATATGACCGGCAATCTGAAAAAAGGACTCATTACATTCAGTCCTCTGGCACAGGGACAGTTGACGGACCGTTATCTCAATGGGATCCCGGAAGACAGCCGTATTCGAAAGGACGGAAGATTTTTGAAAGAAAGTATTCTTACCGCAGAGCGTATGGAACAGATTCGTAAGTTAAATGAACTGGCGGCTCAGCGTGGTGAGAAGCTTGCGGATATGGCACTTGCCTGGCTTCTTCAGAAAAAAGATGGCTCTGAAATGGGTATTAAAGGATGAGGTAGTCACCAGTGTACTGATCGGGGCATCCAGACCGCAGCAGATCCTGGATAATATAAAAGCAATACACAGTGCGCCATTTACAGAGGAAGAATTGCAGAAGATTGATGAGTACAGTCTGTAGTCCTTGACATCCCGCCCGCTTATATGCTACGATTTAAATTACGAGTGGATATATGACAAACGCAGTGATGAAGAGAGTATGTAACAGGAAATCTTACAGAGAATCCCGTGAACTGCCGGTGAGGATGCCGCAGTGTGCTGCTGAGAGGGATAGGTGGAACGTTACAGAAGATGGCTTACTGAGCGGTGTGGATGAGCATTGATAAAGATAGATAAAGATGTAAGTTCACGAAGGGCTCCGCCCTTTACAGCGGTGAGGTGGAGTGAACAGCTTCACCCGCAGAGACTATCAGTTGCGAGACTGGCAGTGAATGGAAGTGGTAACACGGATTTTCGTCTTCCCTGAGATTTATGAATTGTAACAGAAGTTATGAGGAGTGAATTCAGGGAAGATTTTTTGTTTATATAGAAAAGAAATCTGTTGGCAGCCAAAGCCTGCAGGCAGCAGGTTATGTAGATATTCAGATTCTGCGAAGGAAATATATCCGGTAAACATAAAAGGAGAGAAAAAGACATGTGTGAAAAATGTAATAAAGGAAAATATTATATTACAACAGCAATCGCTTATGCATCAGGCAAACCGCACATCGGTAACACGTATGAGATCGTGCTGGCAGATGCCATCGCAAGATATAAAAGAAGTCAGGGATACGATGTATTCTTCCAGACAGGAACAGATGAACATGGACAGAAGATCGAGCTGAAGGCAGACGAAGCAGGTGTTACACCAAAGGAATTCGTTGACAATGCAGCAGGCGAGATCAAGAGGATCTGGGATCTGATGAATACTTCTTATGACAAATTCATCCGTACAACAGACGAAGATCACGAAGCACAGGTTAAGAAGATTTTCAAAAAACTGTACGATCAGGGAGACATTTACAAAGGATCTTATGAAGGAATGTACTGTACTCCATGCGAGTCTTTCTGGACAGAGTCTCAGTTAGTAGACGGCAAATGCCCGGACTGCGGACGTGAGTGTAAGCCTGCAAAAGAAGAAGCATATTTCTTCAAGATGAGCAAATACGCAGACAGACTGATCAACTACATCAATGAGCATCCAGAGTTCATTCAGCCTGTATCCCGTAAAAATGAGATGATGAACAACTTCCTGCTTCCGGGACTTCAGGATCTTTGTGTATCCAGAACCTCCTTCAAGTGGGGAATTCCGGTCACTTTTGATCCGAAGCACGTTACCTATGTATGGCTTGACGCGCTGACCAACTATATCACGGGAATCGGTTATGATGCAGACGGAGACAGCACGGAACAGTATGCAAAATTGTGGCCGGCTGACTTGCATTTGATCGGAAAAGACATTATCCGTTTCCATACGATCTACTGGCCGATCTTTTTAATGGCGCTTGGGCTTCCGCTTCCGAAGCAAGTATTCGGTCATCCGTGGCTTCTTCAGGGAGACGGGAAGATGAGCAAATCAAAAGGAAATGTTCTTTATGCAGACGAGCTTGTTGATTTCTTCGGGGTAGATGCAGTACGTTATTTCGTTCTTCATGAGATGCCGTTTGAAAATGACGGAGTGATCACATGGGAGCTTATGGTAGAACGTTTAAATTCCGATCTTGCCAATACATTAGGAAACCTTGTAAACCGTACAGTTTCTATGACAAATAAATACTTTGGCGGCGTTGTTTCCGATAAAGGAGCGGCGGAGGATGTCGATGCAGATCTGAAAGCGGTGATCGACAATACACCGAAAGCGGTTGATGCGAAAATGGACGGGCTGCGTGTGGCGGATGCGATCACAGAGATCTTTAATCTGTTCAAACGCTGCAACAAATATATCGATGAAACGATGCCGTGGGCGTTGGCAAAAGATGAAGAAAAGAAAGATCGTCTGGAAACAGTTCTTTGGAATCTGATCCAGGGAATCTCAGCAGGAGCGCGCCTTCTTGAATCCTTCATGCCGTCTACAAGCAAAAAGATTCTGGATCAGCTCGGAGACGGGCATGTGACGGAGAAACCGGAGATTCTTTTCCAAAGACTGGATCTGGAAGAAGTAATGAAAAAAGTAGAAGAACTTCATCCTCATATAGAAGAAGCAGAGGAAGAGGAAGATGTGATCGATATCGAGGCAAAGCCGGAGATTACGTTTGAACAGTTTGGAGCGATGCAGTTCCAAGTAGGAGAGATCATCGCTTGTGAGGCAGTGAAAAAATCAAAAAAACTCCTTTGTTCTCAGGTAAAGGTAGGAAGTCAGGTGAAACAGATCGTTTCAGGTATTAAAGCACATTATACACCGGAAGAGATGGTAGGGAAAAAAGTGATGGTACTTGTGAACCTGAAGCCTGCAAAGCTGGCGGGAGTACTCAGTGAAGGCATGCTTCTTTGTGCAGAAGATGCAGAAGGCAATCTGGCGCTTATGACTCCTGAGAAAGCAATGCCTGCGGGAGCGGAGATCTGCTAATAAGAATAGAGAAGAATAGATAAGATTAGATAAGATTAGATAAGATCAGAGAAACATAGAGAAAAAATATCTGTTGGCTGAACACAGACAGTTCATCCCGCAGATATTTTTTTATTCTATAGAAAATTTTGAGTTCTTATGGGATAACATCTTTCGGGAAGATATTGAAGTGGGATTGTCACTTTGTTCTTACAGAGAAAAGTTAAAAAATTTTGTTGTTTTTAATGCAACAAAATGCTTATCAAGGTACTCTTATATATGAAAGCATATTTAAGTCAGTGCGAAAGAGATGAAAGGAGGGAGCTTATGTCCGCAGGAATAGTGGATATACAGCGTCAGCTTATTAAAAAAGCGAAGTTGGGAGATACGAAAGCCTTTTCGCAGTTGTATGCTGAGATTTATAAAGATCTGTATCGGTTTGCGCTTTATATGACGAAACATACGCAGGATGCAGAAGATGCGGTCAGTGAGGCAGTGATATCTGCATATGAAAATATATCCGGACTAAAGAAAGAAAATTCTTTCAAGAGTTGGATGTTTACGATTCTAAATAATGAGTGTAAAAAGATATTACGGAAAAACGGTAATACGTCGAATCAAGTGAGTGAAGAGGATGCCAAAAACCTCGGAGCAGAGGAAATAGATTTTGCACAGCGCCATGATGTAAAGAAGGCGTTTGAATCATTAGAGGAAGAGGAGCAGACGATAGTTGCATTTTCCGTATTCGGAGGATACAGAAGCGAAGAAATAGCCGAGATGCTGGGGAAGAACCCGGGAACGGTCCGATCAAGGAAGAGCCGTGCTTTCGGCAAGATGCGTGAAATGCTGGACTGAATGGCAGGCGTTTTGAAGATGGAGAAAATAGAAGATAATAAGAAGAAAAAATAACAAAAACCATCAAAATAACGAAAGGAGATTATCTATGTCAGAGAATAAAAAAGAAACGAAAAATCAGGATATGATTGAGAAAGAAATGAAAGAGAAGATGAAGCAAACTGTTGAAGATGAAAAGATCCCCGGTTCGCTTGAGCCGGAAGCGGTTGAAAAGATGTTGGAGACGAGAAAGAAGAAAAAGTCGAATAATCGCCGTTGGAAATATGCCTCAGTGGCAGCAGCGGCTTGCGTTTGTCTTGTAGTGGGAGCAGTCGGATATACGAATATGAACGCAGGAAAAAATGAACGGCCGGGAACGGTAACAGAAGGCAGATCAGAAGAAGATCAGGGAAAAATCGCACTGGCAAAAAATTATGATGAAATTAAAAAATATTTGAAAGAAAATGAGAAAAGGGCGAAAGGGCAGAACGGATTCGGCAGAGCAGACGCGGCCTATATGACGGACGGGGCCATGGCGGAATCTTCTGTAGCCGAATCGACAAAAGATATGGCAGGTGCCGATTATTCTGATACAAATATCAGACAAGAGGGAGTCGGCGAAGCGGACACTGTTAAGACTGACGGGAAGAATCTTTACATTCTAAATGATCAGACAGTAGAGATTGTAGATGTATCTCAAGCAGAGATGAAAGATCTGGCAAGTATCGAGATAGATGAAAATTGTTTTATAAGAGAGGTTTTTGTTTCCGATGGGCGGCTTGTGATATTGTATACCGAATCAAAATGTGAAGAAGGAAAGAAAGCAGAAGACGGAATTTATAAAGATTATACATGCGCGGCAGTTTATGATGTGACCGATCCGGCGAATCCGAGAGAAGCAGGAGTGATTTCTCAGAGCGGGCAGTATCATACAATGCGCGTGAAAGACGGATATGTTTATTTAGTCAGCGATTTTTACACATATTATGATTCGTCGGTATCAAACGAAAGCGATTATATCCCGCAGATCCAGGGAAGTCTGCTCCGCGCGGAAGATATATATATGCCGCAGGGAACGACCGGAAGTCAGCACACGGTTATTTCTGCATTTGCGCTTTCCGACCCGACTGAGAAATTACAGACAAAGGCGATTTTCGGAAACGCGGGAATGTGTTATGTGAGCGAAAATAATATTTATATAACAGAGGAGTATTACGGAAAAAGCGAGACAGAGAATATCCAGACTTCGATCCGTAAGATCGCTTATGATAAGGGAACTTTAGATGCGGTAGGACAGACAAAGATCGACGGCGTTTTGAATGATTCCTTTAGTATCGATGAATATAACGGATATTTGCGAATTGCAGCGACAGTGATTCCCAGTGATTATAACAACCGGATCATGCCTGTTCCGTATGTGGAAGAAGGCGGATCGGATGTTATAGTTGAAGATGAAGTGGCAGTGGATAATGCATCTATAGAAACAAATGCGTTATATGTGTTGGATGAAAATCTGGAAATGACCGGAAGTATTCAGAATCTGGCGAAAGAGGAAACAATCCATTCAGCGAGATTTATGGGCGATATCGGATATTTTGTGACATTTAAGCAGATCGATCCGCTGTTTTCCGTGGACCTTTCAGATCCGTCAAATCCAAAGATCATCGGAGAATTGAAGATACCGGGATTTTCAGATTATCTGCATCCGTATGGCGATGGAAAACTGCTTGGAATCGGATTGAGCGTAGATGAAGAGGGCATGACGACAGAAGGTGTGAAGCTGTCTATGTTTGACATAAGTGATCCGGCAAATGTAAAGGAGATGTCAACCTATGTTTTAGAGAATGTGCTTAGCACAGACGCAGGATATAATTATAAGGCGGTATTTGCCGATGCAGAAAAGAATCTGTTTGGATTTATGGCGTACGGAGATTCGATCGAATATAAAATGTTTACTTACGATGAAGCGGAAGGTTTTAAAGAAGTATTTTCAAAAGATATTGTTAATTACGGAAATGTCCGAGGATTGTATATCGGAGAAACATTTTATCTTGTAGCCGGAAATACAGTCGAATCATTTACGTTAAACGGATTTGAAAAAATAGACGATCTTGTCCTGTAATAGACGATTGGCAGATGGAATGAATTTCCAAAGAAAATTCAGAATCCGTAACGGAACTTAGATAAAAATTTTGGGGAAAAGGCGCTGATATCATATTGACGTATCGGCGTCTTTTTTGAAGCCTTAAAAGCGAAGCGAAAATTAAACAAAATGAAAGAAAATCAAATCCCTTGCCGTAACGAAGAAGTATGAAAGAGTCATTTTTATACGACAGCTTAACTGATATTGTAAATATAACAAAAGCGGAATAAATATAAAAATTATAAATCAGTCTGTCGAAAGGGGAAGAAGATATGAAAGGATATAATACGGAAAAGGGTTATATGGGGTATGTAGAAGGAACGTGGATGCTTTTTAGCTGCGAAGCGGATTATTATGAATTCATAGAGTGAAAAGCCGTGAAGTGAGAAGTCAGAGATGGTTTCCGTAGTGGAAAACGCAGAAATATGATATTATATCATTATGACTAAAGTACGGGAGCGTTGTATTATGCCGAAGGGAGCAAATCAAAAGTTTAAGCTGTACCGTCTCGCACAGATCATGTGTGAAAAGACGGATGAAACACATTATCTGACAATGCCGGAGATTCAAAAAGAGTTGGAAAAGTATGATATTATCGCAGAGAGAAGAAGTCTGTATGAATCGTTGAAAGATTTAGAAGAATTCGGCATTGAAGTAGAAGGTGAGCGCAGCGGGAGAGGATACCGCTATCATGTGATAGGCAGACAATTTGAACTGGCTGAACTGAAACTTCTTGTTGATGCGATACAGTCGTCAAAATTTATTACAGAGAAGATGACGAACCGGTTGATAGGAAAACTGGAAACTCTTGTCAGTCAGCATGATGCGGCGGATCTTCGGCGGCAGGTGTTTGTTTCAGGGCGGATTAAGACGATGAATGAAACTGTTTATTACAGCGTCGATACGATTTATAATGCAATTTCACAAAACAAAAAAATTAAATTTCAATATTATCAGTGGAATGTGAAAAAAGAACCGGAGCTTCGTCACGGAGGAGCGTATTACCATATCAGCCCGTGGGGGCTGCTATGGGATCATGAGAATTATTATCTGATCGGATATGATTCCCGGGCAGAGCAGATCCGGCATTACAGAGTCGATAAAATGCTTCATATTTTGCTGTCGGAAGAGATACGGGAGGGAAAGGAGGAGTTTCAAAAGATCGACATGGCGTCGTATTCAAAAAAGAGTTTTGGCATGTTCGGGGGAAAAGAACAGTCGGTAAAACTTCTTGTTGAAAATTCGCTGGCAGGTGTTATTGTAGATCGTTTCGGGAAAGATGTGATGATGATTCCGGCGGATGCCGATCATTTCACTGTGAGTGTAGACGTTCAGGTAAGCAGTCAGTTCATAAGCTGGGTATTTGCGCTTGGCAGTCAGGCAAAAATTGTCAGCCCGAAGAATGTTGTAAATCAGGTGCGCAAGGAGATTGAGAAACTTGCGGAGCAGTATGCGCTTCCTATAGAAAACAGAAGGGAGAATTGAAACATGGATGAGAAACTAAAACCTTTATTTACTCCGTGGCGTATCGGAAACTGCGAGATAAAAAACCGTATCGTATTGACTTCTATGGGAGGAACCGATCTGTTCGGATGGATGGAGAAAAACCATTTTGACAAAATGGGTGCGCGATTTCTTATGGAGGCTGCAAAAAACAATGCGGGTCTTGTCCTTCCGGGGTGTCAGCCGGTATATAATCCTATGTTTGGACAATGGCTGTACAAGAATAAAAAGATGTATGAAGATCTGAAAGAGTGGATGCCGGAGTTTCATAAAACAGGAGCCAAACTTTTTGTTCAGTTGACAGCGGGTTTCGGCCGGTCGTTTACGATCAGCGAGATGATGGAAAAATTATATACGAATAAGGCGCTGCGCGTTTTATCAAAGCCGTTTATGGATCTGGATAAGATTACTGCGACGGCAAGCCTGTCTCCGAACCGCTGGTCGGATAAAGTTCCTTCAAGAGAGATGACAAGAGAAGAAATTCATGAGTTTGTGGAAGCGTTTGCAAAGTCGGCGAAACTTTTGCAGGATGCGGGAGTTGACGGAGTGGAAATACATGCGGTACATGAAGGATATCTTCTTGATCAGTTTACATTAAAATATGTAAATCATAGAACAGATGAATATGGAGGATCTTTTGAAAACAGATATCGCTTTGCTGTAGAGATCGTGCAGGCGATTAAAAAAGTATGTGGTGAAGATTTTCCTGTATCGCTAAGGTACAGTGTTCTTTCCAAGACAAAAGGATTCAGAAAAGGCGCTCTTCCGGGAGAGCAGTTTACGGAAGTCGGAAGAGATATGGAAGAATCTGAAAAAGCGGTGAAATATTTGCAAGATGCAGGTTATGACATGCTCAACTGCGATAATGGTACATATGATGCGTGGTATTGGGCGCATCCGCCTGTTTATATGCCGGAAAATTGTAATCTGGAAGATGTAGAACATATTAAACAGTTTGTTCGGATTCCGGTTGTATGTGCGGGGAGAATGAACCCGAAAACAGCGGCAGAATCGATCGCCGCAGGAAGATTGGACGGAGCGGGATTCGCGAGGCAGTTTTTGGCAGATCAGGAATGGGTCACAAAGATGATGGAAGATCGGGAAGAAGAGATTCGGCCTTGTATTTTATGCCATAACGGATGTTTTAATATGTGTCACTATAAAGGAGTGCCAAACGATCAGGAATTAAGTGACAGCCTGCATTTGTCAAGGTGTGCGGTTAATGCGGAAACGATGCAGTGGGATCGGCATTTTATAGAGAAAACAAAGAATCCAAG
>ERZ835880.3094-NODE-3094-length-10062-cov-3.502348_pt1 | contig 10062 bp, 7 predicted proteins | sample MGYA00519944_ERZ835880 | MGnify/ENA primary metagenome ERZ835880 (study PRJEB31850, sample SAMEA3708787) | human gut metagenome | biome: human gut; feature: human-associated habitat; material: faeces | place: China | collected 2014 ... | reverse complement strand
AACTGCTGGGTCATGCCAGCATCAAAACAACAATGGATCGGTATGTTCATGTGACGAATGATTCCATGTCAAAAGCCGTATTACAATTTGAAAAAGTGCAGCAAAACCAAAATGGTACAGTAATGGTACAGTAAGCGCCGTTCAAGTGCCGAAAACCCTTGAAAAATAAGGAGATAGAGAAAACTATGAAATTAGGTATCGAGGGCGATTCCCCCGATCCTATATCTCAATATTACTCTATAAATACCGATAATTCATAATTTCAGCGTGTTTTCTGCACAAATATCCACTATATAACTTCATGTAATTCTATACTGTTCCACGCCAAAATGGTGTAAAAATGGTGTATGAAAAATTGAATTGCAGGCGCGAAAATGACACACTACTACCGCCCTCAAAAATCGAATGAAAGCTCTGATGAAACACACAGCCATCGGCATGACCGTCCAACGGATATGCCGATGGTTGTTTCATTTTCTGCTGCATTTCGGGGCGAATATGGAGAAAAATATCGCCAGTACGTCGCTTGAATTTCCTGCCTATCTTGCCACTCCGCCTTGTGATAACGGCATTTCGTGTGCCAATAAAGGGTGGAATCTTACCTTTGCAGGGCTTTGCTTGAATAGCAAAGCCTTATCTGAAATCATTTGTCGAATTTCGTATTTTGTCAGTTATAACTTATATTTTTGTAATTTCTCCATTGAGTTTCAATCGTAAATGTGATATACTGTGGTTAGCCACGGAAGGAGGGTGAAGTTTTATGATTAAACGCGAACTGTATATGAGCCGTATCCGTCCGTTCATCGGAACGGAGCTGGTCAAGGTCATGACCGGTATCCGCCGCTGCGGAAAGTCGGTCATGTTGGAGCTGATTCAGCAGGAGCTTGCGGAGTCCGGCGTCAGTCGGGCGCAGTTTATCTCCATCAACTTTGAAGATATGAGCTATTCCCACCTGCAAACTGCGCAGGCTTTGCATGATGAGATCACCGCAAGAGCCGCAGAAATAGAAGGCAAGGTCTATCTCTTTTTCGATGAGATTCAGGAGGTCAAGGACTGGGAGAAGTGCATCAACTCTCTCCGTGTTTCGCTGGATTGCGACATCTACATCACCGGCTCCAATGCAAAGCTGCTGTCCGGTGAGCTTGCGACCTATTTGGGCGGACGCTATGTGGAGTTTGTGATCTATCCGTTCTCCTTCGGAGAGTTCATGGAGCTATATCGCTCAATTGCGCCCGATACCTCCATCCAGCGGTGTTTCCAAAAGTACCTGCTCGCCGGAGGAATGCCCTATCTCGCAAATCTCCGCTATGCGGATGCGCCGTCCAAGCAATATCTTCACGATCTGTTCAACTCTGTCCAGCTCAAGGACATCGTGAAGCGGAATAAAATCCGGGATGTAGATTTGCTGGAACGGATCATTGCCTATGTGATCGCCAATGTGGGAACGACCTTCTCGGCGACCTCTCTTGCAAAGTTCCTGAAAAACGAGCAGCGCACCGTCGCCCCGGAAACAATTCTGAACTATATCAAATACTGCTGCGAGGCGTACCTTTTCTATCAGGTGAAGCGGGAGGACTTGCAGGGCAAACAGATCCTTGCCTCCAATGAGAAGTACTATATTGCCGATCACGGCATCCGCGAGGCGGTCTTTGGCGGCAATATGCGGGACATCAACCTCATTTTGGAAAACATCGTCTATCTTGAGCTGCTGCGCCGGGGTTATGAAGTGACTGTCGGCAGGACGGGCGATAAGGAAATTGATTTTGTATGCGACAAGCGCGGCGAAAAGCTGTATGTTCAGGTCACTTACCTGCTGGCATCGGAAGAAACCGTCAACCGTGAGTTTGGTGCGTATGACAGCATCCGCGACAACTTCCCGAAGTACGTTGTTTCTCTCGATGAGTTCGACATGAGCCGAAACGGGATCAAGCACCGAAATATCCGCGATTTCCTCTTAGCTGAGGAATGGAACTAAGTACAAAGCCCAGCATCACGCCGTTTGGCGTGATGCTGGGCTTCTTAAAACTCAAAATGGCAAATCCAAATGATAGGCATCTTTGACTTTTTGCAATTCCTCCATAATCTTATGGGGACAATTAAAAAGGAGTTCCTGTAGAGAAGGGAATAAAGTATACTCTCGCGGATTTCCATAGCTTGTCCAACTGCTTGCATATACAAGCTCATTTTGAACAAAAAATTCAAGGCAACTTCCATAGTTGTTTGAAAGTGTGGAATCAAGTGTGTTTTTGCTCTCCCACTGCCTTATATTTTCGATTTCTCCTTCTGCCATCCAACGGTCACCAAACGCGCGCATTCTCTCTTCCACGATATAAGCAATAAACAGCCGTATATTAATGTCAAGCGTGTCATCTGACCAGATTTTTTGAATATGTTGACGGCTAATTCAATATGCTGATCTACGCATTTTTTAAGTGGTGGAAGTATCTGTGCTGCGTTTGCAGAGTATTTGCGAAAAGTGTCGATGCCAAATTCCAGAGTATCGTTATTCAAAGCCCCGTTATCAAAAGATGACAGCAGATCAAACGCGTTATCGACATTTACGCCACGGATTTCGCATGTGTTTAACCAGCTTGAAACAGTAGATTTAGAGACTTTTCGAACATTTTCATGAAGTATGTAGTATAGCACGATTCGTTCATCGTCAGTGGTTATTTCTGCAATAGTATCTGCGATGGAATTATCAGAACCACCCGGGGGCAATTCTCTCGCTTTCAAATATTCTGCATACCTTGTTCTAAGTTTATTATTCTCGTATGTGATAAGACTGGCTTTTGTGTGCGGAGCCGATACCGCTTCGCTCACAGTATCATAAATGTATGAAATATCTGTATCGGAATCCAACCGTCTTAACTTATATTCGTTATTTAGGAATCCGTACATGTTGCCCGAATTAATTTCCGGCAAGGCAACTGGAATTACAGGAACGTCCTCATACCAGAGCACCCCCGCTTCATTCAGGCAATAGGCACTCTGATAGTAATCGTGCGAAAGAATCGCAATGCTAACTGCGCTGCTTTTCAGCGCAGATCTGACTTCGTCAGAAATGCGTTCATTTATGTCGTTGCCCGGCAGAGAAGAGCAGAAAACCGTTTCCTTAGAAATTCCGGTTCCTGCAAAAAAGTCAACAAGCATATCCGCAATACCTTTATCAGTTGATCGGTGGCTTATGAAAATTGTATTTCTCACCTTTTTCCCTTGTGTTGCATTGATGGGGTTATGCGCGTTATACTCAGCCAATCGTTCACTATATGTTCTTGCAGAATTATTTAGAATGACAAAGTATGGCTCATTATCAGCCCATTTAACATCAATATAGCCGAGTCCTTTTAGCTCTCTTATGATACCGTCAAGTTCTTGCTCTTGTTGCATAGAAAGCCCGTTGTATTGTTCCCGCAATACCTGCGTAGGGTTTTCTGAACAGGCCAGCTTTAACAGTAACCCTTCAGAATTAGATGGAAGTTTTCTAAAATCCATAGATTCTCCTCATAATTGTGGTTTGTCTAACACATACATCAGTTGGCTTGCCAGCATGATTTGCTCCATAGCCTCACGTTTTTCCTATTGAAGATTGGCATGAGCCGCAGGGTTGCGATAGGCTGCCATGATTCCTTCAAACAGAGAGTGGATTCCGCGTCGGTAGTCCCTACCGCTGGCAGTAGTTGTGTCACAGAATTTGAAAGCGCCGTTCTCGCTCATAAGTGCGCCAATCACATCACCAATCTTCGCGGGAACTGCTGCGCCGGTTTTTAACTCCAAAAACTTTTCACGCAGACGAGATTCTACTTCTTTGACCGCCTTTTCTGCTGCGGTTGAGTAGTGACCATCTACATATAACTCATGGGAGACATTCACAATTCGCGGGTGAATATCGGACCAGAACTGGACAACAACGGGTTCTGCTTCGATATGGCGAACAATTACTACCAACTCGCCAAATGCCGCAGGATTCAGGAAAATAGCACCCATCTCGTTTTGCTGAAAGAGTATATTTGCAACACAGGGGAGCGTAGTCGCATAAAAAGGATAGTCCGCTTGTATTCCTCTCGTAATTGCATTGATCCATTGGTGGACGCGCTGAATTTCCTGAGGTGTGTGGAGAAACTGCATCTGCAAATTTGCGTTTGTAAAGTCTATCCACTTTCGCAGCTCATACAGTTCGTTTTCATATGGCAGTTTCAGAACACGCACCTCCCTTACAGCGCCTTAACCGTGTCGATAAACTGGCTCATACTCATTGCACCCGGCAAGAGGTTTTCCTCATTCTCAAACACCATGTAATAGCGATAGTCCTTGCCCGCTGCTGTGCGCCACGCTTGACCCAGCGCGATTTTCTCCCGGCTGTCATCGTTTTTCAGATGTTCGCCCTTGGTTTCCGCGCAGATGATTTTGCCGCTTTGGGTCATAATCAGAATATCGGGGTAGTGCTTGATAAAGCCGTTGATTGCAAACCCTTGACGCGCAATATTTCTGTGCCACCAGCGGACATTCGGCAGGGCGGTCAATTCCACAACCAGCTTCTGCTCCAGCTTGTTCATATCGCCGTCCTCCGCCGTGTACAGCGAACGGGCGTATATGTCAGTATGGGTGGTAGGATGGATTGCGAGGGGCAGGCGGAAATAGGGCTTGCAGACAATGCGCTCCGTTTCCAGCCACTTTTCAAAGGTTTCCCGATAGTGGGCTTCCAGCAACGTTTCAATCTTGTCACGGATCTTCGCCGCATAGCCCAGCGGGGCTTTCTCCATCGCGGCAAGCTGTGCCTTGTCCATATCGTCCACGATACGGTTTATGTAGGCGCGCAGATCGGCGGCGTCCACCATGTTCAGCTTGTTCAACTGATTGAACATCATTTCCTTGCATTGGCGCACCCGGCTTTCCGGCGGCAGATTGTTGAACCACTCCTTGAAATACCGCTGCTCGGCACTCTCCATCTTGAACACCTTCGGCAAACCGCCATCCTGCTCCCGCACGTCGATTTCGCGGATTTCATCGTCTGCGGCGGCAAAGTCAATATCGTATGCCTTGCCCTTGAGGGTGAAGCCCTCCGCCAGCATTTCCTTGTCCAGCAGTTCAAAAGAACCGTCCGTAAACAGGGATTGCTCGATTTTCAGGAAAAACTGCGGGATTTGCACCGCTTCAATATCCTCCCGGAACTGCGGGTTTACCCCAAATGATTTCACTTTATCCCGCACCTCCCACGGAAGATTGTCCATCACCGGATCATTGCTGGTCTGCTGGATAGCATCTGTATATGTCTTTTCGACCTCTGCGGCAGCGTCCAGCATGGTGTCAGCTTTCGGAACGATTTCAGGCATTTGCGTCTGTTCTCTGCGCCGCTCCAACTCTTCCTCAATCAATTTATCGTCCAGCCATGCAAAATCGTCCTCTGCGTTTTCCGGTTCGGAAACTCCTTGCGGGTCAGGCAGCGTAATTTGTTCCGCTGGCTGTTCAGGTGCTTTCGGTTTTACGGGCTCCCCGATCCGATAATCCTTATCGCTGAAACCTGCGCTGTTCAAGCCCTTGACGATATGCGCCACGGTGTTGTTGAAGTCGTTAGAGGAAGTCAGCACATAGGACATATTAAGCGCACTCTGGGTATGCTGGCTCGTATGGGGCAGACGGAGAATCCGTCCCAAAATCTGCTCCACGTCAACTTGGCTTGTTTTGTTAGCAAGGGACGCAAGAATATAGGCAAAGGGGCAATCCCAACCCTCTTTCAGCGCATTGACCGTGATAATGTAACGAATCGGGCAGCTTGGAGACATCAAATCGGCGCTTTTCAGTTCGTTCACATCGGCGGTACGAATGGCGATTTGCTCAGCGGGGATTCCCTTGTCCACCAGCTTATCCCGCAGCTTTTCAAAGGTGGTTGCGTCCTCCTTACCCTTCGGCTGTGCCTGAAACAGCGCGATAGGACGGATATATTTGCCCGTCTTGTCGTACTCCGCATCTGCGATTTCTTCCAGCTTGTTCCGCAGGTCGATTGCATCAATCAGCACCTCGGCTTGGCGGTCCCGGTTGTAGACGATCACGGGCAGCTTGACCATGTGTTCGTTTTTCAGCTGCACCGCGTCCACATAGGAGATGATATTGCTCTCCTTTTTCGGCGTGGCGGTCAAATCCAGCACAAAGCAGGGATTGAAGTTTTCCAGCATTTCAAGGCTCAATTCCGACCGGGCATGGTGGCTCTCGTCCACGATGACAAGCGGGTTAAGCTGGTTGATAATCTGGAACAGGGCGGTTTCATCTGCTTTTTCAATGGGGCTGTCGGGCTTACCCAGCACCTTTGCAAACTCGGCAAGGTTGCTGTTCTCCTGATAGGCTTTCAAGACCTCCTTGCCGCGCCCACGGAACGAATCGTAGGACAGCACCATGACCGACAACTGCTCCGTGACCGCGGTGGGGTTGAAGTTCTGACCATTCAAAAGCTCCTGCTTGGTGTAGACCTCCACGCGCCCGCCGAAATCCACGTCGATCTTCTGACGGTAGGGGTGGGACGTGTCTTTCAGGGCTTTCGCCGTCTGTGTCAGAATCGCGTCCGAGGGAACAAGCCACACGACCGCCTTTGTCTTGGTAGCGGGGAGTGCGTCAAAGATAGGGCGAACGGCGTTGCAGGCAATAAAGGTCTTGCCGCCGCCCGTCGGCACCTTGAAGCAAAGGTTCGGGACACCGGGTATCACGTTTTGGTATCGCCCTAAAGCCGGGGCTGATTTCTCCTGCCAAAACAGGCGAAACGCCGCTGCGTCACTCTTTGTTTCGTTCAGCAGTTCCAGATAGCGGGTCAAGTCCGCTATCACCTTTTTCTGATATGATTTCAGTTCCATACAGCGAACACCCCCTTACAATCTGCTAATGTCTCTCGGGATCTTCTTGAATATAACGCCCATTTTTGCCAGCTTGCCCTCGCTGATAGAGCAGCGGTCTGCATAGATCACCGTTCCATCGGCTTTTTCCGTAATGGTGGAGAGGAACGCATAGTCCAGCACCGTCACGCGCTGCGGCTCGTAGTAGAAGTAATAGCCTGTGCTGTTGTGCTTGCCGAGGTAATACGGATTGCCGTCGCTGGGCGGGGCGTAGGGCTGCTTGGTTTCCATGAACCAGATGTATTCCCGGATTTTCTCCGGGGCAACGGCTTCATTCAGGCAATCGCCCACCAGCAGCGGTTCGCCCAGGTCATAGAAGCTAAAATTGCCGCCCGTGCCCTCCACGCATGTTTTGCCCTCGCCGTAGCCACGAATCACGCGCTTGACCCGCTCGGCGGTGATGCTGTCGGCGTAGTCCATCATCTCGACAAGGATGAACTTGCGGTGTCCGCCGTCCGCCTTGTTCATGTTGAGGACAGCATGAGCAGTGGTGCCGGAACCGGCGAAAGAGTCGAGGATGAGTGCATTTTCATTTCCGGCAATTTTCAAAACAAACTCAATCAAGCGGTGAGGCTTTGGTGTATCAAAAGTGGCTTTGCCGTCAAATATCGCCAGCATTTCCTTTTTTGCTTCATCGGTATGTCCAGTCTCAGTAAATGCCCAAAAGTTTGTCGGCAGTTTCCCACCCACATTTTCGAGGTGGGTCTTTCTGGCAATACCGCCTTTGCCGCCTTTAGTGAAGAAAAAGCGGGGCCATTGTCCACGGTCATATACCGCCTGTGCCTTCTGTGCGGATATTTCGAGCGATTCAGAAAGAACGATTGCCTGTACGCCCTGCCGCACATCGCTTTCCGGAACGCCGCACACAACAGCACGCTCATGTGCGTCATTCAAGTCACGGAGTTCGTATTCGCACCATCCCCGCATGATTTCCAGCATTTGATCTTGACCGAACGTCCAGCAACGACCATTTGCCGGATATAGCATCTTCCCTGTAAACGGGTGCTGAATTGCATATACCATACCTTGATGCGTGGGAGCTCCCGGTGCAAACGCGTTATCTGTTCGCCAAAGGGTTCTGTCATTGTCAGGATTTTTGTATTTTGCATCCATCTCCGCTGTGCGGGGTAGTTTGTTCGGGTTCCAATCAGGCAGTTTGCTATACACAATAAGGTGTTCTACCTCGTTCACGATACCCTTGGAGTCATTGCGGGTGGAATATGTACGCTGCCAAGAAATATTGGAAACGAAACAATTACTGCCAAAAATTTCATCACAAATCAACTTGAGATTGGCATACTCCGTATCATCAATGCTAATAAAAATAACGCCGTCATCCGTCAACAGATTCCGCGCCAGCATCAGCCGCGAATACATCATACTGCACCAGTCGGAGTGAAACCGTCCGTTGCTGTCATTGTTCTTGAACAGCCGATTCTCGTCCTCGTCATACATCCCCATCTGACGGTTTTCTTCATCCTGCGAACGCATAAAATCGTCTGCATAGATAAAATCGTTGCCCGTATTATACGGAGGGTCAATATAAATCATTTTGACTTTGCCCAGATAGCTCTCCTGCAACAGCTTGAGCACTTCCAGATTATCGCCCTCAATGTAGAGATTCTCGGTATCATCCCAGTTCTTGCTTTCTGCCGGGCAGGGGCGCAGGGTCTTGCGGATGGGCTTGTTGGCTTCCACAATGGATGCCTTTTTGCCCACCCACGTAAACTCGTATGCTTCATCTCCGTCTACAACGTCCGGCGAGAGCATCTGCTTCAGCAGTTCAAAGTTGATACCGCGCTTGTAAACCTTGTGGTCGGGGGTGCTTTTCTCCTCGTCCAGCATTTCCGTGATGCAGTTGGGGAAGAGCGCAGCAATTTTATCAATGTTCTGGGATGTCAGGTTGGGGGTCTGCATTTGTAGCTTATACATGCGTATTTTCCTCTTCGCTCTCTAATTGTAGATATACATCACCATCTCTCAAATTATCTGGTGGTGGCTCTTTGCCGGAATATATTCTTGGTATTTCATCAACTTGTTTTTTGAGTTCCTTCAAATCCAACGTTGTTGCAGCTAAATTGTCCACTATATTTTTGAGCTCCTCTTGAGTTGTTTCCTTTGCGATTTTTATAACAGCGTAGGTATCAACGCCATTGTTCACAATGAGCGTTTCTGCTTGAGTTATTTTGCTATTTGTAATACACTTTGCAGCAATTTTATTAGCTTTAGAAAGATTCAAGCATCCAATAATACCAACAACAGCACCCACTACCCCAACTATTAAACTCCAAATTCCAATCCAATCAGAAAAACTCATCCCAGTACCTCCATTTTATCTTACAGCTAAGTCGTTTTCCGCACTGTTTCTATCAGATGTTTTTGAAATTGCTTTCAAACTATTTGTAAATTCATCAAGAAGATATAGGACTTGTGCTTCATCAGGAGCCAAATCTAAAAAATTTACAATTTTATCTTTTAGTTCAAGCATACTTTGTCTACAATTAGCATCTCCATTGAGGACAGCACCCATTTTCTGAGTATCCACTGCACACCGATGGTACTTGGGATTTCCAAAAGCAAAATCTGGAGTATAGATGTTCGTGTAATCGCACTGGGCAACCCAAGCCGCACCCAATTCATTCATGCAGGCAGGGCTTTCCAAGTAATCATTAGACCAAAGTATAATCATAAAAATTTTGCGGTTTATATTTTTCCTAAGATAATTGAATATATTTTGATCTAGTGGAATTTTATGAAGTGGATGCGAGCTGTAAATCAGCTGTTCCTTCCTTACACCTAAACCTGTCATGAATTTTTCCAGCGCATTACCATAATATATATCTGTTGTGCAGTGACTTAAGAAAATAATGGGTTCCTTTGAATTGACCGTGTTGATTTTTTCATATTCATTAACCGCTGTTTTAGGTGTAGCTTCTGCTTCAGAGACTTTTTGGATTGCAGAATGTATTAAATCAGCAATTCGTTGATGTTCATCCTTATGACAAACATACTTGTTATTGTAAATTTCTGCCAAATTCTTTTGATACCAGCCATCCATTTCCTCAAGGCAATAAAGTGTTCGCTCTTTATCATGCTCATTTAGTGCTTGCTTCAATGATGGCAAAAGCATGGTTGCATGCGTTTCGTCCGAATAGTTTGTAAGGGTGGTTTCAATTCCCGG
>ERZ835880.3076-NODE-3076-length-10135-cov-12.006548_pt1 | contig 10135 bp, 3 predicted proteins | sample MGYA00519944_ERZ835880 | MGnify/ENA primary metagenome ERZ835880 (study PRJEB31850, sample SAMEA3708787) | human gut metagenome | biome: human gut; feature: human-associated habitat; material: faeces | place: China | collected 2014 ... | reverse complement strand
TCGAGCAGGCCAGCAACGGCACCTATGTGCCCAGCCTGTCCAGCCGCACCATCGTCTACAAGGGCATGTTCCTGGTGCACGATCTGCGCCGGTTCTACGCCGACCTGCAGGACCCCGACTACGAGTCCGCCATCGGCATGGTACACAGCCGCTTCTCCACCAACACCAACCCCAGCTGGATGCGTGCACACCCCAACCGGTTCATCCTGCACAACGGCGAGATCAACACCATCAAGGGCAACACGGACGCCATGCTGGCCCGGGAGGAGAGCATCTCCAGCCCCATCCTGCAGGACGACATGAACAAGATCCTGCCCATCATCAACACCTCCGGCTCGGACTCCGCCATGCTGGACAACGCGCTGGAATTCATGGTGATGAACGGCATGGACCTGCCCCTGGCCGTGATGATCACCATCCCGGAGCCGTGGGAGAACAACAAGAACATCAGCCCCAAAAAGCGGGACTTCTACCAGTATTACGCCACCATGCTGGAGCCCTGGGACGGCCCCGCCGCCATCCTCTTCTCGGACGGCGACGTCATGGGCGCGGTGCTGGACCGCAACGGCCTGCGCCCCAGCCGCTACTACATCACCAAGGACGGCCGCATGATCCTGTCCTCCGAGGTGGGCGTGCTGGAATGCGCCCCGGAGAACATCCTCGTCAAGGACCGCCTGCGCCCCGGCAAAATGCTGCTGGTGGACACCGTCAAGGGCGAAGTGGTGGAGGACGAGAAGCTGAAAGAGTTCTACGCCAGCCGCGAGCCCTACGGCGAATGGATCGACCGCAATCTGGTGGAGCTGGCCAAGCTGCGCATCCCCAACGTGAAGGTGGAGGGCTACACCGGCGACCAGCTCACCCGCCTGCAGAAGGTGTTCGGCTACAAGTACGAGGACGTGAACACCCTCATCCTGTCCATGGCCCGCACCGGCGCGGAGCCCTCCGGTGCCATGGGCACCGATACCCCGCTGGCCGTGCTCAGCAGCCAGCATCCGCCGCTGTTCAGCTACTTCAAGCAGCGGTTCGCACAGGTCACGAACCCCCCTATCGACGCCATCCGCGAAAAGGTGGTCACCTCCACCAGCGTGTACATCGGTGCCCACGGCAACCTGCTGGAGGACAAGCCCGAGAACTGCAAGGTGCTCAAGGTGCACAACCCCATCCTGACCAGCACCGACCTGCTCAAGATCAAGTACATGAACGTGCCGGGCTTCAAGGTGGCCACGGTGTCCATCAACTACTACAAGAACACCAGCCTGGAAAAGGCCATCGACCGGGTGTTCCTGGAAGTGGACCGCGCCTATAAGGACGGTGCCAACATCATCATCCTGTCGGACCGCGACGTGGACGAGTACCATGTCACCATCCCCAGCCTGCTGGCCGTGTCGGCGGTGTCCCAGTACCTCATCCGCACCAAGAAGAGCACCGCGCTGGCCCTCATTCTGGAGAGCGCCGAGCCCCGGGAGGTGCATCACTTTGCCACCCTGCTGGGCTACGGTGCCTGCGCCGTCAACCCCTATCTGGCCCATGAGACCATCGGCCAGCTCATCGACGAGGGCCTGCTGGACAAGGATTACTATGCCGCCGTGGAGGACTACAACAACGCCATCCTCAACGGCATCGTGAAGATTGCCTCCAAGATGGGCATCTCCACCATCCAGAGCTACCAGAGCAGCCAGATCTTTGAGGCCGTGGGCATCTCGCAGGAGGTCATCGACAAATACTTTACCGGCACCGTGAGCCGGGTGGGCGGCATCACCCTGGCCGACATCCAGGCCGACGTGGAGGCCACCCACAACGCCGCCTTTGACCCGCTGGGTCTGGACATCAACATGGAGCTGGCCGACGGCGGTGCCCACAAGTTCCGCAGCGGCAAGGAAGAGCACCTGTTCAACCCCCAGACCATCCACCTGTTCCAGAAAGCCTGCTGGACCAACGACTACGGTGCCTTCAAGCAGTTCACCAACACCGTGGACAACATGGGCAAGGACGGGGTGCACCTGCGCAGCCTGCTGGACTTCAACTTTGACCCGGACGGCGGCATCCCGCTGGACGAGGTGGAGCCGGTGTCCTCCATCGTCAAGCGCTTCAAGGGGGCCGCCATGAGCTACGGTGCCCTGAGCAGCGAAGCCCACGAGACCATTGCTCTGGCCCTGAACCGTCTGGGCGGCCGCAGCAACACCGGCGAGGGCGGCGAGCCGGAGGACCGCTACCACAGCGAGAGCAATTCCAAGATCAAGCAGGTGGCTTCCGCCCGCTTCGGCGTCACCAGCAAGTATCTGGTGTCCGCCGAGGAGATCCAGATCAAGCTGGCACAGGGCGCAAAGCCCGGCGAGGGCGGCAACCTGCCCGGTGCCAAGGTGTACCCGTGGATCGCCAAGACCCGCCACAGCACCACCGGCGTGGGCCTCATCTCGCCCCCGCCCCACCACGACATCTACTCCATCGAGGACCTGGCCGAGCTGATCTACGACCTGAAGAACGCCAACCGCAGCGCCAACATCAACGTCAAGCTGGTCAGTGAGGCCGGTGTGGGCACCATTGCGGCCGGTGTGGCCAAGGGCGGCGCACAGGTCATTCTGGTGTCCGGCTACGACGGCGGCACCGGTGCCGCGCCCCGCACCTCCATCCAGAACGCGGGCCTGCCCTGGGAGCTGGGCATCGCCGAGACCCACCAGACCCTGATCCTGAACGGCCTGCGCACCCGGGTGCGCATCGAGAGCGACTCCAAGCTGCTCTCCGGCCGTGACGTGGCCATCAGCTGCATGCTGGGCGCGGAGGAATTCGGCTTTGGCACCAGCCTGCTGATGGCCGAGGGCTGCGTGATGATGCGCGTGTGCAATCTGGACACCTGCCCCATGGGCATCTGCACCCAGAACCCGGAGCTGCGCAAGCACTTCCACGGCAAACCGGAATATATCATCCATTACCTCACCTTCGTGGCACAGGAGCTGCGGGAGTACATGGCCAAGCTGGGCGTGCGCACCGTGGACGAGCTGGTGGGCCGCACCGACCTGCTGCGCGTGAAGGACGCTGCCCCCGGCAGCCGTGCTTCCAAGATGGATCTGGACTGCATCCTGCACAACCCCGCCATCGCCAACAGCAACGTGCACTTTGTGCCCGCTGATACCTACGACTTCCATCTGGAGAACACCCTCGACATGAAGGTGCTCATGAAGAAGTTCAAGCTGGGCAGCAAGAACCCCCAGAGCGTGACCCTGAACGTGTCCAACACCGACCGCGCCTTTGGTGCCATCTTTGGCAGCGAGATCACCCGCAAGTACGGCAGCACCCTGCCGGATGACGTGTTCACCGCCCACTGTGTGGGTGCCGGCGGCCAGAGCTTCGGCGCCTTTATCCCCAATGGCCTGACGCTGGACCTGGTGGGCGACTGCAACGACTACATGGGCAAGGGCCTGTCCGGCGGCAAGATCGTTGTGCGCCCGCCGCAGGGCATCCCCTTTAAGCCGGAGGAGAACATCATCACCGGCAACGTGGCCCTGTACGGTGCCACCAGCGGCAAGGCCTTCATCTCCGGCGTGGCCGGTGAGCGCTTTGCCGTGCGCAACAGCGGTGCCACCGCCGTGGTGGAGGGCGTGGGCGACCACGGCTGTGAGTACATGACCGGCGGCACCGTGGTGGTGCTGGGTTCCACCGGCAAGAACTTTGCGGCCGGTATGACCGGCGGCATCGCCTATGTGCTGGATGAGAACTGGGACTTCTACCAGCGGGTCAACAAGGAAACGGTCAGCCTGGAACCGGTGGAGCACAAGTACGACGTGGCCACCCTGAAGGAGCTGATCCGGGAGCATGTGGAGCTTACCGGCTCCCCCCGCGGCAAGGAGATCCTGGACAACTTCAGCGAGTTTTTGCCCAAGTTCAAGAAAGTTCTGCCTTACGACTACGACCGCATGCTGCGGGTGATCGCCTCGGTGGAAGAGCGCGGTCTGGACGGCGAGCAGGCGCAGATCGAAGCATTCTACACGGTGCAGAAGAACAAGTAAGGAGGGGAACATCATGGGCAAGACCACAGGATTTATGGATTATTCGCGCAAGACCAGCACGGACGTACCGCCGCTGGAGCGCATGGAAACCTTTGACGAATTTCACATCTGGCTCTCCCGCGAGGAGCAGCAGACCCAGGCGGCACGCTGCATGGACTGCGGCGTCCCCTTCTGTCAGGCGGGCATGATGATCGGCGGCATGGCCTCCGGCTGCCCGCTGAACAACCTGATCCCGGAGTGGAACGATCTGGTGTATCACGGCAAGTGGGAGCTGGCGCTGCATCGGCTGCTGGCCACCAACCGCTTCCCGGAGTTCACCAGCCGGGTGTGCCCCGCCCTGTGTGAGGCCGCCTGCACCTGCGGGGACGTGACCGGCAGCAGCGTGACCGTGCGTGAGAACGAGCACGCCATCATCGAGACGGGCTACGCCAAGGGCTGGCTCCACGCCGCCCCGCCGCCGGCCCGCACCGGCAAGAGCGTGGCCGTGGTGGGCAGCGGCCCGTCCGGCCTGTCGGTGGCCGAGTACCTGAACAAGCGCGGCCATGCCGTGACCGTATTCGAGCGCGCCGACCGGGTGGGCGGCCTGCTGATGTACGGCATCCCCAACATGAAGCTGGACAAATCGGTCATCGAGCGCCGCATCCAGCTCATGCAGGCCGAGGGCGTGGAGTTCCGCACCAACATGGATGTGGGCGGCAGCATTGCCGCCGAAGAGCTGCTGAGCAGCTACGACGCCGTGGTGCTGTGCTGCGGTGCCAAGCAGGCCCGCGACCTGAACGTGCCCGGCCGGGACGCCAACGGCGTCCACTTTGCGGTGGACTACCTCACCAGCGTGACCAGGAGCCTGCTGGACAGCCAATTTGCCGACGGCAAGGCCATCGACGCCAAGGGCAAGAACGTGCTGGTCATCGGCGGCGGCGACACCGGCAACGACTGCCAGGGCACCGCCCTGCGGCAGGGCTGCACCGACCTGGTGGCTCTGGAAATGATGCCTCAGCCCCCCAAGGAGCGCGCGGCCTCCAACCCCTGGCCGGAGTGGCCCCGTGTGCTGAAGGTGGACTACGGCCAGACCGAGTGCCTGGCCAAGTTCAACAAGGACCCGCGCATCTACCAGACTACCGTGAAGGAGTTCCTGAAAGACGATGCCGGCAACCTGACCGGCGCGGTCATCAGCACCCTGAAGCCGGAGCGCGACCCGGAGACCGGCCGCACCAGGATGGTGCCCACCGGCGAAGAATTCACCTACGACTGTCAGCTGGCGTTCATCGCCGCAGGCTTTACCGGCTGCGAGCGCTATGTGGCCGACGCCTTTGGCGTGGACCGCACCCCCCGCGGCAATGTAGCCGACCAGAACTTCAAGACCAACGTGGACAAGGTATTCGTCTGCGGCGACATGCGCCGGGGCCAGAGCCTTGTGGTGTGGGGCCTGCGGGAGGGCCGCGACTGCGCCGCCGCCGTGGACCGCTACCTGATGGGCTACACCAACCTCTGATCAAGCCATTCTCTTTCCTATCCTAAACAAGCAGAAGCGGGAGCCTTACAACGGGCTCCCGCTTCTGCTTTTGTGCGGAGGATAACAAGAAACCGCCGCACCCGGCGTTGTGCACGCGGGTACGGCGGTTTGGAGGAATTTGCCCTGAGTGATGCGGAACACTCAGAACTCAGGAACGCTTTGCTTTGCGGGTCAGGCACTGCCCGGCGGCCAGCAGGCCGGTGCCAAAGGCAGCCAGTGCGGCGGCGGCCCAGCCGGTGGTGCCGGTCTGGGGCAGGGTGGGCACTGCCGGGGCAGCGGGCTGTGCGGCGGCGGGCGCTTCCGTGTGGGGAGCCTGAGCCGGGGCGTCGGATGCGGCGGCAGCTTCGGTGCCGTTGGTGTCGTCAGAGTCAGCCGGGGCTTCCGGGGCGGAGGCGTCTGCGTCGGGGTCCGGTGCCAGAGAGATCTCTTCCACCGGCAGTACCTCGGCCACTTCCAGCTCCAGGCCATCCTCCTCCCAGGCAAACCCGATCTCTTCCGGGGTGGTGTAGCTGATCTGGATGGGCGGCTTCTCCGGCAGGATGGGCACCTCCACGGTCACAGTCACTTCTTTGGTCACTTCTTCGGTCAGGGCCGGCGCGGCTTCCTCAGCGGGAGCGGCGGGGGCCTCCGGCTGGTTTTCCAGCGCGGCGGCCGACGGGGCGAGACAAAGCAGGGCACCCAGTGCCAGCGAGAGCGCAAACATTCTGCACTTCATAGCCTTGTCCCCCTTTCATAAGAATTCATACTATTATAATATGCATGGCGGGGATGGAATGCAAGCCCTACCGTCATTTTTTGGTGGAGTGAATAAAAACTGGAAAAATTCCTTGGGCAGAATCGCTAATTTTGAGTTGCGGGTTTGTTGCAAAATGACCAAACGAAACCTCACCCGCCCAGAATGGCCTGCAGGTCGGCTTCCGGGGTGGCAATGGGCTTGAGGCCGTACCGTTCCTGCAGGGTGCGCACCACCCCCGGCGAGAGGAACGGGGGCAGGGTAGGCCCCAGCCGGATGTTCCGGATGCCCAGCGCCAGCAGCGCGATGAGGATGCACACGGCCTTCTGCTCAAACCAGCACAGCACCAGCGAGAGGGGCAGGTCGTTGACGCCGCAGCCAAAGGCGTCGGCCAGCGCCAATGCGATGCGGATGGCGCTGTAGGCGTCGTTGCACTGGCCCACGTCCAGGATGCGGGGCAGGCCGGTGCCCGGCACGGTGCCAAGGGGCAGGTCGTTCAGGCGGAACTTGCCGCAGGCCAGGGTCAGCAGGATGGTGTCGGGCGGGGTAAGGCGGGCAAACTCGGTGTAGTAGCGGCGGCTGGGCCGGGTGCCGTCGCAGCCGCCTACCAGAAAGAAGTGCCGCAGCTTGCCGTCCCGCACCGCCTGCACGATCTCGTCCGCGTGCTGCAGCACGGCGGTGCGGGCAAAACCGGTGGTCACCGTGGAGCCGCCGTTCAGGCCGGGCAGCAGGGTGTCCTGCGCGTAGCCGCCCAGCTCCAGCGCCTTTTCGATCACCGGGGAAAAGTCGCGCCCTTCGTCGATGTGGGGCACGCCGGGGTAAGCCACCACCGAGGTGGTGAACACCCGGTCGGCGTAGCTGGCGCGCAGGGGCATGATGCAGTTGGTGGTGAACAGGATGGGCGCGGGGATGTCCTCGAACTCCCGCTGCTGGTTCTGCCATGCGGTGCCAAAGTTGCCCTTGAGGTGGGGGTAGCGGCGCTTCAGCTCCGGGTAGCCGTGGGCGGGCAGCATCTCCGAGTGGGTGTAGACGTTGACGCCCCGGCCTGCGGTCTGTTCCAGCAGCTGCTGTGCGTCGTAGAGGTCGTGGCCGGAAATCACGATGAACGGCCCCTTTTCAATGGTCAGGGGCACCTGCACCGGTTCCGGATCGCCAAACGCGCCGGTGTTGGCCGCGTCCAGCAGCTCCATGCAGCGGTAGCTGGCTTCTCCTGTGGCCTGCACCAGCTGCCACAGGGCGTCGGTGGTCTGGCCGGGGTCGCCCACGGCCTGCAGGGCGGTACAGAAGAACCGGTCCAGCTCCGGGTCGATGCGGCCCAGCACCCGGGCGTGGTAGTTGTAGGCGGCCATGCCCCGCAGGCTGAACAGCACAAAGCATTTCAGGCTGCGCCGGTCGGCGTCCGGTTCCCGCCAGAGGGCCTGCATGTCGTAGTCCGGGCCGGTGCCGGGGCTGGCGTCGTGCACCCGGCGGGTCAGCGCGTCCACGGCGGCGGGGTCAAAGTTCACGTTGGTAATGGTGGTGAACAGCCCCTGCATCAGCAGCCGGGCCTGTTCCGGGGCCGGGCCGCGCCCCGCCGCGATGAGCTGCCCGGCAAACGCGATGAGCGCCCCGGTGAGCCGGTCCTGTGCGGCGGCTGTCTCAGCCGACTTACCGCACACCCCCGCTGCGCCGGTGCAGGCGGTGCAGCCCGCCGCCTGCTCACACTGAAAACAAAACATCTGCTCGTCCATACAAAACTCCCTTTCTGCCATAAGATACTGCCAGTGTGGGCAGAGCGGGGCGGGGTTATACCAAAAAAGAGCCGCACCCCTGCGGGCGCGGCTCTTGGACGATGCAGTATGACTTAGTAGGTGATGCCCTGTGCCATCATGGCGGTAGCGACCTTCAGGAAGCCGGCGCAGTTTGCACCGACCATCAGGTTGCCCTCGGAGCCAGCGGCCACGGATGCATCGTAGGAAGCGTGGAAGATGCCCTCCATGATGCCCTTCAGCTTTGCATCGACCTCTTCGAAGCTCCAGCTCAGACGCTCGGAGTTCTGGCTCATCTCCAGACCGGAGGTGGCCACACCGCCGGCGTTGGAAGCCTTTGCGGGTCCGTACAGGATGCCGTTGGACAGGTAGACCTCGATAGCCTCGGGAGTGCTGGGCATGTTAGCACCTTCGCAGACCACGGTGCAGCCGCCCTTCACCAGAGCCTCTGCGGACTCCTTGTTGATCTCGTTCTGGGTAGCGCAGGGCAGGGCGATGTCGCAGGGGACCGTCCAGACCTTGCTGCAGTCGGCAACGTAGGTTGCGCCGGCGTGGGTCTCGACGTACTCCTTGATACGGCCGCGGCGCACTTCCTTCAGGTCCTTGACGTAGGCCAGGTCGATGCCGTTGGGGTCGTAGACGTAGCCGTTGGAGTCGGACATGGTCACGACCTTGGCACCCAGCTGGGTTGCCTTCTCGCAGGCGTAGATGGCCACGTTGCCGGAACCGGAGATGACCACGGTCTTGCCCTGGAGGCTGTCGTTGCGCATGCACTTCAGAGCCTCAGCGGTGAAGTAGCACAGGCCGTAGCCGGTAGCCTCGGTACGGGCCAGAGAACCGCCGAAGGTCAGGCCCTTGCCGGTGAGCATACCGCCCTGGAAGCTGTTGGTCAGACGCTTGTACTGGCCGAACATATAGCCGACCTCGCGGCCGCCGACGCCAATATCACCGGCGGGGCAGTCCACGAACTGGCCGATGTGGCGGTACAGCTCGGTCATGAAGCTCTGGCAGAAGCGCATGACTTCCATGTCGCTCTTGCCGTGGGGGTCGAAGTCAGAGCCGCCCTTGCCGCCGCCCATGGGCAGGGTGGTCAGGCTGTTCTTGAAGGTCTGCTCAAAGCCCAGGAACTTCAGGATGCCCTGGTTGACAGAGGGATGGAAGCGCAGGCCGCCCTTGTAGGGGCCGATGGCGCTGTTGAACTGCACGCGGTAGCCGCGGTTTACCTGCACCTTACCGGCATCGTCCACCCAAGGCACACGGAAGGTGATGATGCGCTCCGGCTCCACCAAGCGCTCGATCAGACCGGCCTTCTCGTACTCGGGGTGCTTTTCCACAACGGGCTGGATGCTCTCCAGCACCTCGCGCACAGCCTGCAGAAACTCGGGCTCGTTGGCGTTGCGCTTTTCCAGACCCTCGTAAACACGCTTCAGGTATTCATTCGTCAGCATAATAGAATACTCCTTTTCCCAATTACTCTATAAATTTGAAAAAGCGGAAATGCCCCTGCCCGCCGCACAGCGGGGATATCCTTGCAGATGCCGGGCGCTTCCGGTTCTCCATGCTTGCACGGCACGCCCGCAGTGGCGGGCAATGCTTACTTTACTATTATAAAGCTTTGCGGTGGGTTTTACAATAGCAAAAAGCAGAATTTGTTTAAAAAAACAGATAAAAAGTCACAGCTGCTTCACAAAACGAAAATTAAAAGCCGGAATGTGCCGCGAACCTTGTTTTTTAAAGTGCGCTGCCGCCCCAAAGCCGTACGGAAAAGAATGTCTTTTGCGTGTCGGCGGGCGTATCTAAGCAAAAAGCCCTGTGTCGCAACGGGCACAGGGCGGGGTGCATTACTTTTTCAGCAGCTTTTCGCAGGCGTCTGCGGCACCTTCCAAAAATTCGCCGCCATAGGTCTCGATCATGCCGGCATCGGAAAGCTCTGCCAGTTTGGGGTCGATGGGGCACTTGGCCAGCACGGGCAGGTGATGCTTTGCGGCCACCTCGTCCACATGGCTGTTGCCAAACACATTGATGTGCTTGCCGCAGTCCGGGCAGACGATGTAGCTCATGTTCTCCACGATGCCCAGCATGGGCACCTTCATCATCTCGGCCATGTTCACGGCCTTGGCCACGATCATGCTCACCA
>ERZ835880.3066-NODE-3066-length-10154-cov-2.966036_pt1 | contig 10154 bp, 9 predicted proteins | sample MGYA00519944_ERZ835880 | MGnify/ENA primary metagenome ERZ835880 (study PRJEB31850, sample SAMEA3708787) | human gut metagenome | biome: human gut; feature: human-associated habitat; material: faeces | place: China | collected 2014 ... | reverse complement strand
AGATATCTTCCTGCCTGAATCAGAACCGGTTGCGCAGTTCCTCCGATGCCTTGTAGCGGACTAATGACATATAGCCGGCTCCCACCCGTAAGTTCGGCAAAATGCGATAATTGATTTCTCCTGTGGTAAGGAACCATCCGGCTTCCCTGAAATCGTCTCGCGGACGGATATTTTTACATAAATACCTGATAATTCTAGATTATAATTCCCCTGAGAGGCTGTTTGGTTTTTGTGTCCAATGATTTGAGATGGCCGGGAGGACGTTTAAAGTTGCCGGTCGGGATATTTTAGTAGATGTTGGCCATGCTAACCAGTGGCTCGTACAGTTTCTCTATATCTTTGGCGTCCCGTTCGATGGTGAGCTGGTCACCGGGGAGTATGGTTTGTCCGGTGGGGGAGATGTCTTTGCGGTCGCGGTGGATATTCATGATTACGCAATGGTTGGGAAGTTCGAGCGTATCGACCTCCTTGCGGTCGAAATAGGCTCCGGCCATCACTTCCACGTCCAAAGTCAGCCGCTTCTGCTCACGGAAGGCCGGTTTGTTGATCATCTCTTCATAGAACATTACGTTGAACGGCTTTATTCCCAACAGTTCCGTGAAATAATAAGTGAGTCCTCCTACGACGATGGAAGGATAGAAAACTTCGAAATGCCCTGTGATCTCCGTAATCAGGATAATGGCTGTGATAGGAGTGCGCACGACGGCGACCAGGAAGGCGCCCATTCCGATCAGCATGACATAGCTCACACTTTCCATCCCGACGATCCCGTGTTGCACCAGGATGAGGGCATAGAGCTTACCGGTCAGTCCGCCTGTCACCAGAGTCGGGATAAAGCTCCCTCCCGGCAATCCGGAGGAGAAGGAAAAAACGGTAAATACCATGTGCAGGAACATCATCCCTGCAATCCAATAGATATTGCTGTTGCCGCCTTCCGCCTGTTGCATCAGGAACTGCTCGCCTCCACCGGTCAGATCAGTGACCGTCAGCTAAATGATGTACGCCATGCCCAGAAGACCTAACAGCTTGATATATTCGGGTTGCCGGATGGCCGGGTACATCCGTTTGGCGTATAGCATCAGCAGTGAATAGAGTTTGCCGAAAACCGATACGATGACGGCAAACAGGATATACAGCTTGATATGCAGTCCCATCGACAGGTCGGGCACGATGGCCTGTATGTCGTGGTACGGGTTGATCGGGAAAATCGTACTGGCGATCGCTCCGGCGACGACACCGGCCAGGATCGTTGTGATAGCCGTTTTCGGAGCATCGAAGCGTTCGATCGATTCGATCACCAGCGTAGCGGCGGCAAGAGGAGCGGCAAAGGCAGCTGCCAGTCCTGCGCCTGCGCCTGCGGTAAGGAGTTGTTTGCGTTCGCCGCTCAGGATATGTCCCCATTTGCTGACCAGGTCACCTATGTAGGAACCCATTTGTACGGAAGGCCCCTCGCGTCCCATCGAGAGACCGCTGCTGAGTGTCAGGACACCGCCCGCAAACTTAGCCAGCAGTTGGCGAAAGGAATGTGCATACTCGATGCGTCCATTGATAACGCCCCGTGTCTGCGAAATGCCTCCGCCTCCGATGTAAGGCCACCGTCTGGCCATCCGGGCGACGAAGCAGAGGATGCCCCATAGGGCAAGGAATAAGACGATATGGTAATACCAGGGAGGCGAAGACTGGAAGAAGTTCTTCCGCATATTGAAGAATAGTTGCAGCAGATAGTGGTAAGGAACCGCCACCAATCCGGTCAGCAGTCCTACGATCAGACTCACGAAATAGAGTCTGGCATCTACCAGCTTCAGCTTTACTATCCGATTAATCTTCATCTTCCCTTAAACAGGGAGCGAAGGCCGTTGGTTTAGCTTTCAATTCTCAAAAGCATCGGATATATCCCAACGAATAAGTCTCGTACAGGTTATCCTTCATTCCGTGTGTATACCGGAAGGAGATTATGTTTTTCTTGATCTCGTATCTGAGGTTGTTGCGCCAATGTATGGGGCGGTCACCGTTGTTTTCGTATCCGTAGAACCCGGCCAGGTTGGTGGCGAGCGTGAAGCCTCTGTATTTACCAGTGAACCCGACTCCGTATGAGATGGCGTCGTTCTGGCGATGCACCATGTCGTTCGTCATCCAGCAATAGAACCCGGCGAGCGCCTGCATACGGATCGAGGCCTTCCCGTCGGCACTTTTCCACAGGTTACGCCCCACGTTTACGTCGAACCAGTAGGAGGCGGCATCGGTAAAACGGGCGTCGCACAGGCGGCCTCCGCTGGCTGTCTTGATATTGGCGCTAATGGTCGCATCTACCCATTTCTCGCTTTTCAGGACTTGGAAAAAGGAGCTGATAACGATGTCGCCGTTATATTTGATCGGGCTTTCCGTATCCACGGCAAAGCGTTCGTCACGCGTTTCCGGTGTCATCTTATATTTTTCCTTGAAGCACCAGTTCACTTCGATTCCCGCGCGCCCCCTGAAGAAGGGCAGCAGGGCACGCCCCACGATGTCCCAGGTCTTGTCACCCGTATAATAATGGTATTCGCCCCGTACTTCCACTTCGTACCGCTCGCTCACCTGTCCGTCCCTCATTTCCGGGATCGGAAAGGCGTTCGGACCGAAATAGCGCGGAGAATATATGAGCAGTTCTGTTTTGTCGCGCCAACTCTCGGCATGGCTATAAGTGGCTGAAAAGACAAATACGAATGTTATCAATAATATTCGGGATAAATATTTCATCATGGATGTATTTTTTCTTAAGGCCACAAAAGTACATATTTCATATTGATTTAGTACATTTGCCTCAAACAAATCTTTAAACCATAAAGTACCATGAGACATTTACATTTTGGGAAGCTGTTTTTTGTTGTCTTTTCCCTCTTGTTAGCCTATACGGTTTCGGCGCGTAAACCGATTAAAACATTACTGATCACAGGACAAAACAACCATAACTGGCAGGTGAGCCATGTTGTGCTGAAACAAATCCTGGAAAATTCCGGTCGTTTTGATGTGGACTTTGCTATCTCTCCCGAACAGGGCAAGGATATGTCCGGTTTTGTGCTCGACTTTAGCCCTTACCAGTTGGTAGTACTGGACTATAACGGAGATTCGTGGCCGGAGGAGACGAACCGCCGCTTCTTGGAATATGTGCAGAACGGCGGTGGTGTTGTCATTTATCATGCAGCCGACAATGCTTTCTCCAAATGGCCGGAGTTCAATAAGATCTGTGCTTTGGGTGGTTGGGAAGGACGTAATGAGAATTCCGGCCCTTATGTGTATTGGAAGGACGGAAAACTGGTCAAGGACAGTTCGGCGGGTCCGGGTGGTTCTCATGGACGCCAGCACGAATATGTGCTGAACGGGCGTGACAAGGTGCATCCGGTTGTGAAGGGCCTGCCTTTGAAATGGCGTCATGCCAAAGATGAACTTTACGACCGTATGCGGGGACCGGGCAATATCCGGGATATTTTGTACACGGCCTATTCGGATAAGGAAACAAACGGTTCCGGTCGTGAAGAACCGCTGGTATTTACGGTCGATTACGGGAATGCTCGCATCTTCCATACGATGCTTGGCCATGCCGGTGCTACTACGGAAGATAATATAGCAATGCAATGTACGGGCTTCCAGGTGCTTTTGCTTCGTGGCGCCGAATGGGCGGCAACCGGAAAAGTAACCCAGAAAGTCCCGAAAGATTTCCCGACGGAGACTACTTGTTCTTATCGGAAAGATTATAAGGAGAATTGACAATTATCAATTGTCAATTCTTAAAGCGGATATTCCTCGAACGCATACAATGCTGTAGACAAATATCTCTCGCCCGTATCCGGTAATAATGCTACAATCGTTTTCCCTTCGTTCTCCGGGAGACGGGCCAGTTGCACGGCGGCATATACGGCTGCTCCGGAAGAAATGCCGACCAACAGGCCTTCCTTTTGTGCCAGTTCGCGTGATGTGCGGATGGCGTCGTCTCCTTCTACCTGGATGATTTCATCGACCACCGAGCTGTCGTAGGTTTTAGGGATAAAGCCCGCGCCGATCCCCTGTATCTTGTGCGGTCCGGGTTTACCGCCTGAGAGCACAGCCGAGTCGGTCGGTTCTACAGCGACGATTTTGACATCCGGATTGTGCGCTTTCAGTCCTTTGCCAACGCCGCTTACCGTACCGCCCGTTCCGACTCCTGCGACGAAGATATCGACTTTGCCGTCCGTATCGCGCCAGATTTCCTGTGCGGTTGTTTTAGCATGCCGGGCAGGGTTTGCCGGGTTTTCAAACTGTTGCAGGATAATGGAGCCGGGTGTTTCATCACGCAATGCTTCCGCTTTGGCGATGGCACCTTTCATCCCTTCCGTTCCGGGAGTGAGGATCAGGTTGGCTCCTAATGCTTTCAGTAGGTTACGACGTTCCAGGCTCATGGTTTCGGGCATTGTCAGTACCAATTTATAACCTTTGGCGGCCGAGACGAAAGCCAGTCCTACGCCGGTGTTCCCGCTGGTCGGCTCTATGATTGTTGCTCCCGGTTTCAGCAAGCCCTTTTCTTCCGCATCTTCGATCATTGCCAATGCAATGCGGTCTTTTACGCTACCTGCCGGGTTGAAATATTCCAGCTTTCCGATTACTTTCGCTTTCAGCCCTTTACTTGCGTTGAAGTTTGAGAACTCCAACAACGGTGTATTGCCTATGAGGTCAGTCAGTTTTTTTGCTATCATGGGTTATATTATTTATGATTTGTCAATTGAATTGATCAGTCGCTTCATTGTTTGCATTTTTGCTTCCGTTTCAAGCCATTCGCTTTCTATCTCCGAAGAAGCAAGAATGCCTCCGCCTGCATATAAAACAAATGATCCGGGCAAGATGTTCATGCAGCGCAAGTTTACATACAGATCGCTCTTCCCTTCGGGGGCCAACCAACCGATAAAGCCTGAATAATAGCTCCGGTCGTAGCCTTCGTTCTCCCGGATAAAGCGATACGTCTCTTCTTTGGGCAGTCCGCAGACGGCAGGCGTGGGATGGAGCCGTTTCAACAGTTCGCCGAGTTTTTTATTATCGGGCAGTGGAAAGCTGAAGTCGCTTCTCAAATGCGACAGTTCGCCGGCGCGTACCGGGATCGGAGGAGTTTCTGTCGGTTTGATACCTAATGCTTGCAGTTGTTTGCGTATGTAAAAGGCTACATATTCCTGTTCTTCCCTGTTTTTGTCGTCCCATTCTATCGGTAGTTCCCCGTTTTGGAGAGGTTGGGTGCCGGCAAGGGCGACCGTATGCCATTTTCCTTTCTCGCCGGAGAGGATGATTTCAGGCGTACATCCGAGCCATGTGCCTGTCGCGGGAGTATGGCAGAGATAAACATATGAATATTTGTACCGTCCGGTTGCCTTGAGGAAAGCGGCGGCAGGGGAGAAGTTGGCTCTGTCTGCCGGAATCGTCTGGCAGCGCGACAGCACGAGTTTCTCGAACTGCTTTCGGCGTAGCGGTTCGATGAAGGCATTGAAACGACGGCTGTAGTCTTCCTTCGGGTTTTCGGGGAAGGAGACAAGCGTTTCACTATGATGGAATTCCTGTTCCGCAGGCATCGAGTATGAAACTTTTGTTTCCTCATCGGGCGGAAGTTTCTGGATGTCCGGCCGGATCAGTACGATTGGGTGCTGTTTGCTTACATGGAAGGGAGCAATGACGAAACCACTCTGTTCGTCCAGTTCCTCGATATGATAAAGAATACGTGCAGAACCGGAGGTCTGCATGGCGAAACGAGGCGATTCTCCTGGTATCCGCCAGAGTGCAAAACTCCGGTTCTTTCTGATCAATGTGTCGACTACGTTACAAATCCTTAATTCGTCTGGTGTCATTTCTTTTTTAATATGCTGTTGACTACACGGATGGATGATACCAATTTATCTGTGGATGTGAATACATCGACGTTCCAAACGTGCGAAGAGCGTCCTTTGTGAATGATGGTTCCGACGGCGCGAACGGTATCTCCTTCATGGGCAGATGACATATGGTTGCCACTGACTTGCATACCGACCACGATTTCGTCTGGTTTGGCCAGGATCATCGATCCTAACCCGGCAACCGTTTCGGCCAATGCGAGTGTCGCCCCGCCATGTAGGATGCCGAATGGCTGGCGGGTGCGTTCGTCTACCGGCATGGTCGCTTCTACACGGTCTTCGGATGCATATGTATATTGGATGCCGAGGTTTCCCATTAGAGCGTGTCTGGCACGCATATTCAACTGGTCGAGCGGTACTTCCGTCGGACGTATTTCAGCCAGGATTGTCCGTTCGACGGCCACGGCTACGCCTTCTTCTTCGTTGGTGAGTGTCGTCTTGTCCACACAAGCCTTCACCGAATCTTCCGCATTTCCCATCGCGATCCCGACACCGGCAAGTTGCAACATGGTCACGTCGCAAACGCCGTCGCCGATCGCGATCACTTCTTCCGGCGATACGGACAGTTTGGTCATCAGCACGCCCAAAGTGTTTCCCTTGTCGATGAACTGGGGAACGACTTCTAAGAAATAAGGTTCCGACCTGAATGCATCCAGCACACCGTCGAGGCGTTTTTTCCAATGATTCTCCAAACCGATGAGCGCTTCTTCGTCGTCACTTGCCAGCATACATTTGCAGGGCGGGAAATCGACGGCTTCGGCAAAGTTGTCGACACCGACAATCTGCATCTTGTTCAGGTTGGCTTCTTGGATGACATACTTGTTATCCGGTTTGTCCGTCAGGATGAAGTCTTTGTGATAGGTGAAGATGGCAAAGTCGTTTTTCTTTGCTTTCTTTTCGAAATAGGGGATCCATTCCGGATCGATGCGCTTCTCGAATAATAGTTCACCGGTCTGCACGTTGATGATCTGACCGCCGTTGTAAGAAAGAATGTAACCTCCGTAATGATTCAGTTCCAGCTTTTCAGCGATGGGCATGACTCCATTAGTCGGTCTTCCTGATGCCAATACGATATGTACCCCCATTTGCTGTACCTTCAGAAGGGCAGCCAGGGTACGGGGGCTGATCTCTTTCTGATTGTTGAGCAGCGTCCCGTCTACGTCGAGAACTAATAATTTATACTTCATGGCCTCTCTGTATTTTTTGTTAATGATACAAATATACGATATTTGAATTAAAAAGGGTATAAAATCGAAATAGATGCGGTAGTAGTTTCGATTTGGACTAATGGCTTTTTTACGAATATGACAATAAGAGGATCATGTCGGGGAAGGAGGTTGAACGGTGATCACCTGTCCGTTTTCCCAGATATATTCGTATAATTCCTTGTAGAAAGCATGCCGTGTTAGTGTCGGTGCGTCTCCCAAGATCATCAGTTTCATGCGGGCGCGGGTGATGGCGACGTTCATGCGGCGCAGGTCACCGAGGAAACCGATCCGGCCTTTGTCGTTGGCTCGTACGAGACTGATCATGATCACATCGCGTTCCTGTCCCTGGAAGCCGTCTACCGTGTGAGCGGTTATCAGGCGGCGGAAAGGTTTGAAGAAAGTGTCGCGCTTGATCAGTCCGCGGATATACTGAACCTGCGATTTGTAAGGTGAAATCAGACCGAAGTCGATGCTTTCATCCAATACCCGTTCTTTGCCGATCTTTTCGATATATTTCTGTAAGGTCGAAACGAGCAGTGTAGCTTCGTCTCTATTGATACGGCTCATGCTGTCGTCGAGCCGGTCTTCTTCGAAATGGCAATCCGCCGTATCGAGCCAGACGACAGGCGTATCGAATTCCAAGATGCCGCGATGCTTGACTTCCGGTGCGGATTGTAGCTCGTCATGATAGAACCAACGGGAAGGAAAGCGCATGATGTCCTCGTTCATCCGGTACTGCGTTTTCAGAAGCGAGACTGTTTCGGGCTTCCGGTCGGTTATTTTTTGCATCAAGGTGTGGTCTAAGCCGCCGCGTGCCGCTTCTATACATTTGATGGTAGGAGGGAGCTGGTGATGGTCGCCCGCTAAGATGACCCGATCCGCTTTGCCGATTGCGATCCAGCAGGCTGCTTCGAGTGCTTGGGCGGCCTCGTCGATAAAGAGAGTTGTGAAGTTACGGTTGGTCAATACCCGGTTCGCCGATCCGACCAGCGTGCAGGCCACGACACGCGCCTCGTCGAACAATTCCGTGTCGATCTTCACTTCCAGTTCCGTCGCCCGGAAACGGAGACGGGAGAGACGGTTGCGTGCTGTTTCTTTTTCACCGTGGCTCTTTTTGCGGAGATTGGATTGTATCTCGCGGATCGCCTTGCGGATTCCCCATAGTTCGGCATAGTCGGGATGCGATTCGAAACGCCGTTCATAGGTGAAGGAAAGCATCTTGTCGTTTATGCGTGTCGGGTTACCGATGCGTAGGACATGAATGCCACGATCGACTAGTTTTTCGGATATCCAGTCTACGGCCGTATTGCTTTGGGCACAGACCATTACCTGATTTTCCCGGTGCAGAGTCTCATAGATCGCTTCAACCAAAGTGGTCGTTTTGCCTGTTCCGGGAGGACCGTGCACGATTGACACATCCTTTGCCGCCAATACATGGTTGACCGCCTCTTCCTGCGACAGGTTCAGCCAGGGAAAACGCATAGGAAAAAATGTGCGCCGGCCGACGGGCGTTTTGCCTAACAGGACGTCCCGTAGGTAAGCTAACCGGTTTCCTTTCGCTTGGATAACGGTGGACAGGGCGTTGAACATTGTCTTGTAGCTGGTCTCGTCGAAATAAAGTTGGATGCCGATTTCACCAGCCTTCTGTATATCCGTAAGTGCGTTAGGAGAGGGCAGTACTACGACCATTCGGTCGTCTTGTACGTAACTGATGACGGTCGAGAAGTTCAGGTATTCGGGGTTTCCGCTTCCGTTTGTCGTGAAGAAGCAGACCGGACGACCATATTCGAAATTGTGTTCGGTCTCTTTATCCTCCAGCCGTTCGATTTCTACGACGAGCTGGTTCAAGGAATTATAGTAACTCTTTCCTGGTACGACAGGATACCAGCACAGTCCTTGTTGGATGCGGCGATGTATTCCGGTCCGTTCGATTTGTTGGCGGTACATCTCTTTTTCATATTCGAATTCTTTCTGCAGAAGATCGTACTGATGTTGCAGGTCTGCGGTCGGAGTCTTGAATTGAGTTGTCATCATTCTTTGTTTAATCGGGCGCAAACTTACATAAAAAAACGCAATCGGATAGGGGTTTTTCTCCTTTCCGATGTCATTAAATCAAATGGATGGTTATCTTTGTTTGTTAATTGGAAGGGTTAAAATAACTGAGTATGAAAAATAAAGTCCTATATGCGATAGTGTCTTTGTTGGTTCTGACAGGATGCGGATCGATGAAGAATATGAGCCGGGAAGACCGGGCTGGCGTAGGGGCCCAGATAGGCGCTTTTGTCGGATGGCTTTTCGGCGGAGCGGTCGGAAATTCCATAGACGATGATATCGGAGGTGACATAGGGGCGTTTGTCGGGACGGCGGTCGGAGGAATCGCCGGTGCGCAGATTGCTGCAAATACAGGCGACGAGATAAGAGTGGAGAAGAGGAATTCGGGGAATTATACACCGTCTTCGCATGTTCTCCTTCCCGATTTGCAGATCGAAGATATCTTATTGGAAGAGGACAGTGTCACCCGCGACGATAAGATCAATGCAGGTGAGACCTGCCGTATCTCCCTCGTGATTGTGAACAACAGCTTTCAGGATGCTTTGGACGTGGAACCGATAGTGAAAGTTGAGAAGGGCAGGTATTTGAAACTGTCCGAACCTGTCAAGATAGCCAAAATCACCCGTGATGACCGTATCATCTATAATGTTATGGTGCAGGCCTCCCCGAAGTTGCGTACAGGTGAAGCTGTGTTCAGCGTCCGTCTGAAAGAAGGGCGTGGCAACGGCACGGAAGAGGAAACCTTTACGGTTAAAACTGTCGGTGGTGACAAATGAGATCTTATCTGATGAGAGAATAAAACAGCCATACTGAAAGGAGGACGAATAAGACAAATATGGCTAAAAGTAATTTTATTTTGGATAGATGGTTGGCATCTGCTTTTTCTTTCTCTATAGTCTTTTTTCGAATTTCTTTCATTTCTTCAACGGATGTATCGGGTAGTTTGGTACTGCTCCCGATTTTCATGAGCCTGTTTCGGGTTTCCTTTAGGCGTTCTTTGCTTAATTTCCGG
>ERZ835880.3064-NODE-3064-length-10155-cov-2.622376_pt1 | contig 10155 bp, 9 predicted proteins | sample MGYA00519944_ERZ835880 | MGnify/ENA primary metagenome ERZ835880 (study PRJEB31850, sample SAMEA3708787) | human gut metagenome | biome: human gut; feature: human-associated habitat; material: faeces | place: China | collected 2014 ... | reverse complement strand
AAACTCCCGCTCTACTTTGTTGCTAAAGTAAAAGTAAAAAAAGAAGTAATATGTAAAGCTAAATGCGTTCATACTTGACAGTTGTTTCTGTTTTAATTCGGGGACAAATGTAATACTTTTCTTTTAAACACAAGCAAAAAGAGAGTTTTTTTTGCATTTTCCTAAGAATATGTTTGTTTTTTGCCTTGCTGCCGCAGTGATATGGCTATTTGTCAAAGCTTCCTCTCTTTTTTATTTAATGTTCTCGCCACTTGTCGTAGCTTTCCGAATGGAGGTACGAGGCATCAGAATATGCCGGGCATAGTTTCTTGTTTGGGAGCCAGATTATTGAATTGGCCGTTTACGTTTTCTCCCTCCTTAGGATTGATTTCGAGAGCTTTTTTCATATCTTCGATGGAACCGTCCTTGTCACCGTTCAGCAGTTTGGCACGACCACGTTCGTGATAGGCTTTTCCGAAGTTGGGATTTAATTCGATTGCTTCGTCGAAAAGACTGATAGCCTCTGTCAGTTTCTTCTGTGTGATAAAGAGTTGTCCGAGATAGAGGTAAGCCTGTTCGTTGAATGGATTTACCTCCGTGACTTTCAGATAATCGGTCTCTGCTTCTTCGGGCTTTCCTTCGGCTTCCTGTAGTTTTCCATGTAGCAGGATGGCAGCCTCGTCGTCCGGGTTTTGGGCAAGAACCGCTTCGATGTCTTCGGCGGCTTCTTTGAGTTGGTTCATTTTTACCAAGGCTTCGGCGCGTAACAGGCGCGCTTCTATGAAATCATCTTTCAAAACGATTGCTTTAGTCAGGTGCCCGATAGCCATGAGGTCATCATTCATTCCTTGTGTAGCCTTACCGAGCAGGTAGTGTGCCATGGCGTTACCTTCTTCTATTTCGATAGCTTTTTGGGCGGCAGTCTCCATGCTTTTATAGTCTTCCTGCATGTAGCATACATTGGCCAGAGCAAGATAGGTGCTGGTCAGTGTAGGCTCCAGTTCCACCATGCGGTTCAGTATTTCGCGGGCTTTGTCCAGTTCGGTTAGTTGCACGTAGAGTTGGCTAAGATAACTTAGTGTTTCAAAATCCTCTTCTATGGCGAGGGCTTCGGTAAAACATTTTATGGCATAATCCGGTCTGCCCATACGTTGAGCGCGCAATCCATCGTATTTGAATATCTCAAAGTTCTTTTTGGCAGTTTTCTGTTTCTCGTTTTCCGGGTCTTCGGATTTACCCGAAAAGAATGATTTGAAGAAGTTCGGCATATGTATATGTGTTTATAAGATTATTGATTGCAAATGTAGTAATTCTTGTTTGATTTACCGCATCGAATAGCGTGGAGTTTCGTGTGAGGGGATATTCTCGTGTGTGTCGTCAGCCGATGCTCAGTATACCGTCTTTTATTTTTATCTCCCCTTCTTCGAGCAGATATTGAATGGCATGTGACAGTAGGTCCCGGTCTGCTTCTGTTTTTTCAGCAACTTCGGCAGGGGTGAGAACTTGTTCTTGGAGTATGGTTAATAGTTCTTTTTTCAGCTTTTCGAAAGTATCGGTGGGTAATTCATGGGCTGCATGTCCACTGAGACATACATCGCATTGTCCGCAATTGTTCTCATTCTTTTCACCGAAATATCGAAGAAGCATGCGGCTGCGGCAAGCGGTTTCGGAGGTGACGTAATCTACCATTGCACGGATACGTGCTTCATAACGCTCTTTGCGTTCTTCGTATACGGCGGGGGAGATGTGCAGATGGTTGAGTTCGACACGCTCACGCGTATATATAATATAAGGTGTCTTTTTGCGTGGAATGTAATCAATGATGCGGCGTTTGGACAATGACATTAAAACGTTATAGATTTGTTGGCGTGTCAATCCTGTACGCAAGCTAAGGGCTGTTTCGCTGATATAGGCATAATCGGTGAAGAGGCCGGTATAAGAACGGAGAATGGTTTGCACCAATGCTTCCGTTTCATTTCCCATTTCGCGCAATTTATATAATTCGTCACGGCGGATGGTAAAGATAATGCGTGAAGCATTGTCCTGTTCATCGGTGTATTCTATGTATCCGGCTTGGGTAAGTATTTTCAGTGCACTGTCTGCCGGTACGGGGAAATGTTTGAATTTCCGGCAAAACTCCTCCAGATTAAACTCTTTTGTACAGCCCAATCCATCTCCCATTGCCATCTGATAGTAGTATTGGAGATGTTCGTATACCTTTTTTATGTAATCTTTGTCGGGAAAGGTGTCCGGGATGCGTTTGTGCAGAGTTACTTTGTCCGATTTTGAATACAGGATTACGGCATACGCTTTTTCACCATCACGTCCGGCGCGTCCGGCTTCTTGAAAGTAAGCTTCGGGAGAATCTGGAAGGTCGAGGTGAATCACCAGACGCACATCGGGTTTATCGATCCCCATCCCGAAGGCATTTGTTGCCACCATGACCCGGCATTCGCCATCCTGCCAACGTTTCTGACGGATATCTTTAACGGCATTATCCAGACCGGCATGGTAGAAGTCCGCAGTAATGCCTTCATGGGTTAACAGTTCGGTCGTCTCTTTCGTACGCCGGCGACTACGGACATAAATAATGGCGCTACCCGGCATTCTACGGAGAATATGCAATAATTCGGCGGTTTTGTTATCTGTCTTTCGTACGATGTAGGCAAGGTTTTTCCGTTCGAAACTCATGCGGAATACATTCTTTTCTCTGAATTTCAATCGGCTTTGAATATCTTGCACTACATCGGGAGTGGCTGTGGCTGTCAAGGCCAGCAAGGGAACACCCGGCAATAATTCGCGTATATCGGCAATCTTGAGATAAGCGGGGCGGAAGTCATATCCCCATTGAGAGATACAATGGCTTTCATCGACAGTAATCATGTTGACTTTCATGGCACGGAGTTTCTGCTTGAAGATATCCGTATCCAACCGCTCAGGAGAGATATAGAGGAATTTATAGTTACCGAAAATACAATTCTCGAGTGCAATGAGTATCTCCTGCCGGGTCATACCCGAATAAATGGCTACGGCTTTAATTCCTCGTTGCCGGAGGTTCTGCACCTGATCTTTCATCAGGGCGATAAGTGGAGTTATAACAATACACAGACCGTCTTTGGCAAGGGCCGGAACTTGAAAAGTAATGGATTTCCCGCCACCCGTAGGCATGAGGCCCAATGTATCCCGTCCTTCACCGATACTTTTTATGATCTCCTCCTGTATGCCACGGAAAGAGTCATATCCCCAGTACTGTTTGAGTATTTCGTGGTAAAACATTTATTTAGTTGAAAGTTGAAAGTTGAAAGTTGAGAGTTGAGAGTTGGCTGCGCGATCGTCTTAGTTAAGAGCCTTTTTTTAGTTGAAAGTTTGCTGCGTAATCACGCTGAATAGTAATTTTCAACTTTCAACTCTCAACTTTCAACTGAAAAAGGGCTTTTAACTGAATAAGGTTATTCAATGGGTTTTATATCTTCAATCTGCAATTGCACTTCACCTCGTTTATGAGTATTCTCTTCGATGGTGTAGCAGATGTCAAACGAACGTTTGGTTTTGATATAACGTACGTGTGAACTCTGTCCGAAAGCAATACCGTTCATTACATTGTTCGATTTGTTGTCTACCAGTTCGAGCTTGATGTGTTCCTGATCGCGACCTACCACTTTACTTGTACCATAGTCGTAGACGTGATGTGTGCAGAATATGGGTTTTTGATTATCGGGACCGAATGGGTTGAACTTCTTCAGATCATTAAAGAATTTCGAAGTGATGTCCCGAAAGTCTATCTCTGCATCGATATCTATGACAGCGCTGGTCTGTTCCGGAAGGATGTGTTTTGAAACGAACTCTTCAAAGCGCTGGGTAAATGCCTGTACGTTTTCTACCTTCATGGATAGTCCGGCGGCATAGGTGTGTCCTCCGAAGTTTTCCAATAAATCCCGGCAGTGTTCTATTGCCTTGTATACATCAAAACCGGAAACGGAACGGGCAGAACCGGTGGCCATATCATCGGTTCGGGTTAATACTACGGCGGGGCGATAGTATATTTCCGTCAGTCGCGAAGCTACAATGCCGATGACTCCCTTGTGCCATTCTTCGTTGTAAAGAACGATGGAGCGGCGGTCGGCCAGACCTTCGAGGTTAGCTACGATCTGGTTGGCTTCTTCCGTCATGCTTTTATCCAGGTCTTTGCGGGTTTCATTGTATTGGTTTATCTGGTTGGCTTTTTCCAAAGCCATTGAGAAATCCTTTTCCGTCAACAAGTCTACTGCTTCTTTCCCGTTTTGGATACGGCCGGATGCATTGATACGCGGTCCGATTTTGAATACGATATCACTGACAGTAATGTCCTTCTCTGCCAAACCACATACATCGATGATGGCTTTCATTCCTACACTGGGGTTGCTGTTGAGCTGTTTCAGACCGTGATGTGCCAAGATACGGTTTTCTCCCATAATCGGCACGATGTCCGAAGCGATACTGACCGCTACGAGATCAAGCAATGGGATGAGATGATGAAATTCGATACCGTTGCTGATAGCAAATGCCTGCATAAATTTGAAACCTACCCCGCATCCCGATAAGTGTTCGTACGGATAGGTATTATCCAACCGTTTTGCATTGAGAATGGCTACGGCGGGTGGCAATACATCATCGGGTACGTGATGATCGCAGATAATGAAATCAATACCTCTTTCGCGGGCATATGCAATTTCATCAACGGCTTTGATGCCGCAGTCGAGTACGATTATCAAGCCGACACCGGTGTCGGCGGCATAATCCACTCCTTGGCGCGAAATCCCGTAACCTTCGTTGTAACGGTCGGGGATGTAATAGTCTAAGTTTGAATAAAACTGTTGGATAAACTTATAAACCAGTGCCACGGCTGTGGTACCGTCTACGTCATAATCTCCATAAATCAGAATGCGCTCTTTCTTTCCCATCGCCCTGTTCAGACGTTCCACTGCGATATCCATATCCTTCATTAAGAACGGATCGTGCAGGTCGGGTAGTTGCGGACGGAAGAATTTCCGGGCTTCATGTACCCGCGTAATCCCCCGCTGCACCAAAAGTCGTCCTAAGATAGGGCTAATCCCTAACTCTTGGGCCAATGTCTGGCTTATCTCTACCTGTTCTGATGTGATGGGTTGATAATTCCATTTGTGATTCATTTTATATATTGTTTTTTCTTTTTCTTATCTCAAGGGTGCCGGAGAAGCACTTTTCTCCAACAAGCTGTAAAAGTACGAAAAAAACAGGAAGCACAGATAGAATGTAGCGAAAATATTTCATGGGATGATATTTTCGCTTTGCAGAAACTTTGTCCGGTTGGACGTTTTGAGGTAGCGGAAGATTCTATGCTTTTTTCTTTCTTACATCTCTTCCTTCGTATTCGCAGATGGCATTTATCCACTCTTCCGGCAGTGGTTTGGATTCGTGCTTATCCAGATCAAACGCTACCATGACGGAGGTACAGATGCATTTTACTTCTTCGGTTTCCACATCGATTACCCGTTGGATGAGGTGGAAACTTTTAGTGCCGATTTCCGATACGGCCGTTTGTACGGCAATCCGGTCCGATGCAAAAATCTGAGTGAGGAAGTTTGCTTCGATGTGAACTACTACAATACCATCTTTTTCCCAATCTACTCCTGGGCAGACAGAAGCGAAATATTCTGTTTTTCCAAGATCGTAAAATGAAAAGTAAACCGTGTTGTTGACATGACCGAATTTGTCTACATCATTGAAGCGTAGTTGTATAGGCAGGGTGTGGCGAAATTTAATTTCTTCCATTGTTTTCTCTTAAACTTTGTTATTACCATGCAAAAGTAGTATTTTTGCGCGTTATTCTCATCAGATATGAATCAAGAAATGATAGAAGATATTAAAAAAGCTTGCCAGGTAATGCAGGAGGGGGGAGTCATCCTTTATCCTACAGATACCGTTTGGGGATTGGGGTGCGACGCTACCAATCCGGATGCTGTGCGTAGGGTATATGAGATTAAGCAGCGTGCTGACAGCAAGGCGATGCTGGTATTGGTCGATTCGCCCGTAAAAGTAGATTTCTACGTACAGGATGTTCCTGATGTTGCATGGGATTTGATCGAGGTTGCTGATAAGCCGTTGACTATCATCTATTCCGGTGCACGTAACTTGGCTCCCAATCTGCTTGCTGAAGATGGCAGTGTAGGTATCCGTGTGACCGGTGAAGATTTTTCACGTCGCCTTTGTCAGCAATTTCGCAAAGCCATTGTTTCAACCTCGGCAAATATAAGCGGGCAACCGGGTGCAGCTAATTTCAGCGAGATAAGTGATGAGGTTAAATCACAAGTAGATTATGTTGTCGGTTTTCGTCAGGATGACATGAGCCGTCCGAAGCCGTCGAGTATTATTAAACTCGAAAAAGGTGGGGTAATAAAGATAATACGTGAATAGATGAAGCAGTTGATGGATTATATAGTGGCGGCGTTGGTGTTGCTGCTGTGTTGGCCATTACTGCTCTATATTGCTATTCGTATCCGCATGCAGGGAACGGGTAGTGTTTTTTACCAACAGGAGCGGTTGGGAAAGGGAGGTATTCCTTTTCGGATGGTGAAGTTTCGTACGATGGTGGCGGATGCCGAAGACGGCACTCCTTTGCTCGCTGTCTCCGATGATTGTCGTGTGACACCTTTCGGACGTACGTTGCGTAAACATCATCTGGATGAATTGCCACAATTTTGGAATGTGCTGAAAGGAGATATGTCCATTGTAGGCCCCCGCCCCGTACAGCAGATTCTAAAGAAAGAACCCCGTTATAAACAGGTGTTCCGTTTGAAACCGGGAATTACTTCTTTGGGAATGGTGAAATTCGGTTATGCTAACACGACAGAGAAAATGGTTGAACGTGCCCGTTACGACCTTTATTATTTAGAACACTATAGCTTTTGGCTCGATATCAAAATTCTGCTGGCAACGGTCCGGGAGGTTTGGATCGGCAAAGGCATTTAAAAATAAGATGGAAAAAGAAAAGATTACTCTGATCCAACGTTTTATCCGTTGGCGTGAAAACAACATTAAGGAGAAACAGTTTATTCTGATTCTCAGTTTTCTTGTAGGTATTTTCACAGCATTTGCTGCACTGATTTTGAAGTTCTTTATCCATTCGATACAGAATTTCCTCACTGATAATTTCAATGCTACGGAAGCGAACTACCTTTATTTGGTTTACCCGGTGGTGGGTATCTTCTTGTCGGGATGGTTCGTGCGGAACATTGTGAAAGATGATATCAGTCATGGGGTGACAAAGATTCTGTATGCTATCTCTCGCCGGCAAGGACGTATTAAACGCCATAATGTGTGGTCGTCTACGATTGCCAGTGCCATTACTATCGGTTTTGGCGGGTCGGTCGGAGCAGAAGCGCCTATTGTACTGACAGGTTCGGCCATCGGCTCTAACTTAGGAAGTGTGTTCAAGATGGAACATCGTACGTTGATGCTGCTTGTGGGGTGTGGTGCTGCCGGGGCCATTGCGGGCATTTTCAAAGCGCCGATTGCAGGACTGGTGTTCACGCTGGAAGTACTGATGATCGATCTTACGATGTCGTCTTTGTTGCCTCTGCTTATTTCTGCCGTAACTGCTGCAACGGTTTCCTATATTGTTACCGGCACGGAAGCCATGTTTAAATTCCATCTCGATCAGGCGTTTGAGCTAGAACGTATTCCTTTCGTTATTTTGTTAGGAATCTTTTGCGGACTCGTTTCTCTTTATTTTACCCGTGCCATGAATTCGGTGGAAGGGGTTTTTGGAAAACTCAACAATCCGTATAAGAAATTAGCTTTAGGCGGTGTGATGCTGAGTGTACTCATCTTTCTTTTTCCTCCGCTTTATGGTGAAGGTTACGACACAATTGAACTGTTGCTGAATGGAACGAGCAATGCCGATTGGGATACGGTACTGAACAATTCTTTGTTTTATGGTTATGGCAACCTTTTGCTGGTTTATTTGTGTTTGATTATCCTATTGAAAGTTTTTGCTTCCAGTGCTACAAATGGTGGTGGCGGTTGTGGTGGTATTTTTGCGCCTTCGCTTTATTTGGGTTGTATTGCCGGGTTTATCTTTTCTCATTTCAGCAATGACTTTGAGTTCTCTGCTTATTTGCCCGAAAAGAATTTCGCACTCATGGGGATGGCGGGTGTGATGAGTGGAGTAATGCATGCCCCATTGACAGGGGTGTTCCTTATTGCCGAGTTGACAGGCGGCTATGACTTGTTTTTGCCGTTGATGATTGTTTCCGTCAGTTCTTATTTGACTATTATCGCTTTTGAGCCGCATAGTATTTATTCCATGCGTTTGGCAAAGAAAGGCCAGTTGCTGACTCATCATAAAGACCGTGCCGTACTCACATTGATGAAGATGGAAAATGTGGTTGAAACAGATTTTGTAACTGTTCATCCGGAAATGGATTTAGGGGAATTGGTGAAAGCGATAGCTTCTTCTCACCGTAATGTTTTTCCGGTAACTGATAAAGAGGGTGTTCTGATTGGCATTGTCCTGTTGGATGACATCCGGAATATAATGTTCCGACAAGAACTTTATCATCGTTTTACGGTTAGTAAATTGATGACATCCGCACCGGCTAAATTGTTTAATACCGATGGTATGGAGCAGGTAATGCAGACTTTTGATGATACAAAAGCATGGAATTTACCTGTGGTGAACGAAGAAGGTAAGTATTTAGGATTTGTATCAAAGTCGAAAATATTCAATTCATATCGGCAGGTACTGGTGCATTTCTCGGAAGACTAAGAAATAATGTGCCAATATAATAATGTGCCAATGTGGCAATATGCCAATAGGCTGCGCTATGTAAAGGATATAAAACAAATTGGTGCATTTCTGAATTAGTATATTGGCATTTTATTGGATAATTGTTATTTCATTCCTTAATTGGCACATTGGCATATTAGCATATTATTTAATTATTTATAGTATGAAGAAAGAAGATCTGAGAATCGTTTATATGGGTACGCCCGAGTTTGCGGTGGAAGGCCTGCGTTGCCTTGTAGAAGGCGGATACAATATAGTCGGTGTTATTACGATGCCCGATAAACCTGCCGGGCGTGGACATAAAATTCAATATTCTCCAGTCAAGCAGTATGCATTGGATCATGATCTCCCCCTGTTGCAGCCGGAAAAACTAAAGGATGAGGCTTTTGTACAGGCTTTGCGTGATTGGAAAGCCGATTTGCAGATTGTAGTTGCCTTTCGTATGTTGCCCGAGGTGGTATGGAATATGCCCCGTTTGGGAACTTTTAACTTGCATGCTTCTTTGCTTCCTCAATATCGTGGAGCAGCTCCGATTAATTGGGCGGTGATTAACGGTGATACGGAAACAGGTATTACTACTTTCTTTTTGAAACATGAGATAGATACGGGAGAAGTTATTCAGCAAGTTCGTGTTCCTATTGCCGATACGGATAATGTAGGTGTCGTACACGATAAATTGATGGTGTTAGGTGGCCGTTTAGTTGTAGAAACGGTAGATGCAATATTGAATGATGAGGTAAAAGCTATTCCACAAGACGAAATGGCTGTTGTTGGCGAACTCCGTTCTGCACCGAAGATATTTAAAGAGACCTGTAGAATCGATTGGAATCAACCGGTGAAACGTATTTATGATTTTATTCGCGGACTTTCTCCTTATCCGGCTGCATGGTGTGAACTTACCGACGCTACCGGTGAAGCGGTTGCCGTAAAAGTGTTTGAGACAGAAAAAATACAGGAGACTCATCAGTTGGTTCCCGGCACGATTGTTACAGACGGTAAAAACTATCTGAAAATAGCTGCGACTGATGGTTTTGTAGGTATCCTGACTCTTCAGCTTCCCGGCAAAAAACGACTGAGAACAGATGAACTATTGCGTGGGTATAAAATAGATAAAACGGCATTGATGAGGTAATAATTGGAGAATGAAAGAATTAAGGAATGAAGAGAATGAAGAAATTCATCTGTTGACAATATTAGCCGATTATTCAATTGACATATTTCACGTTATTTTACAACGCAGTCCATTGGCCCACTTTCATTCTTTCATTGATCATTAACTTCGCCAATGAGTTAATATTGTTGTCTCCATTAAAAATATTTCTCTTTTCTTTTGGTTCTTTCATTGGGATTCCTTTTCTTTGTCCCGAGTT
>ERZ835880.3056-NODE-3056-length-10173-cov-11.632833_pt1 | contig 10173 bp, 8 predicted proteins | sample MGYA00519944_ERZ835880 | MGnify/ENA primary metagenome ERZ835880 (study PRJEB31850, sample SAMEA3708787) | human gut metagenome | biome: human gut; feature: human-associated habitat; material: faeces | place: China | collected 2014 ... | reverse complement strand
TGAAGTCGTTGCAGCTCCACATGAACTGGAACAGTGCGCAGGACACCAGAGCGGGCATCAGCATCGGGACGATGACCTTGTACAGGGTCTGGAAGGAGGAGCAGCCGTCGATGGCGGCAGCCTCGTCCAGGTCGCGGGGGACGTTGCGCATGAACTGCACCAGCTGGTAGACGAAGTAGGTCTCAGTTGCGAATGCGCAGTGGACCCAGATGGCCAGATAGAACGGGCTGTTGACCCAGCCGAACTTGGTGTACAGCAGGAACTGAGGCACGTTCAGGACGACCTGAGGCAGGAACAGGGTGGCCAGCATGATGCTGAACAGGATCTTCCGGCCCGGGAAGTCGAAGCGGCCAAAGCCGTAAGCTGCAATGCAGGAGGAGACCACGGTGCAGATGACCTTGGGCAGGACGTAGCTGTAAGTGTTCAGCATGGCCTGCAGGATGTTGATGGAACCGCCGAAGTTGTTCAGCGCGTTCTTATAGCCCTCCAGAGTGGGGTTCTTGATCCACAGGCCGATGCCTGCAAAGATCTCGCTGTTGTCCTTGAAGGTGGCACTGATCATCCACAGCAGGGGGTAGATCATGATGATGCCGACCAGGATCAGGACGAAATACTTAAAGAAGGTTGCGATTTTGTTCGATGCGTTCATTCCCATACTGGTCACCTTACCTTTCGTCAGAGTAGTAGACCCACTTCTTCTGGCTGGTGAATGCAATGATCGTCAGGACGCAGACGATGATGAACATGATCCATGCCAGAGCGGATGCCATACCCATGTCATACGACTTGAATGCGTAGTTGTAAACCAGCAGAGAGATCAGCGTGGTGGAACCACGGGGGCCGCCGTTGGTGATGATATACGGGCCATTGAACTCCTGGAATGCCTGGCAGATCTGAGTGACCAGGTTGTAGAAGATGATGGGGGTGATCATCGGGACGGTGATGGAGAAGAACTGACGCCACTTGCCTGCGCCGTCGATGGTGGCGGCCTCGTACAGGTCGGCCGGCACGCCCTTCAGAGCGGCGAGGAACAGCACCATGGCGGAGCCGAACTGCCAGATACGCAGGAAGCAGATGATCCACAGTGCGTAGCTGGGGTCGCTCAGCCAGGAGGGACCCTGGAAGTGGCCGAAGGTCAGCATACGGATGAGGGTGTTGACCAGACCGTCATCACGGAACACGGCCTTCCACAGCACGGCGATAGCAACAGAGCCGCCGAGGATGGAGGGGATGTAGTAGACGGTGCGGAACACGTTCACGCAGGCGATCTTGAAGTTCAGGATGTAGGCGATGAACAGTGCGAAGACCAGCTTCAGAGGCACAGTGATGAAGCTGTACTTGAAGGTGGTGATGAGCGCCTTGGTGATCTTGGGAGTGGAGAAGGCGTCCACATAGTTCATGATGCCATACTGATGGATGCCGTTGAAGAAGTCCATATCCGTAAAGCTGTAGTACAGAGACTGGCCGAACGGAATGGCCTTGAAGACGACGAAGCCGATGATCCAGGGGATCAGGTAGAACAGGCCCTGCCATTTGTCAAAAAACTTCTGGGCCGGGGTACGCCCGAGAGAGGGCGCTTTGCTTTCTTTCATCCGGGAATCCTCCTTTTATAAGGATATGTCTCGTACGCCGCACAATAGTTTGGACACATTTTTGTCAAAAAAATGTCATCACCGTCTTGCAAAAAAGGGGCATCCGTCCGTAGGTGGAAGGGATGCCCCTTGCAAGACTCCTTTATGCGGGGCGGCCCGTGTCAACACCGCGCGTGTGCAGGCCGCAAAAAGTCCATGAGGCGGAAATTAGACGGTGTAGCCGACAGACTCCATGCCGTCCAGCAGGGTATCGACCAGGTCAGCGCCGGAAGCATTGTCGTAATCCAGAGTGTCGAACACTTCCTGATAGATGCCGGTGCCGGTAGCCTTCAGGTCGTTGGACTCGAACAGGGGGTCCAGCTGGTTGGAAACGAAGGCCATGACCTTGCCGTTTGCCTCAGCGACCAGCTCCTTGACAGCGCCGGCGCTCTGAGCAGCAGCCAGACCAGCCTTGGAGGCGGGGATGCCGCACTCAGAACCCATGATGGAAGCGCCCTTCTCCTCGTTCAGCAGGAAGTTGATGAGGGTAGCTGCCTCTGCGGGATGCTCGCAGGTCTTGGTGATGGCCAGACCCATGGAGACCTTGGAGAAGCCGCCGTTGTAATCGCCGAACTTGATCTCCTCGCCGACGGTGAAGCCAGCCTTGTTCTCCTCGTCCAGAGCGTCAGCGTACTTGGTAGCGGAGGAGTCCCACTCAAAGCAGCCGGCCAGCTTGCCGGTGATCCACTCGGTGGACTGGTGAGCGGCGTTGTCGCCGTTGGAGCCATAGTAGGTGGGCAGGCTCATGATGACGTGGCCCTCGACAAGGCTCTTGATGAAGTCGATGCCCTCAGCGATCTGGTCGGCATCGTAGTTCAGGGTGGAGGTGGTGGGGTCTGCCCAGTCCTTGCCGTACTTGCTCTCGAGGTAGAACACCATCAGGATCATACGGTCGTATGCGCCCAGGTGCAGGGGATAGTAGTCATCGCCCAGCTTCTCCTGGAAGGTCTTGCCGGCAGCCATCAGCTCGTCCAGAGTGGTGGGGAAGGAGATGCCGGCCTTGTCGAAGGTGGTCTTGTTCCAGTAGAAGATACGGCCGGTCATGGAGACAGGCACGCACTGCTGGGCGTTGGCCACGTTGCAAGCAGCCAGCTTGGCCTCATCCCACTGAGTCAGGTCGAGGTACTCGGAGACGCTGTTCAGGTCGATGAAGGTCTGGCCGTTCTTGGAGTAGTTGTACAGCCAGTTCCAGTTGATCTGGCAGACATCCTCAGCGACGCCGCCAGCGAACTTGGTGGACATGGTGTCCTCCCAGCCGGACCATGCAGCGAAGGTGGGGTTGACGGTGATGGTGCTGTGCTCAGCAGAGAAAGCCTTGATGGCCTCCTGGTAAGCGTTGTGACGGGACTCGCCGCCCCACCAGCTCATGGTCAGGGTGACGGGGTCAGAAGACAGACCAGCCACGGAAGCTGCGGCGGAAGAAGCAGCGGTGGAAGTGGCGGTAGAACCAGCATTGCTGGAGCCGCCGCAGGCGGCCAGCAGGCCGGCAGCACCCACAGCGCCAGAGACCTTCAGAAAGTCACGACGAGAAATTGCCTTGCTCATTTTCGTTCTCCTCCTATGTAGAAAACATCTTCTTGCACGGACGCCTCTGCAAAGCATCCGTTGTATACAAATATAATACCAAAGGGCAGAAAAAAAAGAAAGATGCAAATTGTAGTGATAGCGGCAGAAAACGTACAAATATTGCGCTTATTTTTTGCCCGCTTTTGACGTCATTGCCATAATGAATAAACTTGGACCGAAAAACTGTGCAACTTGTATACTTCAACGATTTGCATAGAAAACTGGGATGCAACAGGAGAAGATTGGCCTGAATTGCAAGAATTTTGTAGCCGAGGCAGAATTTGTTGAAAGAGCGTTGTATACATCAAAAGCGACGATAACAGAAAGTTCCGACCCTGAGCTGATATATCAATAGTGCAAAAAACGCGCGAATCAGGCCCCGACTGATATATCACGGATGCAGAAAAGATACAAAAATGCCGTCCGGCGTGCGGACGGCATAAAATCAGGAAAAAGAGTCACCGGCGGGCGGCGTAGAAGGCGCTGCGCTCCCGGAAATAGCACTGGGGACACATGCTGACGTACTGGACGTCGTTCTCAAGGTCGATGGCTACCTGTTCGCCCTCAAAGACGAAGCGGCCGTTGACCTTGCGGCAGTTGCAGGTGGCCTTGCGGCCGCAGGTGCAGATGGTCTTCATCTCCTCGATGGTGTGGGCCAGTTCCAGAAGCCGGGTGGAGCCGGGGAAGCCCTTGAGGGAGAAGTCGGAGCGCAGGCCGTAGCAGATGACGGGGATGTTCAGCTCTACCGTCACCATGAACAGCTGTTCGGCCTGCTCTGCGGTGAGGAACTGGCTCTCGTCACAGAGCACACAGGCCAGAGGCCGGCCCTCGCTGCTGGCGGCCCGGACGGCCTCCACCAGGTCCATGTCCGGCGGCACCAGCAGGTCGGCAGGGCGGCGGACGCCCAGACGGCTCACGAGGTCGCCGCTGCCCTTGGTGTCCACCTTCGGCTTGAGGATGAGCACCCGCATCCCCTGCTCCTCGTAGTTGTGGGCCACCTGCATCAGCGCGGTGCTCTTGCCGCTGTTCATTGCGCCGTAACGGAAATAAAGCTTTGCCATGTCGAAAAAGTCTCCTCATGAAAGGACTCTCTCAGCCAAAGCCTGACGGAGAGGGCCTGTATTATCGATAGTATGTGCTCAGTCCTGATTGCGCAGCCGGTAGCCCAGGCTCATCAGGCTGTCGCCGAGGTGGACGTTCTCCACCACCACGTCGGGGTAGGAGACAGACAGATCGTAGTGGGAGAAGTTCCAGAAGCCCTGAATGCCCAGAGCCACCAGACGGCCGCTGATCTCCTCTGCGCCGCTGCGGGGCAGACAGAGCACAGCCACCTCGGGGTGGTGCTCGGCGCAGAAAGCTTCCAGCTCATCAATGTGTAAAATCTGGATGCCGTTGATCTCTTTGCCCACCTCGTCGGGGGCATTGTCGAAGGCGGCGATGAGCTTGTAGCCGTTGGTGTCGGTGGTGATGAAGCGGCTCACAGCCTTGCCCAGACGGCCGCAGCCGATGAGGATGGTGGGCAGGAGGTCGCCGTTGCCAAAGAGCAGATGCTCAAGGATGCTCAGCAGGTTTTCTACCGAGTAGCCGATGCCCTGACGGCCATTCACGTCGCCGATGCAGTTGAAGTCCTGCCGAACCTGAGAGGCAGTGGTACCCATCTGGGCGGCCAGCTCACGGGACGAGATGCTGGTGATGCCGTCGTTCTTCAGGGTGCGCAGGTAGCGATAGTATTTGGGCAGGCGCTTGATGACGGGCAGAGAAGCTTTGCCGGGAGTGTTCATAGGGGGGTCTCCTTTCTTTTTATCCGCAGCATTGCCGGGGAGAAGTGCGCAGCGGCAGGGTGCTCCGGCAAAAGATTTGTACTTTCTTGTACAATAATGATACATATTTGACAATCTTATCTCTAGTATAAAGTATACAGCGCGAAGACAGAATGTCAAACCATTTGGCACATTTTTTTGAGAAAGAAAAGAAATCTTTGCCGAAGTATAACCGGCAGGAATGCCGGACAAGCTGAAATGAAGCAAAAAGGAGGATACGCAGAATGTCACAGGAAGAGAAGAACATCCCCGTGGAGCAGCAGCGGCTGGAAAAAGAGCAGATCGAGGATATGGGCAGCGTTTACCGTACCCGGGGAGCTCACGCCATCCACTGCCTGACGGTCATCGGGCAGGTGGAGGGCCATGTGGAAGCGCCCCAGGGACAGAAGACCACCAAGTATGAGCACGTCATCCCCCAGCTGGTGGCCGTGCAGGAAGACCCCGCCATTGAGGGCCTGCTGGTCCTGCTCAATACGGTGGGCGGGGATGTGGAGGCGGGGCTTGCGCTGGCGGAGCTCATCGCCAGCATCTCCAAGCCCAGTGCGGCGGTGGTGCTGGGCGGCGGCCACTCCATCGGCATCCCGCTGGCCGTCAGCGCCCAGCGGAGCTTCATCGTGCCTACTGCCACCATGACGGTCCACCCCGTCCGCCATTCCGGCATGATACTGGGCGTGCCGCAGACTATGCGCTGGTTCGAGCAGATGCAGGAGCGCATCACCGGCTTCGTGGCGTCCCACAGCGGCATCTCGGAGAAGCGTTATACTGAGCTGATGATGCGCACGGGCGAGCTGGTCATGGACGTCGGCACCGTGCTGGATGGCCGAAAAGCCGTGCGGGAAAAGCTCATCGACGAGCTGGGCGGGCTGTCGGATGCGCTGGCATGGCTCTACCGAGAAATCGAGGGGAAATAAATTGCCATTTGACTTTTCCCGTGGTACAATGAAAGAATCGAGTAGTATCGAAATTCTTCCATCGTCACCGACAGAGCCGCCCTGAGCGCGCCCTGCTTCATTATATAAAATAAGGAACGGGTTTTAGGAAACATGGCAAAGAGAAAACGCAAGACCTCCGGGCGCAGCACAGCCTCGCGCCGCAAGAACCGGACACAGGACCGGATGCCTGCGGGGCTTATCACCCTGTTTGCGGGGCTGGTGCTCATGGCGCTGGCTTTCGTGCCGGGCAGTTCGGCCTGGCGCACGATGCACGATGTCCTGTTCGGCGTGTTCGGCTGCGGAAGCTTCGTGCTGGGCGCAGCGCTGTGCTATCTGGCTATCCTCTACACCCGGGGCGAAGACCTGCTGCCCCATATCGCCAAGCTTGCGCTGGGGCTCATCTTCGCCAGCGGCACGGTCATCGTCTTTTCTGACATCCCCACCGACCAGACCGCCGCGCAGATGACCGCTGCCTGTTATCATAATGGGATGAGCGCATGGCTCTCGGGCGGTGCGCTGGGCGCTGTGCTGGGCGGGACGCTCCTGCTGCTTTGCGGCAGACCCGCCGCCAATCTGGTCATGGCGGCGCTGGCGGCCTGCGCCAGCCTGTACATTTTCGACGTTACGCCCGCCGAGTGCTGGCAGTGGCTCTGCAATGTGGGCGGCAGCGTCCACGAAAAGGGCCTTGCCGTCCACGAGCAGAATGCCGCCCGCCGGGCCGAGCGTCTGGCAGAACGCGCCGCCGAGGAGGCCGCGGCAGAGGAATATGAGGACTATGACGACCTGCCGGAAGACGAAGTGAGCGAGGACTGCTGCGGCGGCGAAGAGCCTGCCGCGCCCGCCTTCCATATCCAGCCTCCCGGCTGGCTGGCTGGCGTCTTCCACTGGGGTCATCAGGTGATGCAGGGCGGCGAACAGGCGGAGCCTGCCCCTGCGCCCGCACCGGAAGCGCAGACCCCGCCTCAGCCCGAGCCTGCCCCCGTACAGGTGGAAAAGTCCCGGCCCCGTGCGCCCTTTGATATTGATCTGGGCCCTGACCATACCACCGTCACCGAGGGCGGCAGTGAGCCCATCGAGCCCATCATCCTCGGCCCCGGCGGCACCTTCGGCATGGACCCGCTCCGCCGTGCGCCCATCCGCGCCACCGTGACGCCCATCGTCCCGGACGCTGTGGATACTGCCGCTGAGGACTTCTTCACGGCCCAGCCCGAGCCGACGGTGACACCTACCGTTGCGCCCGCTGCCCCGGCAGAAGAGCCGGAACAGCAGCCCGCGCCTGAGCCGCCGCTCTCCTTCGGCATCCCGCTCTATGATTTGACCCCGACTCCGGAACCGGCCCCGCAGCCGGTCAGCGCCGAGAATGCGGTGGCGTTCCGCTCTGAGCCGGATGAGGACGGCTGGATCAGCATCACCAGCGACCCGGTGGAGGAAAAAGACCTCAACACGCTGGTGGCAGCCGCCATGGAAAAGCCTGCTGTCTCCGAGGAGCAGGCCGCGAACGCCCCCGCCGAAGAGGCGGAGACGGAGGAGAGCTTCCAGTATCAGTACCCGTCCATCGAGCTGTTCGAGCGCGCCCCGGAGGAAAGCGACTCCGGAGCAGAAGACGAGCTGAAAGCCAACGCCCAGAAGCTGGTGGATACGCTGGAAAGCTTCGGCGTCCGCACCCGTGTGCTGGATATTTCCCGCGGCCCGTCGGTCACCCGGTATGAAGTCCAGCCCATGGCGGGCGTCAAGATAAGCCGCATCACTTCGCTGGCGGACGACATCGCCCTGAACCTGGCGGTGGCCGATGTCCGCATGGAGGCTCCCATCCCCGGCAAGCCTGCCGTGGGCATCGAGGTGCCGAACCATAAGAAAACGCCGGTCTACATCCGAAGCGTCTTCGAGAGCCAGAGCTTTTTGCGGATGACCTCGCCGATGGGCATTGCGCTGGGCAAGGACATCGCCGGCGTGGCCCAGGTGGCCGACCTGTGCAAGATGCCCCATCTGCTCATCGCGGGCAGCACCGGCAGCGGTAAATCGGTCTGTGTCAACAGCATCATCATGAGCCTGCTGTTCCGCTCCAGCCCCGAGGACGTCAAGCTCCTGCTCATCGACCCCAAGGTCGTCGAGCTGGCTGAGTACAACGGCATCCCCCACCTGCTGATGCCCGTCGTCACCGAGCCCCGCAAGGCGGCCGGCGCACTGGGCGGCGCAGTGCAGGAGATGGAGCGCCGCTACCACCTCTTCGCGGAGAACAACGTCCGCGACATCAAGTCCTTCAATAAGCTGGCTGCAACAGACCCGAACCTCGAGAAGATGCCCTATATCGCCATCATCATCGACGAGCTGGCCGATTTGATGATGGTCGTCGGCAAGGATGTCGAAGACTCCATCTGCCGCATCGCCCAGAAGGCCCGCGCCGCCGGTATGCACCTCATCGTGGCGACCCAGCGCCCCAGCGTGGACGTCATCACCGGCCTCATCAAGGCCAACATTCCCAGCCGCATCGCCTTCGCCGTGTCCAGTCAGGTGGACAGCCGCACCATCCTCGACGGTGCCGGTGCCGAAAAGCTGTTGGGCATGGGCGATATGCTCTTCATGCCCGTGGGCGCACCCAAGCCCACCCGTATCCAGGGTACCTTCGTGCGGGATGAGGAGATCAGCCGTGTGCTGGACTTCATCAAGAAGAGCGCCACCGTCCAGTACGACGAGGCCATGATAGAGGCCATGGAAAAACACGCTATCCAGGACGGCAAAAAGGGCAGCAGTTCCGCCGACTCCGACGAGGAGGGCGGCAGTGACCCGATGCTCAAGCAGGCCGTGGAGGTGGTCATCGACGCCGGCCAGGCGTCCACCAGCCTGCTGCAGCGCCGCTGCAAGCTGGGTTATGCCCGCGCCGCCCGCATCATGGACGAGATGGAAGAAAAGGGCATCATCGGCCCCTACGAGGGCGCAAAGCCCCGCGCTGTCCTCATCAGCCGCCAGCAGTGGCTGGAAATGCAGATGAATCAGCCGGATGAATAACCTCTCAGTCAAAGCCGGACGGCTTTGCCAGCTCCCCTACTAGGGAAGCCACTGGCGTACCGGACAGGCTCACGCTGGATGAATAGAATTTTTGATTTCGGAAGCAATAGAGTCCTGCTGTATAGGGCAGGCATAATGAAAGAAAAAAGGATAACTATGGAACATTACACCGAATTTCTCCCCATCAGCCGGGCCGACATGGAGGCCCGGGGGTGGGACCAGCTGGACTTCGTGGTGGTGGGCGGCGACGCCTATGTGGACCACCCCAGCTTTGGCACCGCCATCATCAGCCGCCTGCTGGAGGCCGAGGGCTACAAGGTGGGCGTGCTGGCGCAGCCCCGCTATACCGACTGCGAGGACTTCAAGCGGTTCGGCAAGCCCAAGTACGGCTTTTTCATCGGCGGCGGCAACGTGGACAGCATGGTCAGCCACTATTCCGTGGCAAAAATTCCCCGCGCCGAGGATGAATACTCTCCCGGCGGCAAGGCCGGTGCCCGCCCGGACCGCAGCGCCACCGTGTACACAAAACTTGCCAAGCAGGCCTACCCCGATCTGCCGGTGATCTTAGGCGGTCTGGAAGCCAGCCTGCGCCGGTTTGCCCACTACGATTACTGGCTGGACACCGTGCTGCCCAGCATCGCCGAGGACTCCGGCGCGGATCTCATCAGCTTTGGCATGGGCGAGCACCAGACCGTGGAGATCGCCCGGCGGCTGGCGGCAGGGGAGCCTGTGGAGAGCATCACCGATGTGGACGGCACTTGCTACCTGACCGATTTTGACCACCTGCCCGAGCGGTACGGCTCCGGAGGCTGAGCTGCTGCTCCGCTGGCTGCAGAACGGCGTGCTCCAGCCCCGCTTCTGCCTGAACTCCGCCAACAACGACAACACCGTCACCCAGCCCTGGATGTATGAGGAGAACCTGCCCTACATCCGCGAGGCTTACAAGCTGCGTTACCGCCTGATGCCCACCCTGTACTCCCTGATGTACGAGAGCAACCAGGATGGTATGCCGGCATGGCGCCCGCTGTTCCTGGAGCAAGTTCTATGTCTTTAGTGGATAGCCTGAAAAAGGGACTTTTCGGCAGTGAGGACGACTACGACGACCAGTACATGGACGACGGCCCTCAGATGGTAAACAATAACAACGGTGTCGGCATTGAGGACGATGAGGAGGGCGACATAGACGCTGCCCCCAAGAAGAATGGCAAGGTGGTCAAC
>ERZ835880.3051-NODE-3051-length-10179-cov-6.621197_pt1 | contig 10179 bp, 6 predicted proteins | sample MGYA00519944_ERZ835880 | MGnify/ENA primary metagenome ERZ835880 (study PRJEB31850, sample SAMEA3708787) | human gut metagenome | biome: human gut; feature: human-associated habitat; material: faeces | place: China | collected 2014 ... | reverse complement strand
GTCAGTGGGCAGACCGGTCACTTCCCAACCGGTGAAGGTGTAACCGTCCTTCTCGGGTGCGGTGGCAACGAGCTCTGTACCCACAGGCACAGCTGTCAGGTCGGCAACAGCGCCGCCATCCTTCAGGGTGACCTGTGCACCGGAGACATCGAGTTTATTCGTAGGAGTAACGAACTCCGCCTTCAGGTTCACATCATGGTCGGGCATGGTGAAGTACACCACGCGTGCGGTGCTCTGCTCCTCGGTCAGGTCCAGACCGGTGCAGCTCCAGTTCTTGAACACGCTGGTCTCGGTGTCCTCGTCTGCGGTAGCCTTGAGTTCTGTACCCACGGACACAGCTGTCAGGTCGGCAACATCGCTGCCATCCTTCAGGGTGACCGTTGCATCGGTGACCTTGAGCTCATAGGTCTCGGGAGCGTTCTCGGTGTACTGTGCTTTCAGCGTAACCTTGTTTGCGGGCATCGTGAAGGAGATGGTCGCCTTGGTGGTGTCCACGTCAGTGGGCAGACCGGTCACTTCCCAACCGGTGAAGGTGTAACCGTCCTTCTCGTCTGCGGTGAAGCTGAGCTTCTCACCTGCAACGTGCTCGGTAGACTTGTCGTCCACGGTCAGGGTGTACTTCGACTCAGACACAGTATAGGTGTCCACTTCGTACTGGTTGCCAACGTAGTGGTCACTATCATTCACCACGATGTAGACAGAGTAGGTGCCTGCCTTGGTGGGCTTCGTCACAGACGGGAACGAGCCATCCTCCGAGACATACTGGATAGAATACAGCGGGGCATCGTCAAAATACATCTTGCCGTTATAGGTTGCAGTTTGGGTCTTGGAGTCATACGCAAAGTCGGCTCTGCTCGGGGTATATTTGCGTACCACCTCGCCGATATCAAGCGAGCCTTCTGTGTACTTGTCGCCCTCTTGCGCTACGATGCGCTGCTTGTAGACGCCGTACATGTCCGCTCCCGCCGGGTAAGTTTCAAACACCCTGTCGTCGTAGGTGCGCACATAGACGAGGCTCAATTTGCCCACGCCCTCCTTGCTGCTGGTGACGGTCTGAGGTCCGATGATCGTCCCGGAAACGGTAAAGTCGCTCTTGCTCAGGGAAGAGAAGGGCAGCTTTCCGGTGGTGGCCATGTTCACCACAATAGGCTCGCCGTCATTCTTGGCGGTCAGGGTCAGGGTCTTGCCATCTGCGGAAAGCTGTGCGCCGTTGTAAGCGCTGACATCCTCGCCGTTGATATTCGTGACCTCTGTGCTGAAGGTGAGCGTCACCGCAGTATTGCCGACAAGGTAAACCGCATCTGCCGTTACGGCATTGCCCTTGACGGTTTTCACAGTGCCGTCTGTGATCATCAGCTTGCTCTGCTGCTGACCGGCGGCGAGGTATTTGCTTTCAATATAGCCGCAGCTCACCGTATTGGAAATAGCAGCCTTGCTATAAGTATTCGCCATCAGGCTGCCGGTGATCACGGCATTCTGGATGACCGTTCCTTCCGATGTATTATAATAGTCGGGCAGCTTGATATTGTTGAACACGCCGCCAAGGATCTGGGATTACTACTATTCAACTGGACAGTTGCGTTGAACTGACCGCCGGTGATCTCGCCGTAAGCTTGGACGCTCTTCTGGAAGATGCCGTTGGCGATGGTTCCATTAGCTTCGACGCTCTCCTGGAAGGTGCCGCCTGCGATGCTGCTGTTTCCATCCGCGTTAACAGCCTTCTGGAAAGTGCCGCCCTCAATAATGGCGTTCTGGGCGATAACAGGCGCGCCAGCCTGAATACCAGCAACCGTCACATCCGTCAGCACGATCTGATCGGAAGCAATAGTTGCATGATGGGGGTTGATGGTATCCGAGGTCAGATTCACCGGGCTGCCATCGGGGCTGGTGAGGATAAGCACCGACATCGTTCTATAACCATCCTCGTCCTCACCGGAGACCTCAGCGTACTGCCAGCCAAGACCCTCGTAGACATCGCCGGTCACACCACCCTCGCTCACGGAATGCGGGGTCACACCGGTCCGGTCGGGCAGACCTTCTTCGGTAATGCGCAGGGGCTTGAGGTTGCTGGGATCGCCAGCCTGATTTACCAAAATCTCCTTGCCATCGTTGTTGCCGGTGATATGCAGTACAGTGCCCTCGGCATAGGTCTGTTCATTGTAACTGTTGGCCGCTGCACCGTTGATGCTGAACACATCGGTGTTCAGGGTAAGCTCTGCGCTGGCATTGCCCACCAGATAGATGGTATTGACAGAAAGGGGCAGGTCTCTGCCGTTGATCGCAGTCACACCACCGCCGTTGCGCACGGTCAGCGTGCTGAGCTGCTGGCCATCGGCAAGCGCATTCTCTATGCCGTTGCCAGACAGCTTGCACAGAACGGTGTCGGAAATGGCAAGGTCGCCAAACCTGTCAAAGCTGAAGTTCTGGGCCACTGCCTTGGAAATGGTGCACTTGCCCATGCAGGAGAGGTAATCAAAGGTGCCGCCCTCGATCGTGACATCTTTGAAGTCAGCCTGACGGATGATGCCGCCGGTCACGGTAGCATTCGAAAGCTCGACATAGCAGTTGATGGGCACTGCGCTCAGCTGGCTGAAATTGATCACCTTACCGCCCTGATCCCCGAGCTTCAGTTGTCCGGTCGCACTGGCGACATTGGGGTAGCAGGTATAAGTCCAGCCCTTGCCAAAGTATACGCAGACCTGATATATGCCCTCGTCCAGACTGTACACATGGGGCACATCGTTCACATCGGGCGTACCCTTATCGGTAAAACTCAGTTCCTTGTCCATAGACGGGATCGGAGTCAGTGCTATGGGTGCGTTGCTCTCTGAAAGCGGCGGGAACATACTGACCTCGGCAGAGATCGTTGTACCGTTTGCACTGATGGAAACCGTGGCACAGCCGTTCAAGGAAGCGTTGCTGACGCCCGCAGGCAGGGGGACGACGCTGCCGCCGGTCAACGATGCAGCCCATGCAACGCAACCGGGGGTGTACTGCACCTCCAGCTTCAGGCTGTGATCGCTGTACAGCTTGAGCATATACACATCCCCGGTCACCGGCTGGCCGTTCAGGGTGCAGTTTTTCGGCAGCAGCAGCTGGTGTGCCTGCTGCTGCGTATCAGTGCTCAGGCCGGAGATATCGCGGAAAAAGCCGCCCCGGACATTGCCGCCGTTCTCGGTCAGCTTATCGTAGGTGCCGCCGTCAATGGTGCCCAGATTCAGCTCCACATCGGCGTAGCTGCCGCCCAGAACGCAGACGCCGTACATATTGTCGGCGTTGATACGGAGTTTGCGCGTGACCACGCCATTCAACAGATACACAGTAACACCGGCGGCATTGCAGATGGTCACATCGCAGCTGACCGGGCCGTCCAGAATGTACTCTATATTTGTATTTTCAACGCCGGTGATGGCAACGCCGGTGATGGTCAGTCCGGTAGTTTCGTCAAAGCTCCAGCCGGTACCGGACGCTGCCTTGGGCAGACCGTTCGTACCGGTCTTGATCTTGACCACCTGATTTTTTGTTTCAGAGTTCGTACCAACATCCTCATACTCGTTTTCCGAGCTGTAAGTGATGCTGTTGGTCTCTTCCGCCGCCGCGGAAGAAAGCCCTGCCCCTGCATCTGCAAATGCGGATACAGGGAGAATGGAGAGCATCATACTGAGTGCCAGTATCATGCTCACGATGCGTTTTTTCATGATATCCTCTCCTTTGTCGGTTGATTTGTCCGGCTATACCCCCAAACGGAACAGCCGGAACGGACAAAAATGCCAAGTTGAGTATAGCACCAAAATTCAAGGAAATAAAGCGCTTTTGCGGGCAGCACCTGCCAAAAAAAGGTGCAAAATTATGGGCAAAATCACGATACGGGGGGGGGTATGCTTCTCTCCCATAAAAAAGCAGTTCCGAAACGCCCGCAGGCGTTTCGGAACTGCAACACAAAATATTCTTTCCGCTCTTTATGCCCAAAGTGCAACGACGACGACCGCCGCCAGCGGCGGAAACAGGGAGGAGTTGTTGGGGCAGCGGCCAGCAAGACGCGAGTGCCGCCCAAGGCACGATGCGGATGCTGGGTGCCGCAACCCGATAGCGGCGGGCATTCAAAAGCGTTTTACTTGCCCGCCAGCAGCACCGCCAGCACGGCTTTCTGGACGTGGAGACGGTTCTCCGCTTCGTCAAAGATCTCGTCCGCGTGCTGCTCGAACAGGGCGGTGGAGATCTCCTCGCCCCGGTGGGCGGGCAGACAGTGCAGCACCAGCGCGTTGGGCTTTGCGTTTTCCAGCAGACGGCCGGTGAGCTGGAAGCCCACAAAATCCCGCAGACGCTGCTCGCTCTCGGCAGTGCCGGGGGCGGTGGTGTTCCATGCGGCGGTAGCTACGATGTCCGCATCCCGCAGGCCCTCGGCGGGGTCGGTGGTCAGGTGGAAGGCATTGCCGTATTTGTGGGCAAACATCAGCACATCCGCTGCCGGTCGGTAGCCCGGAGGACAGACGCAGGATACCTGCATCCCCGCCAAAAGGCCGCCCACGATCAGGCTGTTGGCCATGTTGCTGCCGTCGCCCACAAAGCAGAGCTTCAGCCCTGCCAGCGTGCCCCGGCGCTCCCGAATGGTCATCAGGTCAGCCAGCACCTGACAGGGGTGTGCGTAGTCGGTAAGGCCATTGATCACCGGAATGCCGGAAAGCTCGGCCAGTTCCTCCAAGTCCCGCTGGCGGTAGGTGCGCCAGACGGCGCAGTCGTAGTAGCGCCCCAGCACCCGGGCGGTGTCCCGCAGGGGCTCGCCGCGCCCGGCCTGTAATTCGGCGGTGTTCATGTAGTTGCCAAGGCCGCCCATCTGGTACACGCCTACCTCAAAGCTGGTGCGGGTGCGGGTGGATGCCTTGGAAAACAGCAGCGCCACGCTTTTGCCCGCCAGCAGCGGGGCGGTGCGGCCCGCCTTGCAGTCCGCTTTCAGCTGGTCTGCCACATCCAGAATATGGGTCAGCTCGGCGGGGGAAAGGTCGCTCATTTTCAGCAGATTTTTCATGCCTGCTCCTTCGGAGCGGTCGGCTCCATCGTGCCCAGCACCTCGGCCAGCACCTCCAGCGCCATGTCTACCTCGTGTTCGGAGACGGTCAGCGGCGGCAGCAGACGCAGCCGGGTCTTTGCGGTAAGCACCAGCAAGCCCTTTTCGCGGCAGGCAGCCAGCACATCCGCAGCCTGCACATCAAAGAATTCGATACCCACCATCAGGCCGATGCCGGAAATGTTCTTGACGTGGGGCAGCTTTGCCAAGCCGGTGCGCAGCTGTACGGCGCGCTCGCTGACCTGTGCAAGGAAGCTCTGGTCCAGACGGTCCACCACCACGTTGGCACCGGCGCAGACCACCGGGTTGCCGCCAAAGGTAGAGCCGTGGGTGCCGGGGCCCATGCCCTCGGCTACCTTTTCATTCATCAGCACCGCGCCGATGGGCAAGCCGCCGCCCAGCCCCTTGGCAAGGGTGACGATATCTGGCTTGAGGTTATAGTGCTCGCAGCACAGGAAGGTGCCGGTACGGCCTACGCCGGTCTGCACCTCGTCCACGATGAGCACAAGGTCTTTTTCATCGCACAAAGCGCGCACGGCCTGTACATAGTCCGGATCCAGCGCCATCACGCCGCCCTCGCCCTGAATCAGTTCCATCATCACGGCGCAGGTGTGGCGGTCTACCAGCTCCCGCAGCGCTTCAATATCCCCCGCCGGGACGTACTGGAAGCCCTCGTTGAAGGGGCCGAAGTAGTTGTGGAACACCTCCTGCCCGGTGGCGGTCAGGGTGGCAAGGGTGCGGCCATGGAAGCTGTTGACCAGCGTGATAACGTTGTAGCGGTCCTTGCCGTAATGGTCTACGCTGTACTTGCGGGCGGCCTTGATGGCGCCCTCGTTGGCTTCAGCACCGGAGTTGCCGAAGAAAACTTTGCTCATGCCGGTGCGCTTGCACAGCTTTTTCGCCAGCTTGCCGCAGGGTGCAGTGTAGTACAGGTTAGAGGTGTGCTGCAATTTGTGTGCCTGCTGGGACACAGCTTCTGCCCATGCAAGGTCGCAGTAGCCAAGGCTGTTCACCCCGATGCCGCTGGTGAAGTCCAGATACTTCTGTCCCTCAGGGCCCTCGGCGTACAGCCCGTGCCCCTTTTCCAGCACGATGGGATTGCGGTTATAGGTGTGCAGGACGTACTCGTTGTCCCGCTTGATGACTTTTTCAGAATCCATAGGTGTACCTCCTGTAACATGGAGTTCTTGCGCAATGCTGTGCGGACTCCTCTGAAGCTGTACCGCCACCGCTGAAATCTTTCCCCCCAAAGGGGGAAGGCTTTTAAGCGCTCCTGCAAAGGGAAAAAGCGGAGCGGTTTCGTTGCCTTTATTATAACTTTCCGCCGGCGATTGCGCAATCTTTTTATTCGCGGTGGCTGCGGCGGTAGAAGCGGGTACCGGAGCCGCGGTCGGAGAACAGTTCCAGCAGGATGGAGTGCGGCACACGGCCATCAATGATAACAGCCTCGTGCACGCCCTGATAGATGGCGTCCGCCATGCCGCCGATCTTGGGGATCATGCCGCCCGCAATGATGCCGGCGGACTTGTAGCCCTCGATCTCGGTCACTTCCACCTCGGGGATGAGGGTGGTCTCGTCCTCCTTATCCCGCAGCAGACCCGCGATATCGGTCATGGACACCAGCTTTTCGGCCTTGAGGGCAATGGCGATCTGGGCCGCGGCGGTGTCCGCGTTGACGTTGTACGCCTGCCCGAGGTCATCCATGCCCACGGTGGCGATGACCGGGATAAAGCCGCCGTCCAGCAGGCTTTCGATCAGGGTAGCGTCCACATGGACGATCTCGCCCACATGGCCCAGCTGGGGGTCCAGCTCAGTGCAGCGGAGCATCTGTCCGTCCATGCCGCACAGACCCACGCCGCGCCCGCGCAGCTTTGCCACAAGGTCCTTGTTCACCTTACCTGCCAGCACCTGCTGCACGATTTCCATGGTGGCATCGTCCGTCACCCGCAGACCGTTTGCAAAGTGGCTCTCCACGCCCACCTTTTTCAGCATCTCGTTGATGGCGGGGCCGCCGCCGTGCACCAGCACTACCCGCACACCCAGCAGCGTCAGGGTGACAAGGTCGTTCATCACGGCGTTTTTCAGCGTCTCGTTGATCATGGCGTTGCCGCCGTATTTGATGACCATGGTTCTGCCATGGTACTTTTGAATATAAGGGGTGGCTTCCGAAAAAAGCCGCGCCATTTCTTCGTTTTTCATCTGTTTCGCGCTCCTGTCAGGTTCTGTAATCGCCGTTGATCTTCACATAGTCGTAGGTCAGGTCACAGCCCCATGCCTTGGCGCTTGCATCGCCGGTGCCCATATCCACCTTGACCAGAATATCGTGCTCAGCCAGCACCTTGGCAGCTTCGTCCTCGCTGTAAGGGTGGTAGGCGGCGTTCTCGCACACATACACCTCGCCCGCCTTGCTGGAAAGCCAGACGCAGACTTTGTCAATGGAGAAGTCCCCGGGGGTGTAGCCGATGGCGCACAGGATGCGTCCCCAGTTGGCATCGCGGCCAAAGACCGCCGCCTTGAACAGGTTGGAGCAGACCACACTGCGGCTGACGGCGCGGGCGGTCTTGAGGTCGGGCGCATGGGTCACTTCGCAGGTGATCAGGTGGGTTGCACCCTCGCCGTCTCCGGCGTGCTCGGCGCACATGTGCTCTGCAATGGCGGTCAGCGCTGCCACAAAGGCGGCGTAGTCCGCGTTCTCCTCGCAGATCTCCGGGTTGCCCGCCAGACCGGATGCCATGATGATGAGGGTATCGTTGGTGGAGGTATCCAGATCCACGCTCATCTGGTTATAGGTGCCGGGCACTACCGTCTTGAGCGCCTTTTCCAGCAGCGCGGGCGAGACGGCGGCGTCGGTGGTGTAGAACGCCAGCATGGTGGCCATGTTGGGGGCGATCATGCCGCTGCCCTTGCCGATGGCACCCACGGTGCACACCTTGCCGCCCAGCTCGAACTGGATGGCGTACTCCTTTTTATGGGTGTCGGTGGTCATGATGGCGGTGGCAGCGTCCGTGCTGCCCTGCGCGGTAGCGGCCAGCTTTTCCGCCGCCGCCGGGATGCCCCGGGCAAAGGGGTCGATGACCATAGGCTGACCGATGACGCCGGTGGAGGCGGGCAGAACGTCCTTTGCGTCCATGTTCAGCGCCTTGCCCACCAGCGCACAGCACTCCTCGGCCAGTGCCACGCCGTTGGCGGCGCAGGTATTGGCGTTGCCGCTGTTTACCACGATGGCCTGTGCGTAGCCATCGGCCAGATGGGCGCGGTCCACCTTGATGGGCGCACCGCAGACCTTGTTGGTGGTGTATACGCCCGCAGCAGCGCAGCGCACCTCGGCCTTGATGAGTGCCAGATCGTATTTTTCGCTGTGATTTGCCCGGATGCCGCAATGGACACCGGCGGCGGCAAAACCCTTGGGCGCGCAGATGCCGCCCGCAACTTCCTTATACTGCATAACGATTTTCCTTTCCCACAAAGAAAAACAAGTTTATTCCAAGCCCTTGGTCTCTTCCAGACCCAGCATCAGGTTCATGCACTGGACGGCGGCACCGGAGGAGCCCTTGCCCAGATTATCAAACAACGAGACCAGCATCATCTGGTCTCCGGCGGCGTTCACGGTCAGGTACAGTTCCATGCGGTCGGTGCCCGCCATGGCGTTGGAGTACAGACCGTTTTCCGGCAGCGGCTCGTTCAGGCCGTGCACTTTGACGGTGGCGGCGTCCTTGTAGTAATCCGCAAGGGCGGCAGCCACGGCCTCGGCGGTAGTGCCCGCAAGGGTAAGATCCAGCGGCACCAGCACCTGCATGCCGCAGTAGTAGTCGCACACCACCGGCACGAACATCGGCGTGTGCGCAAGGCCGCTGATCTTCTGCATCTCCGGCAGGTGCTTGTGACCAAGGCTCAGGCCGTAGCTTTTGGGCGCATCCAGCTTGCTGTGCGCCGGGCGGTCGGGGCTTTCGTAGTCCGCGATCATCTTTTTGCCGCCGCCGGAGTAGCCGGAGATGCCGGTGCAGCTGAAGGGGTAGCTTTGCGCCACCAGCCCCAGCTCTACCAGCGGGCGGGCGATGCTGATAAAGCCGCTGGCATAGCAGCCGGGCACTGCCACGCGGTAAGAGTTCTGAATTTTTTCCTTCTGTCCCTTCAGCTCCGGGAAACCGTAGTCCCATGCGGCATCGGTGCGGAAGGCGGTGGAGGTGTCCAGCACCTTCACGTCCGGGCGCAGCAGGGGCATGACTTCTTTAGAAGCCGCATCCGGCAGGCAGAGGAAGGCAAGGTCGGCAGAATTGATGACCTTTGCCCGCTCGTGCACGTCCTTGCGCCCTTCGGCAGAGATGGACAGCAGCTCGATCTCCGGGCGGGCGGCCAGACGGTCGGCAATGCGCAGGCCGGTGGTGCCGGAAGAGCCATCAATAAATACCTTTACCTTCATGCGTTTTCCTCCTCCCATGCGTCCAGCCGCGCCGTTGCCAGCGCGATCTGCTTTTCTACGCTGGCGGCGCTGGGGCCGCCGTAGCTGGTGCGTCCCTCGCAGCAGTGCACAAGGTCGATGGCATCATAGATATCGGCCCCGAACAGCGGGCTGTAACTCTGGAACTGGGTCAGGGTCAGCTCTTCCAGCGTTTTGTCGGCGGCAATGCAGTCCGACACCATGCAGCCGGTCAGCTTGTAGGCATCCCGGAAAGGCATCCCCTTCTTGGTCAGGTAGTCGGCGCAGTCGGTGGCGTTGATAAAGCCCTTGGCGGCGGCGCGGCGCATGTTGGCCGGAATGGTCTTCATGGTATCCAGCATGGGAGTGACCGTCTTCAGGCACAGCTCCAGCGTATCCACTGCGTCGAAGATGGCTTCCTTATCCTCCTGCATGTCCTTGTTGTAGGCGAGGGGAATGCCCTTCATCATCACCAGAAGGGTGTTCAGGTCGCCGTAGACGCGGCCGGTCTTGCCGCGGATCAGCTCGGTAACATCCGGGTTCTTCTTCTGCGGCATGATGGAAGAGCCGGTGGTAAAGGCATCGTCCAGCTCAATGAACTTGAACTCCCAGCTGCACCAGAGGATGATCTCCTCGGAAAGCCGGGACAGGTGCATCATGCAGATGGAGATGGCGTTTGCCAGCTCGATGCAGAAAT
>ERZ835880.3044-NODE-3044-length-10203-cov-3.003449_pt1 | contig 10203 bp, 7 predicted proteins | sample MGYA00519944_ERZ835880 | MGnify/ENA primary metagenome ERZ835880 (study PRJEB31850, sample SAMEA3708787) | human gut metagenome | biome: human gut; feature: human-associated habitat; material: faeces | place: China | collected 2014 ... | reverse complement strand
GTGAAAACACTTATGACAAGAGAGAAAAGACTGAATGATGCATTCATGTCCGGTGTTGCTACAGCACTTTGTGCAGAGTTCATCGAAGTTCTGAAATACATCGACGGAGCAACTCCTTATGAAGAGCCATGCTACGGACATCTTGCAGATGCTGTTATCCGTGAGCTCGGTGTACCGCTTGTAACAGGCGATATCCCAGGCGTTGCTGTTATCCTTGGTGCTGCTCCTACTACAGAAGAGGGCGTTGCTCTTGTAAAGAGCTATCAGGCACAGGGTATCCTGGTAACACTGGTTGGCGGAATCATCGATCAGGTTGCTGAGGCTGGAATGAACACAGGTGCAAACGTTCGTGTTATCCCGCTTGGAAAAGACGTTACAGCAGTTATCCATGTAGTATCTGTAGCACTTCGTGCAGCTCTTATCTTCGGTAACGTAAAACCAGGTGATGCTGCAACTCTGATGGAATACACAATGAAACGTGTACCTGCATTTGTTAATGCATTTGCACCGTTAAATGATGTGATCGTAGCTTGTGGTGCAGGCGCTATCGCTCTTGGATTCCCGGTTATCACAAACCAGGAAGATGTTGCAAGAGTACCGAAGAGCCTTATCTGCCAGAAAGACATCTCCAAATGGAATGCAACTTCTCTGGAAGCCCGTGACATCAAGATCAAAATTACAAACATTGATATCCCTGTTGCTTTTGCATCTGCATTCGAAGGTGAGATTATCCGTCGTAAAGACATGCAGGTTGAATTCGATGGTTCCCGTGTAGACTGTGCAGAGCTTGTACATACATGTGAACCAAGTGAAGTAGAAGACCACAAGATCACAGTTGTTGGTCCGGAAGTAGACGACATGGAACTTGGCAGCAAGAACAGCATTGCATATGTTGTTAAAGTTGCAGGTAAAAACATGCAGCCTGACTTTGAACCGGTTATCGAGCGTAAGTTCCATAACTACATCAACTGTATCGAAGGTGTATACCATACAGGACAGAGAGATATGCAGAGAATCCGTATCAGCAAAGATGCGTTTGCTGCAGGCTTCAAGATCAAACATATCGGTGAAGTTCTCTATACACAGGTTAAGAACGAATTTGACGCAGTTGTTGATAAATGTGAAGTTACTATTTACACAGATCCTGCTGAGTGTACAAGAATCCGTCATGAAGTTGCTATCCCGATCTTTGAGAAACGTGATGACCGTCTGAATACTCTGACAGACGAATCTGTAGATGTATATTATAGCTGTATCCTCTGCCAGGCATTCTCCCCGTCTCACGTATGTGTTGTTACACCTGAGAGACTTGGACTTTGCGGTGCCGTTTCATGGCTGGATGCAAAAGCTACCAACGAGCTGGATCCGAACGGACCTTGCCAGGTAATTACAAAAGAAAGACCTATTGATGAGAACCTTGGTTCTTATGAAGACGTAGATGAAGCTGTTAAGAAATTCTCCCAGGGTGCATTAGAGCACGTTACACTGTACTCTATCATGCAGGATCCTATGACATCATGCGGATGCTTCGAGTGTATCTGCGGTATCGAGCCATTCTCCAATGGTGTTGTTATCGCTAACCGTGAGTATGCAGGCATGACACCTCTTGGAATGACATTCTCAGAAATGGCATCCATGACAGGTGGTGGTGTTCAGACACCTGGTTTCATGGGACATGGTAAACATTTCATCAGCTCCAAGAAGTTCATGAAGGCAGAAGGCGGTATTGAACGTATCGTATGGATGCCAAAAGAACTGAAAGAGTTTGTTGCTGAGCGTCTTAACAACACAGCAAAAGAACTCTACGGAATTGAAAACTTTACAGATATGATCGGTGATGAAACAATCGCTACTGATCCGGAAACACTGGTTGGATTCCTTACAGAAAAAGGCCATCCGGCATTAGCCCTTGATCCGATGATGTAAAGATGGTGGTTTTTCCGGAGGTATTATGTGAGTCATGCGGAGGCTTTTAATAAGCCTCCGGGTTTAAACGCTCAAAAGCGTATAGATAAAAACCATAGTATATTATGTTCAAAGACGGACAATATTGTGATCGTGTGAAAGTACAGCACTTATATTTCGTAAAGATAAGATATGGATGTAATATATGCTGACCGGTAATATGTGCGGAGTGTATGGCCGGTCAGCGATAAATGTATGAGCAGTTGCTATATTTATAGATACAGTATAAAGATTGTTGCATTTTTAACAAAACATAATATCCTGCCCTTGTCAATAAGTATGATAATGTTGTATACTATATTCGACATAATGTGTAAGTCTGCGAAAAGATACATACACACAGTAATTTTTTTAAGGAGGCCAAAAAAATGCCGTTTAATCAGAAACTTCAGAAATTCAATGCAAAGATTAATACAGTCACCATTGGCAGCGGAGATAAGACTGTAACAATCGGCGGAGACTCTACTTATCCATTTTATTCTTTTGATGCACCATCAGAAAACACACCTAAGATCGGTGTGGAGATCTCTGATATGGGTCTTGAGAATATTGTATCCGAAGGTATCAAAGCATACTATGACGGAGCTTCCACAATCGGAGAAATGGCTAAAAAAGCAGCAGCTATGGAAGGTGCTGATTTTGTAGCGCTTATCCTTGAAGGCGGAGATCCGAACGGTGTAAACAAATCTGTTGATGAACTTATTGCAGTTGTAAAAGACGTTGCAGATTCCATTGATGCACCATTAGTAGTAGAAGGATGCAAGAACGTAGAGAAAGACGCTGAACTTCTTCCGAAAGTAGCAGAAGCTCTTCAGGGAAGAAATGTATTGATCCTTTCTGAAAAAGAAGAAAACTACAAAGCAATCGGTGCTGCAGCAGGACTTGCTTACGATCAGATCGTAGGTGCAGAATCTGCCGTAGATATCAACCTTGCTAAACAGCTTAACGTTGTAACTACTCAGTTAGGCGTTAACGCACAGAAGATCGTTATGAATATCGGTAGTGCTGCTGCCGGATATGGATATGAGTACGTTGTATCTACAATGGACCGTATCAAAGGTGCAGCTTTATCTCAGAATGATAACATGCTGCAGATGCCTATCATTACACCGGTATCCGCTGAGACATGGGGCGTAAAAGAAGCTACAGCTTCTGAAGCTGATATGCCTGAATGGGGACCGGAAGAAGAGCGTGGAATCGATATGGAAGTTATGACAGCTGCTGCTGACCTTGCAGCCGGATCTGATGCAGTCATCTTAAGACATCCGGAAGCTGTTGCAACTATTTCCAGAATGATCAAAGCACTTGCGTAATTGAATAGGAGGAACAAATAAAATGGCACTGAATGGTATTCAGATCTTTAAATTAACACCAAAGAAAAACTGTAAGGAATGCGGATGCCCAACATGTATGGCTTTCTCTATGAAAGTTGCTCAGGGCGCTATGAAAATCGAACAATGTCCGCATATGTCTGATGAAGCTTTAGCATCTCTTTCCGAGGCAACTGCTCCGCCAATGAAGACAATCAAAATTGGTACTGGTGCAGAAGAACATAGTCTGGGTGGAGAAACAGTATTATTCAGACACGAAAAAACATTTGTAAGCAAGCCAAGATATGCAGTAGCTCTGTGCACATGTATGGATGATGCTACAGTAGAGGCGAAACTTGCAGAAATCCCGAAGGTAGATTATGACCGTATCGGTGAAAGAATGTATGCTGAACTTGTATATGTAAACTGTGGCGAAGGTGCAGATGCAGCTAAATATACAGCACTTGTAGAAAAAGCAGCAGGTCTTGGAAGAACTTTAGTTCTTGAATGCAAAGATCCTGAAATCGCAAAGGCAGCTCTTGCAGTATGCAAAGACAGCAAACCGGTCTTAAACGGTGCAGATGCTTCCAACTATGAAGCAATGAACGCAGTTGCTACAGAAGCAGGTGTTGTTCTCGGTGTATCCGGTAAAGACTTAAATGAATTATATGATACAACAGCAGCTCTTGAAAAACTTGGAAACAAGAACCTTGTTCTTGATACAACAGGCGCTGACATCAAAGAAACCTTTGCAAACACTGTACAGGTTCGTCGTGCAGCTCTGAAAGATCAGGACAGAACATTTGGTTATCCATCTATCGTAAACCTTGTTAAGATCGCAAAAGGTGACCTTCACTTACAGGCAGCTTTAGCATCTATGTTTACAATGAAATATGGTTCCATCATCGTTATGGAGCAGATGACATATGCAGAAGCTCTTCCATTATATGGTCTGCGTCAGAACGTTTTCACTGATCCGCAGAAACCAATGAAAGTTGAGCCAGGCATCTATCCGTTAAATGGTGCTGATGAGAATGCGGTAGTAGTTACTACTGTAGACTTCGCTCTTACATATTTCGTTGTATCCGGCGAGCTGGAGCGTTCCGGTGTTCCGCTTAACCTGGTAATCAATGATGCAGGCGGACTTTCCGTACTGACATCCTGGGCAGCTGGTAAATTCTCCGGCAACAGCATTTCCGCTTACATCAAAGAAAATGTTGAGCCTAAGGTAAAATCCAGAAAGCTTATTATCCCAGGTAAGGTAGCAGTTCTTAAGGGTGACCTTGAAGCAAAACTTCCTGGATGGGAAATCATCGTTGGACCAAGAGAAGCTGTACAGCTTGTTAAATTCTTAAAGGATATGCAGGCAGACGGTCAGATCTGATGGGATTAACATGCCGGGCCGGGCATCTGTCCGGTCTGGCGTTTAATGAGAAGCATACAGGTTTTATCCTGTGTAAATAAATAAAAAGGAGAACACGGTTATGGCAAAATTTGTAACAATCGGAGAAAGACTTTCCACTACTGCACCTGCAGTAAACAAAGCATTTACAGAAAGAGATCCAGAGCCGATCATCAAAAGAGCAAAACAGCAGCTCGATGCAGGTGCTACATACCTCGATGTAAATATCGGACCAGCAGAGAACGATGGACCGGAACTGATGAAATGGGCTGTAGAGCTTCTGCAGAGCAACTTTGACAATGTTCCGCTTGCACTGGATACAACAAATAAGAAAGCTATTGAAGCTGGTATTTCTGTATACAACAGAGCAAAAGGAAAACCGATCGTTAACTCTGCTGATGCTGGTGACAGAATCACAAACATCGACCTTGCAGCAGCAAACGATGCCATCTGTATCGCACTTTGCTCTTCCGGTATGGTAGCAGCAGACAATGATGAACGTATGATGCACTGCCAGAACATGCTTGAAAGAGGTATGTCTCTTGGTATGGAAGCTGAAGATCTGTGGTTTGACCCGTTATTCCTGGTTGTAAAAGGAATGCAGGACAAACAGATGGAAGTTCTTGAAGCAATCAAAATGTTCTCTGATATGGGACTGAACTCCACAGGTGGTCTTTCCAATAACAGTAACGGTATGCCGAAACATATCCGTCCGATCATGGACTCTGCTCTTGTAGCAATGGCTATGATGAACGGTCTTACATCTGCAATCGTTAATCCTAACGACCTTCGTCTGATGGAAACTATTAAATCCTGTGATGTATTCAAAGGCAATACACTGTATGCAGATTCCTATCTGGAAATCTAATCAGTATTTCTGATAAAGCGTATTTGAATAAATTGAATACATAATTATGGGGGCTGAAGGCTTCGGTCTTCAGCCCTCGTTTTATTACAGGCTATTAACGACTATGAGAAAGGTGGTTGCCGAATGTTTAAGGTAACATTTTCATTCGAAGATGGCAGTATGGTAGAAACTTTTGCCAATGCGGGGGATAATTTACTCGAGGTTGCACGGGGAGCCAATGTGGCGATCGATGCACCATGTTCCGGAAACGGAGCCTGCGGAAAATGTCGTGTCCAGTTAAAGAGCGGAGAACTGGAAAGCAAAAAGACATTACATATTTCTGACGAAGAATATCAGGCGGGATGGCGTCTGTCTTGTTGCAGCAAGATCAGTGCGGACGTCAATGTACTGGTACCTGATATTGCATCTGCCTATAAGAGCAGAATGAAAGTAGCTGATTTAAGCTCTAAAGAGGAAATAGCCATTTTTGAAAATGCCAAACGAGATGTGGAACTTGCTGGCATAGAACTGAAAAACAGTCTTGAGGTAGTGGATGTTGTCATGACTCCGCCATCTTTAGACGATACAATGCCGGATAATGAGAGACTGACACGTGCCCTGCGCAAATATTTAAATATCAGCAGAGTCCGGATTCCTTATGCAGTTTTAAAGAAACTTCCGGATGTACTGCGAGAGAATAATTTTGCAGTGAAGTGTGTGATTCGTGCTACATCTGATGATATGTTTGTATATGATATTTTCGGTAAAGATGAAGATGTAGTGATCGGTGGTCTTGCAGTAGATATCGGTACAACAACCGTTTCAGCTGTACTGATTAATATGGAGAATGGTGATATTCTTGCAAAGAGTTCTGCCGGAAACGGACAGATTCGTTTCGGTGCGGATGTAATTAACCGAATCGTGGAATCACAGAAACCTGGCGGACAGAAAAAACTGCAGGATGCTGTCATCAAGGAAACAATCAATCCTATGATCCATGAGATGTGCAGAAGTGCAAATTTCCCGGCAAACCGTATATACAGGATGTGTGTAGCATCCAACACAACTATGAATCATCTGTTTGCAGGAATCAATTCTGATCCATTACGTACAGAACCGTATATCCCTGCATTCTTTAAGACCAATTCCCTTTTTGCTTCCGATGTGGGAATTGAGATTAATAAAGATGCCCATATTATTATGGCACCAAATATCGGAAGCTATGTAGGCGGTGATATCACAGCCGGTACAATGGTCAGCCAGATCTGGAACAGACCAGAGTTCTCACTTTTTATCGACCTTGGTACAAACGGAGAGCTTGTATTTGGTAACTCAGACTTTATGATGAGCTGTGCATGTTCTGCAGGCCCTGCCTTTGAGGGTGGTGACATCAGCTGTGGTATGCGTGCAACAGATGGTGCAATCGAAGCATGTACCATTGATAAAGAGACGATGGAACCGACTTACAAGATCGTAGGTGATCCGGGAACCAAACCTGTAGGTTTGTGTGGTTCCGGCATCATCGACGTAATCAGTGAACTTTATATCTGCGGAATCATCAACCCGAAAGGTAAATTTATCCGCGAAGGTAAGAGAATCAAACATGATAAATATGGAATGGGAAGCTATATCCTTGCTTTTGAAGAAGAGGCAGGATCAGTAAAAGATGTCGAGATCACAGAAGTTGATATTGATAACTTTATCCGTGCAAAAGGCGCGATCTTCTCAGCTATCCGTACCATGCTGACTTCTCTGGACTTTGATGTGAGCATGATTGATGATGTCTATGTTGCAGGTGGTATCGGAAGTGGTATTAACATGCAGAATGCAGTCAACATCGGTATGTTCCCGGATATTCCAATCGAGAAATTCCATTATATCGGTAACTCTTCCCTGACAGGTGCATATCTTATGCTTCTGTCAACACCGGCAGAGAAGAAGACTTATGAACTTGCTGCAAATATGACATATATGGAACTTTCTACAGTACCGATCTATATGGATGAATTTGTAGGAGCATGTTTCATTCCTCATACAGATACCAGTATGTTCCCAACAGTAATGGAAGAGGTTCAGAACCGCTGATATTTATACGGCATACGGCAGGTTACCGGGAGTGAACCGTAACGATTGCCGCGCCTGAATGAATAAAAAGTAACAGGGCAGGCAAGTATATTTTGTCTGTCCTGTCTGTGGAGACTTAGAATGGCTTTTAGCTTAAATGATTTAAATTATGAAAAAGACAGCAAGGAAAGAATGCCATGGGAGCATTATACACAGGAGTTTGCAGCGGCAGATTCCAAAGAAATAGCTTCAAGGCTGTCCATTCCTTACGATGAAGAAACAAAAACACTGACATTAACTTTTCTTGGAACACAGTATCAGATTACATGGCCGGATTTTACAGTAACACATACGCCGGATGATAGAGGCTTTTATCCGCTGGAAGATATGATTTATGCCAGAATCCTGACCATTCGTTTTCTCTTAAATGGAGTGAAATCTGAAAGTTCCGGAAAATTTAAAACATATCGTGAGATGCCATGGGGCGAGGTATATTTAAGGCAGTTTGACGGCAGATGCATCAAACGTCTGGCATTTTCCTATGGAAATCGTCTGGGAGATTTCAAAGCAATTATGGAGCATATCAAGGCAGTTTCTGTAAAGCATGGTGATATTGCTTATGAAGTGGAGATTTTCCCGGAATACAAAGTGCAGATGATCCTCTGGGAAGGCGATGATGAATTTCCACCGTCTTCACAGATTCTCTTTTCTGACAACTTCCCTGTTTCTTTTCAGGCAGAGGATATGGCTGTTATGGGAGATGTGATCATCGGTTCACTGAAAGCATACCTGAAATGCGTTCAGAAATGACAAATGATATCAGGATTATAGAGGTTGCAGGATAATCCGCAGATATCAGAGTCAAATAAGTAAATATAAACAGAAAGAAAGAGGGAGAAAAAATGGGATTTTCAACAAGTACATGTACAGAATTCGTTGAAGTTCTGGCATCTAAGGCTCCGGTTCCGGGTGGCGGCGGTGCGTCTGCATTAGTTGGTGCAGTAGGAACTGCTCTTGGAAATATGGTAGGAAGCCTTACTGTAGGAAAAAAGAAATATGCGGATGTTGAAGACGAAATGTACGAATTAAAAGCAAAATGCGATCAGTTACAGAAGGATTTCCTTCGTCTGATTGAGCGTGATGCAGAAGTATTCGAGCCATTATCAAAGGCATATGGAATGCCAAAGGAAACAGAAGAAGAGAAAGCTGAGAAAGCCAGAGTTATGGAGATCGTATTAAAAGATGCCTGCTCTGTACCAATGGAGATCATGGAGAAATGCTGTGAAGCAATTGAACTGATCGTAGAATTCGGTGCAAAAGGCTCTAAGCTTGCCATCAGTGATGCAGGCGTTGGTGCAGCTTTCTGTAAAGCAGCATTACAGGGTGCCAGCCTGAACGTATACATTAACACAAAATCCATGGCTGACAGAGAGTATGCAGAAGAATTAAACAGAAAAGCAGATGCGATGCTTGAGAAATATACAAAGATCGCAGATGACACATTCAACAGCGTACTTGGCAGACTGAAATAATAGTAAATAAAATAGAAATTTCTGTATTGTTTTCCGTCTCTTTTAACAAAGTGTAAAGTTATTTATTAGATGTAATTTTTACAGAGTGCATATGATTTATGAGGCGATTATGCTGAAATCATTCAGATACAGTATAGAATAATAACGTATAATTTCGGAGGGAACGACAAATGGCTAAGCAGTTATTAGGTAAAGAAGTAACAGCAGCATTAAACGAGAAAATCAAAGCAAACGTAGCAGAGCTTCAGGGAAAAGGAGTAAATCCTACCCTCTGCATTATTCGTGTTGGTGAAAACCCAAGCGATATATCCTATGAAAGAGGAGCAACAAAACGTTGCGAAACTTTAGGTGTTGCATGTGAAAAGATTTTACTTCCGGAGGACGTTGCTCAGGAAGAGCTTCTTGCAACTATCGATAAAGTAAACAAAGATGACAGTATTCACGGCGTATTATTATTCCGTCCGCTTCCAAAACATCTGGATCAGGCAGTGATCGAAAACGCACTTGCTCCTGAAAAAGACGTTGACTGTATGACAGACCTTTCCATGTCCGGTGTATTCACAGGTAAGAAAATCGGTTTCCCGCCATGTACACCACAGGCTTGTATGGAAATCCTTGATCATTATGGAATCGACTGCACAGGCAAAAAGGCAGTAGTGATCGGAAGAAGCCTTGTTGTTGGTAAACCTGCAGCAATGATGCTGGTTAAAAAGAACGCAACTGTTACGATCTGCCACACAAGAACTGTAGATATGCCGTCTGTAGCACGTGAAGCAGATATCATTATTGTAGCAGCAGGCCGCGCCGGTGTTGTTGGTGCCGAATATGTAAAAGAAGGTCAGACAATCATCGATGTAGGTATCAACGTAAATGCAGAAGGTAAACTCTGCGGTGATGTTGATTACGCAGCAGTAGAGCCTATCGTAGATGCTATTACACCTGTACCTGGCGGTGTTGGAAGTGTAACAACTTCTGTACTGGTTGGTCATGTGGTAGAAGCTGCAATGAGAAAGGTAAACGCATAAGATGAAAAAAGTGCTGGGAAAAAATTTCTGGCTGCTTATGACAATGACAGGTGCCCTG
>ERZ835880.3038-NODE-3038-length-10232-cov-2.821755_pt1 | contig 10232 bp, 6 predicted proteins | sample MGYA00519944_ERZ835880 | MGnify/ENA primary metagenome ERZ835880 (study PRJEB31850, sample SAMEA3708787) | human gut metagenome | biome: human gut; feature: human-associated habitat; material: faeces | place: China | collected 2014 ... | reverse complement strand
AACATGGAACAGGAAAACGCGGCTTTTCTGAACAGTAAAAAGGAAGAACAAAAAGAAACAACGGCAGCCGGACCGGTGCAGATCCGTGTCCTTCTGACAGACTGCGGAAAGCTGGGATACGCACAGAAACAGGTGTCCCTGCGTGGAAACGCAAGCCTTTCCATGAACGACGGCGCATACATAGCTTCCCCGCAGGAGACGATCTGTGTGACGGAACAGGAATGCGGGGAAGTTGTGCATGTGGTGCCGGCCGATGAGACGGCGGGAACGGCGGTTTCCCTTACGGGAAAGCCGGAGGACGAGACGGTTTATCCGGGAAGTTTTGTCATCTATAAAAGCGAAGAGGGACTTCTCGTTGTAAATGAACTTGATCTGGAAATGTATCTTCGGTATGTCGTGCCGAGTGAGATGCCGTCCTCCTATGAAAAGGAGGCATTAAAAGCACAGGCGGTCTGTGCGAGAACGTATGCGTGTGCCAGGATTCGTGAAAAAACGTGGGAGAACTACCACGCGGATGTAGACGACAGCGTGGAAAGCCAGGTCTACCACAATATGGAAGCGCAGCCGGAGACAGACGCTGCGGTGGCGGAGACAGAAGGAAAAATCATCACCTGCGGCGGGGAACCAATTCAGGCGTATTTTTTCTCAACCTCCTGCGGGAAGACGAGTACGGATGAAGTGTGGAATACGGCGGAGACGGCAGAATATCTGAAGAGCGTGACGGTAGGCGGGGAGAAGCAGGAACCGGAGACGGAGGAGGCGTTTGCATCGTTTATCACCAAAAGGGACAGCACAAGTCTGGAAGTGGAGGACGGCTGGTACCGCTGGCAGGTGACGATTCCGGCGGATGTGCTGTCAGAACGGGCAGCGGATCAGAAAATCGGGGAGATCACGGGGATTGAGGTGCGGCGGCGGTCAGAGGGAGGTGCGGCAGAAACCGTCCTTATCGAGGGGGAAAAAGGATCCATGGAAATCGAGGGAGAGTATCAGATCCGAAAGTTCCTCTCGGCGAAAGGCTGGCCGATTCAGAAAAATGACGGAACTGTAAGCTGTGAGATGGAGCTGCTTCCGAGTGCCTGCTTTATCGTGGTTCCGGAAAAAGAAGGGGAAACGGTTGTCTCCTTTACATTTTACGGCGGCGGCTACGGCCACGGCGTCGGCATGTCACAGAACGGTGCGAAACATCTGGCGGAGCAGGGAAAATCGTATGAGGAGATTCTCCGCTATTTTTACCAGAACATCGAAATCGGCGACTGCCGTTCCCTTTTTTAAAAAAATCACCGAAAACAGATTTTTTGTGCTATAATGGGCGAAAGTGAAAAACAGTTAGAAAATGACGAGGAGAGAAACATGGCGACAATCAAGGACATAGCGGCACGCGCCGGCGTTACGGCGACGACGGTTTCCCGTGTGATCAACAACCGCGGATACATCAGTGAAGAGACAAGAAAAAAAGTAACGCAGGCGATGCAGGAGATGAATTACCAGCCGAATGAGCTGGCGCGTTCCCTGGCAAAAGCGCATTCCAATACGATCGGGGTTATCGTTCCGCACATCTCGCACCCGTTTTTCAGTAAAATGATCAGTGCACTCGAGAGCGCGGCGGCAAAGCGGGGCTACAAGATTCTGCTCTGCAACTCGAAAGATCAGCCGGAGAAAGAAACCGAATATCTCGATATGTTCATCTCCAACCGTGTAACCGGCGTTGTGATGGCAAGCCGCGATGTGCAGATTGAAAAGTTTCATGATCTGAAAATTCCGATCGTCAATTTCGAGCGAGAGGAAAATACGGAGGCCATTACAATCCAGTGTGACAACGAGCAGGGAGGAGCGCTTGCAGCATCGCATCTTGCGGACTGCGGCTGCCGCCATCTGCTTCATTTCGGCGGAATCGTCGGAAGAGATATGCCGGCGGACCGGCGTGCGGATGGATTCCTGCGCGTCTGCCGGGAGCGGGGGATTGAAGGGGAAGTTCTTTTGAGTGACCGCTTAAGCTACGGCTCCATGCACTATGAATCCTATATTGAAAAGGGCCTTCTGGAGCACCCGGAGACGGACGGCATTTTTGCAAGCAGTGACCTGATTGCCGCACAGGTACTCCAGCGCCTTTACGCCATGGGAAAACGGGTGCCGGAGGATATTAAAGTTGTCGGGTTTGATGACACTGTGATCGCCGGGATTACCACGCCTTCCATCACGACGATCCATCAGCCGATTGAGGAAATGTCGGAGCTTTCCATTGCGTATATCGACCGGAGAAGAAAGGGAGAGATGGTGCCGAATGTGACGACCATGCCGGTGAGCCTTGTGGTGCGCGATTCGGCGTGAAACAAAAACGAAAAGAAAACTCTGCGGAAAAAAGAAACCGCGGAGTTTTTTTCTGCCCTGCGGTAAACGATAGACAGAAAAATAGCAAAAAAGACAAAGAAGAAGCCGGAAATTTGTTGAAAAATATGGTATGTAAACGGTTGACATATAATTCACACAACGGTATACTGCAAGAGAAGAAACGTAACACAGAATTACCGTTACCGGAATGATGTGACAAAATAAAGAATAAGATAAAGGAGAATAAACAACATGACAGTGGAATATCAGAGAAGACTCGAAAAACACTACGACGAGCTGAAATGGCTCTACTGTGAGCTGTATCCAAACGGCCAGGGACGCTTTGAGGAACTCTGTGCAGCCATGGAGCAGTGGTACAAAGAGCGGAATAAAAAATGGAAAGCGCTGGATCGGAAAAGAGAAAAACAGAAAGACTGGTACAAGAGCCAGAAAATGCTCGGTATGATGCTGTACATCGACGCATTCGCAGATAACATCAGCGGCCTTGAGAAAAAACTGGATTATTTAAAAGAGTGCAACGTCAACTACCTGCATCTGATGCCGTTCCTTGCAACGCCGAAGGGAAAAAGCGACGGCGGCTATGCGGTTGCCGATTACCGCACGGTACAGCCGTCCCTTGGAACGATGGAAGATCTGGCTGCCCTCTCTGAAAAATGCCATGACCAGGGCATGAGCCTTTGTATGGATTTCGTTATGAACCACACTTCCGAGGATCATGAATGGGCAAAACGTGCACTTGCCGGTGAAAAAGAGTACCAGGACCGTTACTTTTTCTTCGACAACTACGATATTCCGTCCGAATATGAAAAGACCTGTCCGCAGGTATTCCCGACAACGGCACCGGGCAACTTTACCTGGAGAGAGGACTGCCATAAATTTGTCATGACGACGTTCTATCCATACCAGTGGGATCTGAACTATGCGAACCCGGTTGTCTTTAACGAGATGGTAAACAATATGCTCTATCTCGTCAACCAGGGAATCGATATCGTCCGCATTGATGCCGTTCCATACATCTGGAAACAGCTCGGCACCACCTGCCGTAACCTGCCGCAGGTACATACCATTGTCCGCATGATGCGTATGATCACCGAGATCGTCTGCCCGGGCGTTCTGCTGCTCGGCGAGGTTGTCATGGAGCCGGAAAAGGTTGTTCCGTACTTCGGAACACTCGAGAAACCGGAATGCCATATGCTGTACAACGTAACGACGATGGCATCCACCTGGCACACGGTTGCAACGGCGGATACCCGCCTGCTGAAACATCAGATGGATATTGTGACGAGACTGCCGAAGGACTATGTCTTCCTGAACTATCTGAGATGCCACGATGATATCGGCTGGGGCCTCGATTACGAATGGCTGAAACAGTTTGGCATCGCCGAGGCACCGCATAAGAAATATCTGAATGACTATTTCCGCGGTTATGTGGAGGGAAGCGACGCAAGAGGAGAGCTCTATAACGACGATCCGGTGCTGCAGGATGCGCGTCTCTGCGGAACAACCGCTTCCCTGTGTGGACTTGAGGCGGCAGGCTTTGAGCAGAATGAGGCGAAGACCGAACAGGCGATCCAGAGAATTGAGATGCTGAACGCATACCTTTTCATCCAGTCTGGTATTCCGGTTATCTACAGCGGCGATGAGATCGGCCAGGTCAACGATTATTCCTACAAAGAGAGTGAAGATTCTGACCGCGCAGCCGACAGCCGTTATCTGCACCGCGGCCACTTCCGCTGGGATCTGGAGCCCCAGAAGGAGAAAAAAGGAACGGTTCAGAATCAGATTTTTGCTTCGATGAAAAAGATGGAGGAGCTGAAATTCAAATACCGTCCGTTTGAGGGTGAGGCGGATGTCTGGACCGAGGAAACGTATGATACGGCGCTTCTCTGTGTCTGCAGAAAATCCGGCAATGAGATGGTAACGGGTCTCTTTAACTTCAGCAATGAAGACCGCACGGCCTGGATCGATATGGGTGAGTTCACCTGGAAGGATCTGTTTACCGGCGAAAAACGCGTTCTGCGCGGTGTTCCGGTTCCAGCCCGCGGTTACGCATGGTATTACCGCAAATGGGATTGAAATCCCTTGCGAAGGAAAGAAAAGTATGATATGCTTTGTAGGCTATCCTGCAATACAAGATGTGTGCAATAATGGGATAGATTCACGAAAACAAAGAAAAGGCGGTTTTGCCAGATGATAAAAACAATCCGCGGTTTTATGAAGCGCCTGAATGAGGACCATGTCGGTGCTTATGCAGCGCAGAGCGCGTATTTCATTCTTCTTTCCTTTATTCCGTTTGTTCTTCTGGTTGTTACGCTTGTAAAATATACGCCGCTGACGCGCGACGATGTTTACAGCGTTCTGATCAATATGCTGCCCACGGAGTTCCAGAGCTACGTGGGCGGTATTGTAAATGAGATCTTTTATCAGTCCGTTGCCTATATGCCGATTACGATCATCACAACGCTGTGGTCGGCGGGAAAGGGCATTGCGGCGCTGACAAACGGGCTGAACAGCATTTATCACGTAACAGAGACACGTAATCAACCGGCTGCGGGGCATGGCATATACCTTGATATTTGTCGCTGCATTCCTCACCAGTCTGGTGCTTCTGGTCTTCGGAACCCGCATTCAGAATAAGCTGACGGAACATCTGCCGATGGTGGCGCGCGTGACATCCTCTATCATGGGCATGCGTACCCTGATTACGACAGGCGTGCTGGCGGTTCTGTTCCTGGTGCTGTATAAATGCATTCCGAACCGGAAGGCGAGCTTTAAGAGCCAGTGCCCGGGCGCACTGATCTCATCCCTTGCCTGGTCTATTTTTTCCCTTGCATTTTCCATGTACCTCGACATCGCGCTTGCGGCGTCCAATATGTACGGCAGTCTGACGATGATCGTGTTTATCATGATCTGGATGTATTTCTGCATGTGGATCCTTCTGATCGGCGCGGAGATCAACGCGTATTTTGAGGATAAACTGCGGAAACTGCAGAATGCGGCGATCGAGCATTTTATGGAAAATAAAGAGACAAATAAAGAAGCGGGAAAATAATGGCTTGACATCCAGGGGTCAAGACGGTACAATAAACATTGTTTATGAAAGTTTTATAAATAATCTAACAGGAAAAATGCTGTGAAGATGTTCAGAGAAATATTTTTTCCGCCAGAGAGAGGGAGTCATCGGCTGCAAGCTCCTTCAGGTTCAGGAATATTTCAAATTTCGCATTGGAGCAGATGTCCGGAACGCATAGCAGGATACTGGAAATGCAAGTAGGGACAGACGTTTGGTGTACGTTACAGCACCGGTTATGAGTGTCTGCAGGAAGTATCTGCAGAAATCAGGGTGGTACCGCGAAATTTCAGATCTCGTCCCTTTATGGGGCGGGGTCTTTTTTTCGTGAGCAACGAGCCAGGCAGCCATGCTTGCATGGATATCTGGCGACTGCCACGAAAATCAGATGCTCCGCTGTTTGCAGCGGGGTATCTGATTGTTTTTCACATTTACCATCAAACAAGCAAGAAAAAGAAAGTAGGAGAGTCAAATGCAGGAAAAAAGTGTATTAACCGGCCATCTGTCTGAATTAAAACAGAAGATTGAAAATGGACTGGAAGAGCTGAAAAGCTCCAAAGAACTGTATGAATTTAAGAGCGAGTATCTGGAAGGAAAGAAAAGTAAGATCAGCGGGCTGATGAAAGAAATGAAAAACATTGCCCCGGAAGAGCGCGCAAACTACGGTAAATCCGTCAATGAGTTAAAAGAGTGGGCGCTTGGCCGCTTCCAGAAAGTGGAAGAGGAGATGAAAGAGCGCGAGCTGCAGAAGAAATATGAGTCCGAGAAAATCGACCTGACCCTTCCGGCAGAAGAGACAGCGATCGGAAACCTTCATCCGGTTACCCTGATCCGCAAACAGCTCATCGACATCTTTGCAGGCATGGGCTTTGAGGTATACGAGGGAAGAGAAATCGAGACCGATTACTACAACTTTACTGCACTGAATACACCACAGGATCACCCGGCAAGAGATATGCAGGATACTTTCTATCTCTCCCCGGAATTCCTGCTTCGTACCCAGACATCGGCAGGCCAGATTCATGTCATGGAAAACAAAAAGCCGCCGATCAAGATCCTTTCCCCGGGACGTGTTTTTCGGTCTGATGACGACGCAACCCATTCTCCGATGTTCCATCAGATGGAGGGACTCGTTGTCGACAAAAACATCACCCTCTGCGACCTGAAAGGAATGCTCGACGTACTCGTACAGAAGATCTACGGCGAGGGAACCACAACCCGTCTCCGTCCGTCTTACTTCCCGTTCACGGAGCCGTCCGTTGAGGTAGACTGTAGCTGCTTCGCCTGCGGCGGAAAAGGATGCAGCCTCTGCAAGGGAACCGGCTGGATCGAGGTCCTTGGAGCAGGTATCGTAAACAAACGCGTGCTGGAAAACTGCGGCATTGATTCAGAAGAGTACAGCGGCTTCGCTTTTGGCATCGGCCTGGAGCGTATCGCCATGCTGAAATACGGAATCAACAACATCAAACTGTTATTCGGTTCCGATCTGCGGGTTTTAAATCAGATTAACGAGAAATAAAGACGAAACAGTTTGAATTTGGAGGTTTAATATGTTAGTACCGTTAAGTTGGCTGAAAGAATATGTAGATATCGATGTTACCCCGGAAGAACTGGAGAAAAAACTGTTCGACGGCGGTTTTGAAGTAGAAGAGCGTTATCAGGTGGGAAAAGACATCAGCAATGTTGTTGTCGGTCTGGTGGAGGGCTGCGAGCCGATCCCGGAGACCCATCTTCATGTGTGCCAGGTAAATGCAGGAGAACACGGCGCCATGCAGATCTGCTGCGGCGCAGACAACGTGCGCACCGGCGGAAAATTCCCGGTTGCCCTTCCTGGCGCTTCTGTTTATGCAACAGCAAAAGATCATAAGACCATCGAGGGTGTTATGACCATCAAAAAAGGAAAATTAAGAGGATATGAGTCCTGCGGAATGCTCTGCTCCGGCGTGGAGCTCGGCCTTACCGAGGATCTGTACCCGGGCGCAGGCTACAACGGACTGCTTGTTCTGCCGGAAGATGCCGAGCTTGGCGCAGATGTCAAAGAGCTGACAGGTCTTGACGACTGGATCTTTGATATCTCCCTGACTGCAAACAGACCGGACTGCCAGAGTATCCTCGGTATCGCAAGAGAAGTATCGGCGATGCTGGAAAAACCTTTAAAAATGCCGGCAACCGATTACACCGAGACGGATGTGGAAAAAGAAGGCTTCTCTGTCCGCGTGGAAGCTCCGGAACTCTGCCCGCGTTACAGCGCTCATTACGTATATGATGTAAAAATCGGAGAGTCCCCGGCATGGATGAAACGCCGTCTGGCACTCGTCGGCATGTCCGCAATCTCCAACGTGGTTGATATCACAAACTACGTCTTAAAAGAGATCGGTCAGCCGATGCATGCCTTTGACTGCTCTTATCTGGAAGGCAATGAAATCTGTGTCAGAAGAGCAAAAGAAAATGAAAAGATCGTGACCCTCGATGAGCAGGAATACACAATGAATGAGAACAACCTCGTGATCTGCGACGGCGTAAAACCGGTTGCACTTGCCGGTGTCATGGGAGGCTTAAACTCCGAGATCCGCGACACGACAGAGGCTGTTATGTTTGAGTCCGCAAAATTCGCACGCGACAACGTCAGAAAGACAGCCCGTGCGCTTGGAAAAGCGACGGATGCCAGTGCAAGATATGAGAAAGGCGTGGACGAGTATTCAACCGTACTTGGTATGAAACGTGCGCTGCATCTGATGGAAGAGCTTGGCTGCGGTAAAGTTTCCCGTACCCATTTCGATGTGAACACCGGAAACTCCATCGATCCGACTCCGATGACCGTCAGTGTCAGCAAAGTAAACGGCGTACTCGGTATCGAAGTTCCGGAAGCAGAGATTCTCCGCATTATGAAAAATCTGAACTTTGCACCGGAAATCAACGGCGATGAGCTGACCATCCAGGTTCCGGCTTACCGTGAGGATATGCTGCCGGAGGGAGAGAACGATGTCGAGCGCTATCCGGACGTGGCAGAGGAAGTCATCCGTATGTACGGCTACGATCACGTAACCGATACCTTCCTTTCCGCTGCACAGGTAACGATGGGCGGCTACAATGAAGAGCAGAAAGGCGAGCTGGCACTGAAGAATACCTTATGCACCATGGGTATCTACGAGTGCATGCATTACTCCTTCTTCTCCCCTGCAGATCTGGATCTCTTGAAACTGCCGGCAGATGCAAAAGAGAGAAATGCCATCGAGATCATCAACCCGATCAACCAGGATCTGTCCCTGATGCGTACCACACTGGCAGCTTCCATGCTGAATGCCATTTCCAGAAATGAGAAACAGGGCACCCTTGAAGGAAGACTGTTCGAGGTAGCAAGCATCTACATTCCGGAGTCCCTGCCGCTGACATCCTACCCGGATGAGAGAAAAGTTCTCTGCGTCGGAACCTTCGGAAACAACGAGAGCTTCTTCACTATGAAGGGCATCGCCAACACCATCGCCGAGAGCATGGACATTGAGTTCACCTACGAGCCGGTTCAGAAATCCTTCCTGCATCCGTATCAGGCAGTGAAAGTACTCTGCGAGGGTACAGAAATCGGATACTTCGGAAAAGCAGCATACGATATCCAGAACGAGCTGAGCATGCGTACTTCCGCTTACATCATGGAGCTTGACTTAAAAGAGCTCTCCAGATGGTACGGCAAAAAACGCACCTTCCAGCCGATCTCCAAATTCCAGGAGGAGAAACGTGACCTGGCATTTGTCATGGACAAAAACATCAGCTGCGGCGATGTAGAGAACTGTATCCGCGAGGCAAACAAATACGTAAAAGAGATCCGTCTGTTCGATGTTTACGAGGGCGGCCAGATTCCGGAAGGCAAGAAGAGCATGGCGTTCACCGTCACCTTTGCACCGAAGGAAGAAGCATTTGACTTCGAAAAAGTACAGAAATTTGTCGAGAAGATCTGCAAGAAACTGCAGAATGAGTTCAACATCGAACTGAGAGGCTGATTTTTATGAAACTTTATATCATACGCCACGGTGAAACTGCGTGGAACGTAGAAGGCAGACTGCAGGGCCAGACGGACACCGAGCTGAATGAGAATGGTGTCCGTCTGGCGAAAGTGACGGCGGAAGGACTGAAAAATATCCCGTTTGACCTTGGAATTTCCAGTCCACTGCGCCGCGCAAAGCACACGGCAGAGCTCGTCCTTGCGGGCAGAAATGTGCCGCTTACGACCGACGACCGCCTGATGGAGCTTTCCTTTGGCTCCTGGGAAGGGCTTGGATGCCGGGCAAACAATTTTGAGATTCCGTCTGAACACTTCGACGATTTTTACAGAGATCCGTTCCACTTCTGCCCGGCGGGAGACGGAGAGACGATCCAGGAGGTCTGCGACCGGGCAGAAGCGTTCTATCATGAGCTGACTGCAAAACCGGAGCTCCAGGACAAGACGATCCTGATCGCCACCCACGGCTGCTGCATGCGCGCGCTGCTACGCAATGTCTATGAAGACAAGAACGACTTCTGGCACGGCGGCGTGCCGTACAACTGTGCGGTCAGCATCATCGAAGTACAGAACGGTGTTTCCACGCTGCTTGCGGATAATAAAATCTATTATGATCCGTCGGACTGCGTAAACTTTTATAAAGAAGTAAAATAAAAAATGATATTCAGAGGCAGACATAAAAGGAAAGTATTTCCCTTTGTGCCTGCCTCTTTAAATCGCGTTTGCCGTCTGATAGAAAGTGTGATACTATAGAAATAACGGATTTTAACACCAGTAGACAAGAAGTCCCCCGTTTCTGAAGCGGTGGGATGAATTGCT
>ERZ835880.3025-NODE-3025-length-10269-cov-2.316233_pt1 | contig 10269 bp, 15 predicted proteins | sample MGYA00519944_ERZ835880 | MGnify/ENA primary metagenome ERZ835880 (study PRJEB31850, sample SAMEA3708787) | human gut metagenome | biome: human gut; feature: human-associated habitat; material: faeces | place: China | collected 2014 ... | reverse complement strand
TGATTGCATACCCCCCAGGGTATGCTTTTTCTGGTCAATCACTAATTGTAATCACAATTTTTCTTTAAAATACAGTCTGTAATATATATTAAACATTCTTTCTTTTTTGGGGGGTAATCATTGTGGAGAGAATACAGCACAGTGTTTCCACAATAGGAAAAGTGGAATCGAACTTGAAAAACACCCCCCCACCTCCAGTTAAAGAGGCAGGGGGGGATTAAACTTCTATCGGACGCGCTGCGCTTCAATCAGCCAATGCGCTTGTTGTAGTTCCACCACGTCGGAAATGGATACGTTGTAAAAGGCGGTTGATTGTCCCATCTCGTCCAGGCTCCAAAAGGACAGCGGGCGCTGTTGGAGGTCGAATCCATGTTGAAAGCATGCGCCGCCTGGGCAGAAGGTCATACGGTTATGCTGGACGTGTGCAATTGCCTCGCTGGCCGCCTCCTGAAAGCTAGAGTAGTTATAGGCTTTAAATGCTCTCTCTGGGATGGCGATTAACAATGTATCTTGGCTCCCCTGCTTCACCAACGGCTTAAAACATATATTTTTACCATCTTTGGGCTGCTGGGTGCCAAGCTGTGCTGTGCCATCTGAAATATGCTTTATCGCCTGCTCTAGAAACTCCCCAGCCTTTTGGGCGACCTTTTGCTCGGATACGTGATCAATAGCCGTTTGAAGTTCGGGCGTAATCTTCCATACCATGTAAATCAGGCCTCCCCTCGCATCGTGCGCCGCCGACGGGTACATTCATGGCAGTAAACGACTGTATTCTCCAGGTCGTTGAGACCATCAGACAGTAGGCCAACAATATCCACTTGATGCACATCATTGCAATCCGGACAAAGTGTATAGACGTTTGTATTTGTCAGCTCATAAAATTTCTTTCCGCATTTTACCAAAAACATAATTTTTCACTCCTTGATTTTTTTATAGATTGCGGTATAATAAAAATATGCTTTCTGCTATCCGCTTGTATCACTGTCTGTATGTGATGCAGGCGGTTCCTTTTTTCTGTAGAGCGCTATCCAGTCCTCAAGGCGCTGCGTCACCAGCCAGCCGGAGCGGTTACGCCTATGGAACACGGTGGGCGCTCCATCCTGAAACCGCTCCGCGTCCCGGACGGCCTGGGCCATAGCCTCCGGCACATTCAGCCGCTCGTTGCGCTTGCACTCAATATGTATGTGGGGTAGCCCCACAAGGTCGGGTGTGGCCCCGTAGCTCACCGCCTGCCCTGGCTGCACGTCGTAGCCGTACCCCTGGAGGAGCCGGGCAAGCTCCAGCTCACCCGCCCGGCCCTTGCGCTGAGATTTAGATCCCATCAGCTTCTACCCCTGGTTCATGTACTTCAACGCCAATGATTTTCCCGCGCTTGGATCTCTGTATGGTAATGGGCTTACCATCATAAGCTGCACACAGCAGTTTATCCAACAACTCCCATTCATGCTTGTCCATATAATTCTCATTCTCCTTCCATTTGCTTCAGTTCCTGGTTGACCGTTTTTGCTGTGCGTATGTTTCGTCAACTTAGACCACCTTTGTAGTCGGCTATCATGCAAACCATAAATCAATCTTCCCTGCGGTACATGAATTTCCCCGTATTCTGTTAGGGGTATATTTTATGTACTTCGTGTACTTCGTGCACTCAGTCCATGCTGGTACATAAAGTACATAAAAACATAGCCTAACAAAACCATGTACCTGCATAATAAAATTCATGTACCAGCTAGACGATGATTTGCTCCGGCTCTACTGAATCAATCCGCTGAACCATAAATCCATTTCCTTTCGCGCCATTCTTTTTCACCTGGATTCCGGTTCTAAGAAAATACCCATCATCAGACAGTCTTTCTTTAATTGCGTCTAGCGCTCGTTTCGGCTGTTGGCCTCCGAAAATTAAATCCCCGTGTAGATTTTTAAATTCCTCGTAGGAAAATCGTGTGGGAACAAATTGATTTGCAGACGATTCCAAAGCCTCTATAAGTGCATTGTTTGAGGCCGAGTGCTCTTTATCTCCCTGTATGATCTCCCACGGAGTAGACCGCCGCCGCGCCGCTGCCTCCAAAGTCTGCTTTGTGATTTCTGAGAATCCATCCCAAACCACTCCACCATCATCAATCCTATACCGGATAGACTTGCCATAGGCGGCATCTTGGAACACAGTCGCCGAGCGGGCCGGTTAGGGCATCCGCCACCCGTTCCATTCCAGAAAATATATTATTCATTCAAAACTCCTTCAAAAATAGGGGGGTATCGTTGACCGTTGATACCGTTGGAACCGTTGATACCGTTGCAGAGACTCCTTAATTTTACCAATTCACCAACGGTATCAACGATAGCAACGATACCAACGGTTGTTTTTACCCTCCAAAAAACGGGTCAAATTGGGCTTGCTCTAGTTCTTCAAACTGTGGGATTGTGTTGGAGTAAAACCTATGTTTTCCTCCGCCGCTCCCGTTGCTTTTGCGTTCATATACAATCCCATCATTATCAAGCAACAGATTTGCCATGTCTCTCAGCTTGTTTGATAGTGCTTTAGGGCTGTTTGCCAACGATGTGCGGGCAATAAACCGACCAGCCTCCAAAAGTTGCTGCGCCGTGCCCTCCCATCCCTCTGGGGATTGCTCCACCAGCTTCTTGATAGTTTTGACAAGCGGGCTTTCCTGGTACTCTTGGCGGGCTTGCTGTTCTGCAAGCATCCCCCAGGTTTTCCCAATAACAAGTATCCTTGTTGAACCGTAGAACCGTGTCGCTGCTCTCCACATCACGGCCCACCACGGAAAAGGTGGCGTTGCTGTCCCCGCGTTTCTCCTTCGTCAATACCATTGTGGTATCAGCGGCACCCATGATACCGTTTGTACCGGAAATCATGTTGAAAGGGTCGCCGTCGTCCTTCATCTTGCGGAGGTGGTGGACAAGTAGCAGAGCCACATTGTGCTGATCCGCAAAAGCTTTCAGCGCCCCTACTTCCCGATAGTCGGCGGCATAGGCCCCTTCTTTCCCGTGGGAGGCCCCGCGCACCCTCTGGAGGGTGTCAACGACAATCAGGCCGGTGTCCGGGTGCTTCTTCAAAAAGTCCTCCAGTTCATCAAAAAGGCCGTTATCAATGGGGCTTGCCATCGTTGCAAAATGGAACCCACCCGGAGCGGCTTTCCCGGCCAGCAGCTTGTTCATGCGGGTTTTTAGGCGGCGCTGGCTGTCCTCCAGGGCCAGATACAGGCACCCGCATTGATTTGTCGTGTACCCCAGGAACCGGCCGCCAGAGGCCACCGCAAGGCAGAGGGCCAGCACCATCCAGCTCTTGCCGTACTTCGGTGGGGAGGCTAGGATATTCAGCCCAACGGAAAGCAGCCTGTCCACAATAAACTTGATGGACGGCAAGTCCTTTTGCTGAAGGTCGGCGGCGGTGATCGTCTCCAGCGTCGGCCTGTTCTGGTCACAGGATGCTTCCCACTCCGGCGTTGTACTGATAAGCTGGGCGATCATGTCGCATGATTTCTCCGGCCCAAACTGTGCTATAAGGTCGGATATGTCCCCCTTCTCCGGCACCTTCGGCCATACCTGGGACAAGTCCAGCACTTGCACACTAGAGGCCACACCATGAAGGGCGGCGGCGGTTTCCTGGGCATAGTCCTTGCCTATTTTGTCGTTGTCCTGGAAGATGCAGATAGGGAGGCCCTTTAGCTGCTCGGTGTACTCCGGCCTCCATTTTCCCCGGCCCGCTCCATCCTCTCCGCTGGCGGCATTATACCCCAGTTTGTGGAGGTTGTCGCAATCCTTTTCCCCCTCGGCCACAAAGACAGCCCCGGCCAGTTCTCCGGCTATGTAGAGGGAATGAGGGGCGGTTCCCCTTCCTTTCTTCCATGTGCCGCCCTCCATGTGGAACCAGCACGCATATTTTGAAGCATCTGCCCGGCGATACATAACCTTTTTAATCTGTCCGCCTGGGTATATATGCTCCCGCTCGGCCTTTCCATAGTCCTGTTTCCTGGGCGGCTCCTGGACATGAAATACTTTCTTCATCCACTCTGCCGCCTCAGTATTCGGTATATTGAGATACTTTGCGACAAGGTCAATCCCATCCCCATGCTCACCGCAGCCGAAACACTTCCAGCCGTCGGCGTACACCTGCAAGCTGGGATTTTTGTCCCCGGCATGGAGAAAGCACCGCGCCTTGTCTTGCCCGTTCAGCTCCAGCCCCAGGCGGCGGGCTACTGTGCGGCAATCTTCCCGCTTCAGCTCTTTGAAGTCGACCGCCACACATCACACCCCCGCCCGGTCTATTGCTTCCGCCGCCCTGTGGCGCACGCAGGCGGCCCGTTCGTGCTCGGTGGCGGGTATGGCGTTATCCGCCAGAATGGGCCTCCCTTCACGCCGCTCCCGCTCGATCATCAGGCGCACCGTGCGCCCGTCCAGGCCCGTCAACTTCTCCAGCTCCCGGCGGGGTATCGCGTTCTCGCGCCCGTGGCTGAGAAGATCCGCAACTTTCCGTTGACCACCGGGGCCGTTAGGGGTAAACTGAGGTTTGGAAGTGGTGTCCGCCTGCATAGCCGACCCCGTTTCCACTGCCCGTCCTAGTGCGCCAACACTGGGGCGGGTTCTCTTTTCCCTGCTCATACTGTGCTCACCTCCGTCTGCTTCTTTACCCACTCCCGAAGCCCGTCCACACTGACCAGAGTTCGATTACCCAACTTGAAGGCGGGGAATCCGTCTTGATGTATGTACTGGTAAATCGTGGGCTTTGATACTCCCAGTAGCCTCGCTGCCTCTGGAGCAGAGACGGCCAGGGGTTCCAGCTTGTCCATTATTGTGCCTCCTCATTCTGAACGGCCTTCTGGGCCTTTCGCTCCCAGTACCGAAGATTATTGGCCCTAACCTTATCCTTGTTTTTCCGTCGCCATTCTCGCTGATAGGCTCGGCGCAATTCCAACGCCTTCTCCTCCAACTGCTTTTCACCCATGTTTTCGTTCTCCTTTCTCTTGACAATTTTGCATCTCTAGTGATATGCTTATGATACAAGTATGACAAATGATAAGAGAAAAGTCAATATCCGCAGATTAACATTCTTCTATTGTATATTATTAGAGAATTTGTTGGAGGGAATTGGTTATGAATAGAGCGAAAAAGGATGCTCCGCCGCGTTTTCCGGAGTTTCGGGAAGCTTTTCTTGAATTGATGGGGGACATGACGCTGGAGCAGTTTGCAAAAAAGCTCGGTATGTCTCGCGCTACTGTGGGATTCTATGCGGCTGGGCAAAGGATACCGGATGCACTTGGCTTGAAAAAAATTACAGAAACGTGCAATGTTTCGGCAGATTGGTTGCTAGGGATCTCAGATTATAAATATAAACAATTTGAGAGAATGACGGCTGCGGAATTAGGTTTATCCGAAAAAGCTATATTTGCTCTTACCAAAATAAAAGAAATGAATAATCATAGTAGCTCTATTGAATCGCTTAATTCTCTTCTCTCTATGGATAAATTTTATTCGCTTTTAGTCGATATATCACATTTGAAAAAAGCAATCGAAGATAACCTTAAGAAAAAAATCCCCGCGCCTTTTACAAATGAATCGAAGCAAGCAGAAATGATCAAAAGCAAGGCGGAGAATTTACTAAATCAAGGTGGCGGCTTGTATAAAGTAATAGATGAAACAGACTATCTTAAAATGAAAGAATACTATTTGCAAAGTGCCTTTTCAGAGATCGTTAATAAGGTCATTTTTGACAAAAATGAAACCTTAAAGCAACTGTTATCTTTAGAGCAGGGAATACGACTAGAGCCGTAATATTGAAAAAAACCGCCCCCGGTGCGACCAACACCAGGGACGGGCTATGAGGGGCAGTAAACTTGTGGGCCTACTGCTCCTCCATTCTATCACATGCAAAGGAGGAATTTCAATGGCAAGAAGGAGCAACACCAGAGCGGCCCAGGGGGCCGGGACAATCCGCCAGCGGAAGGATGGGCGCTGGGAAGCCCGATATACTGTAGGCCGTGATCCGGGCACCGGGAAGCAGGTGCAACGGTCGGTCTACGGAGCCACACAGCAGGAGGTGCGGAAGAAGCTGGCCCAACTCACCGCTGCGCTGGATGTCGGTACATACAAGGAGCCCTGTAAAATGACTGTGGGCCAATGGCTGGATATATGGGCGGCGGGCTACCTGGGCGGCGTGAAGCCCTCCACCGCTTTTCTCTATGGGGAGCAGATACGGCTACACATCAAGCCCGCCCTTGGCTCCGTGAAGCTGGAGGCGCTGAACGCTCACACCATCCAGGAGTTTTATAACAGTTTAGGGGCCGAGCGGGAGGGAAAGCGCAGCCTGTCCCCAAAGTCTATCAAGAATATCCACGGTGTGCTCCATAAGGCGCTCCAACAGGCCGTCAAGATTGGCTATCTCCGTTTCAACCCAGCCGACGCTTGCGAACTACCTCGGATCGAACATAAAGAAATAATCCCCCTAAGCGAAAAGCAGATTGCGGCCTTTCTCGCCGCCATAGAAGGACACCGGCATGAACTGCTTTATAAAGTGGCTCTATTTACCGGAATGAGAGAGGGTGAGCTCCTGGGGCTCATGTGGGATTGCGTTGACTTCGACCAGGGCACAATCACAATCAAGCGACAACTCCGCCGGGAACAGAAAAAGGGTGGACAATACTATATCACCACACCTAAAAACGGGAAAAGCCGCACCATCACCCCCGCCCCCTGGGTGATGAAGCTGCTGCGCACACAGCGGGCTAGGCAGGCCGAGCAGCGTTTAAAGGCGGGGCCACTATGGGAAAACACCGGGATGGTATTCACCAATGAAACCGGCGGCTATCTCTCATATCGCACCGCTTACGATTGCTTTAAGCGCATCGTCGCACAGATCGGAGCCCCTGCCACCCGGTTTCACGACCTCCGCCACACCTTCGCCGTAGCCTCTCTGCGGGCTGGGGATGATATAAAAACCGTCCAGGGCAATCTAGGCCACCACACAGCGGCCTTTACTCTGGACGTATACGGACATGTCACAGAGCAGATGAAGAAGGATAGCGCCCAGCGCATGGAGGGCTATATAAAGGAGGTTCTGAATCTGTAAAGGGTCAATCAAAGGGTATTTCTTGATTTTTGAGTAACAAAAAAGCCCCAGAGCACTTGCAACTCTAGGGCTTCTCTATGGTGGACGATACAGGACTTGAATTGTAATCTAACTATTTTCGTGAGTAAATAGCCGTAAAATGGAGCTTATTCTCTAGCCTTTAATCTTGGAAGATTCAATAGTTGTAAAGGGTAGTAAAGTTCGAGATATCGTCTAAAGGGTATTTTGAAGGGTCAAAAAGGGTCACGGTTTTCCCCTCTTGTCACCTGTCGGATTTTATGATATTCTGTCCGTGGCCCTCTTTTTAGGGCTGGGCGCTGCACAAGTCGGCGGGCGGTTAGTCACACAACCCCGAAAGGGGGTGACGCCATGCGGATCACATTACATATCGGGCGGTTCACCGTTACGATTATTGTGAAAAGCAGAAACCGCCACCCTGGCCGGTGACGGTTTCCATTTGGGAATTTAGTTAACTGCTTGGGCTAACCGCTTGCCGCAACGCCCTTTCTATATTCATTATAGGCCACCACGGCCACCATGTCAAGCCCTGGGCGCTACGCCTGGGGCTTTTCTCCTTCTTCTGGCCCCGCAGGGGCGGCGTTGTCCCGCTCCATAGCCTCAGATATGGCCCGGTTCACAAAACCGTTTACGCTCTCCCCACGGGCTTCTGCATGGGCTTTGATGACGTCCAGATCGCCTTTCGGCATGGTGAGCCCGAAGCGGTCATATTTATTTTTCACATACTTTGTAACCGCCTTTTGCTGGGCCTTTGATACTGCCACGGTGTTTCCCTCCTTCCTGGGGCGCGGCAAATGCCGACACCTCCTCCATTATGGCTTTATTATACACGATAACTCTATTAGCGTCAATATAAATAATACACAATATATTAACGCTAATATTGGCTGTTCTGCCTATTGATATATTAGCGCTAATATATTATAATTCATAATGTCAAGAGGGACAGGCGAAGGTGGACGGATAAAACTAAGACCACCACAGAAGAGCGGGACGGGATATGGTAAGTCACCCCCGGGAGGGTGCACATAAAGCCCACCGCCGCCGGAGCAGCCCCCAATAAATACAGGAGGTCAACACCATGAGTACTACCGAACTAGAAATGAAAATCCGGGAGCTGCGCCAGTTTCAGCAGTTGATTGAGGAGGCGCAGGCGGAGGCCGAGGGCATCCGGGACGCAATCAAGGCCCACATGGGCGCACAGGAGGAGCTGCGGGCGGGAGGGTATAAAATCACCTGGAAGCCCGTCACGTCCTCCAGGCTGGACACTGCGGCCCTGAGAGCAGCCTTGCCGGAGGTGGCGGCCCGCTTCACCCGCACCAGCACCGCCCGCCGCTTCTGCGTGGCATGAGAAAGGCCCCCATATCCCAGCCGACCAAAGCAAGAGGATATAGGAGCCTGTAACCCCGGAGGGGGCTATGGTGATAGGGAGTGAAAAATGTCTTGACTTATTGGAACTCAAATATTATAATGATATTGTGGAACTCAAAAAGTGAGGTGATTAAGTGTCTCCACGGACAGGGCGACCAAAAGCAGAAAATCCGAAGTCAAATGATCTCAAAGTCAGGCTTGATGATGAATCCAAAAAAAGGCTTGATGAATATTGCAAGGCCCACAACATTACACGGGCGGAGGCAATACGGCGCGGAATACATTTGCTTTTGGCGCAGAAATAAGAATATCGGCCCACTGCTCTATCTTGGCGGACGGACAGTGAACCGATATAGCCCAGACCCTTGCGGGAGTGGTGTAAATATTCTACTACACCCCCCGCAAAAGGTCAATCGTGACTTTTTGACAGGGGGACTTTTATGTCTATAAACTCCGCACAAAGTAAGACGCGCTTATATACAATATGGACGTGTATGAAACAAAGGTGCCTTAACCCCAATGCCGAGGGCTATAAAAACTATGGCGGCCGTGGCATTACAGTATGCCCGGAATGGCTCTATGATTTCCAAGCATTTGAGGACTGGGCCTACTCTCACGGATACCGGGAGTATTTGACAATAGACCGCATTGACAATGATAAAGGATATAGCCCGAATAATTGCCGATGGGCGACAAGACTTGAACAGGCCCACAATAGGAGGCCATGCGTTGGGAAGCACAGACTATATGAGATAAATGGAATTTTTAAGACCTCATCAGAGTGGGCGACAATAGCAGGGATTTCAAGAAAGAGGTTTAACAAAAGATGGGCGGCGGGTAAGCGTGGAAATGCATTATTGGCCCCCATACATAAGAAGCACTGACAACAGGGGAGGGGGGATCACGGCCCCCTCCAGATTTCAAGATGGAGGAGATACCAATGGAGACAATACACACCGGGGCGGGCCATGATGTCAAAGTGTTCTATGGCTACCCCGGAAAGAGTTTCTTTAGCCGCAGTCTGATGACTGGTGAATATACCATCTATATATCCGTGGATTCCGCAGATCCGGGAGCTGTTATAGATCTGGCTCTGGAATATATCAGAAGCCACCAAAAGGAGGTGGCGGTATGATTACCTTTCCCACTACACCCGAGGCATTTATCGCATATCAGGAGGCAACATTCTGCCGTAAATTCGATGCTTTTAGCCGAGAAATGGCTGACTTGTATGTCGACCTCTTCAACCTGAAATTTGACGCCGGAGTGAAAGGGCTTGATCCGATCAATATAGCAAAGAGTACAGCCGGGTTTTACATGAAAATAGAAAATCTGAAGGATTTAGAGAAACCCATAATAAGAGATTTTTATACGAGTGTCCAGCATTGGTGCAATGAGGCATATAGACAGGGAAAGGAGTCAAGAAATCATGAATGATATTATAACCGCGCTATACCATGCCGCCAGCAGCGAGGAGCCGGACACGATGGACGGCCCCAGCCTGTGCGACTACCACCAGCGCAGGGAGGAGACAGAGCAAACCCGCCGTGCCCTGGTGGACGCTGTGGGCGACGAGGTGGACGTGGACAGCTACGGGGTAGCTATGGAGTGCCAGGGGTTTATAAATGGCTTTTCTATCGCGCTGGACATGCTTAAATAAATAAAAAGGGGGACGGATTACCGTCTCCCTTTTTAGACAAGCCAACTCAAGAAGTGAATAGCCGTTTTTCGGCTTGTTTGTATTATATCGCTGCTGATGTATTCTGTCAACAAGGGGTAACGGTTGGGGCTCCAATTCT
>ERZ835880.3020-NODE-3020-length-10279-cov-3.217136_pt1 | contig 10279 bp, 7 predicted proteins | sample MGYA00519944_ERZ835880 | MGnify/ENA primary metagenome ERZ835880 (study PRJEB31850, sample SAMEA3708787) | human gut metagenome | biome: human gut; feature: human-associated habitat; material: faeces | place: China | collected 2014 ... | reverse complement strand
ATGACTATCTAACTAATGTACAAACAAAAAGCGCTGATGTTTATACAGAAAGGTAAAATCCAATGGACAGAGAAAAATTTACACAAGAAGTTCTGAAATCAGAGAATACAATGTACCATATTGCAAAGGGTATGCTTAAAAGTGAAAGTGACTGTGAAGATGTTGTTTCGGAGGCTGTTTTAAAGGCATATACGAAAATACACACTCTTAAAGAAGAAAAGTATTTCAAAACGTGGCTTATAAGAATTTTAATAAACGAATGTTATAAAAAGTTGCGTGAATATAAAAGAGTTGTTTCGATAGAGGACTGTAACAACAGTTTTGAATATAAGGACAATTCAAACTACACCGAGCTTTATAATGCGGTTAAAAAGCTGAAACCCAAAATCAGAATAGTAATAATGCTACACTATATAGAAGGTTATTCTGTCGAAGAAGTAGGGAATATATTAAAAATTCCTGTCGGAACGGTTAAAAGCCGTTTGCATATCGGTCGTAAAAATTTAAAGGAGGAACTTGAAGATGAATAAATATGATTGGAAAAATGCCTTTCCGAAACCAAGTGAAAATTTTCATAATAAACTTTGCATGACGTTGGATAGTTTGGAAAAGGAGAATGTAAAAATGAAAAAAATATCTTTAAAAAAGAGTATCATTATCGCAGCGGCAGTATTGGCTATTGGCACGGCGGCATTTGCATCAAGTAGTGCGGTTAATTATATCGTCGGAAGTACATCATCAAAGCCTGATTATACAACCATTCCCGTTACGGAAACACTTAATAAAAATATTGGCTTTGCACCGAAGATTGTCGAACAATTTTCAAACGGCTATACATTTAAAGGCGGACATAACGGAAAAAATAAGTATGTTGACGAAGAAAACGGCACGGAAGAAAAGTATAAATCGTTTAAGGCTGATTATGAAAAAGACGGTGACAAAGTTATGTTAAGTGCCGACACTTATGCGGATAGTCATAAAGACCAAGGAAACAGTGAAATAAGCGATTATAACGGTATATCAATATCGTATATATCGTATGCAAATAAGGTTGTTCCGGCTGATTATCAGCAGACTGAACAGGATATGAAAGACGAGGAAAGCGGTAAATATGTATTCAGCTACGGTTCGGATAAGGTTGAAATTTCACAAGTGCAAGGCGTTGAGTGGGAACAGGACGGAATTTATTATAATATTACGGCAATAGATTCACCGCTTGATAAGCAGGGACTTATTGATATGGCTAAGGAAGTTATTGATAATTAATATGTGTTTATAAATCAAAAAGGTGTTGCATATTGCAACACCTTTTTAGCTATTCTGTTTTTTGCCAAAAATCAACAGGAGTCATATCGTTCCAAATAAACACTTTATCAGGTTCAAATTGAAGTAAAACAGTAGATTGTCCGGTTGTTGTAGGCGTAATATCGGCTAAGTCTGTCAAAATACCGTTTGAATATTTTGCGGCATATCCTTTCATATCTGTCAGGCAACCGATGTTTAAAGCGACATTCTGACCGTTTACGGTTATTTCGCTTGTAGTGTAATATCTTGCATTTGCAAATTCAACACTTGATGTTGAGTTTGCGTTTGCTTGATTATAAATCTGAACGTATGTGATAGGTGAAGTCCTACCGGTTGCTGTGTCGGAGAAGTTTCTAAGGTTAAGGTCACTCGCCGAGGCAACCGTATTACCTGTTGAATCAATAACAGTCAACGTAACAGTCGCACCGTTTCCGTTGCCGACATTTGTAAAGTTGTAGCGGAAAGTATATGTTTCGCCAAGCTTGATTGTGCCTACGGAAGACGCTCTTGTGTTTTTCCATGCAACATTCAATTCAGTATCAGATTTTTTTGTAAGATACCAGCCGCCGCCTGTTTGCTTGTCAGCCATAAATCTTACGAAAAATCCTGCCGCATTGTTTTTGTCTGTGTTACCGTTTGCAGGGATTGAGTTGATTTTCACTGTATGTTCGAGCGTGAAGTCACCCGCATAACTGCCTATTTGTGCCGTTGTTAATTCTGATGTTGTGCTTGATGTTTCATACAGTTTATTAAGCGCGGCAATGTTTGCGTCCAATAACTGAATTGTTAAATATGCGGTTTTGTCTAAATACGTTACTGTAAGAGTTTGTTTACCAAGCGTGTTTCCGAAACCTGTCACTTCAAATTCGTTTGAGTTTAGCACCGATGAAGTACCGTCAGAGTAATATGCTGTAACTGTAATTGTGTTTTTGTCGATATTTTCACCGAGATAGTATGTTGATTTTGAAGTCTGTGCAGTAATTCTTGAAACAGATTTTACCGTTATTTTCAAATCGGTCGTTTTACCTAAGTACGAAACAGTAAGTGTCTGTTCGCCGATTATATCTTTGTCGATTTCGGAAACCGTATAAGTGTTTATTTCCTCCGAAGTACCGTCCGAATAATTAGCCTTTACAACCATACCTGTTCTGTCAAACGATTCGCCCGGAACGTATGAAGTTTTTGTAGGTTGTGTTGTTACGGCTATGCTTGTAAGTGTTCTTGTGTCAAACACTTCTTTACCCATATAGAAACCGACATGCGGAGGCTGGTTGTACGCCGTTTGCTCCGCCGCAACACCGCTGCGGTATACAGGGTCTTGCATAAGTGTTTTGATTTTATAATCTGTCGTATCGGTTGTTGAGAATACTCTAAGAGCCATTCCGTTTGTTGTAGGGTAGACAACTTCTTCTCTCCAGTCACCGAAAAGGTCGGCTTGAAGTGACGGATTTGCCTTTGTACCGTTGATTGAAACACAATCATAATTTCTGGCACTGAATATATTGCTCATATTACGACCGTTCCAATCGGTGATATTTGCACCGTCAAGCAAGTTGTCATATAAATCGCCGTCCCAGAAAATACGGAAATTCATTGAAGGTGTATTTCTGCCTGTAAGCGAAGTGGCAGTTGTGAAATCAGTACCGCCGTTTGACTGTCTTGCAGAGTTTTTTGCACTCCAAATTTGATAGTATCCGCCGGCACCGACATTCGCCATAACACCGCGACCTGTGTCGGCGGACGCACCTTCGTGGAACATAATATTGCCTGTTTCGGCGTCAATAACAGACATACCGAAATCCAGAGTTATGTCATTACCGCTAAGGCTGTTTGTTCCGCTGTCCTCGTGGACTGTGAAAAATTCAAAACCGGTATGTGTAGGGTCGTAGTTTCCTATATGAAGTGCGTCACCGTGCTGTAAATATGTACACCATTTAGGACGGAATTCATTGTCGTCATTGACTTCCATACACAATGCGCCTGTGATAAATTCGTCTTTGCCGTCATTATCCACATCGGCAACGGTACAGTTGTGGTTGCCGTTTCCGACATATTGATAAGCACCGTCGTAATATCCCTCTTGACCTTTTTGCGTATCAAAACGATAAGTAGGGGATAAAGCTGTACCGTCCCAGCTTATACCGGCAATACTTGTACGCTGTTTGCCGTTTCTGCCGAAATAGTAGCCCCTTAAATATATTGCATACGGCTTTTCGCCGTCAAGATAGGCAATGTCGGATACAAAACGATTTGAACGGTTACCGAAATCGTCGCCGTAATCTACGCCGTTTTCACTTCCGCGAGTTGTCGGAAGATTAATAGTGTCCATTGCGACACCTGTTTCACCGTTGAATACTGTCAAAAATTCTTTACCTTCGGTAATTCTGCCGTAACCTCTGTAATCGGCAGTTGAATTTTCTTCATCTGTTATTGCTTTAATTTCTTCATCGGTTTGTGCGGCATTTGAAACATATTTGCCTTGTCCGTCCTTTGAACCGAGTGAAGTTTGACACATTACTTCCGATTTGCCGTCGCCGTCAAAGTCATATATAAGGAACTGAACTGTGTGCGCACTTGAATATACGTTTTTGCCGAGTTCAATATCGTTCTTCCAAAGCTTTGTGCCGTCTAATTTGTATGCTGCAAGATGTACCGTACCGGAATATGCAGGGTCACCCGGTGAACCGACGTCACGTTCGGAAGATGTCCACTTTACGATTATTTCGTACTCTCCGTCGCCGTCAACGTCGCCCGTTGAACAGTCGGCAGGGAAGAATGAATATGTAGCAAGCTCATTGCCTGATGGGTCATAAATTGTTTCATCATCAGGTTTTGAAAGCGGTATGTCAAAATAGCTGTTGTTGTATACCGTTACGGCATCGCATTTCTCGCCCTCAACGCCGTTTATAACGGGTGCGACACTGTAATTTGTGCCAACGGTTGAATCAACATAATTTGTTTTGGTTGCGACTTCGCTTATTTTTTTGCCGTCACGATATACATTAAATGACACATTTTTATCGGCACTGCCGAAAATGTTGTCCTCACTGTCAAATAATCGCCAGCTTAAATATACACCGCCGTCTGTTTTTATTGCGATAAGACCGCGGTCAAGCTTTTCCATTTGACGTGTGTGCACATTTTCATCGGTATATCCTGTAGAAGAATTATACCAATAGTTGTAGCTTACCTGTTGCGTGTTTGCACTGTCAGCATACGCAGACATATTTAAAGCCGCTGCCGATGATATAGCAAGCACTGTCGAAAGTACCGTGCATAAAAGTTTTTTCATAAAAATACCTCCAATTCTCCCTTAAATTTTATCATATCATAAATCGGTTAAAATTGATAATTAAATAACAGTGAATTTAGTTTAATATGACGATAAAATTTGTAACGAAAATATAATGAATTTTGTAAAGAATAATGGTTGAAAACTGTTAGCAATGTATGGTATAATGATAAACTGATATAGAGTATTTAAAGTCAGAAGGGATTTTTAATATGAAGAAAAAAATCATGGCGGCTGTTTTATGCACTTCAATGCTGTTTCCGACAGTGTGCGTCAATGCGGAAACAAGTGAAAGCGACATAAAAAGTGCTATAGAAAAAGCAATAGAATGGAAAGCTGATAAGGACAGTCCGTTTTACGGAATCGGATCATACAGTTCTGATTTTTATATTATGGCTTTGAACCGAATGGGTAAAAACTATGATTACAGCAGATATTTGGCCGGTCTTGACGGAGTTGCGGCAGGTTACGGCGAAGAACATAATGCCTCATCTATGCAAAGAACAGTGCTTGCAACGATAGCGTCAGGCGGTGATCCGAGAAATGTCGGCGGACGTGACTTGGTTGCGGACGGTATTTATTACAGAGATAATGTTTCACCACTCGGAAAAGAGGGCGTAGACGGATATTCGTGGGGACTTATTGCTCTTGATTCAAAGAGTTTTGAAACTCCTGAATGGGCATTGTCAAACAGAAACGATATACTTGCCGGGATATTGTCACATCAAAATACGAACGGCAGTTTTGATGACAGCGTGTACAGTACCGCAGTTGCAATTACGGCACTTGCACCTTATTACGAAACAAGCGGTGCGTATACGATAACGCAAAATCAGACGGGTTATGTGATTGATTTAAGCCCTAAAGACGCGGTTGAGGACGCACTTAATTATTTGTCGGCAGAACAGGACAAAGACGGTGATTGGGGTGACCTTGAATCAACGGCAATGACTGTTATCGCACTTGATACTTTGGGTGTTAATGCTGACAGTGACGGCAGATTTGTTGCTAAAAACGGCAGTGCGGTAGACGGCTTAATGCAGTATCAGCAAAAAGACGGTGGATTTTCGACCGGTAAGGGAAAGAGTAACAGTGAGGCAACGTCTTTGGCAGTGTGCGCACTTACAAGCCATTTGAGAAAGTTGCAGAATAAAGCGACATTCTTTAATTTTGACGCGAATGATTCGGTTGTGTTTGAAACACCTGCACCGACGAAAGCACAATCTTCAAGCAATACATCAAATAAGACATCATCAAGTACATCAAAATCAAATACGACAACAAAGACAACAACGAAACCGAAAACAACAACAAAGCCTAAAACGACAACAAAACCAAAGACAACGACTAAGGTGACGGGAACGATGAAACCGACAAAAACGGCTTCGCCTATGGAATCATCATCACCAAAGCCGTCTCCGACACCAAGACCGACCAAAAAGCCGGCACTTGTAGGACCGGTTGAGATGCCTGGACCAATGCCGTCATTTGAACCGAATGAAGCACTTCCGCAGGAAGAGGGACATCACGACAGAAAGAGCGGAGGAGCGGCGGTTGCGATTGTAAGCATAGTAGCGGTACTTTGCTTGGCGGCAATAGCGGTTGTATTGTATCTCGGTAAAACAAAGAAATTTGAGGGTAAAGGTATATTTAAGTATCTTGCACCGAAAAAGAAAAAGAAGAACGAAATATATAAGGCAAAACAGCATAGAAGGACAGAACAACACAGACGTTATGAAGAACGTGAAAAGTTTAAAAAACGACGTAAATTTGATAAACGAAGAAGATAAATAAAAGGTGACTGCATTTTTGCAGTCACCTTTTACATTGCAGACAACCTTTTCAGCCTTCCATATGCTTGCCTAAAAAACCGGCAGCGGATTCTGCTAATTTTTCTTCGACTTCAGACGCAGTTTCACCCTCTTTTAAAATGAACAAAACAGAGCCGATCGTGTCACCCTCCGATACTATCGGAACAACAACGCCCGCATTGTATTTTTCAACACCGTCAGCGACTGAAACGGGTTTGCCGTCTTTGTAGCTTACAATGATTTTTTCGTTCATTACATTTTCAAGCTCACTGCTTACAGGCTTTTCGATAAGCTCTTTCTTCGGTAATCCCGATACTGCAATGACATTGTCACGGTCGGTTATACAAGCACCGTGTCCGCTTGCTTTGGCAAGTGTTTCAACATAATTAGCGGCAAAATCACCAAGCTCGCCGATTGGGGAGTATTTTTTAAAAATAACTTCACCGTCTTTTTCTGTATAAATTTCAAGAGGATCGCCCTCTCTGATCCGCATAGTGCGTCGTATTTCCTTTGGAATAACAACTCTTCCGAGATCATCTATTCTTCTTACAATTCCTGTTGCTTTCATCGCTTTTCCTCCAAAATAAATTTATATTTGTGTTAAATATTATTTGCATTGTTTTTTTGATTTATCCATAATTGATAAAAAAAACAAAAATTTTGGAGTTTTAAAAATTAATGTGTAATATTGCCACTGCTGTATGCCCCTTGAGGGGAGCAGTCGTGAAACGACAGAGGGGGCAAATGAGCAAAATAAAAGGGCGACCAATGGTCGCCCCTACGAAAGTACATTAAATAATCATATCATCAAGGATCGAGGTGGTGAATATCTCTTGGGAACAAGCTTGCCTCACGGATATTTGCAAGACCAAGCATTTTCATAACGACACGTTCAAGACCGATACCAAGTCCGCCGTGCGGTGGCATACCGTACTTAAATATATCGGTATATGCACCGAGGTCACCCTCCTCCATATGATAACGTTTCATTTTTTCAAGAAGTTCGTTATAATCGTGTATTCTCTGACCGCCTGTTGTGATTTCAAGACCTCTGAAAAGTAAGTCAAAACTTTCGGCAAGTTTAGGATCGTCTGCCGAATCCATTGCATAGAACGGACGTTTTAATCCCGGGAACTTTTCAACGAATATAAATTCACTGTCATAATTCTCTTTTGCGTATTCGCACAATTTAACTTCATCTGTAGGATCAAGGTCAAATTGATTATGTGACTTGCCGAGAATATCAAGTGCCTCAAAGAATGTTACCGAAGGAATTTCATTGATAACAGGCAATGTTGCACCCAAAAGTTCCAACTCGTCACTGTAATGTTTCGGCAAATACTCAACAACATATTTAAGCATAGCTGTTTCCATAGCCATAACATCATGCATATCGTTGATAAATCCCATTTCAAAATCAAGTCCGATATATTCGTTCAAATGACGTGTAGAGTTGTGTTTTTCGGCTCTGTAAACAGGAGCGATTTCAAACACTCTGTCAAAGAATGCTACGCAAGTCTGTTTGTAGAACTGCGGACTTTGTGCAAGATATGCGTCTTTATCAAAGTATTTCAATTTGAATATATTAGCACCGCCCTCAGCACCTGCCGCAACGATTTTTGGTGAATGTATTTCGGTAAAGTTATTGTTTAACATAAATTCACGAAATGCCGACACAACGCCCTCTGCGATTTTAAATACCGCTCTTTGTTCAGGGTGACGAAGTGCGACACTTCTGTGTGCCATTGAAGTTTCGATTGAACAGCCAAGCTTTTTGCTTGAAACGTGAAGAGGGTATTCATCTGCAGGTTTTGAAAGTATTTCAAACGAAGAAAGAGTTATTTCATAGCCGTGATTAGCACGTTTTTCTTCTTTTACGTCACCTGTGATTTTGATATAAGTACCCTCACAAAGTGAGTCAAAATCGCCTGTACATTTATCCTTTGAATAAACGGATTGAAGAATATATCTTCCCGTACGAAGTATTACAAATGAGAAACCGCTCATTTTTCTAAGCTTATGCACACAAGCACAAAAGCTTATTGAACCGCCGACAGCTTTTTGCAAATCATCAAGAGTGATTTCGCTTATAAGCTGTAAACCATCTATTTTCTGCATATTAATTCCACCTTTATTTTAATTTTTCAGTCAATAAGTCCTTAGCAAGTTTAGGGTTTGCACCTTTACCCGCTGTGCGTACCACTTGACCCATAAGGAAACCGAAAATCTTTTGATTACCGTTTTTGTAGCTTTCAACACTGTCTGCGTTTTCGGCTATAATTTTATCAATAATTTCTTCAAGACCCGATGTGTCATTGTCCATAATAAAGCCGTTTTCTTTGGCAATATCAATAGGCTTACCGCCGTTATTGAACATAATCTTCAAAATATCCTTAGCGGCATTTTTTGAAACAACGCCGTCTGTTGACATTTTAACAAGCTCTGCCAAATCGGCAGGGGAGAATGTTACATCTGAAATAGTCTTTTCGGAATCGTTAAGGTTTCTGTTAAGTTCAACAAGCATCAGATTAGAAATTTGTTTGTAGTCCGGATTTATTTTTACAGACTCATCGTAAAAATCCGAAAATTCCTTGCTTGATATAATAAGATTAGCGTCATCTGTCGGAAGTCCGTACTTTTCCGTATAACGTACAAAACGGTCTTGAGGCATTTCCGGCATTGACTTTCTTATGTCCTCAATTTCTTCGTCCGATAGGAATACCGGAGGAATATCCGGTTCAGGGAAGTAACGATAATCGTGTGCGTCCTCTTTTGAACGTAATGCTTTTGTATCGCCGTGGTTGTCGTTGTAACGTCTTGTTTCCTGAATAACAGTACCGCCGTTATCAAGAATTTCCGCTTGACGGTTTATTTCATATTCAATCGCACGACCGATTGCTTTTAATGAGTTCAGATTTTTAAGTTCGGCACGGGTACCAAATTCGGTTGAGCCGACAGGCATAATTGAAATATTAACATCAACACGCATTGAGCCTTGCTCCATTTTTGCGTCACACACGCCTGCATACTTTAAACGCAAAGCAAGTTTTTCAACAAAGTCTTGAACTTCCTCGATTGAACGGAAGTCCGGCTCTGTTACGATTTCGATAAGCGGTACACCGCAACGGTTATAGTCAGCCATTGAAATGCCTTCATAATCGTCATGCACAAGCTTACCCGCGTCCTCCTCAATGTGAATGTGGTGCAGTCTGATTTTCTTACCGCTTGAAAGCTCAACATATCCGCCAATTGTAAGCGGAGCATAGAGCTGACTAATCTGATAAGCCTTTGAAAGATCGGGGTAGCAGTAATTTTTTCTGTCCATCTTTGATATTTCGGCAATCTCACCGTGAGTAGCAAGACCTGCCATAATTCCGTAACGCACAACCTGACGGTTAAGCTTTGGAAGCGTACCCGGAAGTCCGATACAAACGGGACAGCAGTGTGTGTTAGGCTCACCGCCGAACTGCGTTGTACATCCGCAGAAAATTTTCGTCTTTGTAGCAAGCTCAATATGGGTTTCAAAACCCGCAACTAATTCGTATTTCACAGCTTAACACCCCACTTTGTATCCTTAAAGTTTTCTCCTGCCGCCTGCTGATATTTATAAGCGGCATTCAAAATTTCAGCCTCTCCGAAGCTCTTGCCTATAAGCTGCATACCTATCGGCATACCCTTTGCGTTAAATCCGCAGGGAACCGAAACTCCCGGCAAGCCTGCAATATTAACGGGAACGGTGCAAATATCAGTCAGATATGTTTCAATCGGGTCGGAAACGGCACGTCCCATTTCAAAAGCAGTCATAGGAACAGTAGGCGCAAGAATAACGTCACAGTGTGTAAATGCATCGTTAAATGCCTTTACGATTGTT
>ERZ835880.3005-NODE-3005-length-10339-cov-11.489693_pt1 | contig 10339 bp, 7 predicted proteins | sample MGYA00519944_ERZ835880 | MGnify/ENA primary metagenome ERZ835880 (study PRJEB31850, sample SAMEA3708787) | human gut metagenome | biome: human gut; feature: human-associated habitat; material: faeces | place: China | collected 2014 ... | reverse complement strand
CAACGATTTTCTGGTGTTTGTCCTCCTCATGCCACTTCTGGCACTGCTTCAAAATGTCCATATCAGGGTCCTCCTCGTCCTCATCCGGTTTCCAGTCTTTGATCTGCTGGAACACGCCATTCTCATCCCGCTCAAAGGCGCAGGGAGCGGGTGTATGCAGCAGAGGAATGATGTCGGGATCGTCGTTGCAGATGGTGTTCAGCTTGTAAATCCCGGCATTGTTGGGGTCATCCATGTACTCCTCGCTCTCATCACCAGCGGTGAAGCGCCAGCCGCTGTCCCAGCCGCCGTCCGGCTTCTCCCGGTAGCAGTAGCCAACCTTGCAGCCCTCCACCGTGATACGGTTGGTGGCAATGCAGCCATCCGCTCCCTCCCAGCCGGGGAGCAGATCTTTTACATCTTCCGCCTTTACATGGTAGTTCCGGTTGCGGCCAGAGGCTTCGTACAGCTCCTTCCGCAGCATCTCCACCTGAGAAGCCATATCCGTGATCTCATCCTCGCCCATCATCTCGCTGATGTCGTATTCCAGCGGGGCATGGACAAAGTCCGCCAGGGCCTTGTCCATGGCCTCGTGCTCCTCCGGCGTAGCAGTGATGCGGATACGGCGGGCGGGGGTGTTGTACTCGTCCAGATCCTGAAGGTTTACACTGCCACTGACGCTGCACTCCAGCAGGATGGCGGCCAGGTCGGTGACCACATCAATGGCGAAGTGGAAGTCCATCTCCACGCCGTCCGAATGGGTGAACTCCAGATACTCCACGGTCTGGCGGAAGTCCCAGTTCTGCTTGTCCAGACCAATCTTGGCGAAAATCTCGCTGAGGGGGATCTCCTCCTTTTTCTGATCCTCTAAAAATGCCACAAGGTTCAGACTGTCATCGGAACCGCCAATAAAGTTGCCCCAGTATTTTTTGATATACATTTGTCGTGCCTCCTGTTCTGAATCCAGTCGATCAATGAGCTGATTCAAGTGTTCCAACCACGCAGGAGCGATCTCACCGCTGTCCTCGTTCTTCCAAAGATCCACAATCTCACGGATGCCGTCCTCGTCCGGCACCTCGTTTTTGATGTCGGTGAGCTGCCGCAGCAGGAAAGCAAGGGCTTCTTTGGATGCTGTGAAACCGGTGACTTTATCCCATATAGCTTCTTCATGATCGTAGTCCAGCTTGCCGTTATCCTTCCATTGGAAATACAGCTCCGCCAGAGCCATCGCAGTATTGTCAAAGAGGAAGTCGATTTGTGAGAAGTCAGCTCCCAGCATGACTTCCTCTTTCATCAGTTCGATCATCTCGCCCAGATCCATTACCGGATGCTCCGGTACATATTCATTTTTGAGGATGTCCAGTACATCCAGCCCTTCGTCACGCTCTAATGCTTTTATGCCCCATGCTCCCATGTCGGCACCTCTCTTTCTTTATTTCGTATCAAGCTTCTATTGTCAATCATGGTTCTCCAGCCGAATGATAGGCCGATAAAAGTCATAATCTCCGTTTAGTTCATTGTCCTCCTGCACTTCCGGCTTACAGTGGGGCGAACAGGGTAGGAAACCGAGAAATGGGCCCAGCCCACCGCAGATATTGCATCCGCCGTCACCGCCGCAGGTGGTAAGCCTATCAGCCTGCACCACTTCCCGCATATAGGGATCGTAGGCGATGGACAGGCCGAAGAAGTTGGGCTCCTCCATGTCATAGGGCCGGTTCTCATCCTCATCCATGTTCTCAAACCAGTGCAGACGCATGGAGTAGTCTAACCCATCTCCCCATGGAAACAGGGTCCGACACCCGCCGCCACACAGGTAGGCCCACTCGTCCGCCGTGGGCAGGGAGAAGCCCCTGTTTTCCAGCATGGCAAGAAGCGCATCGTAGTCTGTGTGGTTATAGATACAGATCTGAAAGCCCTTTTCCGTCCGCTCAATGCGGGCCGACTGATGCAAGGTAAGACTGCTGCTGTCACTCCAGGCAAAATCACGGAATTCCTTCAGCCAGTCAGGGTGGACAGTCAGTCTGGGATCATCCATTTTGACTGGCTCCCAGTTAATTTCCTCCAGCTCCCGGCCCACCAGCATGGGTCCAATGGCCGCCTGCCGAACAGGAGCCATGCTTTCCCGAATCATCTCCTCCGGGTCCCGCTCCATTTCCCATTCTCGGAACAGATACTCCAATTCCTCCCGGCTCTCCTGATTCAATCCCACGGCAAACTGCTCCCAGCCCAGGGTGACGGTATCGCCGGGGACAAAGACGAACTCCCGACCATCTTTCTTGAAGATGCCGGTGGTGCAGCTCTGGCCCCAGCGGTCAAAAGTATGTAGACCGAGAAAGGTCATATCATAACGGGCAGCCAGGCTCTCCATCAGCACCTGCTTCTCGATGTTTTCCATTTGATTGAATTGGGTGCGGAATAGTCTTTTGTTCATAACAAGTCCTCCTACAGCCTATCCAGGTTTTCCTGTAAATCGCCCTGCATCAAGTGCTGGGCAATGGCTTGGTTCAGTGCCTTATGGGGGTGATAGGCTGCCTGCTCTACATCGTGCAGGCACTCCTCCATCAATGCCTCCGGAGAAATGCCTTCCCGTTTGCCATAAAGATGGCCGAAGGCATAGCACACGGACTTGAGAAAGTCGAAAATATAGTCGTGATTTCCACGCATACTGGGCAGGTCGTTGAACGAGCCCATACCTCCGTATGCCCGAAGATGGTGGGCAACCTCCCGCCGCTGGTTCCAGTCCTGAATGTCCCGCTCCAACCAGTCGATCCAGTTTTGGAACTCTGGATGGTCTGCCAGAAGGATGGAGCGCAGACAGGTCAGAGCCTCGGTATAAATATCTGTCTGTTTCATAGGTTATCATCCCTTTATTTCAAATGCTATCCCATGTTTTGGATTGTGCAGGTTTAGAAAACCGAAGGGCTCCAGAGCGCGCAGGACCATCTCAATGTCCTTCGGAAGTGTGTCCTTCTGAATGGGCAGACGGCAGATGATATAGATAATCCCGTCTTTTCCCGCTGGACAGATATCCCCGGTTTTCTCCGTACTGTTGACAAGCCGAAGTAGGTACACATCATAGTTCGATTGTAAGTAAAAGTCGAATTCCCGATTGATTGGTATCACATCAGGAATCATGTGGACTGGGGCAGCCAGACAGCCGTAAACACGGAAACTGCCGCTGTCAAAATGCACCCTGCAGCGGCGTTTTCGCTTGATTCGCTCGATCCATTCCATCCTCTGTTGCGCCCCCATTCATCTCGTGAAGTTGAGTGTCTTTGAAGAACTCGTTTGTTTTGGTATGTTTGCCATTACCGGCCACTTGTTTTTCCATCATGGGTACGGCTCTCCCAGATGGCCTCAAATTCTGCTTTCTCTATTACACAGGCGTGGAATTCCCCGCCCCAGACATGAGCGTTCAATTCCTCCACCGTGGGGATCGGCGTGATTTCGATGACACCGTCGTAAAGGTCAGGGATGTTACGGGTGCGGCAATCTGCAAAGATGTCGATGGAGCGGAGGAGTTCCCCTTCCGGGCCCAATGTCGCCACATCAAGGGCGATGACCATGTTCTCGCAGAGCACGGTCGGATCGTCGGCGGCGAGGTACGGCCCTTCGATCTCCCCGCGCCCGACGCCGTGGCCTATGCCGGAAGCGCTGGAAAGCGGGATGCCCCGCTTTGCGGCTTCCTTCACCACCGCGCCGTGGATATCCGAACAGGCAACGCCGGGGCGGAGCATGTCGAGCGCCAGCATTTTGAGGCTCAGGTTGTCGGCGCAGGCGCTGCGGACGCGCGGGTCCATGTCCTCGCCTATGTGGATCATGCGCGCGGTGACGCCCCAGTACCCGCCGTGGCAGCAGGCATATTCGATCCGGCAGAGCCCTTCCGAGGGAAGGAAACCGCGCTGCGGCATATAGTTGGCGCCGATGGCTTCCCCAGCCACCGCCGCCATGTTGCCGCTCATGCTTGTGCCGCCCTCATAGGCGTGGATGCGTACCCGCTCGATGAATTCGGGCACGGTGTAAAAGCCCTTGCGGTAGGCGCTGCCCGAATGCGCGCCCTCCATGTGGTTGATCGCGCCGATGATGCCGGTATCCACCTGGCGGCAGGCCATTTCGATGCGGTCGATTTCCTCGGGGAGCTTCACAAGGCGCAGGCCGCGCAGCATGGGGCCCGCATCCTTGAACGAGCAGCCGGGGAAGGCCGCGCGCAGGGCGTCGAATACGGAAGCGGCGGTCTGGCTGAAATCAACGCCGACCACACCGTCCAGATCGGGGCGGCTTTCCTTGAGGCGGCGGATAAGGCAATCCGCGCCCACGGCATCTTCCGCCACGGCCACGCAGACGGCGGAGGGTTCCTTGGCAAGCTGCGCTTCGGCGGGCTGGGCCAGATCGGGATACAGCCAGCAGGTGCAGGCCGCCTCGTCCGTTCCGGGCTCGAACAGGGCGAGGACGGCCCTGTCCGGGGTCTGTTTGACATAGGGGAGCATGGGGCCGGCCACGTACCCGAAATTTTCGGGATCGGCCAGCAGGAGGCTCCGCATACCCTGCTCCCGCATGGCTCCGGCGAGCCGGGATTGAATGGATGCTTGCATGTATACTCCTTGTGTTCACACAGTATTGCCTGTTGCGCGGCGGCTGCCGCCTTTCACGAAATCCCGCTGCCCCCGTCAACAGGCCTGGCGGACGGTGGACATGCGTACCTCAAGGTAGCGGGAGAGCCGGGTCAGCGGCACCAGCAGGAGCAGGTAGCCGATGGTGGCGATGATCAGCGGCGTCGGGTTGGCCGTCCACGACTGCACCACAAGCGCCTCGCGCAGCAGTTCCGGGATGCCGACCACGGAACAGATGACGGTTTCCTTGAGCAGCGCCACGAACTGCCCGGTCAGCGGCGGCATGGCGGTCTTGAAGGCCTGCGGGAAAACGATGAGCCGGAAGGTCTTGAAGGTGCCGAGCCCGAGGGAGCGCGCCGCCTCAAGCTGCCCATGCCCCACGGCGCTGACGCCCGAACGCAGGATTTCGCTGAAAAACGCGCTGTGGTTCAGGGTGAGGGTCAGGATGCCGGATACCATCAGCGGCAGGTAGATGCCGATGAACGGCGCGCCGTAGTGGATAAGGGACACCAGCACGATGGTGGGCAGGGCACGGAACACATCCACGTACACCTTGACGAACCCGGTCATGACCTTGTTCTCGAAGAAGCGCACGAGGGTCAGGAAAACGCCGAGCCAGAAGGCGCACAGCGTGGCGATGATCCCCACCTCAAGCGTGGTCATGAACCCGCCCGCCAGTGCCTTCATCCCGCTTTCGCCGAGGATCTCGAAATTGAAGAACACGTAGGCCAGCCGCGACCAGTCCGCGCCGGAATAACGGACGAAGAGCCAGCCCCAGAGCAGGAGGAGCCCCACGGCGGCGCAGGAGGAAAGCACCCGCCCCAGGTTCCTGTTGGACAGGAAGACGATGCCGCCGACGATGGAAAAGAGGGCATAGCCGAACAGCGAAAGGCTCCCCAGCGTGCTCATGCCGCCGCCCACGGGCGTCGCGCCGGGCAGGAGGAGCCCCCACGCGATCAGGACGGCAAGCCCGGACAGGGCGGCTTTCGGCGAATGGTACCAGGGGCCGGCGATACGTGCGCGGCGGCGCGGACGCGGAACCCCTCCGGCCTCTGCCGGATGCGGATCTCTGGACATGGCAGGCCTCACAGGATCTTGCTGAGAAAACTTCTGCAGCGTTCGTGCCGGGGGTTGGTGAAGACCTCTTGCGGCGATCCTTCCTCGATGATCACGCCGTCGGCCAGCACGAGCACCTTATCCGCCACTTCGCGGATAAAGGACATTTCATGGCTCACCACCACCATCGTCATGCCCTGCTTCGCCAGATCAATCATGACTTCAAGGACTTCCCCGATCATTTCCGGGTCAAGGGCGCTGGTAGGCTCGTCGAAGAGCATGACTTCGGGGCGCATGGCGAGCGCGCGGGCGATGGCCACGCGCTGCTGCTGCCCGCCCGAAAGCATGTCGGGGTAGGAGGCGTGCTTGTCGGCGAGCCCGACTCTGGAGAGCAGCTCCATGCCGTACGCTTCGGCCTCCTTATGGGAGAGGCCGCGCACGTTGACCGGGGCCAGCATGATGTTCTGGATGGCGGTCATGTGCGGGAACAGGTTGAACCCCTGAAACACCATGCCGATGTTCTCGCGCATCTTGTTGAGGTTCAGGTGGGGGTCGGTGATCTCCTGGGCGTTGATGAAAATCTCGCCGGAGCTGGCTTCCTCCAGCCTGTTCAGACATCGCAGGAACGTGCTCTTGCCCGATCCCGAGGGGCCGATGACCGCGCAGACCTCACCCTTGGCGACGGTGGTGCTGATGCCGCGCAGGACATGAACATCCTTATAATGCTTATGCAGGTCGCAGACTTCGATCATGCACGATGCGGTGTTGTCCATCTCGCGAGTCTCCTTTCGAGCAACGTGCTTCCGTACATGAGCGGCAGAAGCAGTATCAGATACATGATGGTGATGGTGACGAGGGGGGTCGGGTTGGCCTTCCATTCCACGATTTCCATGGCCCGCTTGAGCAGTTCGGGCATACCCACCACGGAGACGAAGGCCGTGGCCTTGAGCAGCCCCACCAGATGCCCCGTGAGCGGCGGCAGCACCACGCGGATCGCAAGCGGCAGGATGACGAAGCGCATGGTCTGGATCACGCCGAGCCCGAGGGAACGGGCCGCCTCCACATGCCCCCGGCTCACGGATTCGATCCCGGCCCGGAAGTATTCGATCATGAAGGCCAGCGCGCTGAGGAAAAGCCCGCACACGCCCGCCGCAAAGGGCGTGCTGTGGATTTCAAGGAACGGCAGCGCATAGTAGATGAAGATGACCAGCACGAGGATGGGCAGCGAGCGGAACACATCCACGAACGCGTCGATGGCACAGTTGAAGATCGGGTTGTTCAGGGTGCGGATGATCGCGATGATCGGCGCGATGGTCACGGACAGCACGGCCGAACAGATGAAGATCAGCAGCGTATTCTCAAGCCCGCCGAGCAGGATGGGCCACGTTTCGACGATGAGTTCCCTGTTGAAGAACATCATGCCGAGCATATCCCACTGTGCCCCGGAATACCGGTAAAACACCAGCCCGAGCAAACCGAGGAAGCCGAGCGCGGCAGCCGTCCCCGCCAGTTGCGGGCGCCTTTTGTCCATTGTGGTCACAATCATGGGGACGGCCGCGAGCAGCATATACAGGCCCATGCCAAGCCAGCCGCCGATGCCGAGCGAGGTTCCCGCCGGTGGGAGAAGGCCCCACGCGGCCGCGATGAGGGCGACCACCAGCCCCCACAGGAATCCGTCACGCTGATACCAGAGCCGTTGCCGCTTCTGCCGCGAGTGTGTGTTCTCTGCCTGCATTGCGTCCTCCGCCGGGAAGGGCGGCGCTGGAACGCCGCCCCAAAAAGGTTATTTCGGCTGCCAGGGGGTCGTATACACGTGCACAGTGGAAGAATCGGGGCCGGGCTTCGTGCCGAGCCACTTTTCGTACAGGGCGGCGAGCGTCCCGTCCCGCTTCATGCTGTTGAGGATCGTGTTGTATTCGTCGCGCAGGGGATCGCCCTTGCGGAAGGCCACGCCCTGAACGAACACGTCGCCCACGGGGAAGGCCACGCCGAGCATGGGGTAATTCTTGATCTGATAGAGGGCGCGGGTCTGTTCGCGCAGGTAGGCGTCGAGCCGCTTGTTCATGAGATCCATGAGGATGTCGATGGAGCGGTCGTAGGTGCGGATGGTGTACGGGCCGTACTTTTCCTGGTTGGCGTCAAGCCAGCGCTGTTCGGCGGTGCCCGCCTCGGCGCCCACGGTCTTGCCCTTGAGCTGGCGTCGTTCTTCCGGGTCACGAAGGCGAGCTGAGCGTCAACCCACGGATCGGAAAAGTCCATCATGACAAGGCGTTCCTTGTTGATCCACGTATTCCCGGCGGCATCCCACTTCTTGGCCTGGAGCCCCGGGGCGAGCCCGGCGAAAGGAATGTTCGTCATCACAAGCTGTTTGCCCATGCGCTTGGCGACTTCAGCGTGCAGATCCACCTCGAATCCCACCAGTTTCCCGTTTTCCATGAAGGCGAAAGGCGGGGCCGTGGCGTTGACCGCGGCACGCAGTTCCTTGCCGGAATCGGCGGCTTCGGCCTTCACCGTCCCCATCACGAGCCCCGTACAGGCCATTGCAGCCAACAAGACAAGAACATGTAACCGGTTCATACTGTGACTCCTCTGTTGAGGGTTCTCTCGCACCGGGAAACCCCAGGGTTTCCGGCTTGCATCAACCGCATATGGAGGCGCTTTCGCGTTTCCCCGTTCCTTGTGCGGGCCGCTTCCCGAGGCAATGGGAAGGCCCGCTTGCTGGTGTTTGCCGTGGCGTTTTTTAGTTCACTATATGAAATTCATTTTGTAATATAAAACTAAACTGGTTCCTCACGTGATGTCAAGAGGGGCGGCACCGTATCCATCACGAAAATTTCAATGGAAAAACACAACGAAGCATGGCGGACATTTTCCGCCACCTGACCATAGCCAATTTATTGCCATACAAAATTTCATACGGGTTTTCAGAGGGTACCGTACGGCGGCGCGCCCCCCCAACGGGGACGGATGCCATCCGGCATGTATCGCCCTGGCAAGCGGCCTGTTTGCGGCTGGCGGCTGCGGTGTGCCGGTTCCCCAAGCCTTCATGGGCATAGGGAAAACCCAAAAGGGATTGCCTGTACCGCCTCGCCTCCTCCATCGCTTTACCGGAAGCCCGGAAACCTTTTGCGGGGCGCTCCTCAACGCCGCCCATTGATACGCCCACACGGGCGAACGGAAGAAAACCGGCAAAGAAACGATCCCCATACAGCCCTGGCAGGCGGGGAACGCGCGGAACACATTATCAAGTTGGAAATATAAGATCATATCTATTTAATAATATTACAGTTTACAGCTTTTTTCTTCAATCCCCCCGCAAGCGCTTTTCCGTCCCGCCTGCCTCCTGCCGCCCTGCTTCCGGATTGGATGTTTCGAAAGAAGCAAGCCCGGCGGGCACCATGACCAGCCCGGCGGGCCATGCGTCAACAGGCCTCCCCTTGCGCCTATCCCCACGGTGATACGGGTGAAGGCAACGACGCCCACGACGCCAAACGCAACTTGTTCCTATCCATGCGTGGATACGTGACAAAGGACCTTTCCACAGAAACCGGCCCATCCGCGCGTATCCTCATTGCGCCGCGGCGCCTCCCCCGCCTTCCTGCCCGCACCAGCTTTCCCGCCAACGGTGCCTATCCTGCAGGAAGGCCGGGCCGCCTTTCCCCCCACGCCAAGCGCGGCGGCAGCAGGCAGCCTGCCCACATCCCGCCTTCCGAGCAAAAAACGCTTTGAACTGCATATGATAAGGAAAAAGCAAAAATCTTTCGGCAAGGCTCCCCTTTTTCGGCCCTGCCGCTTGACTTCTTTTGGCGAACCTCATATTTTCGTATTATGGATTTAAGTTCATATAATGAACAACAAAAAAACAGCCGGTGTCCCAAACCAGAACGCCGCAAGGCACTCCCCTGACCGCCGGACAAAGGAGTCTCCCGTGAAAAAATCCCCTTGGAAACTGGATCCCTTGTTCACGCCACGCTCCATCGCGGTGATCGGCGCATCCCCCAACGGCGGGGCGGGTTCCATCGTCCTCAGGAACATGCAGCGCCTCGGCTATACGGGCACGGTGTATCCCATCAACCCAAAGTATAAGGAAATCTTTGGGTACCCCTGCTACGCGTCCCTGCGCGATCTCCCCGCCCCGGCGGACTGCGCCACCGTGCTGCTGGGCAGCCGTTCGCTGCTGCCCATGCTTGAGGAGGCGCACGCCGCAGGCGTCAAGGGGGTCTGGGGTTTTGCCAGCGGATTTGCCGAAACGGGCGGGGAAGGCCGGGCCATGCAGCGGCGCATCCACGATTTCTGCCATGAGTCCGGCCTGCTGTTCTGCGGCCCCAACTGCGTGGGCTATGCCAACATCACCGACAAGACCTGCATGTACAGCGCCCCGCTCCCGCAGGCGTTCCGCCCCGGCGACATCGGCGTCATCGCCCAGAGCGGCGCGGTGCTGCTGGCGCTCGGCAACGCCAACCGCATGGCCGGGTTCTCCCGCCTCATTTCCTCCGGCAACGAAGCGGCCCTCGGGCTCGCCGACTACATGGACTATCTGGTCGACGACGACGCCACGCATGTGATCGCCCTCTTCATCGAAACCATCCGCGACCCGGAAGCCTTCGCCGCCGCGTGTTCCCGCGCCGCGGAAAAGGGCAAGCCCGTCATCGCGCTCAAGGTCGGGCGCTCGGAACTCGCCTGCCGCGTGGCGG
>ERZ835880.3002-NODE-3002-length-10349-cov-2.875364_pt1 | contig 10349 bp, 6 predicted proteins | sample MGYA00519944_ERZ835880 | MGnify/ENA primary metagenome ERZ835880 (study PRJEB31850, sample SAMEA3708787) | human gut metagenome | biome: human gut; feature: human-associated habitat; material: faeces | place: China | collected 2014 ... | reverse complement strand
TACGTAAATCCATGTAGCTCCTTTCTTTAATTTGGGGAATAAAGATAGGACGTTTTTGTGGAATAGTAGGTGAAATGCTTTTGATTATAATAGTTTTTTATGTTTTTCGGTTGAGTATACGTTAGTGTCTTTGCGAATATCTTTCATTTTTTACTATCTTTGTCCTTGAAGTTTGAGAAGAACGGCATCTGCTTATGAAAAAATATATTCTGCAATTAATCATAGTACTGGTTTTTATACTACTTAAAGTTGAAGGAGTTTATTCTTCTTCTCCTATGAATTATTATAATATAACGACTTTTGAGGGACTGCCAAGTAATACAGTAAACGCAATAAAGAAAGATGTATCCGGGTTTATCTGGATTGGAACGAAGGTGGGGTTATGCCGTTTCGACGGATGTGAGGTGAAAACTTATCCCTTACTGTCAGAAGATGATATTTGGTCGATAGAAGAATTGGATAGCGATACATTGCTGCTTGGTACAGTTTCCGGACTGAAATACTTTAGTCGTAAGACTAATGTAACGGTAAAACTGGACATTCCATCTGCAATAGTCAAATCAATCTGGAAGATTGCAGACAGCCAATTTCTTGTGGGAACGGAAGCTGGTCTTTATTTTATAAATAATCATACTCCTCGCCAGATATTTTTAGAAACCGGGCTTTCACCGTGCAATCATATCACGTCTATTATTTGTGAGGATAAGAATATATATTGGTTTTCTACCGCCGACGGGTTGGGTAGAATAGATATCCGGACGATGCAACCGGAGATTTACCGGATGTCGGAAGAGATATCAAACAGCAATTTCTTCATTTGTCTCACGCGTATGGGCAACCATATCTATTTGGGTAGTTTCAATAAAGGAATATTCAGCTTTGATATGTCCGGAAAGAAATTTGCCAAAGTGAACGGTTTTGAACATAATCTGATAATGACAATAGACGGACAGGATAACCAATTGTTTGTCGGTACAAATGGACAGGGATTGAAAGTGTTGTCTTTGGAAGATGGAAGTATCGAAGTTATTTCACATAAGGAGAAGGCACGGAATTCTATCAGTTCCAATACAATCACTGCATTTTTATATGATAATGGCATTCGTTGGATTGGAACCCAGTTTGGGGGAATCAGTTATACACCTCGTATTGGTGCCAAGTTCTCTTATTACAGTAAAAATGATTTTTACTCAACTGATTATCGGGTTCGTAGTTTTTATATGTTTCCTAATGGAGACAAGCTGATTGGTACAAGGACAGGGCTTTTCTTTATTTGTGAAAAAACAGGGGAAATAAGAAGTTATAGTTTGGAGAAAAACTTTTCTAATTTGCGGTCGGACATAGTAGTGTTTATAAATCGGATACAGGACAAAATATTGATAGGTACTTACGGTGGAGGGGTGCATGTTTTTGATGAAAAAACATGGTCTTTAAGGGACTTCTCCCATGAAGAGTTGTTTCTGTATGGTTGCATTCTTAATATTGTAGACGATGCGAAGGGGAATTTATGGTTTGCTTCTCAAAGTGGACTTTATCAGAGTACCCCTGAAGGACATGTGCTGAAGAAATATGATACGATGAACTCCGTCCTGACAACAAATGCCATATTATGTTTGTGTGTTGATTCGATGAATCGTCTATGGGTAGGTAGCAAATTCGGTCTGTTTTTATTGGATATTGCTACGGGGAAGATGCGTGCGGACTGTTTTAGTGTTCCGATAAAGGCTGAAATTAAGTATATTATGGAGGACTTGCGGAAAGATATGTGGGTTTGTACGGATAATGGTTTGTATAAGATAGGGAAGGATTTGGTTGTTCATGAACATTTTACTACTGATAATCTGCTTCCGGATAATCAAGTGCCTTGTATCCTGGAAGATAGTCATGGAATTTACTGGATCGCTACACAAAAAGAGATTGTACGTTACAATCCGATAGAAGAACAGCATTATACATATCAGAGACAGGATGGGTTGAGCGGTCTGGAATTTAATAATAGTGTCTTTGTTTCCAATGACAGTATTATCTGGTGGGCCAATGAAGGCGGGTTAGTCTATACCACAACCGGGAATATTAATACAGAACGTCGTATTATAAGTACCCCTATAATAACATCGTATGCTATTTCTAATATAGAATATGACTTTCCGTATATGGACATGTCGGAAGGAATTGAATTGCCTTCTTCTGAAAATACTCTTCGTTTTAAATTTTCTAATATGGATTATGCGTTGCCTTATGCCAATTTCTATGAGTATAAGTTGGAAGGGTATGATAAGGAATGGTTGAAACAGACAGGGATTAATGAAGTTTCTTATAAGGACCTACCAGGAGGACATTATGTCTTCAAGTTGCGTGTCCCGGGCGGTGAAAAACAGATGCAGACTGTGGATATCTATGTCCGGAAATCATATACTTTTATGGCAGGCATATTATTGATGGTTCTAATAATAAGTATTCTAGTAATATATTTCTGTTACCGGATATGGAAACTTAAAAAGCGGATGACGGATGAGCGGATGATATTAAGTAAGGTTCAGGAGAGAAGTAAAGATAAAAAGGCGGCATTGCCCGAAATGAAAGTGAATGGTATCTTGGATAATTTGCTTTCCTATTTGGAACATGAAAAGCCTTATCTGAATCCAAAATTAAGTATTGGGGACGTTGCTGCAAAATTGGACTGTACCGAGACAGAGCTTTCTCAATTGCTCAATAACCACATGAATGTGAACTTCTCTAATTTCATTAATGTATATCGTGTCAATGAGATTAAAAAACGTTTAAATCAGGAAAACCTCTCAAAATATACTTTGAAAGCTTTGTCAGAACAATGTGGCTTTAGTTCTAAGGCTACTTTCTATAGAGTATTCAAGAATGTAACTGGCATGACACCACTAGAATATTGTAAGAAACAGAACCTTGTGATAAAAGAAAATTGAGTAAAACCTATATTCTCATTTTTTTTGAGACAAGTTTTATGACGCTTATCTGCTTGTATAACAATACTTTATGTTGAAAATGTAATTCTCATTTTAGTTGAGATAAAACAGCGCTTCTATTGTTTGGAAATAGGGTGAGATTGTGTGTAGTTTTGCATCAGACAGGGACAGAAAGCCTTTCGAATAAGGCACGAATCCTTGCTGATGTTTAACTAAATAATCAATATTATGAAGAGCATTTTGGAAGTTATAATTCTTTTACTTCTTTCCTTTCTGATAGGAAGTAATAAGTCGGTTGATACTGCTTGTTCATTGCCCGACACCTCTCAATGGAGTGTGGCTAATAGTGATATTTGTTTAAAGGTGAATGGAGATTCGATTTTTTGGACTATGAAATCTGATAAAAAGGATATTCCTGCTATCACGGCATCTGCCAGATACAATTTGCTTACTTCCGGAAGAATCAGTCTGACGTACAGCTTACCTTTATTATCTCAAGATTTGTCCTATATCTATGGAGAAAGGAATGAGATACTGCATCGTCATATTATCCATGCATCCCTATGTAAGCAGAAAGATGATAAATTGGTATTCTATTCATCTGCGGGTGATTCTATTGTTTTTTGTCGTAAAAACTAAAATGGAGACGGAAGATATGCAGACAATGAATTCTACTACAAATCAATTATTGACTGAAACTTACACATCCTTATGTCCCATAATCATTCATTATATAAATCGTAAAATCAATGATTATGAATCTGCCAGAGACATGGCGCAGGATGTATTTCTTCGTCTCATGGAATATAAGCAAATACTTCGTAAAGAGACAGTGAGAAGTATGGTGTTCTTCATAGCTCACAATCTGGTGGTTGATTATTTGCGACGTTATTACAGGAAGCAGGAAATGTCTGCCTATTTCTATGAATATGGCGTGAACATTACTGATGATACAGAGAGCGGGGTGATAGCCAATGACCTGTCGGCACAAGAAAATCTGAAACTGCTTCAACTTTCTCCGCAGCGTCGGACAGTTTATATAATGAGTCGTTTCCAGGGTAAGACAGCACCTGAAATCTCTGAAGAATTGTGCCTTTCGCGACGTACCATAGAGAATCATTTACTGGCTAGCCGTAAAGAGATTCGTGAATATATCAAGTCATGTATTTGAGAGTTATACTATATCAACAAAATTGTTAATTTTAAATTTTAAAAATGTGAATAAGAAGTTATTGAAATTTTCATCGAAAAGAATATTATATTCTGCGATGATGGCTTCCGCTCTATTGGCAGGAAGCCCGGGGACTGCTTTTGCAGACACGGATAATATACTGGAAGTGTTGCAAAACAGTACCGTACGAGGTAAGGTTGTCGATGCTAGCGGTGAACCCGTTATCGGTGCCAGTGTTGTGGTGAAAGGCACAACAACAGGAGTGATTACAGACTTGGATGGAAACTTTATATTGAATAATGTTTCTGAAAAATCAATTCTGGTTATATCTTATGTGGGGTATAAGTCACAGGAGATTGCTGTAAGCGGAAAGTCCGCCATAAACGTCACGATGCAGGAAGATAGTGAAATGTTGGACGAAGTCGTTGTTGTGGGGTATGGTGCTATGAAGAAATCTTCATTGACCGGTTCCGTAACAGTTGTTGATAGCAAAATATTCGAAAATAAAGGAAGTATGTCCAATCCTCTTCAGGCATTGCAAGGACAGGCTCCCGGTGTTCGGATTACACGTTCATCATCAGCTCCGGGTGAAGAAGGTTGGGGAGTATCCCTTCGTGGTGCAGTTTCCAAAAACACAACAGAACCGTTGCTTATTATAGACGGTGTTCCTTCAGACGCAGTTTCAGACCTGCAATATCTGAACCCTTCGGATATCGAGACTATGAACTTCTTGAAAGATGCTTCGGCAGCTATCTATGGAGCAAAAGCTGCGGGTGGTGTGATTATTGTAACAACCAAAAGACCGCAGGCCGGTAAACTTAAGATAGAGTATAATGGCTCATATACCCGTAAGATGCCGGGACTTCAAGCTGAATTGATGAGCCTGGATGAGTGGGCTGGTTCATTTCTGCAAGCAATGGAGAATGACGGCCTTGACGATACTTATACATGGTATCGATATGTCAAGTTGATGCAGGCAAACAAAGGTGGTTTCATTAATGTACATGACGGGAGCAATCCCAACCCGATTCCAGGTATGGGTGTGAACGATTACGTTTTTCATGATGTCAACTGGACGGACGTGATGTGGGGGCCTGCCAATTCTACGCAACACGACTTGAGCTTTTCAGGAGGTAACGAAAAGGTCACTTACCGTTTGTCGGCCGGTTATTTGTTTGATGACTCCAACCTGCGTTGGGGGGAAAATAACAATCAACAGTATACTTTCCGTTCGAGTAATGTAATTAAGGCCACTGACCGTTTGACTATCGAGTCTGTCATATCAGCAGTCCGTAAAGAGCAAGTTACTCCTACGCAAATCGGAAGGGCGTTGAATGTTACGACTCCGTTGCCAGGTCGGCCTGTTTCAACTATTGATGGCAAGCCTTATTTGTGGGGTACCGACTATACAGCCAATTGGTTACTCGAATTAGGTGGTGAGAATAAATTGGTGGTGACAACTTTCAATTTGAATGAAACATTAAAGTATCAGTTTACAAAAGAACTGACTGCTTCTGCAACATTCGGATATTCAACGAACAGTGCTATACGTGACGAGAAAATGAAATCTATCCAATGGTATCATTATGATGGAACAGTGAATACCTCTACAGCAAATCCCTATCCTACTCAAGCGGAATCAAAATATACTAAACGTGCTTCCCGTACGGATAATTACTCTGTATCAGGTTATTTGAACTATGCGAAAACGATAGGTAAAAATCACAATATCAATGTAATGGCCGGTATGCAATACGATCGTAGAGATTATGAAATCACCGGAACGTCTGCCACTGATATCCAGTCGGAACTAGGTATCATTAATGGTAACGGAGTCATTTCTATTGCCGAAGCCAAAAAGAACAGCTATGCGCTCCTTTCCTATTTCGGACGTTTGAATTATAACTACAACCAAAAGTATCTGATAGAATTTAACGCGCGCTATGATGGTTCTTCAAAGTTTCAACCGGAAAACAGATGGAAAGGTTTCTATGGTGTTTCAGCAGGTTGGAGAATTACCGAAGAAGCGTTTATGGTGAATATTAAAAAGTATATTGAAGAATTGAAAATTAGGGCTTCTTATGGTGAGGTCGGCAACCAAAGCGGTATAGGGCTTTACGACGGGGTGCAACTCTATAACTTTAATACAGCTTCGGGCGCCTATATTGGCGACGGAAAAGTTTCATATATTGCTGCGGCTAAAGAACTGGTGACAACCAATAGAACTTGGGAAAGAATCAAAAATTATAACGTCGGTTTTGATTTTACAGTACTGAACAGCCGTTTGACTGGTAGCGTAGACCTCTATATGAAGAAAAACGACAATATGTTGATCGGGTTGCTGTATCCCGGCACCTTGGGTGGCAATGCTCCGGCAAGTAACAACGGAAAATTCGAAAGTAAAGGATATGAAGGTATGCTTCGTTGGAGTGACAAAATAGGAGAAGTGAGCTATCATATTGGCGGAACATATACTTACATGGAAAATAAGTTGTTGTCAGGAGGTAATGATGTTATCTCTGCCGGTTTCAACAGCACGATAAACGGTTATCCGTTAAACTCTGTTTTCGGTTACCGATATGCAGGAAAAATACAGAATGAGGAAGATTTACAGGCATATAAGAATCTGTATTATGGAAACAATACGCTTTCAATGCCCTCGAATTTACGCGTGGGTGACCACATGTATGAAGATGTGAATAAGGATGGTAAGCTTACACAGGACGATTTGGTCTTTCTCGGGACAGATGACCCCAAAGTAACTTTTGCCTTTGACCTTGGATTGGAATGGAGAGGTTTTGATGTGTCTGCTATTTTTCAAGGTGCGGCACAAAGAACGGTTTGTCGCGATGCAGACTCTTGGAAAGTTCCTTTCAAAGCAGTGTGGATGAATACGTCAAACCATACGATTGGAAAAGTCTGGAGCCCGGAAAACCCTAATGGCAGATACCCTGCCTATTCAACTAAATCAGAAATCAATAACTGGAATTATATGCCTTCTTCATGGTTTATAGAAGATGGTACATATCTCCGGTTGAAGAATCTGACAGTGGGATATACTATACCAAAAGCCATATTGACAAAGATAACCAAGGGTGTACTTGAAAATTTCAGGGTATATGTTACCGGTACGGATATTTGGGAAAACTCAAAAATTAATGATGGCTGGGATCCGGAAGCAACCCGCAAGGTAAGTGACAGACAGCGTTATCCATTCACAAGAACATATACTGTTGGTTTAAATGCAACATTCTAATACTATATATAATATGAAACTATCGAATTTATATACTACCTTACTTTTTAGTTTGTGTTTGTTGTTCCAGTCATGTCTGGACATGAATCCCGAGGAGCAACTCTCGGATGGCGACATGTGGCAGAATCGCGGGCAATTCGAAGCTTTTGCCAAGAATTTCTATGGTTGGACACGCGATTTCGGTGGCTTGGGGGATGCTCACGGTGATGTACAAGCAGACCTGTTTAGTACAAATCCCAGGAATCTTTTCAGTAATGGAACATCTACCATTCCACTTACCGACAAAAGCTATACAGATGCTTATGCCAATCTTCGTCAAGTAAATCTGTTGTTACAAAAGGCAGAATCTTATGCTCTTCCCGAAGAAATTAAGATACCTGTTGGTGAGGCATATTTTTTCAGGGCTTATATCTATTTTGACCTGCTTCAACGTTTTGGAGGAGTCATTAAGGTGGAAGAACCGTTAGATATCACTTCTCCGGAGCTTTATCGCACTCAAAATACAAGAGAAGAAATTAACGAATTCATTATCTCCGATTTGAACGAAGCGATAGCGCTTTTGCCGAAGTTTAAGGATATCACTGCTGCAAACGCAGGCACTATTTCACTTGAGGGTGCACAAGCCTTTTTATCCCGTGTGGGACTTTATGCGGGGACATGGGAAAAATTCCATAATGGTAATGGAAGCAATACGGATTTGTCAAAGAAATGGTTGAAAATAGCATACGAAGCTGCTGATGCAGTTATTGAGTCGAAAACATTCGAACTCTTCAAACCGTCTGATTTAGTTATTGAAGGGGATGAAGGGGCTGCTTACCGTTATTTGTTTATACTGGAAAATGAGAAATCGAATCCGGCCGGTTTGAACAAAAGTGCAAATAAAGAATATATATTCTCCAGAAGACATGATACGACATTGGCACCTATTGGTATCAATATTACCGAAGGTCGTTTTAATAATGCGTTATATGTAACACGTAAATTGGCCAATATGTATCTTCAAAAGAGCACCGGATTGCCAATTGATATATCGAAGTGGAATTACGCTACTAAAAATTCGGAGTATTTCGACCGTGACAACCGCATGACAAGCATAATGATGGTAGACGGAGGTTTTTACTTCAGTAGCAACGGTGGACGTTATCGTAGAACGTGGTTGGGAGATGCAGCTGAAATTAAGGAAGCCGGAGTGACTGCTCACAATGCAGCAGGAGGTACCGGATACCGTTGTCGCAAATGGTGTTCGGAAAGAGAAGTGGAAAACCGGAAGGAAGGATACGACTATCCTATTATTCGTTATGCGGAGGTGCTTTTAAACTATGCAGAAGCAAAATTTGAATACGATGACAATATCTTGGATCCTGATTTGGACAAATCGTTGAATCTGGTACGTTTGAGAGTTAATCCTACTATGCCTAAATTGTCTAACGGACTGCTTCGGGGTACAGGTACAAACATGAGAACGGAAATTCGTCGTGAACGTACGGTAGAATTGATTGATGAATGTTTCAGACTGGATGACTTGAAACGTTGGAAAACAGCAGAAAACGAAATGCCTGAAGATATGTTGGGAATCAAATATACGGGAACCGCTTTTGAAACTTCCGGTTGGGCAGGGGTTGTGACGAATACGGAAGGATGCTTGATTTGGGAGAGCGGCAGAAAATGGGACAATAAGCAGTATTTGTATCCTTTCCCGCTGGATCAGTTGCAACTGAATACGAACTTGCGGCCCAACTGGCAATCTACAAATCCTTATGTGAAATAATTTTAATGTTATAACTATATGAAAAGAATATATACATTAAGCAAGACGATGGCTTTCCTGTTTTCATGCATGGCACTGATAGGAACTGCAAGCTCTTGTGCGGACGATTACAATACCGATCCGCTGACTAAAAATACCATTCTATCATCGATAACGATTGATGAGAAATATGAAGTCTATACACTGGTAAAGGGCGAAAACTATACTTTACACTTCTCTACTTTGCCGGAAGATGCGACTAACCCCGGGGTGTCTTGGGTATCAGGTAACGAAGAGGTGGCTACGGTAGATGCTAACGGTAAGGTGACGGCTGTTGCTGTCGGAACATCGGTTATTACGGCAAACCAGCTGTCGGATATGCAGATGGAGTATCGGCTGCCATAACAATTAGTGTAGTCGAAGAACTTGCGCTTACACAATCGGTTGAGATAACCAATTTGCCTGAAGAGCTTACCATGATGGAAACGCAATCGGTTCAGCTCAAAACGAAAACTGTACCGGAGAAACCTAGTTTCTATCTTCTATCGTGGAAAAGTAGCGATGAGAAAGTGGCTACGGTTGATGAAAACGGGCGAGTACTGGCTGTGGGAGAAGGAAAAGCGACAATTACTGCAACAACTACAGATGGTACGGATCTGTCCCATTCAGTTGAGGTAACGGTAAAACCTGTTATTCACGTGGAAACATTCGAGATGAGTTCTATACATAACAAACTTGCCAAAGGTGAAATATCTGTGTTGAAATACACTGTAACACCTGCGGATGCAACTGTATCTGCTTTGGTATGGACTACTTCCGATGCTACAGTCGCTTCCATTGAAAAACGAGTTTTGGGAGAAGAAGAGGTATTCGTCATCTTGGGAGGTGTAAATTCCGGTACAGCAACATTAACGGCAAGTATTACCTATGCTGACGGTTCTCCGGGCTTTGAGAAATCATTTGAAGTTTCTGTGGTAGATGGTAAGATTAATGATGATTTCCTCTTTACGGCAGGATGTTTCGAAGGTGGGGATTATGGAGTATTGGAGAATGGTAGATTAGTGAGGAAGATAGAAAAAGAAGCCAACGCGAAATGTGAAGCACAGTTCCGTGGAACGATGACTTTCTACCCGTCGAAATATCCTATATATGCAGTGAAGACTTTCTTCGAAGATAGTCTCGACCCGGCCAAGACTCCCACATTGTTACTTAATATCTGGAACAATAATCCACGAA
>ERZ835880.2990-NODE-2990-length-10382-cov-4.334269_pt1 | contig 10382 bp, 8 predicted proteins | sample MGYA00519944_ERZ835880 | MGnify/ENA primary metagenome ERZ835880 (study PRJEB31850, sample SAMEA3708787) | human gut metagenome | biome: human gut; feature: human-associated habitat; material: faeces | place: China | collected 2014 ... | reverse complement strand
TGAATGCCTTGGAGACAGCAATGGAAACGACAACCACGGCGAGCATGCCGAGGCCGAACCACAGGCCCTTGCCGGACATCATCATGTAGGGGCCGACCGACCAGGCGAAAAGCTCGTTGAGCGTCTGGATGGATTCGGCAAAGCCGGTGTCGGGCAGCGTAGCGGATTCACCATTCGGGTCAACGATGCGGAGAAGCAGCATGCCGATAGCAAACACGCCGGTGGAGTAGCCGTAAACAAAGATGGAACGCTCAAACCAGCTGTCCTTGTTCATGCGCGGGCCAAAGTAGTAGACGGTCAGGAAGACGATCATACCGCCGAGGGCGAGCATGATGACCAGAGGCACCGCGTACTCAATGACGACGGAAAGCTTGATCTTGGCAACGCCGAAGAAGACGATGAAGTCTGTGCAGCAGGCAGAGATGCGGTCCGTGATGCGGAAGTCGATGTATTCCTCCATACCGCTCTTTTTAAGCAGCGGGGAGAGTGCCAGCGCGATCAGAAAGCCAATGGCATATTCCGGCAGGAACACGCCAGTCTTGCCGCCGAACCAGTCGCAGAACCAGATGCCGAGGACTGTGGGGATGAGCATGATGGCGAAGTGCCAGCAAAGCGGGTCAAGGGAAATGGGAGAGATGGTGTTGGTACCGAAGATCTCGCGGTTTTCACGCTTAACCATACCGGTGCGCAGGTCGTCAGAGATGTTTTTGATATCGTGGACGTACTGGGTGTAACCCTTTTTGGTGGCCCACTTGATGAAAGCAAGGCCGCCGAACACACCGGCAAGGATGCCTGCCGTTGCAAAGGTCATCGCGATGTCACTCGCTTCGGGGAAGCCAAGCTTTGCAAACGTTGCGCCGACCGCTGCCGCCGTTCCATGGCCGCCCATGAAGCCGGCAGCCATCAGCAGACCGAAGCCGTCATTGACGCCCATATTGGCTTTGGAGAGAACCAGGCAGCAGAGAATGACGGGAAAGCTGAACTGCAGCGCCCAGGTGCCCAGCTTATAGAAGAAGTAGCTGCCAATGCGCTCGCCGGAGGCCTTGGTAAACTTGATACCGGGAAGGCCGACAGCAACGAAGGACATGACGACCAGAGTCCAGGTGTAGTCGCCGGAATAATCGGAGAAGTTGAGAACGCCTAAGACCTGATTGCCGAGGATCAGGGCGATCAGACCTGCCAGAAGAGATGCGGGGATGAAGAAAGACTGAAGAAATTTGATCTTTGCGCGGAGCATCTGGCTGACCAGAATCAATGCGCCGGCAATCGCAAAATCGGTAAGAATTGCAACCATGTTTTTCCTCCCTCAAGATATTCGGAACAAATCGTCCTGTATATCGCGAATAACAGGTCCGCTCCATAAGAAAAAGATAGCATTTTGTCGAACTGGTGTCAATATAAGTCCGCAATTTTGGAATATTTAACAATTATTCCAAGCACATTTCATTCCGAAAATACAATATTTCGAGGATGGCGGGAGAAGCATGGAATTAACGTTCCGAACAGAAAACTTTGTTCCGAATTTGAGTACAAAGGAACGCTCCGGATCGCTTTGCCGCGAGGCAAGTCCGAAACGCCCCTTTTGAAAAGCAAAAGAGAACGGCAGGATGCTGTTTTAATAAAAGTAACGTCAGGATACACCAAAAAAATAACACCTGCTGTCCGAAAACCTCTTGCCGAACAGCGGGTGTTATTTCATGTTATTGGCGGGGGTGCGGTGATCCGGTGGAGGCGTCCAAAGTAGAGAACGGTTTATCGATTATGCCGTTAAAACCGGTAGGCTTACTTGAGTCAGAACCGCAGGTTTGTATCCTTCACGAAATTCTGCACGCCGTACAGAACCAGCGCGTCGGTGATGTCGTTCTCTTTGGCGTACTCCGCTACATCGCCCTTGAAGAAGCGGAGGTCGAGGACATGAACTTCCGCATAGTCCTCCACGGGGAATTGGGAAAAGGTGTTGCCGTAGGAGTCTTTAATGAGCAGTAGCTTGCCGCTCTTGCCGCTGCCCTTAATGACGGTCTGTGCCTGGTTGGAGTTCAGAAACACGGCGTATTGGTCGCTGCCGGACAGGTATTTCCGCTCGTAGATGCTGTCCGTCTCATACTGACCGTTGTTGTAGGACACACTTCTATTTATGTGCTTATACCATGCGGTGATCTCCTCGGCGGGGACAGAGGGCAGCGGGACTTTATTCCAAGTCGTGCCGTGGAAATTATCGCAGAGAATTTCCTGCGTCCATTTGTCCGCATTCGGTTCAATGTCCCGCCACGCACAATAGGCATAGTAGGCCCCGAGGCTCATCCAATGATGATCGGTACAGTAGTAGATGTTCTCGCTGCTATGAGCGGCGAGAGCAGAAAGCACGTCTGTTGTGTCAACGCCCGCATCGGCCAGCACTTGCAGGATAGCGGTGTAGTCTGTCACTGGCGCATGGGCAGGGAGCTTATCCGTCAACACCTGCGCCGCAATAGGGACAAGGATCGTATTCATAGAAACGCCCTCTGCTGCCAGTTTTTTCTGTAAATCAGCAAGGGCGGCTGCGTTGGCGGCAAGCTGCTTTTTGCTATAAGATGTAAACTTGTCCATCAAATACTTGCCTTTGCAGATATAGACACCGCCGCTTTCCCGTTTGCCGACGGCAAGCTCCAGATAGGTCTTCAGCGTGACCCAATCGTCGCGCAGGGGGACTTGATCGGTGAGATATTGCTCGAGTTCATCACTGAACTTACCGGAAACGAAGTCGACAATGGTGAACTGCGGCTTCTGCATCAGCGTGCGCTTTTCGCGCTCTGAATAGTACCGGTCCGGCACGAGAAGTCCCGCGAGCGCGGACGCCGCCAGCAGCAGGCAGAAAAACGAGGTGATGATCTTGTTTCGCATGGTTCTCCCTCAGAATCGAAAGTACAGGAACGGATTGTAGCTGCCGCTCACCAAATACGCCGCGGACATGACCAGCACACAGGCAAGACCGCCGCAGTCAACCACGGTCAGCGCCCGCTGCCCCAGCCGTGTGCCGATCTTTTCATAAAAGCGTTTTCCCAGCGGTGTGGCTGCCAAAGCACAGATTGCCAACATCGGCCCATAAGTCAGCAGCAAATACAGACTACTGCTGTCGAACAGCACGCCGGAGAGCATGGCCTTGCACCACGCGGCTCCTTTGCTGATCTCTGTGAACGCAAAGAGTGTCCAGCTGATCGTTACCAGCACCAGCGCGTAGATATGCCGCAACACGGCGGGCAGCCTTTTGAGGCAGCGCAATAGGAACAGCTTTTCCAGCACCAGCAGCACGCCAAAATACACGCCCCAGAGCACAAAGTTCCAGCTTGCCCCGTGCCAGAAGCCCGTCAGCAGCCAGACGATGGCGATGTTGCGGAGCTGCTTTGCAAGGCCGCCCTTGTTGCCTCCCAGCGGGATATAGACATAATCCCGGAACCATGTCCCCATCGAGATATGCCAGCGCCGCCAGAAATCGGTAATACTGTCGGCAAGAAACGGATAGTTGAAGTTTTCCAAAAATCGGAACCCCAGCATCCGTCCAAGGCCAATAGCCATGTCGGAGTAACCGGAAAAGTCAAAATAGATCTGGAAGCCGTAGGCGATGATGCCCAGCCATGCCGTCAGCACCGTGGGAGCAGCCTGCGCGGATGCTGCCTCCCACAAAAGGCCGATGTTATTTGCCAGCAGTACCTTTTTCCCGATACCACAGGCGAAGCGTTTCACCCCATCGGCAAAGAGGTCAGCGGTGCAGTCCCGGTGCTCCAGCTCGTCCGCTACCGTCTGGTAGCGGACGATGGGGCCTGCGATGAGCTGGGGGAATAATGTTACATACGCGCCGAAATTGATGATATTCTTCTGCGCTTTTGCATCCCCGCGATAGACGTCGATGGTATAGCTCATGGTCTGAAAGGTGTAGAAGCTGATGCCGATGGGCAGCGGCAGATTCGGCTGGGGGAGCGCCGTGCTGAAAATCGAATTGACCGTACCGATGAGAAAGTCGCTGTATTTGAACACGCCCAGCATTCCCAAATTGACACAGAGTGATACCAACAGCGCGATCTTTGCTCCCCGCTGTTCCCTGTGCCGCTCTACCATCTGTCCGCAGGTGTAGTCCAACGCGGTGGAAAACAGCATCAGCACCACATAGACCGGCTCACCCCATGCGTAAAACAACAGGCTGAACAAAAACAGTGTACCGTTGCGCCATTTCTGCGGGACAAGGAAATACGCCAGCAGACACAGCGACAGAAAGCATTGTAAAAACGTCAGGCTGGAGAAGACCATATCAGCCGCCGATGACGGGCTCGCCGTCAAGGCCCTCAAAGTCACCTTCCATATAGAAGCCGCTATTGCCGTCATCCTCGGGGATGACGATGCTGTTGTCGGCAGAACCGAAGATGCCGCTCCACACGTCGTCGACCTTTGCGGCTTCATCGGCGGCGAACTTGGCCTGTTCCTCGTCGCTCGCCTCCCAGTCGCCCTGTGCACCGAGGATCAGCAGCGCCACATAGTTGCCGTTCACGAACAAACGAGCCTGTAAGACCTTCTGCAAATCCATGTTGTACATCCGGGAGTAGCTGAGAATTTGCTCATAGCCAGTCTGCAAAAGTGCGGCAGCATCCTGTGCGTAGCCGTCCTTAACTTTAACAATAACAGCGTAACTGGAATTGACTGCGGAATTGGAATTGCTCATAGATGCCCAGCTTTCCACTTGCCCCATATCCAGTTCCCAATAACCGCCTATGTTATCTTCGGTTTCAGCGACGTCGCATCCAAAACTGTCACCCAGCTTTTCTTTCAACGTGTCCATAATCTCTTGTGCAGTCATGGTCACATCGGTCTTTCCGCTGCTGTCATCAGCTTTGCTGCCGCAAGCAGCGAGAGAAAATACCATTACCACGGCCAGCAAAAAAGTCAGAATGCGTTTCATATTGATTTGCTCCTTTGAAGTTCAAAATTTATTTTATGGACGACGGCGTGGCGTCTCCGGAAACGCCGCTCTCTTGCCTGTCCATACATCTATACGAGGGAACGGCGCGAAATGTCGGACGAAAAATAAAAAAATTTCGGAGAGTGAAAACTCTCCGAAATTCAAATGATTCAGTTGCTTTCCATCAGCGTATCGGCGACGCCGGTGATGGCCGATTCCTCCGCGCCGTCGAAATTCGTCAGGTAATAGCTGACACCGTCCTTGCTCCAATGCACGCGCCAGACGTCGGGCGAGAGACGGTCGAGCGTCGCGTCGTACTTCGCGTTCAGCGACACACTGCCGATGGCTTCGCCATCCGCGCGAGAGAAGTTGCCGTCCAGCTTAGCGGCCTCGTAGGTGTAGTCGTGACGGCTCAGCGTGAAGTCCACGCGGGCGATGGCGCCGTCATAAATGCAGTAGGTGACATCTTCTGCGCCCTCCGGTGCGTCGATGGAAAAGCCGAGCGTTTCAAAATCCTCCGCGCCCTGCACATCCTCGAACGGGGAGCCGACCATGACCGGCGGGTCACTGGCTTCGCTGCCGCGGTTCAAGAACGGGGATAAAAAGCCGAGCGTGACCGTTACCGCCAGCGCAAGGCACGCAGCCATCGCGCTGCAGCGCTTCCACATCGGCGTCGGACGGCGGACGGGGAGGGAAACGACTGTTGCGGACGCATCGTTTTCTGCCGCGGGCGCGTCGGTTTTCTCCTCGGGAGCCGCCGCTTTCTGTGCCGCCGCTTTTTTCAGGATGTTGGCGTACATCCGCTCCTGTGCGCCGCTCTCCGGCTCGATCCTGTCGAAAGCGGCCTTCACTTCGTTTTCGTTCATGCGTCCTCACCTCCCAATGTGAGCTTCAGTTTTGCGCGGGCGTCGCGCAGTTGGTTTCGCACCGTCGACGGCGGCCTGCCCAGCATCAATGCGATCTCATCGGTCTGGTAGCCCTCGTAATAGTGCAGCCAGACGACCTCCTTATATTTGACCGGCAGCGCCATGATGGTGTCCACGACCTCGCGCTTTTCATCCGGCTCCGCGTCGGCCTGCTCGGCCTCTTCGTCGATGGGTGACACCTTCTGCCGCCACCAGTGCTTGAGCTTGTCCTTGCAAATATTCATGGCGGTCGTCGTGAGCCACGAGCGCTCATGCCGCTCGTTTTCAAAGGAGACGTCGCTCGTCATCGCCTTGATGAAGGTGTCCTCCGTGCAGTCCTCGGCGCCCTGCGCGTTTTTCATAAAGGCATAGCAGACGCGGTAAATGGTCTTGAAGTGCCGCAGATAAAACGCTTCAAAATCTCCCTGCATGGCTCCGCCTCCCTCCGTAATCATAATACGAATCAAGAGTACAAATTGTCGGAGGGAATGTCAAGAAAAATGAAACCATCGAAAATAAAGATATTCAAATCGGCATACTATTCGATCGATTAAGCCTTTATGCAGGGATTCCTCAAAAGAAACAGAAAATTATACCTGAATCATTCTTAGATCGTCTTGCAATACAAAACTTTTGCGCATATAATGTAAAGATATTATAAAGATATGCTTTCGCATATGAGAGCGATATCGCTGAATACTTGGCAAATCAGTCGAAAGTCTGAGACGCAAAGCTATAGGGCCTGTAAAATGGCAGCCAGCTGCTTTTGTTTTGGATGCATTGCCTGATATGGCAATGCATCTTTTTTTGCCTGCTCGAAAGGGACATTGATGCTTTGACCAAGTTAGATCAACCATAAAAATACATTGTATTGGGAAGGAAAGCGAAATGCAGAGTGTGCAGCTCGCGGCGAGCGAGGTATGGGTCACACTGATCTTCGGCGTCATCATGTACCTATTTAGAAATGAACTCAAGCAGAAAAAAGTGACAAAGATACTGATGATCGTATGTATCGCAAGGCTTCTCAGCGATGCGGTCTTCTGGGCGTTCGACGGGGTCCCCGGCCTCTTTTGGGGGACTCTTACGAGATGCAGCAATTATGTCACCTTCGTTTCCAACGACTTAGTGTCGCTGGTGTTTTCGATATTCCTCTGGAATCTGGTCAAGGACGATGAGGAAAAGCCGGGCATCATGCTGAAGGCCTACTGGGCGCTTGAGGCCGTCGCGATCGGCGCGCTGACGTTGAATCTGCACTTTGGGTGGTTCTATTTCTTCGACAGCGGCAACGGCTATAACAGAGGAGAGTATTATCGGCTGACGCGTGTTGCTCCCATCGCGGCGCTGCTGGTCGTGCTGTGGCTGCTCATTCGGTATCACGAAAAATTCAGCAAAAATCTGAAGCTTTTGGGCTGGTCGTACATCACGCACTGCTGCGGCGTGACGGCGCGAATGCCGTCGAGCAGATAGCTCATGGTCTCACCTCGCTTACGTCCACCAGCCGATGTTGGCGGCAATTAGAACGGCATTGAAGAAGTCAATGAACATGCCGCCGACCATCGGGATGGCAAAGTACGCCACCGGCGAAGGACCGTATTTCTTCGTCACGACCTGCATGTTGGCCATGGCGTTCGAGGTTGCGCCCATGGCGAAGCCGATAAAGCCCGCAGTCATGACCGCCGCGTCGTAATTGCGGCCCATGACGTTGAAGACCACGAAGTAGGAAAAGAGGAACATCACAACACACTGGAGCACAAGGCAGATGACCATCGGCATTGCAAGGTCGATGAGCTCCCAGAGCTTGAGGCCCGCGAGCGCCATAGCAAGGAAGATCGAGAGGAACATATTGCCCATGGTGTCAATCTCTTCGGCGGGATAGGAGACATGTACGCCGTCCATCATGTTGCGGACGACCACGGCGACGAGCATCGCGCCGATGTAAGCGGGGAAGGTGAGGCCGGTGAGCGCCGTGAGCCATACGCTGACCTGATTGCCGATGCCGACGGCGAGAAGCAGAAGCATGAAGCCTTTGACAAAGCGCGGGCTGTCGGAGATGAAGCGCTCGTCCTCGCTGGCAACGTCGGTCGCAAGGGCAGCAGACGGGGTGGTGCCGCCGGCGGTCACCGGAGCGGGACGCAGATCGTGCTTTTCGATGAGACGCTTGGCCGTCGGGCCGCCCATCAGCGAACCGGCCACGAGACCGAACGTTGCCGCCGCGATGGAAACGACGCTGCCGCCGACCACGCCCGCGGCTTCAAGGTCGGGGCCGAACGCTGCCGCCGTGCCAGGGCCGCCGACCAGAGCGATGGAGCCGCAGCCGATACCGAGCAGCGGATCTCGCCCGAAGAGCACCATCACGCCGCCGCCAGGGAAGTTTTGCAGCGGGATCATTACAATGGAGATGGCAAGGCACAGGATGACAGCCTTGCCGCCCTTGAGCAGTGCGGGGATGCTGACCGTGAAGCCGACGGTGGTGAAGAACATGATCATAAAGACGGTTTGCAGCGTCGCGTCGAAGGTGATGGACGCGATGCCCATGGAATAGAGAATGCAGTTGAGGATGGAAAAGCACAGTCCGCCGACCAGCGGAGCGGGGATGCAGTAGCGGCTGAGCAGCGAGACCTTGTCGGTGATGACGCCGCCCAGCCAGAACAGGAAAGCGCCCAGAGCAACAGCGTGGTACATGTTGAGTTCGATCGTCAGCATAATGATTCCTCCTTTTATGTGTCCGGTTCGGCGCGCGGCAGCCACATACCACTCTGCCGTGCACCCTTTCTATCAGCAGTCTAATCCGGAATCGCGAAAAGGAGTTGTTAAATTCAGTCAAATGAGATAATTTCCACATTTCAACCGATAAAAAGGTTATGAAAATGGATGATTTGACTGTTTAAATTACATAAATATCAATAAAAAGTTTAGAAAACGCTCCAAATGTGTGAAAGAGGAAAATGAAACCAAACGGGAAATTGATGCACTGTACCGGCATGAAACGCATCTGCGTTTATACGAATGAGGTTCACGGCAACAAAAAAGGAAATAAGGAGCACGGCTGCACAGCCGTTGGAAGCGGCTCGGGCGGAATTGACCGCCGTTTTCGAGATTCGATAGAATTTGCATGTGCCGTTTTCGAATCTTTATACAGTCCGCTATGAAATCGCGCTTGCAGAACCGCGGGGAACGCTGTAGAATAATAGACAATATCGGTCAATTATCGACAAGGAGTATTCATTATGCAGCAAAATGCAAAATTCATCCGTAAACTCCCCATCCCGATGGACATTAAAAAAGAGTTCCCCGTCACGGAAGAGGTCGCCAAGGTGCGTGAGGCGCGCGTGGAAGAGATGCGCGCGATCCTCGACGGGCGTGACAGCCGCCTGATGCTCATCATCGGCCCCTGCTCTGCCGACCGCGAGGACAGCGTGATGGACTATGCCTGCCGCCTCGTCCCCCTGCAGGAAAAGGTCAAGGATAAGATCCTGATCGTCCCGCGCATCTACACGAACAAGCCGCGCACCAACGGCTCGGGCTACAAGGGCATGCTCCACCAGCCCGACCCGAGCAAAAAGCCCGACATGCTCGAGGGCATCATCGCCATCCGCCGTCTCCACACCCGCGCGGTGCAGGAGACCGGCTTTGCCTGCGCCGACGAGATGCTCTATCCCGAAAACTACCGCTATCTCTCCGACATTCTGGGCTATGTCGCTGTCGGCGCGCGCTCGGTCGAGAATCAGCAGCACCGCCTCGTCGCGAGCGGTATTGATGTGCCCGTCGGCATGAAGAACCCCACGGGCGGCGACTTGAGCGTGATGATGAACTCCATCTATGCGGCGATGGGCGACCACACGTTCCTCTACCGCGGCTGGGAGGTCGAGACCGCGGGCAACCCTTACGCCCACGCCATCATGCGCGGCTATGTGAACGAAAAGGGCGACAGCCGCCCCAACTACCACTATGAAGACCTGGTGCAGCTGCACGAGCTGTACGCGGAAAAGGGCATCAAGAACCCCGCCTGCATCGTCGACTGCAACCACGCCAACTCCGGCAAGCAGTATTTGGAGCAGATCCGCATCGCGAAGGAGGTCCTGCACTCCAAGCGCCACTCGAATGACATCAACGCGCTCGTCAAGGGCATGATGATCGAGAGCTACATCGAGGACGGCAACCAGAAGATCAGCGAGGGCACCTACGGCAAGAGCATCACCGACGCCTGCCTCGGCTGGGAAAAGAGCGAAAAGCTCGTGCTGGAGCTGGCTGATTTGCTGTAAATCAGTATACGATAAAATGAAAAACTCCCACGGTTCCGGAACCGTGGGAGTTTTTATGTCAACTGCAGGACGGAACTTATTTCGCCTGCTTCATGGAGAGGCTGATGCGCTTTTTCTTCTCGTCGACCTCCAGCACGACGACCTTGACAACGTCGCCGACGGACACGACCTCGGACGGGTGCCTGATGAACTTGTTCGACACCTGCGAGATGTGGACAAGTCCATCCTGATGCACGCCGATGTCCACGAACACGCCGAAGTCGATGACGTTGCGCACCGTGCCGGTCA
>ERZ835880.2976-NODE-2976-length-10425-cov-2.513500_pt1 | contig 10425 bp, 7 predicted proteins | sample MGYA00519944_ERZ835880 | MGnify/ENA primary metagenome ERZ835880 (study PRJEB31850, sample SAMEA3708787) | human gut metagenome | biome: human gut; feature: human-associated habitat; material: faeces | place: China | collected 2014 ... | reverse complement strand
GGTGACCTCGCGCCATAGAAGCAATGCAGCGTATACTGCCAGCCTGTATGGCGCTCACTGAGCGCCGCTACAGACGCAATTGGTTTGTACGTTTTATCGCTGCCCTGTACGAACTGGCAGTGCCTTACTGAAATGACAAATCCGGTGGTCTGCGCCGATTTCCCATTGACAAACGGCAAAGCAGCCGCTACAATAGCGTTCGTACAAGTATGAAAAATATGATTTTGGAGGGATTCGATGGCAGGAGGCAAGCATTTGCTCGGCATGCCGCGCGGGCGGCACGTTTTCGGAACGGTCAAGGTCGGCGAACGCGGCCAGATCGTGATCCCCAAGGAGGCCCGCGAGCTGTTCGGCATCCGGCCGGGCGACACGCTGCTCGTGCTCGGCGATGAGAAAAACGGGCTGCTTGTGACGCCGCCGGACGTGATGCACGACGTGGCGCGGCAGATCTTTCAAAATCTGGAGGAAGAGGAGAATCAGAAATGAACGCAGAAGAGATCTATCGTCCGCTCGGTGTCTCGCCGCAGGTGTGTGCCTTCGGCGAGCGGGTGCTGGACGGACTGCGGGAGCGCTTTGCGGCCGTAGACCGCATCGCAGAGGCCAATCAGGCCAAGGTGCTTGCCGCCATGCAGAAAAACCGCGTCAGCGATATTCATTTTTCCGGTACAACCGGATATGGTTACAACGACCTCGGACGTGAGACGCTGGAACAGGTATATGCGGATGTATTCCACACTGAGGACGCGTTGGTGCGCCCGCAGATCGTGTGCGGAACGCACGCGCTCTACACGGCATTAGCCGGAAACCTGCGCCCGGGTGACGAGCTGCTTTCGCCGGTGGGAAAACCGTATGATACTCTGGAGGAAGTGATCGGCATCCGCGAGTCCAACGGTTCCCTGCGGGAGTACGGCATTTCATACCGTCAGGTTGACCTGCTGCCGGACGGAACCTTCGATTACGACGGCATCCGCGCGGCGATCAACGAGAAGACAAAACTGGTAACCATCCAGCGTTCCAAGGGATACGCATCCCGCCCAACCCTCTCGGCAGAGCAGATCGGTGAACTGATTGCATTTGTTAAATCCATCAAACCGGAAGTGATCTGTATGGTAGACAACTGCTATGGCGAATTCGTTGAGCGGATCGAACCGAGCGATCTCGGTGCGGACATGGTAGTCGGTTCCCTGATCAAAAACCCGGGCGGCGGACTGGCTCCGGCCGGCGGTTACATTGTTGGAAAGAAAAAGTACGTGAAAAATGCAGCATACCGTCTGCTCTCCCCGGGACTTGGAAAAGAGGTTGGCGCAACACTCGGTGTGAACGGTTCCTTCTACCAGGGATTCTTCCTGGCACCGACCGTTACCGCAGCGGCATTAAAAGGTGCTGTCTTTGCTGCAAATGTTTATGAGAAACTGGGATTTGCCGTTGTTCCAAACGGAACCGAGAGCCGTCACGACATCATTCAGGCGGTGACCTTTGGAAAACCGGAAGGCGTCATCGCATTCTGCCAGGGTATCCAGGCAGCTGCCCCGGTCGACAGCTTCGTTTCCCCGGAACCTTGGGATATGCCAGGCTACGACAGCCCAGTTATCATGGCAGCTGGCGCTTTCGTGCAGGGCTCTTCCATTGAACTTTCTGCCGACGGCCCGATCAAACCGCCGTACGCTGTCTATTTCCAGGGTGGGCTTACGTGGCAGCACGCAAAATTCGGTATTCTGATGAGTCTTCAGAAACTCGTCGATGCCGGTATGGTGACATTATAATGGCAAAAAATGTGGTAATTATCGGCGGCGGCGCGAGCGGACTGATGGCGGCAATTTGGGCCTCACGTCTCGGTGCCGCGGTCACCGTTCTGGAAAAGAACGATAAACCGGGCAGAAAGCTTCTTGCGACCGGAAACGGACGGTGTAATTTTACCAATCGTTATCAGGATGCATCGTGCTACCGCACGGGAAATCAGGAGCGTGCATCACGGGTTCTCGAACAGTTTACCGAACAGGACACCGAACAGTTTTTTGAACAGCTCGGCATCCGCATCCGGAGCCGTGAAGGCTGGCTTTATCCGGCCAGCGAGCAGGCACAGTCCGTTCTTGAGCTGCTGATTTTGGAAGCCAGATTCCGAAAGGTAAAAATCAAGACACGGGAAACGGCTGTTGCAGTGGAAAAAGCCGAAAATGGTTATCTGGTGCGCACCGAAGGATGGCAGTACCCGGCTGACAGCGTCATCATCTGCTGCGGAAGCTGTGCTTCCCAGATCGCCGGTTCCGACGGAGATACACTTCGATTTGCCGATCAGCTTCAGCTCGCTTCGATTCCGTTTTTCCCGGCCCTCTGCCCGCTCCGCTGCAAAGGAAACCAGTTTTCCTCCTGGGCGGGTGTTCGGGTGCGCGCGAAGATTACGCTTCTGGTTGAAAATCAGGAGATTCTGACGGAACAGGGAGAGCTGCAGCTTACCGACTACGGTGTCTCCGGCATCCCGGTATTCCAGATTTCCCGGTTCGCTGTGCGCGCCTGCATGCAGAAAAAACGCGTTGAACTTCTCGTAGACTTCTTTCCGGAACTGACGGAATTGGAGCTTACTGCAGAACTTGTCAGACGGCAGGAAATCTGCCCGTATAAAGCGCCAAAAGAGCTTCTGATCGGCCTTCTTCCGGAAAAACTCATTCCGGTTCTGATCGGAAAGAAAAAGATTCCGGAAGAAATGGCAGGCGCCATCAAATCATATCGTTTACAGATCACCGGCCAGACCGACTTTGGAAAAGCCCAGGTGTGTGCGGGCGGCATCACGCTCGACCAGCTTACGGATTCTCTGGAATCGGTACAGCACCCTGGTATTTTCTTTGCGGGAGAAGCCCTGGACGTCGACGGCGTCTGCGGCGGCTACAATCTCCAGTGGGCCTGGTCCAGCGGAAGTGCAGCCGGAAGAGCTGCAGCAGGAGAACATGCATGATTCGGATACAGCAATTAAAGCTTCCAGTCACCCACACACAGGAGGAACTGGAACAGAAAATAAGAAAAACACTGAAAATCGGAAAACACGATCTGCAGGAAATTGAGCTCTTACGCCGCTCAATTGATGCCAGAAAGAAATCCGAATTAAAATACGTTTATCAGCTTGATGTAAAAGTAAAAGATGAGAACGCCGTACTGCGGAAGGCGAAAAATAACCAGATCGTAAAAGCGGAGAAAAAGTCATATGTGTTCCCAAAATCCGGAGAACAGACTCTTGTTCACCGGCCGGTTATTATCGGAAGCGGTCCGGCAGGGCTTTTTTGTGCCTATGTTCTCGCAAAGCATGGCTACCGTCCACTCGTTCTGGAGCGCGGCGAATCTGCAGAACAGAGAAAGAAAAGTGTCGATGTGTTCTGGAAAACCGGCGTTCTGAACCCGGAATCGAACGTACAGTTCGGAGAGGGCGGCGCCGGTACGTTTTCGGATGGAAAATTAAACACTTCGGTGAAGGATCCATCCGGCAGAAACCGTGAGGTACTCCGGATCTTCACAGAATGCGGGGCACCGGAAGAAATTCTGTACGATCAGAAACCGCACCTTGGCACCGATCAGCTCATCGGAATTGTGACAACGATGCGGAAAAAGATCGAGGCATGGGGCGGAGAAGTCCGTTTCGGAGCAAAAGTGACGGACTTTGGGATTGAAAACGGCAGACTCACTTCTGTAACCGTCAATGAAACCGAGAAGATTGCCGCGGAGACTGCAGTCCTTGCGATCGGCCACTCTGCACGCGATACCTTCTTTAAACTCTGCGAAAATAAGATCTCCATGGAAGCAAAATCCTTCGCTGTCGGCGTCCGCATTGAGCATCCGCAGAAGATGATCACGGAGGACCAGTACGGACCGGAGGCACCGGATTTCCTTGGGGCAGCACCGTATAAGCTCACCAATCAGTGTGAAAACGGAAGAGGTGTGTACTCATTCTGCATGTGTCCCGGCGGCTATGTTGTCAACGCATCCTCGGAAGCGGAACGCACCTGCGTCAACGGTATGAGTTATTCTGACCGGGAAGGTAAAAATGCGAACAGCGCTATGATTGTCACCGTAACACCGGAAGACTACCGCCCGTACCATGTAGAGGGAACGCCGGACGTACTCGATGGTGTGGCATTCCAGAGAGCGCTTGAACACGCTGCGTGGGAAGCCGGAAAAGGCAAAGTTCCGGTACAGCTTTTTGGTGATTTCTGTGAAAACAGAGTTTCTACAGCACTTGGAGAGGTAACGCCTTCCATCTGCGGAGAATGGACTTTCGCCAATCTGCGGGAAGTTCTTCCGACGTTTATCGGAGACTCCCTTGTGGAAGGCATTCGTGCATCTGAGCGGAAAATCCACGGCTTTTCCCGTCCGGACGCCGTTCTTTCCGGCGTGGAAGCGCGTACCTCGTCACCGGTCCGCATTGTAAGAAATGAAACGCTCGAAAGTTCGTCGCTTACCGGTCTTTACCCGTGCGGAGAGGGCGCAGGCTATGCGGGAGGCATCACTTCCGCAGCCATGGACGGATTAAAAACGGCAGAGGAAATTGCAAAAAAATATATGAATTTTTCATAATTCCTATACATCTGCGGAAAGTTGTGCTAGAATGATGGGTGATTCAAACCAATGTATTCCATGAAAATTCCCGGAAGAGTGGTGGGAGGAATACATGAGAAAAAATGGATTACGAAACCTGCCGACGATGGAACAGCCATATGAAAAATGCCTGGAAAACGGCCCGGAAAGCCTTTCTGACGCGGAGCTTCTGGCTGTCATTTTACGATGCGGGGCAAGGGGAAAAACATCCCTGGAGCTCGCAAGAGAAATTCTTTCCCTTCCCGGAAAAGAGGAGGGCCTGTTAGGACTCTATCACTGTACAAGACAGGAACTTCTGCAGATCCGCGGAGTCGGGGAAGTAAAAGCGATTCAGCTCCAGTGCATCGGTGAGCTTTCCAAACGAATGGCCGCGGCCGGAGCAAGAAAAGGTCTCTGCTTTCATGATCCGGCTTCCATTGCGGATTATTACATGGAACGTCTCCGCCACGAGGATCAGGAGGTTCTTCTCTGCATGATGCTGGACACAAAAAATCAGCTTCTCGGAGAAAAGGAAATCACAAGAGGAACGGTCAATGCGACGATGATTTCGCCGCGGGAGCTTTTTCTTGCGGCACTGCAGTTCCGTGCGGTTCATATTCTACTGGTTCACAACCATCCAAGCGGAATCCCGGAACCAAGCGGTGACGACATTACCGTGACACGGCAGATCCGGCGGGCGGGCGAAATGCTCGGCATTACCCTGCTGGATCACATTATTATCGGGGATCACTGTTATACCAGTATGCTGGAACAGGGAATCTGATCCCGAAAATCCGAGGCAGAAATGCCCAAAGGAAGGGAACAAGTTAAAGGAGCACGATGCAGATTCGAAATGTATACGGCATAGACCTTGGCACCAGTACCGTCAAAATCTATGACCTGAAGAAAGACACAATCACAAAAGAAAAAAATATGATTGCCATACGCAACCGCGAACAGGTGATTGCCGTTGGAAATTACGCATATGAAATGCACGAGAGAACGCCTTCCAATATCGAGGTAATTACCCCCATGAGCAACGGACGCATTGCGAATGTATTGATGGTAGAAGCCGTTTTGCACACGCTTCTCCATCGCTGTACGCGCCACATGGGATACCGCCCGGAGCTGTATTTTTCAGTTCCCTGCGATATGACAGAGATTGAACGGCGTTCTTATTATACGATTGCACATAAGGGAGCCTTAAAAAACTGCCGCATGTATCTTGTGGATAAACCAATCGCGGATGCGCTGGCACTTGGCATTCCGATCAACCGCACGAAGGGTTCCATGATTGTCAACATCGGAGCGCAGAGCACAGAGATTTCTGTTATCGCCAACGCGAGGGTTATTTTTTCCAGAATCATCCCGGTAGGCGGAAAACAGTTCAACGAATCGATATGCAATCTGAACCGCCGCAAAAACAATTTCCAGATTGGCTCCAAAACAGCCAAACGTGTCAAGATTGCGCTGGCGGATCTTGGAACAGACAAAAAAGAGGCGCGGAAGGTGCGCGGCGTAGATGGTGCATCCGGTCTTCCAATGGAAGGGATCATTACTTCTTCCCTCGTAAACGAAGCACTCCTTTCCGGTGTTAATGAGATCGGCGAGGAAATCAAGCATGCGCTGGAGCGTACACCGCCGCAGATCCACGATCATATCCAGAAAGAGGGTATTTATATCACCGGCGGAAGCACAAGGATTCCGAACATTGACCGCTATCTTTCGAGACAGCTCGGCTGTCCGGTGCAGCTTTCCCAGTATTATGACCTCTGTACCATCTGTGGGCTCAAGGAACTGATCACGCACGATGCGCTGCATCGCTGGGCTTACACGGTAAATAAAAAGAAGTAAATCTATCAAAAAGGACCCGCTATGAATAAGAAGAAAAAATTTCAGCTAAAAAGCAAACATCTACTTTTCATCATGACGTTCCTGTGTCTCTCCGGCATTTTAGGCAGTGCAGCAGACAAAATGCCGGTCACGCCGATCCGGGAAGCCGCAGGCTTTGTGATCATCCCGTTTCAGAACGGAATTAACCAGATCGGTGCGTATTTGACAGACTGTCTGACCGGTTTCCAGAACGTCAAAAAACTGTCTGCCGAGAAAGAGGAGCTTGAACAGAAGGTCACGGATCTGACTGAGGAAAACAATCAGCTTGTACAGGAGCAGCAGGAGCTGCAGCGTCTTCAGGAGCTGTATCAGCTGGACCAGTCCTACTCGGAATATGAAAAAGTAGCAGCACAGGTCATCTCAAAGGATCCGGGCAACTGGTATGATACCTTTGTCATCAACAAAGGATCAAATGACGGGATTCAGAAAGATATGAACGTTATTGCAGACGGCGGCCTTGTTGGACTTGTTGAGGAGGTAAGTTCCAATTCCGCTACTGTCCGCTCTATCATTGATGACTCCAGTTCCGTGAGCGCCATGACAGCATCTACCTCAGATACGTGTATTGTATCGGGTGATCTGCGCCTGATCAGCGACGGAAAGCTTGCCTTTTCCCAGCTGAATACAACCGACACGGTAGCTGAGGGCGAAAAGATTGTGACATCGAACATCAGTGATAAATACCTCCGCGGTATTCTGATCGGCTATGTCAGTGAAATCACCGAGGACTCCAATCACCTGACGAAAAAGGGATACATCATTCCTGTTGTGGATTTTCAACATATTCAGGAAGTTCTCGTGATCAAAGAATTAAAACAGCAGGGAGGAGAGTAAATGCGCAGAAAAATCACGCTTGCCTTTCTGATTCTGGCAGCTTTCCTGTTACAGACAACTGTATTTCAGTATTTTCAGATCGCGTCCGTAACGCCGAACCTTCTTCTGATTCTGACGTCCGCCTTTGGGCTGATGCGCGGAAAAAAAGAGGGACTGATGGTCGGATTTTTCAGCGGTCTGATGATTGATCTGTTCTACGGCAGCCTGTTTGGATTTTACGCACTGCTCTACATGTATATTGGTTATCTGAACGGCTTTTTCTGCAAAGTCTTCTATGACGATGATATTAAGGTACACATTGTACTGGTCGCTGCCAGCGATCTTGTCTACAGTCTGCTGATGTATGTGCTGCAGTTCCTGCTGCGCGTGCGCCTGCACTTTTTCGATTATCTGGCGCATATTATTCTGCCGGAAATGGTATACACGGTAGTGCTCTCCATTCTGCTTTACCGGCTTTTATTTATCATCAACCGTAAACTGACCGAAAATGAAATGGAAGGACAACAGTCGCCATGGCTAAGAAGATAAGAAAATTTTTCCGCAGACTCGGTGAAAACCGCACCCTATTGCTTGGTGTGGTTTTCCTTGCTATGTTTGCCGTCCTGATCGGAAGACTTTTTATCCTGCAGGTGGTGCATGGAGAAGAGTATGCGGATAATTTTGAACTGCAAATCACAAAAACCAGAACCCTTGATAGTACAAGAGGAAATATTTATGACCGGAACGGGGAACTGCTGGCATATAACAAGCTCGCATATTCGGTGACGATCAATCTTTCCACGGTAGAGAATGCGATTACGACAACAAGGCGTGCCGAGAAGAATCAGGAGATCAACCGAATCCTGGATAAAGTTCTGTCGATTGTTGAAGAGCATGGAGATTCGGTGATTTCCAGTTTCGGGATCGTACTGGATTCGGCAGGGGAATATCAGTTTACACAGACCAGTGAGACACAGAGACTGCGTTTTATTGCGGATGTATATGGAAAAGCGAAGATCGATCAGCTGACAAAGAAGCAGAAAAATCAGACGGCAGCGGATGTGATCCATTATCTCTGTTCAGATGAGCGGTATGGATATGGACTGGATGAATCCAGCCTGGATGCGGCTTATATCTTAAAGATGATCAATATGCGGTATGCAATGAACCTGAACAGTTTTCAGCAGTACATTGATACAACGCTGGCATCGGATGTCAGTGACGAAACTGCGGCTGCAATCATGGAGAACAAGGATATCCTGACCGGAATCGATATTACGGAAGATTCAGTCAGAAAATATACGGATGCAGAGTATTTTGCATCAATCATCGGTTATACAGGGCAGATTTCCCAGGAGGAGTATGATGCTCTTTCAGAGGATGATAAAAAGAGATATTCTCTTTCGGATACTGTAGGAAAGGCAGGACTGGAGCAGACATTTGACAGTGTGCTGCAGGGTACAAAAGGAAAAACGACCGTCTATGTTGATAATCTCGGACGTGTGACGGATACTGTGAGCAGAAAAGAACCGGAGGCAGGAAATGATGTTTATCTGACGATTGATAAGAATCTGCAGGAAAATACTTATAAGCTGTTGGAAGAAAAAGTGGCGGGAATCGTTCTTGCCAAACTTCAGAATGTCCTGACCTATGATCCATCCAATGTCAGTGATTCCAAAAATCTGATCATTCCGGTTGGGGATGCATATTATAATCTGATCGGGAACAGTATTATTGATACAGGACATTTTGTGAAAGATGATGCAAAGACAGCAGAAAAGGCGGTTTACAGTATATTTCAGCCGAAACGGGAAGAAGCGGTCGCAGCGATCATAGCCCAGATGCAGAACAAAGATGCAGCGGCATACAAAGATCTGGATGATGAAATGAAGGGCTATATGGACTATGTCTGTGATACGGTGCTTACCAAAAATACAGGCATCCTTAATTCAGATCTGATCGATAAAAATGATGATACTTATATTTCATGGGCAAAAGATGAAGTAATCAGTCTTTACACGTATCTGAATTATGCAATTTCAAAGAACTGGATCGATACGACAAAGCTGGGAGAAAATTCTTATTCGAGTTCAGAGGAGATTTATCAGGAGATTTTGAACTATCTGCAGGATTATTTGAAAAATGACAGCAGTTTCGACAAACTTCTCTATGAAAATCTTATAAAATCAGGAAGTGTTACAGGAAATCAGGTTTGTGCGATCCTTTACGAACAGGGGGTACTTCCGATGGATGAGTCTGCATATAACGGTCTTTTAAGCGGCAGTATCGGTGCTTTTTCCTGGCTGACAGGAAAGATTCAGAATCTGGAGATCACACCGGGGCAATTGGCTCTGGAGCCGTGTTCTGCAGGGGCAGTCGTTACCGATCCGAAGACCGGAAAAGTGCTGGCATGTGTTTCTTATCCGGGATATGATAATAACCGGTTATCCAATGTGATGGATACAGATTATTATGTACAGTTAAGTACCGGGCTTTCACGTACTTTCTACAACAGGGCAACGCAGGAAAAGACAGCACCCGGATCAACCTATAAGATGATGTCTTCCGTAGCAGGTCTGACAGAAGGTGTGATCGGTGGTGGAACGTATCTGCCATGTACGGGTGAATTTGACAAGATCACGCCGAGTCCGAAATGCTGGATCTATCCAAGTGCCCACGGCAGTCTGAATGTAGTGGGAGCAATTCAGCATTCCTGTAATGATTTCTTCTATGAAGTGGGTTACAGACTCGGACAGGACGAAAATGGGAATTATGATAGCAGTGTCGGACTGGAAAAACTTGAAAAATACGCAAGCATGTTCGGACTGGATGAGACTTCAGGGGTGGAAATCCCGGAGTCCGATCCACAGATCTCTGATACAGATGCAGTTCGTTCTGCAATCGGACAGGGTACGAACAACTACACAGTAAGCCAGCTTAACCGTTATGTGACGGCTGTAGCAAACCGGGGAACCGTATATAAGCTCTCTCTGGTAGGAAAGACGACAGATGCTGATGGAAAGCTGATCAAAGAGTATGAACCGGAAGTCGTAAACCAGATGGATGAAGTAAGCTCCTCCACATGGGATCTGGTTCATAACGGTATGGAAAGCATGGTGAAAAATTCATCGGTATTTTCAAAAATGGAGATTGCGATGG
>ERZ835880.2974-NODE-2974-length-10432-cov-5.403681_pt1 | contig 10432 bp, 4 predicted proteins | sample MGYA00519944_ERZ835880 | MGnify/ENA primary metagenome ERZ835880 (study PRJEB31850, sample SAMEA3708787) | human gut metagenome | biome: human gut; feature: human-associated habitat; material: faeces | place: China | collected 2014 ... | reverse complement strand
CGCCGAACTTCTGAGAAAGAACGGAAGTAATAGCAGCTGTAAGAGTTGTCTTACCGTGGTCAACGTGACCAATAGTACCAACGTTTACGTGGGGCTTGGTACGTTCATACTTTTCTTTTGCCATTTCTGGATCCTTTTAAATCAAATCTAGATTAAAACTTAATTACTTAGCTTTTGCTTCAATAACTGCTTCGGCAACTGTCTTAGGAGCTTCAGCGTAGTGCTTGAATTCCATAGTGTAGGAAGCACGGCCTTGTGTCAAGGAACGCAACTGAGTTGCATAACCGAACATTTCGGACAGTGGAACTTCTGCCTTAACAGCTTTTCCGCCGCCAGGAAGATCTTCCATACCCTGAATCATGCCGCGGCGAGAGGACAAGTCGCCCATAACGTCGCCCATCTTTTCTTCAGGAGTTTCAACTTCAACAGCCATAATTGGTTCAAGAAGAACTGGCTGAGCTTGTCTCATACCTTCCTTGAATGCCATGGAGCCGGCCATCTTAAATGCATTTTCGTTGGAGTCCACTTCGTGGTAAGAACCGAAATGCAATGTGGCTTTAACGTCAACAACCGGGTAACCAGCGAGAACGCCGGACTTCATTGTGTCTTCGATACCCTTTTCAACAGCTGGGATGTATTCGCGTGGAACAACACCGCCCTTGATGGCGTCAACGAATTCGTAGCCCTTGCCAGGATTTGGTTCGAGCTTAAGAACAACGTGACCATACTGTCCACGGCCGCCGGACTGTTTAACGAACTTAGCTTCAGCGTTTTCTGCAACACCGCGGATTGTTTCACGGTAGGCAACCTGTGGTTTGCCGACTGTAGCTTCAACGTTGAATTCTCTGCGCATACGGTCTACGAGAATATCCAAGTGAAGTTCGCCCATACCGGAAATAATGGTCTGGCCGCTTTCTTCGTCTGTCTTAACTCTGAAGGAAGGATCTTCCTGAGCCAAACGATTCAAAGCAAGACCCATCTTTTCCTGGTCAGCTTTAGTCTTGGGTTCAACAGCCTGAGAAATAACCGGTTCCGGGAACTCCATTTTTTCGAGAATAATTGGATGTTCGATAGAGCACAGTGTGTCGCCTGTTGTAACTTCCTTAAGACCAACGGCAGCAGCGATGTCGCCGGAAAGAACTTCTTTGATTTCTTTACGTTCGTTAGCGTGCATCTGAAGCAAACGGCCGATTCTTTCTTTCTTGTTCTTGACGGAGTTAAGAACTGTATCGCCGGAGTTAACAACGCCGGAGTAAACACGCAAGAAGGTGAGCTGGCCGACATACGGGTCAGTCATGATCTTGAATGCTAAGCAAGAGAACGGAGCTTTGTCGTCAGCTTTTCTGGTAGCAGGCTCGTCTGTATCCGGATCAATACCTTCAACATCAGGAATATCAACCGGGCTTGGAAGCAGTTCAATAACAGCGTCAAGCATTCTCTGAACGCCTTTGTTCTTGAAAGCTGTACCGCAAAGCATCGGCTGAATTTCGCCGGCGATTGTACGAGTTCTCAAGCCTTTAATGATGTCAGCTTCAGAGAGGTCACCGTCATTGAGGTACTTATCCATCAATTCTTCGCTGGATTCAGCAGCTGCTTCAACCATGTAGCTGCGCCACTTTTCGGCTTCTTCCTTCAATTCAGCAGGAATTTCTTCGAAAGCGAACTTCATACCTTGGGAAGCTTCGTCCCAGATGATGGCTTTCATCTTAGCCAAATCGATAACGCCTTTGAATGTGTCTTCAGCACCGATTGGAATAACGATAGGTACAGGATTGCCTTTAAGGCGGGACTTCATCTGGTCAAATACTTTGTAGAAATTTGCACCAGTGCGGTCCATCTTGTTTACGAAAGCAAGACGTGGAACTTTGTACTTGTTAGCCTGACGCCAAACGGTTTCAGACTGAGGCTGTACACCGCCTACAGCACAGTAGACCATGCAGGCACCGTCAAGAACACGCATGGAACGTTCAACTTCAACTGTGAAGTCAACGTGTCCCGGGGTATCAATGATGTTGATACGGTGTTCTGGATGGTTCATGTCCATACCACGCCAGAAGGCTGTTGTAGCAGCAGATGTAATAGTGATACCACGTTCCTGTTCCTGCTCCATCCAGTCCATGGTAGCGGCTCCATCATGAACTTCGCCGATCTTATGGTTTACACCGGTGTAGAACAAAATACGTTCAGTAGTGGTTGTTTTTCCTGCGTCAATGTGGGCGGAAATACCGATGTTGCGATAGCGCTCAATCGGAGTTTTACGAGCCATGTTATCTACCTCTAATTAGGGGAAGGGGACCCTTCCCCAGTTACTAAAATTAGTTAAAACGGAAATGAGAGAAGGCCTTGTTGGCTTCAGCCATACGATGGACTTCTTCACGTTTCTTCATAGCGCCGCCACGGCCTTCGGAAGCGTCGATGAGCTCACCAGCCAAACGCTGCGGCATGGATTTTTCGCTTCTGCCTTTAGCGGCTTCGCGCAACCAGCGCATAGCCAAAGCTAAACGGCGAACAGGGCGGACTTCAACCGGAACCTGGTAGTTAGCACCACCAACACGGCGGGACTTAACTTCAACCAACGGGCGAACATTGTTCAGGGCGGTTGTAAATACTTCTAATGGATCTTTTCCAGACTTTGTCTGAATTTCTTCTAAAGCGCCATACACGATTCTTTCTGCAACGGCTTTCTTGCCGTCAAGCATGATCATGTTGACGAATTTTGTGATTTCTACAGAACCAAACTTTGGATCTGGTAATACTTCACGTTTTGGTACTTCGCGACGACGGGGCATTTTTACCTCAATTCTGTCTTCAGTCAGTTAAAAAAATATTGCAATTCCAATGAACTGCGACTTACTCGGTCATAAAAAGTGACCGTATCCCGGGTGCGAGCCGGTTAAGCCTTCTTGGGGCGCTTTGCGCCATACTTGGAGCGAGATTGCTTACGATCCTTGACACCTTGTGTATCAAGAGAACCGCGTACAACGTGGTAACGAACACCTGGCAAGTCTTTCACACGGCCGCCACGAATAAGAACAACACTGTGTTCCTGGAGGTTGTGGCCTTCACCGCCGATGTAAGAAATGACTTCGATACCGTTGGTCAAACGTACCTTAGCAACTTTACGAAGAGCGGAGTTTGGCTTCTTCGGAGTTGTTGTGTATACACGGGTGCAAACGCCGCGCTTCTGCGGGCAGTTTTTGAGCGCAGGGCTCTTGCTCTTCTCGATAGCTCTCTCGCGAGGCTTACGCACTAATTGGTTAATGGTCGGCATATAGTCCGTAACGATTAGAAAAACCACTCAATGAGTGGAGGTTAGTAAAAATACTTTTAGGGGAGCTGCGCCGGATCGCGCATTTAGAACTGGCAGAAAAGCCTATCAAAGAACGCGGATCCCGTCGCGGGTTTCCAAAAAGTGCTGTATTTTCACTCTTTTTTTTTGAAAAGTCAAATGAATTCAAAGAGGAATTTCACGATTCAGAATTTTTTTACAAAATTACAGAGTGATCTTTTTCCAAAAATACGAAAGCCGGGCTAATCACCCGGCTCTCTTCTTACCCTACGGTTTTACTAATTACTTAGTAAGTGTGTGGTCAATGGCATTCGCTGGTTCGGCTGTCTTAACCAAATTTTCCTTAGGATCTTCGTACATTCTGTCATGATTTACGATTTCATTATCGAATGGGAAAGGATCCTTCTGGTGACGAGCCTTGTGATATGCAAGACCAGTACCGGCAGGAATCAGGCGGCCGACGATAACGTTTTCTTTCAGGCCTCTGAGTTCATCGCGCTTGCCCATAATAGCGGCTTCGGTAAGAACTCGAGTTGTTTCCTGGAAGGAAGCGGCGGAAATGAACGAATCGGTAGACAAGCTGGCCTTTGTAATACCCAAGAGGAGATTATCGTAGGCAGCCGGACGTTTGCCTTCGGCAAGCATCTTTTCATTTTCATCGAGCATTTCACTGCGTTCGACCTGTTCACCGTTGATGAACTTAGTATCGCCTGAATCAGTAATGATGACTCTTCTAAGCATCTGACGAACAATAACTTCGATGTGCTTATCACTAATCTTCACACCTTGCAGACGATAAACGTCCTGAACTTCATCAACAACGTAACGAGCCAAAGCTTCGATACCGTTCAAGCGAAGGATGTCATGCGGATCGGCAGGACCGTCGACAATGACTTCACCCTTATGAACAACTTGACCGTCGTGAACAAGAATTGTCTTATCCTTCGGAATAAGGAATTCATGTTCCTTACCTTCAGTATCGGTAATGATGAGGCGCTGTTTGCCCTTGGTTTCCTTACCGAAAGTAACGGTACCACTGGCTTCAGCCAACACACCGGCATCCTTCGGAGAGCGAGCTTCGAACAGCTCGGCAACACGCGGCAGACCGCCGGTAATATCTCGAGTCTTCTGGCTTTCTGTCGGAATTCTGGCTAAAACGTCACCGACGCTGGCTTTATCGCCGTCATGAACGGTAATAAGAGCGCCTACCGGCAATTGAATACTTACCGGGTGTTCAGTTCCAGGAATCTTAACGAGTTCACCGTTTTCGTCCAACAACTGAATCATCGGACGGCCAATCTTACTGGAGGCAGAGTGTTTTCCTTCGATAACAACCAGAGAGCTTAAGCCTGTAACTTCATCAACCTGGCTCTTAACCGTTACGTTGTCGATAACGTTAGCAAATCTAACGACACCGGCGTATTCAGTAACGATCGGACGTGTCAATGGATCCCAGTTGGCCAATTCTGTACCAACCTTGACTTCTTGTCCGTCAATAGCGAGCAAGTTAGCGCCGTAAGGAATCTTATGACGTTCTTTTTCGCGGCCGTTAACACCTTCAATAACGATTTCACCGGAGCGGGAAATAACAACTTTATTTCCTTTTTCGCCCGTTACATATCTCATAGAGCTTGTGAAACGGACAGTACCGGCAGACTTGGTTTCAACGTTGCTGGCAACAGCTGTACGGGAAGCGGCTCCACCGATGTGGAAGGTACGCATTGTCAACTGAGTTCCAGGTTCACCAATGGACTGGGCAGCGATAACACCAACAGCCTCACCGGTGTTAACCAATGTACCGCGGCCAAGGTCGCGTCCGTAGCACTTAGCGCAAAGACCATAGCGAGTTTCGCAGGTAAGCGGAGTACGGACCATCATTTCATCGATGCCGAGCTTAGTAATCGTTTCGACGTCGTCTTCGGTAATAAGGTGACCGGCTTCAAATACCAGTTCCTGTGTATCCGGGTTATGAACGTCCTGTGCAACAACACGTCCTAAAACACGATCGCCCAAAGCTTCAACAACGTCGCCGCCTTCAACCAAGGCTTTCATGATCACGCCATGGTGAGTTCCGCAATCGTCTTCCGTAACAACCAAATCTTGAGTAACGTCGACGAGACGACGTGTCAAGTAACCGGAGTTAGCGGTCTTCAAAGCGGTATCAGCCAAACCCTTACGTGCACCGTGGGTTGATACGAAGTACTGCAAAACGTTCAAACCTTCACGGAAGTTCGCGGTAATCGGAGTTTCAATAATGGAACCGTCCGGTTTAGCCATCAAACCACGCATACCGGCCAACTGACGAATCTGAGCAGCAGAACCACGAGCACCGGAGTCAGCCATCATGTAGATGGAGTTGAAAGACTCTTGTGTTGTCTTGTTTCCGTGACGGTCGATAACAGGTTCTTTGGAAATTTCTTCCATCATCACCTTACCGACCTGGTCGGAAGTGCGGCCCCAAATATCAACGACCTTGTTATAGCGTTCGCCGGATGTAACAAGACCGGATGTGTACTGAGCTTCGATTTCTTTAACTTCTTGCTCTGCTTCGTGAACGAGCTTGTTCTTAGCTTCCGGAACAATCATGTCGCCAATAGCGATAGATAAGCCGCCGATAGTAGCCAGGTGGTAGCCTCTCTGCATGAGCTTGTCAGCAAAGATAACTGTCTCTCTCAAGCCGCAGCGGCGGAAAGCCATGTTAATCAACTTGGCGATTTCTTTCTTCTTCAAAGTCTTGTTAAGAACAGAGAAGGAAAGACCCGGAGGAAGAATTTCTGAAAGTAAAGCACGGCCGGCTGTAGTTTCATAACGAACTATGCGCGGTGTCTTTGTTCCGTCTTCGGCTACATCGTATTCTTTAATTCTGACCGTGCAGCGTGTCTGAAGTTCAATAACCTTGTTAGCTAAAGCTCTTTCAACTTCCCCGATATCAGCAAAGAACATACCCTCACCCTTCGCATTGATTCGGGAGCGAGTGGAGTAGTAAAGACCAAGCACGATATCCTGAGATGGGACGATGGATGGATCGCCGTTAGCCGGGAACAACACGTTGTTGGAGGCCAACATCAAAGAGCGGGCTTCTAATTGAGCTTCCAAAGAAAGCGGTACGTGAACAGCCATCTGGTCACCGTCGAAGTCAGCGTTGAATGCCGTACATGCCAACGGGTGCAACTGGATAGCTTTACCTTCGATCATTTTAGGCTGGAAAGCCTGAATACCCAAACGGTGCAATGTCGGAGCACGGTTCAACAGTACCGGATGTCCTTTCATTACATGTTCCAGAATATCCCAGATCACCGGTTCCTTGCGGTCAACGATCTTCTTGGCAGACTTAACAGTCTTAACGATACCACGTTCGATGAGCTTACGAATAATAAACGGCTTGTACAATTCGGCAGCCATCAATTTAGGAATACCGCATTCACCCATTCTCAATTCCGGACCTACGACGATTACCGAACGAGCAGAGTAGTCAACACGTTTACCCAGCAAGTTCTGACGGAAACGTCCTTGTTTACCTTTCAAGCTGTCAGACAATGACTTCAACGGGCGGTTGGCATCTGTCTTCACAGCACTTGACTTACGTGAGTTATCAAACAAAGAATCGACAGATTCCTGAAGCATACGTTTTTCATTACGCAAGATTACTTCCGGAGCCTTGATTTCAATCAGTCGTTTCAAACGGTTGTTACGGATAATCACACGACGATAAAGGTCGTTCAAGTCAGATGTAGCAAAACGGCCACCATCCAGCGGAACCAACGGACGAAGTTCGGGCGGAATAACCGGTACGATACGTACGATCATCCATTCCGGTTTGTTACGTCCACGTGATGCGCGGAACGATTCTACTACCTGAAGACGTTTCAAAGCTTCATTCTTACGTTGCTGAGACGCATCGTTTCCGGCGCGGTGACGCAGTTCGTAAGACAAAGCATCCAGATCCAAACGAGCCAGCAAATCATAAATAGCTTCGGCTCCCATCTTTGCAACAAATTTATTCGGATCATTATCTTCAAGATACTGATTGTCTTTCGGAAGCGTATCCAGAATATCCAGATATTCTTCTTCAGAAAGCAAATCATATTCGGCTACGCCATCTTCAGCTTTCACACCCGGCTGAATAACAACATAACGTTCGTAGTATATAATCGAATCCAGTTTCTTCGTCGGCAGTCCGAGCAAATAACCGATTTTATTAGGGAGCGAACGGAAATACCAGATATGAGCCACCGGCACAACCAACTGGATATGTCCCATACGTTCACGGCGTACTTTCTTTTCAGTAACTTCCACACCACAACGGTCGCAGACGATACCTTTATAACGGATACGCTTGTATTTACCGCAATGACATTCATAATCCTTGATAGGACCAAAAATGCGCTCGCAGAACAAACCGTCACGTTCGGGTTTGTACGTACGGTAATTAATGGTTTCAGGCTTCAAAACTTCACCACTCGAATTCTCAAGGATTTCTTCCGGAGAAGCCAGACCAATTGAGATCTTCGAGAAATTACTTTTCGTCTTATTTTCTTTTCTAAAAGCCATACTCTATATAATTGAGATTTGATAATTGAATCATTGGAAATTGAAAAAAGTGCGGATGCCAACAGACCTTCATCGGTACATTGACATCTCACATTCTTTCATTATTTTATTCTAGGTTGATACTCAAACCTAAACCTCTCAACTCGTGCAACAATACGTTCAAGGATTCCGGAATACCAGGTTGTGGCATCGGTTCACCTTTCACAATTGCTTCATAAGCCTTCGAACGTCCTACCACGTCATCAGACTTGATAGTAAGGATTTCCTGCAGGATATGAGCAGCACCAAAACCTTCGAGTGCCCAAACCTCCATTTCTCCGAAACGCTGACCACCGAACTGTGCTTTACCACCAAGAGGTTGCTGAGTAATCAATGAGTACGGACCGATAGAACGAGCATGCATCTTGTCTTCAACCATGTGGCCCAACTTCAACATGTAAGTTACGCCCACAGTAGCTGCCTGGTCAAATTGCTCACCTGTACCACCATCACAAAGATAAGTTTTACAGTAGCGAGGCAATCCTGCCTTGTCTGTCCACTGATCCAGATCTTCCATTGTAGCACCGTCGAAAATAGGAGTTGCAAATTTCACACCCAATGTTTTTCCGGCACGTCCTAATACAGCTTCAAAAATCTGACCAATGTTCATACGAGAAGGCACACCCAACGGATTCAATACGATGTCAACCGGAGTACCATCCGACAAGAACGGCATATCTTCCTGACGAACAACGCGGGATACAATACCCTTGTTACCGTGGCGACCTGCCATCTTATCACCCACACCAATCTTACGTTTCTTAGCAATATATACTTTTGCCATCTGGATAATACCAGCTGGAAGTTCATCACCAATTGTAATAGCAAACTTCTTACGTTTCAATTCAGCATCCAGCTCTTTATATTTCTTAATGAAATTCATCACCAGATCACGAATCATACCGTTAATATGATCGTCACTTGTCCAGTTGCTCAATTGAATAGAAGTAAAATCAAGTGAATCAAAATCAGAAGCACTGAACTTAGAACCTTTCGCAATAACTTCCGCACCCAAATAGTCTTTCACACCTTGAGAAACCTTACCTTCAGTCAAAGTCATCAGTTTCTTAACCAGGATACGTTTCAAGTCAGCTACCTTAGATTCAAATTCATCATCAATCTTAGGCAACAATGCTTTATCGGCCAGTTTAGAGCTACGATTCTTAATCACACGTGAGAAAAGTTTCTTATCAATCACCACACCTTTCAAAGAAGGAGAAGCTTTCAAAGAAGCATCTTTCACGTCACCTGCCTTATCACCGAAGATAGCCCGAAGCAGTTTTTCTTCCGGAGAAGGATCAGATTCACCCTTCGGTGTAATCTTACCAATCATGATATCACCCGGCTCGATACGAGCACCGATTCTTACGATACCGTTTTCATCCAAGTCTTTGGTAGCTTCTTCACTTACATTCGGGATATCAGAAGTCAACTCTTCCATACCACGTTTTGTTTCACGAACTTCCAGAGAATATTCCTCTACGTGAACCGAAGTCAACAAGTCTTCGCGTACCACACGTTCGTTCAATACGATAGCATCCTCATAGTTGTAACCCTTCCAAGGCATATAAGCTACCAGCAGGTTCTTACCCAATGCCAATTCACCCTTTTCAGTAGAATAACCTTCAGTCAAGATATCACCTTTCTTCACACGCTGGCCTTTGTCACAAATCGGACGCAAGTCAATCGTCATGTTCTGGTTAGTCTTACGGAACTTAGGTATTCTATATTCTTTCAAAGCAGGTTCAAAACTTACGAACTCTTCGTCTTCTGTACGGTCATACAAAATACGGATAGTAGTAGCATCAACGTAGTCAACAACACCATCTCCTTCCGCAGTAATCTGCGTACGAGAGTCTCTTACCAACTGACGTTCGATACCTGTACCTACGATCGGCGCTTCACTCCTCAACAAAGGAACCGCCTGGCGCATCATGTTTGATCCCATCAATGCACGGTTAGCATCATCATGTTCCAGGAACGGAATCAATGAAGCCGCGATTGATGCAATCTGCTGAGGAGAAACGTCCATCAAATCAACCTCTGTCGGTTCAACAACCGGGAAGTCGGCATCCTGACGAGATTTAACTTTGTTACGCACAAATGTACCGTCATCATTCAACGGAGCATTTCCCTGTGCAATAACCTTTTCTTCCTCTTCTTCAGCAGTCAGATAAATCAGACCGTTATCAGAAAGATCCACTTTTCCGTTTTCCACCTTACGGTACGGAGTTTCAATGAATCCCAGATCATTAATCTTAGCAAATACACACAATGAAGAGATCAAACCGATGTTCGGACCTTCAGGAGTCTCAATCGGACAAAGACGACCATAGTGTGTGTAGTGAACGTCACGAACCTCAAATCCGGCACGTTCACGGGAAAGACCACCAGGACCAAGGGCAGACATACGACGTTTGTGCGTAATTTCAGCCAGCGGGTTTGTCTGGTCCATGAACTGCGACAACGCGTTCGTTCCGAAGAATGAGTTGATTACTGAAGAAATAGTCTTCGCATTAATCAAATCAATCGGAGTAAACACTTCATTGTCAC
>ERZ835880.2973-NODE-2973-length-10438-cov-8.817683_pt1 | contig 10438 bp, 8 predicted proteins | sample MGYA00519944_ERZ835880 | MGnify/ENA primary metagenome ERZ835880 (study PRJEB31850, sample SAMEA3708787) | human gut metagenome | biome: human gut; feature: human-associated habitat; material: faeces | place: China | collected 2014 ... | reverse complement strand
GTCCTGACCATGGAAGTCAGAGGACGCAACCTGGTGACCGGTCTTCCAAAGACCATCGTAGTTACTTCCGATGAAACTCTGGAAGCCCTGAGAGAACCGGCTCTTCAGATCGTAGATGCTGTACACAATGTCCTGGAGAGAACTCCACCAGAATTAGCAGCTGATATTTCTGATCGTGGAATCGTTTTAACAGGTGGTGGATCTTTAATTCAGGGATTAGAAGAACTGATCGAAGAGAAGACTGGAATCAACACAATGACAGCAGAAGATCCTTTAACAGCTGTAGCAATCGGTACAGGAAAATATATCGAATATTTAGCAGATGATGATAAAAAATCAAAGAACAAATAATCATTAGAGATTCAAAGAGGCCAGGATGGCAATTCATCCTGGCCTTAATTCACGTTATACTGTAGATCAGAAGAAAGGAGAGAAAACAATGGCATATTTGAAAGGATACGTAGATCATATACGTTTTCGGAATGAAGATAACGGATATACTGTATTAAGCCTTGATGTCGATGGAGATGAAGAGACTGTCGTTGGATCATTTCCTTTCTTAAATGATGGAGAATACATATCTTTGGAAGGAGATTATGTCGATCACCCAGTGCATGGACCACAATTTCAGATGAGAACTTATGAGATTGTGGCTCCAGATGATATTGACAGCATGGAACGTTATTTAGGTTCCGGAGCGATCAAAGGAGTCGGACCTGCACTTGCAAAACGTATTACAAAGAAGTTTAAGATGGATACCTTCCGAGTTATTGAAGAGGAGCCAGAACGTCTTGCAGAAGTAAAAGGAATCAGCGAGAAGAAAGCCAGAGCGATCGCCGTGGAATTCAGTGAGAAGCAGGAAATGCGTCAGGCGATGATGTTTTTGTCTGGATATGGGATCAATAATAACCTTGCTGTGAAGATTTATAAAGAATATGGGGATCATTTGTATACGATCATTCAGGAAAATCCATATAAGATGACGGATGATATTGCAGGAGTCGGATTTAAGATCGCAGATGAGATCGCGAAGAAAGTCGGGATTGGAAGCAACTCAGATTACCGTATCATTTCTGGAATTTTTTACACCTTAATGCGGGCACTAAATGAAGGCCATGTATTTTTGCCAAAACGTATTTTGTGCAGAAATGCAGCTCATATCTTAGGGGTAACACCAGAAGATATCGAAGAGCATTTATTAGAAATGATGATCGATCGCAAGATCGTCATTGAAGAGGATGAAGAGACAAGAGTTTATGCAGCACCACAGTATCATATGGAAGTCAATACGGCAAGAATGTTGCTGGATTTAAATATCCATTATGATGTTTCCATTTCTGAGGTGGAGACAATGATCGCAATGATCGAAGAGACAGAGCAGATTACATTTGCTGAAAAACAGAAAGAAGCGATCCATGCAGTGGCACAGGATAGTATCGTTGTCTTAACCGGAGGTCCTGGAACTGGTAAGACGACAACGATCAATGGAATGATCCAGTATTTTGAACATGAAGGATTGGATATCCGTTTGGCAGCACCAACAGGAAGAGCAGCAAAGCGTATGACAGAGGCAACGGGATATGAAGCAATGACGATTCATCGTATGTTAGAAATCAATGGGGAAGCTGACAGGGAACGTGACATGAAAAAGGGAAATGCATCCATGTTTGAACGCAATGCGGGTAATCCATTAGAAACGGATGTGATCATCATTGACGAGATGTCCATGGTAGACCTATATCTGATGAATGCACTCCTGCAAGCTATGGTGCCTGGAACAAGATTGGTCATTGTAGGAGATGCCAATCAGTTGCCATCGATCGGTGCTGGAAATGTCTTAAAAGATATGATTGCATCAGGACAGTTTAAAGTCGTGGAATTAAACCAGATCTTCCGTCAGGAAGAAGGCAGCCATATCGTAAGAAATGCCCATCTGATCCATCAGGGAAGACCAGTTGAATTAGATAATAAGAGCCGAGATTTTTTCTTCTTACAGAGAAATAATATTCAGGATGTACTAGGAGTTTTAGTATATTTAGTACGGGATAAACTACCAGGATATGTCCATGTGAAACCATATGACATCCAGATCTTAACACCAATGCGAAAAGGTGAACTTGGTGTTGAGAGGCTCAATCAGGTCATGCAGCAATATTTGAATCCACCATCTGATGAGAAGAAAGAAAAAGAGATCGCCTTTGGATTATTCCGGGAAGGTGACAAAGTCATGCAGATCAAGAACAATTATCAGATTGAATGGGAAATGCGAAATAACAAAGGATTCACCGTAGATAAGGGAGTTGGAGTATTCAATGGTGATATGGGAATCATCACAGAAATCAATGATTACACAGAGAAGATCACAGTCTTATTTGATGAGACGAGAGAAGTCCAGTATCCGTATGCAAGTCTTGATGAATTAGAACTTGCATATGCAGTCACAATCCACAAATCACAGGGAAGCGAATACCCAGCGGTTGTGATGCCGATCTTAAGCGGACCAAGAGTATTATTTCACAGAAACCTTCTGTATACAGGAGTCACAAGAGCAAAAAACTGTTTAACGATCGTAGGAGACAGAAATATGTTATTTTCCATGATCCAGAATGTCAATGAGCAACGGAGGTATACAACCCTTGCACTGCGCTTAGATCAGATCGCAAATGAATCCGAAGAAAGCGGTCCGATGGATGATCTTGGAATCTAAAAAGTAAAAAATAAAGAGAAAAATGCCAGAAACCGTCATCTTTTAGAGGACGGTTTTTCTTGTTTGAAGTCCTTTTCAAACCTTATAATGAAGGGGAGGAAAGGAAGGGACATATGAAAGAAAAAAGACGTATGATATCAGAAGCAGCCAGGCAGTTAGGCCTTGAAACATATCATTTAAGAACATGGGAAGAAGAATTTTCCTTAACGATCCCTCGAAATGAAAAAGGATATCGTTGTTATGGAGACAAAGAAATACATACATTTGAACAGATCCGTGATATGAGAAATGCTGGATTAGACAGCGAAGAGATCAAACAGAAATTATCCGGAAATATCATTCCATTTCCGGAAGAAAAACAGATGAATACGTCTGATAAAATGATGCAGTTTCAAAAAGTGTTGGTAAAGATCATGGGACAGGCGATTCTGGAACAGAAAGATCATATTGCAGATCAGATCAGTTCTAAGGTTTCAGACAGAGTAGTAAAAGAAATGGATTATCAGTTTCGGCTAAGAGAAGCTGAAGAAGAAAAAAGATTTCAGAAACTGGATGAGATGATCAGAAATCAGCAAAAAGCAAGAGAAGAAATTGCAGCATCCAGAGAAAAACGAAGATTTTTCAGAAGAAAACGAAAAGAAAGATAAGTAAAGATTGTATTTGGATTCAGACAATATTATAATAAATTTATCAGTCTATTGATTTTATACTTTCCTGACGGCAAAAGTTTGAGCGTTTTTTGAGATTTGGCTGTTACGATAAATATTATGAATTGCAAATGGAGATGATAGCATGAAACAAAGGCTTCTTATTGTTGATGATGAACCGGGAATTGTAGATATGATGGCGAGTTATTTTTCTTCTCAATATGAGGTGTTGACCGCTTATTGCGGAAATGAAGCACTTCAAAAATTAGCAAGACAGCCCGATTTAATCCTGCTCGACATCAATATGCCGGACATAGACGGATTGACCCTTTGTCAGAAAATTCGGGAGCTTATTACTTGCCCCATTCTTTTTTTGACGGCAAGGGTCGAATCTGCCGATAAAATCATCGGCTTTCAGGCAGGTGCCGACGATTATATCATTAAGCCTTTTGATTTGGACGAATTAGGGGCGAGAGTTGCCGCACATCTGAGGAGGGAGCAGCGACACAGGAATAAAGCGACAATTCGCTTCTTTGGTGAACTGACGATTGATTATTCAGCCCGAACCGTCACAGTGGCGGGTGAACCTGTTGCTTTATCAAAAAGGGAATTTGATATTGTGGAGCTGCTTTCGCTGAATGCCGGACAGGTATTTGACCGGGAGCGTATTTATGAAACAGTGTGGGGACTTGACGGCGAGGGTAACAGTGATACTGTCATGGAACATATCAGGAAAATCCGGGCGAAGCTGGCTGCTTGTACGCTTCACAGTTATATTGATACAGTTTGGGGGTGTGGTTATCGGTGGAACGTCTGAAAAATATGGAATTAAAGAAAACTTTTCTCGTCCTATCTGCTTCCTGTGTTTTGGTGGCTCTCCTGATGTTAGGCTTAGTCTTTATGATATGCAATTCAATCAGCAGCAACTTTCCCTCCGGTGGAATAGAAATTTTAGCAGACGGTTCAATCGTTAAAATGGAAACCCCCACAGAGACCCAGCAAAATATATTGTCCATGCTTGGAATCATTCAAATTGTGTCCTGCATTGTTCTCCCTATGGGCGGGCTGGCTCTATCCGGCATATTATATTATCATATCAAATTGAAACAGCCGATCTCCACGCTACGGAATGGGATTTCACGGATTCGGAACCATGACCTTGACTTTTCTATGCCTGTCCATTCTGATGATGAATTGGGGCAGCTCTGCACCGCCTTTGATACTATGCGCGAAGAACTTCTGAAATCAAATCAGGAACTGTGGCGGCAGGCAGAAGAACGGAAAAGGCTAAATGCCGCCTTTTCCCATGACTTGCGCAATCCGATCACGGTCTTAAAGGGAACTATAAAATTACTGCGGCAGGGAACAGCAGATGAACAAGCCATTGACAGATTGGAAAGCTATACATTACGGATTGAACAGTATGCAGAAGCTATGAGTAGCATCCAACGATTAGAACAAATGCCGGTGCGGATAAACGAGTATTCCTATTCACTGCTACATTCTGAATTAGAGGAAACAGCAAAAATTCTTGCAGGAGCATTAGAACCGTCTGTTTCCGCACCTGATAAGGGGACAATACAATTAGATCATGGATTGGTTTTAACCGTTGCTGAAAATCTAATTGGAAATGCGGCTCGGTTTGCAAAGAGTAAAATTGAAATTCATTTGGAACGGAAAGGAAACTTCTTGCATCTATCAGTTACAGACGATGGGCCAGGCTATCCTGTGGAGTTAATACAAAGCGGCCCGAAACCGTTTGGAAAAATGAAAGAAGACTCCGCACACTTTGGTATGGGGCTATACAGCAGCCAGATACTATGTCTGAAGCATGGAGGAACACTTACACTGGAAAACAGCAAAAGTTATGGCGCAACGGCTACTGCTTCTTTCCAAATAAATCAGAAACCTTGAGCGTTTTTTGAGATTTCTGTTTTACACTCTCCTTATATTATAAACAAGGAGAGTGTTTTTTATGAACATTGAAGCAAAGGAACTATCGAAAATCTACGGCAGCGGCGAGAGCCGTGTCGTTGCGTTGGATAAAGTCAACCTTGAAATTGCATCCAGCGATTTTATTTCTATTATGGGACCATCTGGCAGCGGCAAAAGTACCTTGCTCCACCTGCTGTCTGGACTGGACAAGCCGACTTCCGGCAGTCTGACATACGATGGAAAAGACATTTATCGTTTTAATGACAAAGAACTGTCCTCATTTCGCCGTCGGCGCATCGGATTTATCTTTCAGCAATTCAATCTTCTCCCTGTGCTGACCGCAAAAGAAAACATCATCATGCCCCTGCTTCTGGACAAAAAGCAGCCGGACGAAGTATATCTAAATCAGCTTACGGATTTGTTAGGTATTCGTGAACGGCTGACCCATTTGCCCCATGAACTTTCCGGCGGTCAGCAACAGCGTGTAGCGATTGCCCGCGCCCTGATCGCAAAGCCGGATATTATTTTTGCTGACGAACCGACTGGAAATCTGGACAGCAAGAGCGGCGGCGAGGTTATGGAAATGCTGCAAAGCATATGGAAAAAGATGGGGAAAACGCTTGTTATCATCACTCACGACAGCCGCATTGCAAGAATGGCAGACCGGCAATTTGTAATTGTGGACGGTGTTCTTTCGGAGGTGACAGCAAGATGAAATCTTATTTAGCTCTTGCATGGAAAGAACTGAAAGCACAGAAAATCACGGCAATCCTGATCTTGGTTGCAGTTATCATGTCCACGATTATGACGACAGTGATCGGTCAGTCTATTGGTATATTGCAATCCATGCGTATTCAGCAGGCGGCGGGTCTGAACGGAAACCGTTATGCAACCTTTCATCAGCTTGGCAAGGAACAAGCGCAAAAGCTGCATGAAGATGATCGCCTATATGATGTAGGCGATACGATCTTTATCGGCAGCACACCATTAGGCAACAGTAGTTTATCTTTATATCTTCGGGAATATCACGATAACGCATTATCTATGTACCCGGCAATCGGAAACGTAAAAGAGGGACGATTACCAGAGGAAGCGATTGAGATTGCCCTGTCGGAGGATGCGCTTCAATATCTTGGATTGGACGCTGTAATTGGCGATACCGTTTCTCTGGATTTGAGTGTTTCCGTTATGGATGGATCGCTGTCAGAGTTAGAATATTCTGCTGATTTTGTATTGACGGGCATTCTGGAAAGCAGCTATATCGGCTACGCATCTGGTACGGTTGAGGGGATTGTCGGTGAGGGAACCGCAGAAGAACTGTTGCCAGAAGAGTATCTGCTTTATTCCACAGATTTTAAGACTTATGACAAGCAAAATTTTCAAAGCATCATTTATGCTCTCGCAGAAGATTTGAACGTGGATGAACGGTATATCCAATATAACTGGGTTTTGCTTGACGCTATTGGTATTTCCTATGATGAAGCGGCAGACAGCGATACCGGTACGGGATTTTCATTTATGACTGCGGCGTGTATTTTGGTGGGTGTTCTGGTCTTGCTGGCGGCTGGGCTGGTAATCTACAACATTCTGAAAATCTCTATCACAAAACGCATCAAAGAATACGGAACACTTCGTGCGATTGGTGGAGAACGAGGGCAAATCTATCGTTTGGTTTCTTTGCAGCTTTTGATTCTCTGTGGAGCCGGTATTCCTATCGGATTGCTGCTCGGTATATTGTCGGCAAAAGGTGTATTGATTGCGGCTACGGGGCTTCTCAATCCCGATCTGTTCATGGCAAACAGCACTTCCGAATTGAACTCTGCAATCAACACCGCCAGTACGGTAAAACTACCGATGCTCTTTGCCAGTATCGCAGTCATACTTCTGTTTGCTCTGCTGGCTGCCTTTCCTGCTGCCCGGTACGCATCCCATGTATCTCCTACTGTTGCTATGTCGGGGCAGACTGTGAAAATCAAACGCAGGATAAAAAGGAACCGCAACATCCGTAATTTTGAAGCCTATTATGCAAGGCTCAACCTAAAACGAGGGCGTGGAAGAACAGCAGTTACCATTCTGTCTTTGGTTATGAGTATTACCGTATTTGTTGCCTTGCAGAGCTTTACAGGGCTGCTTGATGCCAGCAGTTCCGTTCAGGACATGTATTTCAGCGACTATGCAGTTACAAATGAAACCGTTGGCATCCCATCAGAAGCCGTAAAAACATTAGCGGAAAATGACGCAGTAGAAAGTGTTTCCACTACACGGCTTTCTGTATTTATGCCAGGTGCCGGTGATATACTGCCCTTTGAAACTGATCTTTCCGTACAGAGCCATGAAACCTTGCAGCTTGTAAATGTGGATGAAGCACAATTACAAATCTATGCTCCTAACTTGTCTGCTCAGGATAAACAGGCTTTGAAAGATGGAACAGGCTGCCTTGTAAAAAATCCCATTGCCTTTTCTTATGGAGATACAACTGTTCAGCAGACTGATCTTACCGTAGGTGATACCATTCAACTGGGAGACAGAACACTTCCTGTATTAGGATTGATCGATACAGCAATCACAATCAATAATGATGGCTTTACGAATGGTGTTCAACTCATCGTGAATGACGAAATATACTGTTCACTGCTCGGAAACGACAGTTATTCAGAAGTCTATCCTACATTACAGGATAACGCCGATACAGATACCTTTGAAAGCTGGTTGGATAGCTGGTGCAGCAATTATCCAGGAACACATTGGCTTTCCTATCTCCAAAGCAGCAATGAGATGATAGAAAGCTTTGAACAGATCAAAATGCTGTGCTGGGTGCTTATCATCTTTATCGGTATCATTGGCATCCTGAACATCATCAATACCGTTTACAGCAATATTCATACTCGTGTCGGTGAAATCGGGATGCAGCGGGCTATTGGAATGAGTGCCGCAAGCCTTTATAAAACATTTCTGTGGGAGGGCGCTTATTACGGTATCATTGCGTCAGTGATTGGAGCAGTGTTTGGCTATGTCTGCTGTATCTTTGTCGGAGCAGCACAGACCGATGCTTTACAGCTTGTCGCTGTTCCGGTTATGGCGATTGTGGAAGCTGCGATTATTTCTATTGTGGCCTGCCTGCTTGCAACGGCAATTCCTCTGCGTTCTATTGCAAGAATGAGCATTGTGGATTCTATTGAGACTGTTGAATAATATCAAAAACGACAATTAAAACAAGAAATCCCCCATAAAGCAAACCTTGTTGCTTATGGGGGATTTCTGTATGTTCTTTTGGGGTGTGCTAAGTCCCGTATAAGCGTGGTGTTGTTATGTTTGGTGTGGTATCTTTAACTATGGGAAACTCCCTGCTCCCACTTGCTCACCGCCGCAACGGAGACGCCCATCGCCTCGGCCAGCTGCTCCTGCGTCAGGCCCTCCTGCCTGCGGTAAAAGCGGATCTGATCTGCCACATGATTTTCCATACACTTCTCCTTTCGCGCCCCGCTTAGGGCGCTGTTTCTTTCCGTGTCCACAGTATAGCGCCGGAGAGCATGAAAAAACAGCGACCATCAGTAAAATCGGTTGAGAACTTTTTCAACCAACGGTTGAATTTTAGCTGTTGCTGCCGCGCAAAAGATTTCTCTTGTCATCATACGTGCCATCGTGTAGAATACGTTCGATATCATTTCATGCAGGAGCAGCTTCTATGATCTTGAACCAGCGGCGCATCCCGATCCTTGACCCGCAGCGCCTTTCGAATTGAACTTATGCTTTGATTCGAAAGGAGAAAACCATGAATAACCCCATCAAATCACTCACACGGCGCGAATGGTGCCTCTGGCTCGCCTCGCTCGCCGTCGTGCTCATCGCAAACCAGATAACGCCTGAGCTCGATCCGCTCACGATGACGGCGGCGCTCGTCGGTGTCACATAGCTTGTGTTTGCGGCCAAGGGCAACGTGTGGTCACAGGTGTTGATGATCGTATTTAGCATTCTGTACGGCGTGATCTCGTTCCGCTTCCACTACTGGGGCGAGATGATCACCTACCTCAGCATGACGCTGCCGATGGCCGTCTGGTCGACGGTCACGTGGCTCAAAAACCCGTCGAAGGAAAACGGCAGCGAGGTCGCGATCCAGACGCTTGCGCGCAGACACCTCGCGGCGCTGGCCGCCAGCACCGTCGCCGTTGCGGCGGTGTTCTACTACATCTTAAAACTGCTCGATACGCCGAATCTCTTTTTCAGCACCGTGTCGATCATCACGAGCTTTCTCGCCGCAGCGCTGACGATGCTGCGCTCGTCTTATTACGCGATGGGCTACGCCGCGAATGACGTCGTGCTCATCGTGCTATGGGTCATGGCGTCGATGAAAAATCCGGCCTACATCCCCGTGGCGGTCAACTTCGCCATCTTCCTGCTCAACGACCTCTACGGCTTCATAAGCTGGAAAAAGCGCGAGGTCTTGCAGACGGCCTGACATGTTTTACCGCATAAAAGGACACCCTCTTTTTTAGAGAGTGCCTTTTTCTTTTTATAACCACGCCTCAAAATAGTACCATCTGTCCTGAATTTTCTTCGTCATACCGCGGTTGTCGCCCTCGGCGCGCCACGTCCAGCAATTTTCGCCGTCCGGCACGAGCGTGACCTCCACATTCTGGAAGCCGCGCGGCACATCGTCAGGCGAATAGTAGCAGCCGTAATACTGGCGGCCATGCAGAATCGACGGGCCGAAGCAGAATTCGCCGATGGGATGCCCGCTGTCTTCTCCCCAGCAGTTGTAGTACTGAATGCCCAGACCGCCGGGATAGCCGCCGGACAGATCTGTGCCGAGCGATTCCTCCAGCACCTCTGCATTTTTCGCCACGAAGCGGTCCACCTTCTGCTCAGGCGAGCTCCATATGAACAGCACCGCGAGCGCTGCAAGCCATAGGATGATCGTCACGATCCGCTTTTTCTTCTTCATGGTCTCTTCTCCTCTCTGCACCGCCAAAAGGTGGTGGGGATTATCTTTTTAGACGTAAAAAGATCGAAAAAGTTTCAGTTTTTAAAAAATTTGCTTTTTCGCACAGGTGCAAAGCGTTTTGCGGCACTTGTGCCGCAGGGAAGCAACGCCGATGGCGCTGCACGGGGAAAGGGGGATATTCTCTCACGTGAGAGAATATCCCCCTTG
>ERZ835880.2966-NODE-2966-length-10460-cov-8.491783_pt1 | contig 10460 bp, 7 predicted proteins | sample MGYA00519944_ERZ835880 | MGnify/ENA primary metagenome ERZ835880 (study PRJEB31850, sample SAMEA3708787) | human gut metagenome | biome: human gut; feature: human-associated habitat; material: faeces | place: China | collected 2014 ... | reverse complement strand
AGCTCCGAGTCACTGGCGTTGGGACAGAACCAGCAGCCGTTTCTCCGGCAGTGAGTGTAGATTGGGGAAAGCAGCCCGTGTTCCTGACAGAGCTTGTAGGCGTCAACCTCGGTCATGCCGTACTTGGCAAGCAGACTGACCTTCTTCACGCCGTCCAGACGCGCAAGGCGTTTGGGTTCATCCTCCGCGATGCCGACATAGCTCACGGTGTCCGGAGAAAGCGCGGCATTGTACTTTCGGACGGGCGGGATTTTGCAGTCCCGATTGACCGCGCACATCCCGGCCCACGCAAAACCGCGAACCTCGCCCTTGTGCGGTCCGCGGGTGATAATGTGATGAAATACATCATCGTAGGTCTTGTCTGCATGAAGAATGGTGAACTTGATGCCCAGCTCTTCTTCGCAGAAGGGCTTGAGCCGGTCATAAATGAAGTCCCGGTGTTCCGGGACTTCGCCGCTTGTGTCTTTGTCGAACATGACCTCACTGAAAACCGCCTCGTCCAGCGGCTCATTGTGCTGTGCAGCCAGCAGGAGCGTCGCCACGCTGTCTTTGCCTCCGCTGCAAGAAGCAACATACTTTGGGCGGGTCATCGATCAAACTCCATCTTGAAGCTGACGTATTTGCCGCCGCTGTCATCCAGACGGATCACCGCATCGTAGAGCTGAGGCTTCTTCGGCGTGTAAAGCCCGGTCACGCGGCACCAGCCCTTATCCAGCAGCTCCTTTGCAATCTTCTTGGTCAGCTTCTTTTTCTTGCTGGAAAAGAACTTGTTCTCTTCCCACAGGCAGAAGGAGCATTCCTTGTTCGAGCAGTAGAAATTGCCCTTGCCGACATAGACCGGAGATCCACAACGAGGACATTTGCCGATTTCCTCCTTGCCCGTGCCGAAACGTTGGGCTTCGGCATCGGAGAGAAACGGGTAGGCTTTCACGAGATCCCCGGTCATCTGGACAATGCCGCTGAGGAAGGCGTCTGCATCCGCATTGCCGCGCTCAATCTCCATGAGCGTGTTTTCCCATTCCGCCGTCATTGCGGGAGAGGTGATCTGTTCCGGCAGGACGCAGACGAGGTTGCAGCCGTCCTTCGTGGGAACGAGGGATTTACCCTTGCGCTCTGCAAAGCCGGACTTCACCAGCTTTTCAATGATCCCGGCGCGGGTCGCAGGAGTGCCGAGACCTTTCTTCTCGGTGTCATCGTCAAACTGATCGTTTCCGGCAGTCTCCATCGCAGACAGGAGGGTATCTTCCGTGTACTGCTTCGGAGGTGTCGTGAAGTGTTCGGTGACGCTGGCGGACACACCATCCAACATATCGCCCTCATGGACTTCGGGCAGGGACTTCATGGGATCGTCCTTTTCCTTCGTCTTGAGGGAGGACTTGAACAGCTCTTCAATGGCTTTCCAGCCGTTTTGAATGACGGTCTTACCCTTGGTTTTGAACGTATAGCTCTCGCAGGAGAGCGTGATTTGCGTTTCTGCGTAGGTGTGCTTCTCGCCGGTCGCACACAGAAGGCGCATCCCGATAAGATTGAGGATTTTCTGCTCCGACTGAGGAAGCGCCGAAACATCCTGCTTTTCAAGCTGGACGGTCGGGAGAATGGCATGGTGATCTGTGACCTTGCTGTTGTCGGTTACGCGGGCAATGTCCGGAGTGATCGAAACGCCGGAGAAAAGCGGAAGCTGGCGGCAGACAATAGAAATGACCTGACGGGCGGTGTCCTCCATATCATCCGTAATAAACTGGCTGTCCGTGCGCGGATAGGTCAGGAGCTTCTTTTCGTAGAGTGTTTGTACGAGATCGAGCGTCTGCTGGGCGGTGAAGCCGTAGTAGCGGTTAGCCTCGCGCTGCAAGGTAGTCAGATCATAGAGCTTCGGAGGATTGACGGTTTTCGTCTCCCGCTTGAGAGAAGAAACGACGGCTTGCTTTTTCTCGCAAGCCGCCGCAATTCTTTTTGCTTCCTCTTCGGTTTTGACCTTTTCCAGATCGGCGGTCAGATCGCCCTTGCCGACGTGGACGTTGAAATACTTCTCCTTTTGGAACGTAGAGATTTTCCCGTCACGCTCCACCAGCATTGCAAGGGTCGGCGTCTGGACGCGCCCGACCACCAGCTTCTTATGATAGAGCGTGGTGAAAAGGCGGGTGCCGTTGATGCCGACAATCCAGTCTGCCTTCGAGCGGCTGAGTGCCGCTTCATAGAGACGGTCATATTCCTTGCCGTCCCGGAGATGGTTGAAGCCTTCGCGGATGGCGGAGTCCTCCAATGAGCTGATCCACAGACGCTTGAAGGGCTTGGTGCATCCGGCTTTGTTGTAAACCAGCCGGAAGATCAGCTCACCCTCGCGCCCTGCATCGGTTGCGCAGACCAGCTCGGTGACGCGCTTGTCCTTCATGAGAGCGGACAGCACCTTGAACTGCTGGGCTTTGTCCTTCGTGACCTCAAACATCCAGCTTTCCGGAACAATGGGCAGATCATCGTACCGCCACTTGGCATACCGCTCATCGTAGGAGCTGGCGTCTGCCAGCTCCACCAGATGACCGAAGCACCACGAAACGATGTAATTGCCGCCCTCCATGTAGCCGTCCTTGCGGGACGTCGCGCCCAATACCTTTGCGATGGACTGGGCAACGCTGGGCTTTTCAGCAATGACTAAGATCAATCTTCATCACCATCCGTTTCAACATCCTCCGCAATCTGCGGCTCATCATCCTCGTTGATGTACGGCTCTTCCTCGTAGCCTTCATCGTCGAAAAAGTCCATGTCCTCATCCTTGGGCTTTCTGCCCTTGACGAACTTGATGTAGTAATAGGCTGCACCCGCAGCACCGGCAAGGGCAAAGATGACGAGGATCATGCCGACGTTGGACTTCTTTTCGGGTTTAGGGGCGGGAGCATCGGTTTCTGCATCCTTATCCGGCTCAGGTGTAGCGGGGGCTGTGCCGGTGCATTCGCTCATGTTGGTCTTGCAGACCGGGCAGTCGGTGTTGACCTGACCGGCAGCGCATTTTTCCTTGCAGTTACAGGTAGTCAGAGCCGCCGCAGTATCATCATCCAGCAGCGCAAGCAGATCGCTCTCATCGACCATGTTCAGGAAGTACGTCTGATACTGTTCCTCATCCTCGTTGATGGGCGCATCGTAGTCGATGACAATGAAGAAGGTGTTGCCGTTCTTCGTCTGGACAGTGATGAACTGCTTGTTGGTTGCCTTGTCATAGAGCAAGTCGCGGGTGTAGGCGTTGCCCTCATCGTCAATCGGCTCACCCTTCGGCTTTTCCGGCGCGGGTGTGGTTTCAGGCTGCTGTTCGGGCTGAGTTGCCTCCGTAACCGGAAGGTTCTGTTCGGTATCATCGGCGTAGGCAAACGCCGTCACCGAGAAGCAGGACAGCACCATGACGCAGACCGCAAGGACGGTCAGAAAACGAAACTTCTTACGCATTGTCGATTACCTCCGTATTTTCAGCGGTCTTGGTGCCGCCCTTCATGGAAGACAGGAACGCCATGATCTGATCCTTGTCCATCACCATAGAGCGCACGGTATTGATGATTTCAAGGTTTTCCAGCTCTGTCTTCTTGTCGTACAGCTCCTTGAGCTGACCTTCGATTTCGGACTTCTTCTTTTCAGCCTTCTCAATGTCGGAGAGGACTTTCTGATACTTGGGATTCATGCAAAACTCCTTTCTTTTAATAGGCGGGTCTTCCGAAGGCGTAGAAATGCTGCTGCCAATAGGAAGAGTTGATAGATGTGTACTGAATGGGATCGCCGCAGTGGATCATGACCCCATCACCAACGTAGATGCCGACGTGAGACACGCCGGGGGTGTCATACGTCCCGACGAAAAAGATAAGATCACCGGGCTGTGCATTCGCCTTTGGGACCGGCGCACAGACATTGTAAAGCCCCTGTGCGCCCAATCGTCCGGTATTCACAAGACCGCTGTTTGTGAGAACATAGCTGACGAAGCCGGAGCAGTCAAAGGACGTGTCGGGATTGGAGCCGCCCCACACATACGGATAGCCGAGATACTTTTCCGCCTCGGTAATCAGCGTTGCAAACTTCTCGTCGTTCAGGTATTCCGGGTTGACATCGTAGTCAGCGGGAGGATTTGTGATGTACTTGTCCACATAGGGAGAGTCACCGAACAGATCCTCGCGGTTGCCAAGCACCGACATATACGTTGCGTACATGGAAAGCTGTTCCTGAGACATGATGTAGACCGGGACATGGGAGAGATTGAAGTTTTCGAGCTTCACGTTGCAGATGTAGTAGTCATACGGGACGCGATAGGTTTCCGTGTGCGTGTTGCCGTCTGCGTCCGTCCATGTGTCGGTTTCCGTGCGGTATCTGGTTTCGATGATAACCTCTTCGGTGAGGATGTACTGCTTTTCAAACAGCATTTGGAGCGTACCCTGCACCTCGTCCAGCGTGAACTCGCCCTCATGGAGAGCCGAGAGAATGGAGATCAGCACATAGGGGTCATGCTCAATATCATCCAGATCAAAGTGATACTCGTCATAGTCATGGTTACTTTCATAGTTATCCAGATAGCTTTGCAGCTCCTGCTCCATCCGGCAATACTGCGCTTCCGCGCCCAGCATCGCGTCATCCTCGCTGAGATAAGAGGAAGCGATAACCGACGAGCCGGTAGAGGTGAGCATCGAACACGAGCTGATTCCGGCACCGAGCAAAACGAGAAGGGCAATTCCGACGCCGATCCAGATGAAGACCTTCTTGTTCTTCTCAAAGAACTCCTTGATCTTGTCGGACGCCTTCTCACCGAGCTTCTTGCCGGTATTCTTTGTGGCAGTCCCGGCAGTCTGAGAACCGGCATTTCGAGCGGCGGCATATTCCTTCTTAATGTTCTGCTTCTGGTAGTGCTTGTTCAAGTTCTGCTTCTTCATCTCAGGATGCTCCTGCTGATTTCTCTCATATTGGAGCTTCGCATCAGCAGCATCCGCCTTGTGTTCCAGCTTGGAGACCTTCTCATAAGGCTTGTTGACGCTGCTTTCCCGATGATGACGGAAATGGCTCGCAGCGGTCTCAGCGGCAATCTCTGTTTTATGCGCCGCCTCAACCGCCGAGTTTTCCTGCTCGACCTCATGGATTTTGCCGTGAATGCCGGAAGCGAGGGTGTCACCGACCTTGCGGACGGTTTTATCTGCCTCAAATTGCAGCTTGCCTTTGCTCTTGGGCTTTTTCAGCTCATCCTCAAAATGAAGGCGGGTTTTGCCCTTTCCGGTCTCTTCATCAAAGACGCGCTCTTTCTTGAGAACCTTGTGCGTGGGCAGCTTTTCACGGGCGGCATCCAGACGTTCATGCGCCTTCTCGGACTTCCTTTCGAGCTTCTGCATCCGCTTCGTGGGCGGGACGGCATCGTCCGAGACCGGCTTTGCGGAGGAAGTCTCTGCCGCTTGGGAGAGAACAGCATCCGCATCCACTGCCTCCACTGCCGAGGTCTTGCGCAGCTTGTGTGTGACAACCGTTTCGGCAATCACCGTGCCGGTATGAGAAGAAACGCCGTGCTGCTCCAAAGCAGGGGGCTTGGACGGCGTCTCTGACACAGGCAGCGGTTCGGGTACATTCTGGGGTGGATTTTCTGCCCTTTTCTCTTCTGTGACGGACGTTTCCGAGGGCGGCTGTGTGTCTTTATCCTCGGCGTGTTCCGCCTGAAACTGACGCTGCTGACGGCGCATCTGCACCTTTTTCTGTTCCTCCGGTGAAAGTGCCTCGGAAGGCTCGACTGTCTCAACGGGCTTCACCAGCTCCGCATCTTCCAGCCGCTTTGACACACGCTGCTCGGTGCCAGCCGTCAGGTTTTCCTCAACCGCGCCTTCTCGCGTCATCTGCACGACTACCTTGTCGCGGGCTTTAAGCTCCGGTTCCTTGGACATCAGGTTTCACCTCCAATCCGCTTGTAGGCAAGCTCGGTGTACGCCGGATTCAACTCGATGCCGACGAAATGACGCCCCATCTGCGAGGCAACCATGCCGGTTGTGCCGCTTCCCATGAACGGGTCAAGCACGATGCCGCCTTCTGGACAACCGGCGAGAAGACAGGTTTCAACCAGCTTTGGAGGGTAGGCGGCATAGTGACCGCCCTTGAAGGGGACGGTGTTGATCTTCCAGACATCGCGCTTGTTGCGGAGCGGATTGATGTCTGCGTCCTTGATCTCGCCATGCTCACGAGGGCGGTTGATGGACTGCGGCTGAGGCTGACCGGGAACGGGTTTGCCGTATTTGTTGCCGCCCTTCATGCCGCGCTTGAGACGTTCTGCCGTTGCGGGGGCAATCGGCTCGGAGATCGCCTTGTAGTCGAAGAAATACTTCTTGGACTTTGAGAACAGGAAAATATGCTCATAGCAGCGGGCGCAGCGGTCTTTGACGCTCTCCGGCATGGGGTTGTCCTTCATCCAGATGATGTCGTTGCGCAGATACCAGCCGGTATCGCGGAGGGCAAAAGCCAGCATCCACGGAATGCCGATCATGTCTTTCGGCTTGCAGCCCTCAACCTTGTTGTTGAGAGCCACAGCCTGACCGTTTCTGCCGTTGGGGTTCTTCGGGTCAACGAAATCGCCCTGATTGCCTTTCCCGGCGTAGGTGTCCGAGATGTTCAGCCAGAGCGTTCCATCCGGACGCAAAACGCGCCTGACTTCGGTAAACACTTCCGTCAGGCGCGAGATATATTCCTTCGGCGTTGTCTCTCTGCCGATCTGAGCCTCCATGCCGTAATCGCGGAGCGCGTAATACGGAGGGGACGTCACACAGCAATGAACGCTATCATCGGGCAGAGTTTTCAGGATTTCAAGGCAATCGCCGGTATGAATGATGTCAAGTTGTATGGTGGTGTACCTCCTGTTCTGTTGGATTTGTGTTTCCATTGAAATGTTGGCTGTGAAACCCGACAACATTTCAATGGGCATCAGTCGGAGTAATACTCGTCCGGCTCGTAGTCCTCATCTTCCATTAAGTCCTCGTCGAGATCGTCAATCTCGTCCGCCCAACGGTCGAAGATTTCCTCGGCTTCCTTCGCCGCCTCACGATAGAGGCTCAGCCGGTTCTTCTCAAAGGCGGCAAAGGCGGGGACGAACTTGCCGAACTCACGGATTGCCTTCACATCCTGCGTGCGCATATCTGCGACGCACTGAATGATTTCGGACATCGTGAGCAGATCGTCGATCATCAGCTCATACTCGCCCTTGGGGATAGAAACGGTTTCATCATTACCCGCGTCAGCGAAAGGGGTATTCTCATCGTTGTTGCTGCACTCAGAAACATCAACATTGAAGTAAAAGCCGATCATATCCACAGATACCTTGGTCATAATCTGACGCGCCTCCTTGACCTTTTCGTCGATGTCCTCCCTCACATGGAGGTAGGCGCGGTGATGCTTCTTGAGGTCGCTTTCCAGTCGGATCAGATCGGTCAGCTCCCACAGAGCCTTAAACAGCGCGGAGGTGTTCTCTCCGTATTCGATAGCGTCCGCGTAGGGAATGGTAATCATCTTGTTGTTCATATTCAAAAATCCTCCTATCAGTTCTGTACGGTTTCTTCGGGTTTGGTGGTCATGATGCGGTAAAGCTGGGTGTCCTTCGGGAAATCGTCCTTGAAGGGAACGATGGTCGAGCCGTAGAAGATCAGCCCCTCACCGGCATTGGAATTGGTGATGTAGTTCTGCTGGCTGGGCGAGATGTTCAGCGCCTTCGAGAGAATCTGCCGGTCGCCGGATGCCTGATTCAGAAGGTAGACAAAATCCGAGTTTTCAAAAATGTTCTCCACCTCGCGGGAGGCAAGAAGATCCTTGACGTTCTGCGTGATTCCGGTCGGGATGCCGCCCCATTTTCTGAAACGCTTCCAGATTTCCACGCTGTACGCGGCGGTCTGTTCCTCTTTCAGCAAAAGGTGGAACTCGTCCATGTAGTAGCGCGTTGCCTTGTGCTGGGCGCGGTTGATGGTAACTCTGTTCCACACCTGATCCTGCACGATCAGCATACCGAGCTTTTTGAGCTGCTTGCCGAGTTCGCGGATGTCATAGCAGACAAAGCGGTTGTTGACATCCACATTCGTTCTGTGATTGAAGACGTTCAGAGAGCCGTGAACATAGATTTCAAGGGCGGTTGCGATGCGCTGTGCCTCCGGCTCCTTCTGATTTCTCAGAATGTTGTAGAGGTCTTCGAGGATCGGCATTTTCTCCGGCTTGGGGTCTGCAAGAAACTCCTGATAGACCATGCGGACACTGCGGTCAATGATGGTCTTCTCAACCGGCTGCAAGCCGTCCTTGCCGCCGACAATCAGCTCACACATGGAGAGGATGAAGTCGGATTTCAGCGTCAGCGGGTTTTCCTCTTCGGAGTAGTTCGTGTTGATGTCCAGCGGATTGATGTAATCCGTGCTGACCGGCGAGATGCGGATGACCTGACCGCCGAGCTTCTGCACGAGGGGGAAATACTCGGCTTCGGGGTCGCAGACGATGATGTCATCCTCGGTGATGAGGAAGGCGTTCGTCATTTCGCGCTTGGCGGAGAAGGACTTACCGGAACCGGGCGTACCCAAGATCAGCCCGTTGGGGTTCTTGAGCTGCTTGCGGTCAACCATGATCATGTTGTTGGATAGCGCATTCAGTCCGTAGTAGAGAGCTTCGCCGCCCTGAAAAAGCTCCTGCGTGGTGAACGGCACGAAAACCGCTGTGCTGGAAGTGGTCAGCCCGCGTTCGATCTCCACCTGATTGATGCCGATAGGCAGAGAGGACATCAGCCCTTCCTCCTGCTGGAAGTCGAGACGCTTGAGCGCACAGTTGTACTTCTGGGCGATGGCGGCGGTCTGGAAGACGGCGTTTTCAAGCTTCTGGCGGTTGGTTGCCGTGTTCATGATGAGGATGGTCACGAGGAACAGCCTCTCATTGCGGGTCTGGAGATCCTGCAACAGACGCTTTGCCTCACCGCCGAAGGTGGCGAGGTCGGACGGGATGATGTCCATATCGTAGCCGGAGCGGACCGCCTTTTTCTGCTCCTCAATCTTCATCTTCTGGATATTGGAAATGACCGCTTTTAACTTCTTGATTGCCTTTACCGGATCTTCCGTCTGCATGTGCACGGAAATCGTAAGGTTGGCATCAATATCCAGAAGATGCTTGATCAGCTCGTCCGTAAACTTCGGTGCGATAATATCCAGATAGGACACACAGCCATACATATTCCCCGACTTAAAGCGGTTCGGATAGCGGAAATCAAATCCCGGCGGGGCAATATAGTCCTTGACCGACTTACCGGATTCTGCCAAATCCTTAAATGAAAAACGGAAAGGCTCCATCGTATCCTGATTAAAATATTCATGCAGGATGCGCAGTCTTTCCTTTCCGTCCAGTCCCCTCGCAAGGGTTCCTATGTTGTTTAAGTTCCGTATTACATCTTTTTCAATGTTGTTAAGGCGGCTCTTGGCTTCCTTGTAGCCATTGCTCTCCACACCAAAAATCAGATATTTTGATTTGATGATGCCATTGTTTCCTTTTGCCGCCTGCTTCTTTAACATCTCCGTATATTCTTCACGAATGTCGTTAAAATCATCCTCCTGCCACGGAATGTCAAACTGTTCCGTAAGCATCTGCTCGTTGACTTGCCGGTTGAATAACACCAGTTCAAATTTCACAGACGGATCAAAATAATTGATGAGCTTACTGTACTGTGCCAGTATATCCGCCTGCTCATCCACTTCCAGAAGCGAATAGTTTATATCAAAAAATTCCACCATCTTTGTATAATAACGGTGGCTGACCTGACAGATACCGTCACGGAACATCTTCTCAAAAGTAATCGTCTTTTGTGCGGTAGTCGGCTTTTCTTTCTCAATGCTCTTTCCCGATAAAATATGCTTTAACTGTATAAGACGCTTCTTTTCTGAAAAGGTAAGACCGCCACTTTTACTGTTGTTCCTGCTATTGCCTTTATAACTGCTTTTTCTGCGGCTTTCCGGTTCTGCCTTTTGCTTTTTCTTCAAGATAACGAACCTCCCTTCGTAATTTTTCTTTTTCTTCCAACTGCTTGTATAAATTTTCCGACCGGTATGGTCTTATGCCCGGTGTGAGTATCTTCTGCCGGAGCATAAAATACAAAATCTTCTCCGCCGGAAACCCGTTTTTCTCATACATCGCAAAAAAGAAGAACGGAAGCATTGCTCCCATCATAAGAAGTGATGCGGCTGATGTTCCGATCAGTCCCTTGGTTAAAAAATACAAGGGTATCCCGGCTACTGCCGCACCGCTGAAACAGATGATCTGTCTCTTTGTCAAGTTCAGTGCCACTTTTGTCTTGATACCGGACAAATCTTTTGGCACCTGCACAGATATTGCCATGTCGTTCCTCCCTTAGTGCGCATTCCAGATAGATTTTGACAGCGAACCTGTCTTAAACAGGGAAAAACATAAAATCACAGTATATGCTGCCACCGACCAGAGTGCCGTATGCAGGTTGTCGG
>ERZ835880.2952-NODE-2952-length-10495-cov-2.208429_pt1 | contig 10495 bp, 6 predicted proteins | sample MGYA00519944_ERZ835880 | MGnify/ENA primary metagenome ERZ835880 (study PRJEB31850, sample SAMEA3708787) | human gut metagenome | biome: human gut; feature: human-associated habitat; material: faeces | place: China | collected 2014 ... | reverse complement strand
AGTATTGAAAACATCGTTAAAACCGACTCAGTCGTGACAATTTATAATCTTGTTCTCAATGCTGATTTCTTAACTGTAATTCCTTGTGATATGACGTCACCTTTTGGTTCTAATCAATTTATTACTATTCCGGTTGAAGAAACATTACCTGTGGCACAATATGCCGCGGTATGGTCGAAAAATTATCGTATTAAAAAAGCAGCATCGGTTTTGGTGGAATTAGCCAAAGAGTATTCATCTTATAATGGGTGTAGACGAAGGCAATTAATAGAAGTTGGTTAGTTATTTGTTTTTATTTAAACATAAATAATCCACCTGTCTGTCTTGCAGGTGTCGGTTACGGTTACCTACATATTTAATTCAGGCGAAGAGGTTTTATAATGCATATTACATACGATCTGCCGGTTGCTATTGATGACATTATTGAAGCGAAACAACGACTGGCTGGGCGAATTTATAAAACAGGCATGCCTCGCTCCAACTATTTTAGTGAACGTTGCAAAGGTGAAATATTCCTGAAGTTTGAAAATATGCAGCGTACGGGTTCATTTAAAATTCGTGGCGCATTTAATAAATTAAGTTCACTGACCGATGCGGAAAAACGCAAAGGCGTGGTGGCCTGTTCTGCGGGCAACCATGCGCAAGGGGTTTCCCTCTCCTGCGCGATGCTGGGTATCGACGGTAAAGTGGTGATGCCAAAAGGTGCGCCAAAATCCAAAGTAGCGGCAACGTGCGACTACTCCGCAGAAGTCGTTCTGCATGGTGATAACTTCAACGACACTATCGCTAAAGTGAGCGAAATTGTCGAAATGGAAGGCCGTATTTTTATCCCACCTTACGATGATCCGAAAGTGATTGCTGGCCAGGGAACGATTGGTCTGGAAATTATGGAAGATCTCTATGATGTCGATAACGTGATTGTGCCAATTGGTGGTGGCGGTTTAATTGCTGGTATTGCGGTGGCAATTAAATCTATTAACCCGACCATTCGTGTTATTGGCGTACAGTCTGAAAACGTTCACGGCATGGCGGCTTCTTTCCACTCCGGAGAAATAACCACGCACCGAACTACCGGCACCCTGGCGGATGGTTGTGATGTCTCCCGCCCGGGTAATTTAACTTACGAAATCGTTCGTGAATTAGTCGATGACATCGTGCTGGTCAGCGAAGACGAAATCAGAAACAGTATGATTGCCTTAATTCAGCGCAATAAAGTCGTCACCGAAGGCGCAGGCGCTCTGGCATGTGCTGCATTATTAAGCGGTAAATTAGACCAATATATTCAAAACAGAAAAACCGTCAGTATTATTTCCGGCGGCAATATCGATCTTTCTCGCGTCTCTCAAATCACCGGTTTCGTTGACGCTTAATTAATTCGTTGAGGATAGGATATGAGTACTTCAGATAGCATTGTATCCAGCCAGACAAAACAATCGTCCTGGCGTAAATCAGATACCACATGGACGTTAGGCTTGTTTGGTACGGCAATCGGCGCCGGGGTGCTGTTCTTCCCTATCCGCGCAGGTTTTGGCGGACTGATCCCGATTCTTCTGATGTTGGTATTGGCATACCCCATCGCGTTTTATTGCCACCGGGCGCTGGCGCGTCTGTGTCTTTCTGGCTCTAACCCTTCCGGCAACATTACGGAAACGGTGGAAGAGCATTTTGGTAAAACTGGCGGCGTGGTTATCACGTTCCTGTACTTCTTCGCGATTTGCCCACTGCTGTGGATTTATGGCGTTACTATTACCAATACCTTTATGACGTTCTGGGAAAACCAGCTCGGCTTTGCACCGCTGAATCGCGGCTTTGTGGCGCTGTTCCTGTTGCTGCTGATGGCTTTCGTCATCTGGTTTGGTAAGGATCTGATGGTTAAAGTGATGAGCTACCTGGTATGGCCGTTTATCGCCAGCCTGGTGCTGATTTCTCTGTCGCTGATCCCTTACTGGAACTCTGCAGTTATCGACCAGGTTGACCTCGGTTCGCTGTCGTTAACCGGTCATGACGGTATCCTGATCACTGTCTGGCTGGGGATTTCCATCATGGTTTTCTCCTTTAACTTCTCGCCAATCGTCTCTTCTTTCGTGGTTTCTAAGCGTGAAGAGTATGAGAAAGACTTCGGTCGCGACTTCACCGAACGTAAATGTTCCCAAATCATTTCTCGTGCCAGCATGCTGATGGTTGCAGTGGTGATGTTCTTTGCCTTTAGCTGCCTGTTTACTCTGTCTCCGGCCAACATGGCGGAAGCCAAAGCGCAGAATATTCCAGTGCTTTCTTATCTGGCTAACCACTTTGCGTCCATGACCGGTACCAAAACAACGTTCGCGATTACACTGGAATATGCGGCTTCCATCATCGCACTCGTGGCTATCTTCAAATCTTTCTTCGGTCACTATCTGGGAACGCTGGAAGGTCTGAATGGCCTGGTCCTGAAGTTTGGTTATAAAGGCGACAAAACTAAAGTGTCGCTGGGTAAACTGAACACTATCAGCATGATCTTCATCATGGGCTCCACCTGGGTTGTTGCCTACGCCAACCCGAACATCCTTGACCTGATTGAAGCCATGGGCGCACCGATTATCGCATCCCTGCTGTGCCTGTTGCCGATGTATGCCATCCGTAAAGCGCCGTCTCTGGCGAAATACCGTGGTCGTCTGGATAACGTGTTTGTTACCGTGATTGGTCTGCTGACCATCCTGAACATCGTATACAAACTGTTTTAATCCGTAACTCAGGATGAGAAAAGAGATGAATGAATTTCCGGTTGTTTTGGTTATTAACTGTGGTTCGTCTTCGATTAAGTTTTCCGTGCTCGATGCCAGCGACTGTGAAGTATTAATGTCAGGTATTGCCGACGGTATTAACTCGGAAAATGCATTCTTATCCGTAAATGGGGGAGAGCCAGCACCGCTGGCTCACCACAGCTACGAAGGTGCATTGAAGGCAATTGCATTTGAACTGGAAAAACGGAATTTAAATGACAGTGTGGCCTTAATTGGCCACCGCATCGCTCACGGCGGCAGTATTTTTACCGAGTCCGCCATTATTACCGATGAAGTCATTGATAATATCCGTCGCGTTTCTCCACTGGCACCCCTGCATAATTACGCCAATTTAAGTGGTATTGAATCGGCGCAGCAATTATTTCCGGGCGTAACTCAGGTGGCGGTATTTGATACCAGTTTCCACCAGACGATGGCTCCGGAAGCTTATTTATACGGCCTGCCGTGGAAATATTATGAAGAGTTAGGTGTACGCCGTTATGGTTTCCACGGCACGTCGCACCGCTATGTTTCCCAGCGCGCACATTCGCTGCTGAATCTGGCGGAAGATGACTCCGGCCTGGTTGTGGCGCATCTTGGCAATGGCGCGTCAATCTGCGCGGTTCGCAACGGTCAGAGTGTTGATACCTCAATGGGAATGACGCCGCTGGAAGGCTTGATGATGGGTACCCGCAGTGGCGATGTCGACTTTGGTGCGATGTCCTGGGTCGCCAGCCAAACCAACCAGAGCCTGGGTGACCTGGAACGCGTAGTGAATAAAGAGTCGGGATTATTAGGTATTTCCGGCCTTTCTTCGGATTTACGTGTTCTGGAAAAAGCCTGGCATGAAGGTCACGAACGCGCGCAACTGGCAATTAAAACCTTTGTTCACCGAATTGCCCGTCATATTGCCGGACACGCAGCTTCATTAAGTCGCCTGGATGGAATCACCGGCGGAATAGGAGAGAATTCAAGCTTAATTCGTCGTCTGGTCATGGAACATTTGGCTGTATTAGGCTTAGAGATTGATACAGAAATGAATAATCGCTCTAACTCCTGTGGTGAGCGAATTGTTTCCAGTGAAAATGCGCGTGTCATTTGCGCCGTAATTCCGACTAACGAAGAAAAAATGATTTCTTTGGATGCCATTCATTTAGGCAAAGTTAACGCGCCCGCAGAATTTGCATAATTTAGTTGAAGTATTGTAGAGAGATTATTTTTCATGAAGGTAGATATTGATACCAGCGATAAGCTGTACGCCGACGCATGGCTTGGCTTTAAAGGTACGGACTGGAAAAACGAAATTAATGTCCGCGATTTTATTCAACATAACTATACACCGTATGAAGGCGATGAATCTTTCCTCGCCGAAGCGACGCCTGCCACCACGGAATTGTGGGAAAAAGTAATGGAAGGCATCCGTATCGAAAATGCAACCCACGCGCCGGTTGATTTCGATACCAATATTGCCACCACCATTACCGCTCATGATGCGGGATATATTAACCAGCCGCTGGAAAAAATTGTTGGCCTGCAAACGGATGCGCCGTTGAAACGTGCGCTACACCCGTTCGGTGGCATTAATATGATTAAAAGTTCATTCCACGCCTATGGTCGTGAAATGGACAGTGAATTTGAATATCTGTTTACCGATCTGCGTAAAACCCATAACCAGGGCGTATTTGATGTTTACTCACCGGATATGCTGCGCTGCCGTAAATCTGGCGTGCTGACCGGTTTACCAGATGGCTATGGCCGTGGGCGCATTATCGGTGACTATCGCCGCGTAGCGCTGTATGGCATCAGTTATCTGGTACGTGAACGCGAACTGCAGTTTGCCGATCTCCAGTCTCGTCTGGAAAAAGGCGAGGATCTGGAAGCCACCATCCGTCTGCGTGAGGAGCTGGCAGAGCATCGTCATGCGCTGTTGCAGATTCAGGAAATGGCGGCGAAATATGGCTTTGATATCTCTCGCCCGGCGCAGAATGCGCAGGAAGCGGTGCAGTGGCTCTACTTCGCTTATCTGGCGGCAGTGAAATCGCAAAATGGCGGCGCGATGTCGCTGGGCCGCACGGCATCGTTCCTCGATATCTACATTGAGCGCGACTTTAAAGCTGGCGTACTCAATGAGCAGCAGGCACAGGAACTGATCGATCACTTCATCATGAAGATCCGTATGGTACGCTTCCTGCGTACACCGGAATTTGATTCGCTGTTCTCCGGCGACCCAATCTGGGCGACGGAAGTGATCGGCGGGATGGGGCTGGACGGTCGTACGCTGGTGACCAAAAACTCCTTCCGCTATTTGCACACCCTGCACACTATGGGGCCGGCACCGGAACCTAACCTGACCATTCTTTGGTCGGAAGAATTACCGATTGCCTTCAAAAAATATGCCGCGCAGGTGTCGATCGTCACCTCTTCCTTGCAGTATGAAAATGACGATCTGATGCGTACTGACTTCAACAGCGACGATTACGCGATTGCCTGCTGCGTCAGCCCAATGGTGATTGGTAAGCAAATGCAGTTCTTTGGTGCACGCGCTAACCTGGCGAAAACGCTGCTCTACGCAATTAACGGCGGGGTGGACGAGAAGCTGAAGATTCAGGTCGGGCCGAAAACAGCACCGCTGATGGACGACGTGCTGGATTACGACAAAGTGATGGACAGCCTCGATCACTTCATGGACTGGCTGGCGGTACAGTACATCAGCGCGCTGAATATCATTCACTACATGCACGACAAGTACAGCTACGAAGCTTCGCTGATGGCGCTGCACGATCGTGATGTCTATCGCACTATGGCATGCGGCATCGCGGGCCTGTCGGTGGCGACGGACTCCCTGTCTGCCATCAAATATGCCCGCGTGAAACCAATCCGTGACGAAAACGGCCTGGCGGTGGACTTTGAAATCGACGGTGAATATCCGCAGTACGGCAACAACGACGAGCGCGTAGACAGCATTGCCTGCGATCTGGTTGAACGCTTTATGAAGAAAATTAAAGCGCTGCCAACCTATCGCAACGCCGTCCCTACCCAGTCGATTCTGACTATCACTTCTAACGTGGTGTACGGCCAGAAAACCGGTAATACGCCGGACGGTCGTCGCGCCGGAACACCGTTCGCGCCGGGCGCTAACCCGATGCATGGTCGTGACCGCAAAGGTGCCGTGGCCTCATTGACGTCGGTGGCGAAACTGCCGTTCACCTACGCCAAAGATGGGATCTCGTACACCTTCTCAATCGTTCCTGCGGCGCTGGGCAAAGAAGATCCAGTACGTAAAACCAACCTTGTCGGCCTGCTGGATGGGTATTTCCACCACGAAGCGGATGTCGAAGGCGGTCAACACCTCAACGTCAACGTAATGAATCGGGAAATGCTGCTGGATGCCATCGAGCACCCGGAAAAATATCCTAACCTGACAATCCGTGTCTCTGGCTACGCCGTGCGCTTCAACGCACTGACCCGTGAACAGCAACAGGATGTTATTTCACGTACCTTTACCCAGGCGCTCTGACGCCGGAGGATGTATGAAAAAGATTATCGAAACGCAACGTGCCCCAGGCGCAATCGGCCCTTATGTTCAGGGCGTTGATTTAGGCAGCATGGTCTTCACCTCCGGGCAAATACCGGTTTGCCCACAGACCGGTGAGATCCCGGCTGATGTGCAAGATCAGGCGCGTTTAAGCCTCGAAAACGTCAAAGCGATCGTGGTTGCTGCCGGGCTGAGCGTGGGCGATATCATCAAGATGACCGTGTTTATCACCGATCTGAATGATTTTGCCACCATCAACGAAGTCTATAAGCAGTTCTTCGATGAGCATCAGGCGACCTATCCGACCCGGAGCTGTGTGCAGGTCGCGCGTTTGCCGAAAGATGTGAAGCTGGAAATTGAAGCCATCGCAGTACGTAGTGCGTAAAGCCTCGTGAGCGGGACGGTCGTAAGGTCGTTCCGCTCCACTTCACTGAACGGCAATCCGAGGGTGTGGATATGATTAGTGCATTCGATATTTTCAAAATTGGGATTGGTCCCTCCAGTTCGCATACCGTGGGGCCAATGAATGCCGGAAAAAGTTTTATTGATCGGCTGGAAAGTAGCGGCTTATTAACCGCGACGAGCCATATTGTGGTCGATCTGTACGGGTCGTTGTCACTGACGGGAAAAGGCCATGCCACGGATGTCGCCATCATCATGGGACTGGCAGGAAACAGTCCGCAGGATGTTGTCATTGATGAGATCCCTGCATTTATAGAGTTAGTAACGCGCAGCGGGCGGCTGCCAGTGGCATCTGGTGCGCATATTGTTGATTTTCCTGTAGCAAAGAACATTATCTTCCATCCCGAAATGTTGCCTCGCCATGAGAACGGAATGCGGATCACTGCCTGGAAGGGACAGGAAGAGCTATTAAGTAAAACCTATTACTCTGTCGGCGGCGGGTTTATTGTCGAAGAAGAACACTTCGGCCTGTCGCACGATGTCGAAACGTCCGTACCTTACGATTTCCACTCAGCAGGTGAACTGCTGAAAATGTGTGATTACAACGGCCTGTCTATATCTGGTCTGATGATGCACAACGAGCTAGCGCTGCGCAGCAAAGCGGAAATTGACGCCGGTTTTGCCCGTATCTGGCAAGTGATGCATGACGGTATTGAACGTGGGATGAACACTGAAGGCGTGCTGCCTGGTCCGCTCAATGTGCCGCGCCGTGCCGTAGCGCTGCGTCGTCAGCTGGTTTCCAGCGATAACATCTCTAACGATCCGATGAATGTCATCGACTGGATCAACATGTACGCGCTGGCGGTTAGTGAAGAAAACGCAGCTGGCGGGCGCGTGGTAACGGCACCGACTAACGGTGCGTGCGGCATTATTCCGGCAGTACTGGCTTATTACGATAAGTTCCGTCGTCCGGTAAACGAGCGGTCAATTGCCCGCTATTTTCTGGCCGCGGGGGCTATTGGCGCGCTGTATAAAATGAACGCCTCCATCTCTGGCGCGGAAGTCGGCTGTCAGGGGGAGATTGGCGTGGCCTGTTCAATGGCGGCGGCAGGGTTAACTGAACTACTGGGCGGCAGTCCGGCGCAGGTATGCAATGCGGCGGAAATCGCGATGGAGCATAACCTTGGGCTGACCTGCGATCCGGTTGCCGGACAGGTACAAATCCCGTGCATTGAACGTAATGCCATTAATGCCGTGAAAGCAGTAAACGCCGCGCGGATGGCGATGCGCCGCACCTCGGCACCGCGTGTTTCACTCGATAAAGTGATCGAGACGATGTATGAAACCGGCAAAGATATGAACGATAAATACCGCGAAACATCACGCGGAGGACTGGCCATTAAAGTGGTCTGCGGCTGACATTGCTGTCAGCTTTCATCCTTGGGTGCACAAATGTGCACCTTTTTTTTGTGATCTGCCGCAAATAGAGAATGAATATTCTCCTGCGATTAATTTAGTAGAAAATTCTTATCCATCTCCGTTATTTCAAAGTCTTGATTGTGAAGATTTTCTCTGACCTCGCGCGTATCATTTCTTTATTCTAATAACTCGCCTGCAAAAACGTAGACCGCATATCGCCTTGATGCGGCTCGGAAAAAAATAATAAGCCCTACAAAATATTGAGCGAGAAATTATGGAAATTGCATCGAATAAAGGCGTCATTGCAGACGCTTCGACCCCGGCGGGTCGTGCTGGAATGAGTGAGAGCGAGTGGCGAGAAGCGATCAAATTCGACAGTACTGACACCGGCTGGGTGATTATGAGTATCGGGATGGCGATTGGCGCGGGGATTGTTTTTCTCCCGGTGCAGGTCGGTTTGATGGGATTGTGGGTATTTTTGCTCTCATCGGTGATTGGTTACCCGGCAATGTATCTGTTTCAGCGATTGTTTATTAATACGCTGGCAGAATCACCAGAATGTAAAGATTACCCGAGCGTCATTAGCGGTTATTTAGGTAAAAACTGGGGCATCCTGTTAGGTGCGCTCTATTTCGTAATGCTGGTGATTTGGATGTTCGTCTATTCCACCGCCATCACCAACGATAGTGCTTCCTACCTGCATACCTTCGGCGTGACGGAAGGGTTGCTGTCAGACAGTCCCTTTTATGGTCTGGTACTGATTTGCATTCTGGTGGCGATCTCCTCACGCGGCGAGAAATTGTTATTCAAAATTTCGACCGGCATGGTGCTGACCAAGCTGCTGGTGGTCGCGGCGCTGGGCGTGTCGATGGTGGGAATGTGGCATCTGTATAACGTCGGTTCGCTACCGCCGCTGGGGCTGCTGGTGAAAAACGCCATTATTACGCTGCCGTTTACCCTGACGTCGATTCTGTTTATCCAGACGTTAAGTCCGATGGTGATCTCTTATCGCTCGCGGGAAAAATCAATTGAAGTGGCGCGGCATAAAGCATTGCGGGCAATGAATATCGCGTTTGGCATTTTGTTTGTTACCGTCTTTTTCTACGCCGTGTCGTTCACGCTGGCGATGGGACATGACGAAGCGGTAAAAGCCTATGAGCAGAATATTTCCGCGCTGGCGATTGCCGCACAGTTTATTAGCGGTGACGGCGCAGCGTGGGTGAAAGTGGTCAGCGTCATTCTCAATATCTTTGCTGTCATGACTGCATTCTTTGGCGTCTATTTAGGCTTTCGCGAAGCAACGCAAGGGATCGTAATGAACATCCTGCGTCGCAAGATGCCTGCCGAGAAGATTAACGAAAATCTCGTTCAGCGCGGCATCATGATTTTCGCCATTTTGCTGGCCTGGAGCGCCATCGTACTGAACGCCCCGGTGTTGAGCTTCACCTCTATCTGTAGCCCGATTTTCGGCATGGTAGGGTGCCTGATCCCGGCGTGGCTGGTTTACAAAGTACCAGCATTGCACAAATACAAAGGGATGTCTCTGTACCTGATTATCGTCACTGGTTTGTTGCTGTGTGTTTCTCCGTTCCTGGCATTTTCTTGATTTACCTGAAATTTTAAGGTTTTTAATATGTTTGATTCGACTTTAAATCCGTTATGGCAGCGTTACATCCTCGCCGTTCAGGAGGAAGTAAAACCGGCGCTGGGATGTACTGAACCGATTTCACTGGCGCTGGCGGCGGCGGTTGCTGCGGCAGAACTGGAAGGTCCGGTTGAACGTGTAGAAGCCTGGGTTTCGCCAAATCTGATGAAGAACGGTCTGGGTGTCACCGTTCCCGGTACAGGAATGGTGGGGCTGCCAATTGCGGCGGCGCTGGGAGCGTTAGGTGGAAATGCTAACGCCGGGCTGGAAGTGCTGAAAGACGCAACAGCGCAGGCAATTGCCGATGCCAAAGCACTGCTGGCGGCGGGGAAAGTCTCCGTTAAGATCCAGGAACCTTGCGATGAAATCCTCTTCTCACGCGCCAAAGTCTGGAACGGTGAGAAGTGGGCGTGTGTCACCATCGTCGGCGGGCATACCAACATTGTGCATATCGAGACGCACGATGGTGTGGTGTTTACCCAGCAGGCGTGTGTGGCAGAGGGCGAGCAAGAGTCTCCGCTGACGGTGCTTTCCAGAACGACGCTGGCTGAGATCCTGAAGTTCGTCAATGAAGTCCCGTTTGCGGCGATCCGCTTTATTCTCGATTCCGCGAAGCTAAATTGTGCGTTATCGCAGGAAGGTTTGAGCGGTAAGTGGGGGCTGCATATTGGCGCGACGCTGGAAAAACAGTGCGAGCGCGGTTTGCTGGCGAAAGATCTCTCTTCATCCATT
>ERZ835880.2950-NODE-2950-length-10496-cov-2.061009_pt1 | contig 10496 bp, 7 predicted proteins | sample MGYA00519944_ERZ835880 | MGnify/ENA primary metagenome ERZ835880 (study PRJEB31850, sample SAMEA3708787) | human gut metagenome | biome: human gut; feature: human-associated habitat; material: faeces | place: China | collected 2014 ... | reverse complement strand
GAAGCACCTCGGAACGTTCTGTCTTTACCTGTTCCGGCACATGCCCGGACATCTTCTGTGCTCTTGTTCCTTCTCGTACAGAATACTTAAAAATATGCATCTCATATAGATTGATTTTCTCAAGATATGCTCTTGTTTTTTCAAATTCTTCCTCAGTTTCTCCGACAAAACCTGCAATAACATCAGTTGTTAATGCCGGATGCTCATAGTACTTTCTTAAAATATTTAATGCTTCCTCATATTCTTCTGTTGTATATTTGCGGTTCATACGCTTTAATGTCTCGTCGCAGCCGCTCTGTAAAGAAAGATGAAAATGTGGACATACTTTATCACATTTCACAAGTTCTTTTACAAACTCCTCTGTGATAATTCTAGGCTCTAAAGAACCCAGACGGATTCTCTCCACATCCTCTACCTGCTGTATTCTCTTAATCACATCAAGAAGAGTCACTATTCCTAAATCTTTCCCATAGGAACTTAAATGAATTCCGGTAAGCACGATTTCTTTATAACCCTGTGCTGCCAGATTTTTTACTTCTTCAATGACTTCCTCTGGATTTTTACTGCGGATTCTTCCTCTTGTGTAAGGAATGATACAATACGAACAGAACTGATTACAACCATCCTGTATTTTAATATATGCTCTTGTATGCTCGTTTACCTTATGAATTGTTAAATCTTCATATTCTTTTGTGTGATTAATATCAATTACTTCTGAGACAACTGGTACCTCCTGCTCTGGTTCTTTTGCCGCAAAATATTCCTCAAGGATCTGGGCGATATCTTTCTTTTTATTATTACCGACAAGAATATCCGCCTCATTTTTCTTTGCTAGTTCTTCCTCTGCTGCCTGCACATAACACCCCGCTGCCACGATAATTGCATCCGGATTGTTTTTCTTTGCACGATGAATCATCTGACGGCTCTTTCTGTCTGCCATATTTGTTACAGAACAGGTATTTATAATATAGACATCCGCTGTCTCTTTAAAACTGACAATCTCGTATCCTGCCTTTTCAAGAATCTCCTCCATGGCATCAGTCTCATACTGATTTACTTTACAGCCCAGTGTAAGGAACGCCGCTCTTCTTTTACTCATAAAAACAAATCTCCTTTTTCCGTTTCTCCTTTTCGTTTTTTCTGTTATTTATTATTTCCTACCTGCAATCCTATTTTTTCTAACTTCATTCATCTCCAGATTCATGCCAAAAAATTCCCCTTTATCTTTAGATAATATTTTCCAAATCTTCCTCAAATCTATTGACTTTTTTTCACTAAAAAGGTACTATATTATTAAAATATATATAGACATTTTTAGGAGGAGCGCGTATATGAAAACGATTAAAATCTCTTTAAATTCCATCGATAAGGTAAAAACATTTGTTAATGTCATCAATCGTTTCGATGCAGAATTCGATTTAGTTTCCGGTCGTTACGTTATTGATGCAAAGTCTATCATGGGAATTTTCAGTTTAGATATTTCTAAACCTATCGATTTAAATATCCATAACGCTGATAATCTTGATGAGATTATGGAACAGTTACAGCCATACTTAGTAACTGAATAATTACATAAGAGCGGGTTTTCTGGTATACGGATATATTATATATAACCTGTGATGTATTTATGAAATCAACCGAGGAAATATTACTTTCCTCGGTTCTTTCTTTACAGATAAATTTTTCTTATATGAATCTTCAGATAAAACAAATATTTTTAGTGATATTTCTTCTTCCCACCTTTTAAAAAGGCACTTATCTGCAAGCATTATAAACATTATCAAAATACTTATGTCTGCCTTGAAAATGCTTTCATCCATTAATACTTTAGTGAGCGTTAATCTTAATTTCTTCTGTTGTTTCAATCGCTGTCTTCATCAGCTCGTCAATACAATCATCAAGATTTCTCTCAGAACGCTTAATTACATCTAATCTTGGCTTTGTTACCGGATGTTTTGCCACAAAAATGGTACAGCAGTCTTCGTATGGTAAAATAGATGTCTCATATGTTCCAATCTTTTCTGCAACTTTTACGATTTCATTTTTATCAAGTCCGATACAAGGACGGAATACTGGCATCTGGCACACTTCATTTGTTACATAAAGACTGTGCATTGTCTGACTGGCAACCTGTCCGATACTCTCACCTGTAACGAGGGAAAGACAATTATCCTGATTTGCGAAATGCTCTGCAATCTTCATCATGTAACGACGCATAATGATTGTCAATTCATCATGAGGACATTTCTCATAAATTGCCATCTGAATATCTGTAAAGTTTACAACATGTAATGTAATAGGTCCTGTATATTTTGCAATCTCTTTTGCAAGATCTACTACTTTCTGTTTCGCTCTCTCACTTGTATAAGGAGGTGCATGGAAGTAAGTTGCGTCAATGCTTACACCCCGCTTGGAAATCATGTAACCAGCTACCGGGCTGTCGATACCACCGGAGAGCAGGAGCATGGCACTTCCGTTAGTTCCTACCGGCATTCCGCCCGGCCCCGGAATAATCTCTGAGTACAGATAAATCTCTTCCCGTACTTCCACATTCAGACGAATCTGCGGATTGTGTACGTCTACTTTCATCTCCGGGTACGCATCCAGGATCACACCGCCCAACTCACAGTTCAATTCCATAGAATTCAACGGATAAGACTTTCTGCTTCTTCTTGCTTCAATCTTAAATGTCTGGTTTTTCTCAGGGTACACTTCTCCGATATATTTTTCCACATCTTTTTTCAGCTGTTCAAATCCATTGTCCTGCAGACGCACAACCGGGCAGATTCCTACGATACCAAACACTCGTTTCAAACTTTCCACAGTCTCTTCGTAATCGTATTCGCCTTCACAGTCCACATACACTCTCCCCTGTGCTTTGTGTACATTAAATTCTCCGTCCACATCCTTCAATGCAAAACGGATCTGACGCACCAGAGCGTCTTCAAACAGATACCGGTTCTTTCCTTTGATCCCGATTTCTCCGTATTTAATCAAAAATGAATGAAACTCCATCTTCTTCTCCTTCTTTGCGCCATATCTTTCTGTCATGTGAAATCAGCGCCGTGTATATTTCCGAAGCATCGGAATACAATTATATAGTGTTTCCAACGTATAGTCAATTTCTTCTTTTGTCGTAAACTCCGACAAACTGAACCGCAGCGTCGAATCAAGATATTCTCTCGGCGTTCCTATCGCCTGAAGAACACCGCTTATCGCCGGATGATTAGATGCACATGCCGAGCCTGCCGACACACAGATTCCACGATCTTCCAGCGTATGGAGCAGGACTTCGCTCCTCACTCCGGCAAATCCCGCGCTGACAATGTGCGGAGCGCTTCCTTCATCTGTAAGTCCATGCACTTTCACATTGCCAATCTGTGAAATACAGTCTATAAAATGCGTTTTCAGTTCCCGCATATGCTCCGTTTTCAGCTCAAGATCCTGATAGATCATTTTTGACGCCAATGCCAATCCTGCGATTCCAGGTACGTTTTCCGTTCCTGAGCGCATATCTTTTTGCTGACCGCCTCCGAAAATGATCGGTTTTATCTTCACACGGCTGTCCACATAAAGAAATCCCGCCCCTTTCGGTCCGTGAATCTTATGTCCGCTGGCCGAAAGCATATCGACTCCAAGTCTTTTCGGATAGATCTTATACTTTCCGAATCCTTGAACCGCATCCGTATGAAATAAGATTGACTGTTTATACTGCTTCACGATCCGGGCTGCCTCAGCAACGGGCTGTACCGTTCCGATCTCGTTATTGACATACATGACCGATACAAGGATCGTCTCCGGACAAAGCGCTTCTTTCAGCGCGTCAAGCCGAATTCTTCCGCATTCGTCAACAGGAAGATACGTGACGCGAAATCCTTCTTCCTCTTCCAGATAATGCATTGTATTCAAAATGGCAGGATGTTCCACACAAGAAGTGATCAGATGATTTCCGTTCCTTCGATTGGCCCGCGCACATCCTATCAGCGCCTGATTATCACTTTCCGTACCTCCGGAGGTGAAAATAATTTCTTTAGCATTTACTTTTAAAAGCTTGGAAATCGTTTCTTTTGCTTCTTTTATATATCTTTCAGCTTCCATTCCCTTCCGATACATTGCCGACGGATTCCCGTAATCCCGACACATGATATGATAGACAAGCTCTCCCACTTCCGGATAACACATCGTTGTAGCTGAATTATCAAGATAAACTTCCATGATTCCTTTCCTTTACTGATTTCTTACTATTAAATTATGACTCTTCTCTTTTCGGTGACACAGCGCGGCTTTCTATATGATACATCAAGATCGAAAGTGTCGTAAGACCCGCAGTCTCTGTCCTTAAAATCCGCTTTCCAAGCGTGACCGGCCGCGCCCCTTTCTCTTTTGCCCTGAGCACTTCCGCTTCTTCAAAACCTCCTTCAGGACCGATAAATATTCCGACCGACTGTCCCGGTTCTATTTGTTCGATCACTCTCACAGTCTCGGCCATACCTTCTTCCAGTTCATACGGGATAAGAACGACGTCAAGACTTTCTGCCTGTTCTAATGCTTCCGTAAAAGAACATACTCCGCAAACTTCCGGAATCACGCCTCTTCCCGACTGCTCTGCCGCTCCTTTTGCGATTAGCTGCCAGCGTTCCTGCTTTTTCACCGCTTTCTTCTCATCTAACTTTACGACCGAACGTTTTGCCGAAAACGGAACGATTTTGTGAGCGCCCAGTTCTACCGACTTTTGTACGATCCATTCCATCTTATCGCCTTTCGGAAGCCCCTGAAACAAAATAATTTCCGATGGAAGTTCCGTCTCGGTATCCAGCTTTCGGAACACATCGAGCACTGCCTGATCTTTCTCATACCGATTCAGGCAGCAAAGATAAGTCGTCCCCTGACCGTCATTGATCCTTACATCTTCTCCCACTTTCATGCGAAGTACATTTTTCATATGGTTGAGATCCGCGCCCCTGATCAAAATTTCACTTTCTGTGATCCATGACGGCTCTGCAAAAAACTGCTGCATTCCTCTTCTCCTTACCGTTTTAATTTTTTCGGGCTGTCACACAGACCCACTCGCCTTGATATGTAATGTCAAGCACTTCCAGACCTGCTTTTTTCACAGCTTCCACAACCGTTTCTTCTTTATCATCGATAATACCGCTTGTAATATAGATTCCGCCCTTTTTTATCTGATTCACGACAACCGGAGTCAGCGCTACAAGAACGTCCGCTAAAATATTGGCCGCAACAATGTCATAACACTCATATCCGACTTTATCCTGTACTTCTTTGTCATCGATAATGTTTCCGATCATCACCTCATAACGGTCTTTTGAGATTCCGTTCACTTCCATATTTTCATGAGTTGCATCGATAGCACAAGGATCTAAGTCTGTTCCGACCGAATATTTTGCACCGAATTTCAACGCAAGCATCCCGAGGATCCCGCTTCCGCACCCTACGTCAAGAATCTTCGTATTCTCCGTTACATATTTGCGGATCTGGCGGATGCAAAGCTGAGTTGTCTCATGCATTCCCGTTCCGAACGCCGTACCCGGATCGATATGGATGATCATTTTATCTTCGTCTTCCGGCTTTACCTCTTCCCATGACGGAATGATCAAAACATCGTCTACATAAAACTGGTGAAAATACTGCTTCCAGTTGTTCACCCAGTCCACATCTTCCGTTTCCGACTCTTCGATCAGACACTCTCCGACGTTTACATAAGCCGACATTTCCTCCAGTTCTTTTCTTACATCCGACAGGATCTTCTCTTTGTCTTCTTCCGGTTCCAAGTAAAAACTCAGATACGCCACGCCGTCATCCGCTTCTGTCTGCGGAAGGATATCTACAAACATCTGCTCCTTGTCCGACTGAGTAAGAGGAATTTTATCCTCGATCTCCACTCCCTGAATTCCGAGATCCATAAGCATACTGCTTACAATATCTTCTGCTTCCGTCGTCGTCTTTAACCGAAATTTATTCCATTTCATTTTTTAATCCTCCTGAAACCATAAATTCAAATCTACATTTCCCGTGATACCGGGAACTGCGCCCGTTTCACTGTACTGCCATATTTTATATTCATACGGACACTGCGGCGTCTCATGATAATCCGCATACCAGAAATCATACTCTGTAAGCTGCTCCATATCAAGCGTAAAAGTCATCCATTTTAAATTTGCGTAAATCATCGGATCGTATCCCGCATGTTCGATCGTATCACAAAACACTTTGCAATAATTCGTAAAATCCTGCCGCGTATTTCCATCTGTTCTCGCGCTGTCCCACTTGATCTCTTCTGTATCAAAAACAACAGGACCCGTAATATTATAATGCTTCAAATGCTCAAGCACAAATTCCGCTTCCTCCACTGCCTCAGCCGGAGAAACTGCCTGTGAAAAAAAATACACGCCTACCTGCAGCCCTGCTTCCAGAGCGTTCTTCACGTTTTGCTCGTACATCGCATCCAATACAAGAGAGCCGCTCTCTCCGTAAGCCCGATACCCGAGACGAACCATAACAAATTCGACACCGGATTCTTTCACCTGCTTCCAGTCGATCACTTCTCCTTGAAATTCAGATACGTCGATCCCAAGTTTTGCCTTTGCACCTGTTTCCGGGTCCTGATAGCTTTTATAACCTGTCTGCTCATCTGTCTTTAAATCGGAAAAATCGTAAGTACATTTCGGAACATCCGAAAGCAGCGGCGCTTCATAACGGTTCTCTTCCACATCTTGAAAACAGTATCGCTTCTTTTCCCCGTCCTGATTGCCGCCTGCATTTTGTATGAGAGAACCGTTCTTCTGAACAATCCACTCTCCCGAATCGTATGTTTTATCCTCATTTCCTGTTACAGACTGCGAAATCACCTCTTTTTTCGGAGAACAGGCTGCCAGCATAAGAATCGTACAGCTTACAACCGCAATCATCTTTGCCGTTTTTCTCATACTGATTTTTATTTTCAGACTCGTCCTCTCCCCGTTTTCATCTGTCTTCTTTTTGAATCTGTCCATAGATACGCCTCTTTCTTTCCGATTCATCTATATACGCGCTTCTTCACTCCCGCCCCTTCTCATCCTTTAAATGACCGCTTACTTGAAACTTTCCGCTCTCTCTGCGAACATAATATCTCCGATTTTGATCTCTCCGCCTCGGATCACTTTTGCAAAAACACCTTCTCTCGGCATAATGCACTCTCCCATCTTCTGAAAAATAAGACACCCGTGATGACACTCTTTTCCGATCTGCGTCATCTCTAAGATCACATCGCGGCATATAAGCCGTGTTCCGACCGGAAAAGAGCGAAAATCCAAGTTTGTTACTACAAGATTCTCTCCGAAAGCGCCGTCGGTCACTTCTGCTCCTTTTGCCCGAAACGCTTCGATCTTATCATGAGAAAGAAGACTCACCTGCCGATGCCATTTTCCGGCATGAGCGTCGCCTTCTATCCCAAAATCTTCTATAAAATGTGCGCTGCCCACATTTTGCTTCTGCGTTCCTTTTTCTCTGCTTACACAGACTGCGAGCACTGTTCCGCTTTCTGCTTTTTCTGACATTTTTCTCACACTCCCCGCTATCTTTGTTTTATCTTCTTTATCTTATTGCTCTGATTTTTTGTTCTGATTTCTTTTTCCTGTCAACCGCCGATCTGAGACATCTTTTTTGTTTCGATTTCTTCGCCTTTTCCAGATCTTCCGAACTCATGACCGTCAGGTTTAAAAAACACCGCTTCTCTCATCTTCTCCTCGATCAAACTGTCATCCGCCCCGTTTCTTAACATTTCCCGAACGTCTGTGCCGTTTCCGTATTGCAGACACGGCTTTAAAAATCCTTCCGAAGTGAGTCTGATCCGATTACATTTATAACAAAATTTATGCGAAAGGGCGCTGATAAATCCGATTCTCCCATCAAAATTATGAAAACGAATATACTCTGCCGGTCCGTTTCCTACTCTTTTTTTATATATTTCATAATCGCCGAATTCGTTGTGAAGCAATTTATATATTTCTTCAGACATTTTTCCGTTGAAATTTTTCCCATTTCCAATAGGCATCATCTCAATGAATCTGACATCTATTTTCCTTTTTTTCGCCAAAAGCGCAAGAGAAATGCAATCTTCTTCACAGAAAGGCACACAATTTACTTTCACTTTCAGATCAGGATATTTTAACGCAGATTCCATGCCTTCCAACGCCTTTTTTATATCACCGCCCCGCGTCATCCGAAAATAACGTCTTTCGTCAAGCGTATCAATGCTTATATTAACAGAAGCAAGCCCGTTTGAAACTAATTCGTTTATTTGTTCTTTTAATAATATCCCGTTTGTTGTCAACGTCACTTCATCTATACCCGGAATACCCTTTAACTTCCCGACAAGATCCGGTATTCCCCGCCGCACAAGCGGCTCTCCGCCTGTCAGCTTGATTTTCGTAATGCCAAGTCTTACCCCAATCCTGCACACTCTTTCAATCTCTTCAAAAGAAAGGATGTCTTCATGCGGAAGAAAGGAAAAGCCCTCTCCCGGCATACAATAAACACACCGCAGATTACACCTGTCTGTTACGGATACCCGCATGTAATCAATCCGCCTGCCGTACTGATCGTTCATCGTCCGCACTCTCCCGCCTGTCCTGTCAATATTTCAAGTCCATGTTCCACTACCGGAAGAACTGCTTCCAGATTTTCTTTTACCGCTTTCGGACTGCCCGGAAGATTCACGATCAACGTATGATTTCGGATCGCGGAAACAGCTCTGCTCAACATTGCCCTCGGCGTCACTTCCGCCGAAGCTGCTCTCATCGCCTCTGCGATCCCCGGAACATTCCGATGTGCAACTGCCATTGTAGCCTCAGGAGTACAATCACGCAAAGAAAACCCTGTACCTCCTGTCGTAAATACGATATCAACCTTTTCATCATCACAAAGTGTACATAGACACTTTTCAATTTCTTTTTGCTCATCCGGGAGAAGTTCCGTTCTCACAACATCGTATCCCTGATCCGCGATCATCTCACAGATCAACGGGCCGCTCTTATCTTCTCGTTCTCCCGCAAATCCTTTATCACTCATCGTAACGACCGCAGCTTTCCATCTGCGCGTCCGTTTCTCTTTTTTGCGGCACACGTTCTCCACATCTTCTGCCTCTGCATTTCCCGCAGATCTGTTTTCTGCCGACAGATTTTCACCGACAAGTCCGGCACACCGGTCAAAATCGTTCCATATATCTCCGCTTTTGCCTCCGGTCTTTTTCAAAAGACGGATATCGGTAATCTCCATCTTCTTATCCAATGCTTTACACATATCGTAAATCGTAAGAAGCGCGGCGCTCACTCCTGTCAAAGCCTCCATCTCAACTCCGGTCTTTCCTGTCACTTTCACTGTACAGGTACAGAAGATCGCACATTCTTTCTCATTCATACGAAAATCCACCTTACAATTCGTAAGCGGCAATATATGACACATAGGAATCAGATCTGAGGTCCGCTTCGCCCCTGCAATCCCCGCCGTTGCCGCAACAGCCAAAACGTCGCCTTTACCGACTGTCCCTGCTTTCACAGCCTGAAAAACATCCCGGTTTACAAGAATCTTCCCTTCTGCCACAGCCTCTCGTGCCGTCTCTTTTTTGTCGGTCACATCGACCATGACCGCTTTTCCGTTTTCGTCAAAATGTGTTAATCCCATATAGAGTCCTTTCCGTTCTCTTACATTTTTCCAAATCATTTTTTATTCTACCACAGTTTCATAAATTTTTCGACGACAAGATTGTAAAAAAAGAATGCCCTGTACCGTGTTGCAGTACAAAGCACTCTTTTTGAATCTTCTTTCGTATATTTACATTTATAAAACAGACGCCGCTTCATGAGCGGTATGAACCGCATGATATAATGTTCCTATTTTCGTATTACAGTCTCCGACGAAAACAACTTCTCTCCCCGCATCCGCAAATGCCTGTACTTTCTCTTCATTTGCTTTTACCCCCAGCGAAAGGATGATCTGTTCATATGAAAGTTCTATCGTTTTTTCATTTTTTACAAATACGATGCGGTCGCCCTCAATGTTCATTTTGACACCGCCGATCATCTTGACCTGTTCTGCTTCCAACAGTCCGCGCAGGGCAATTTGATTAAATTTGGCGCCTCCTCTTCCAAAATCACAGACATCGATCATGTCAACCAAAGTAACTTCTTTTCCCGCTTTTGCCAAAGACAGCGCTGCTTCGCATCCGGTAAGTCCTGCGCCTACGATCACAACTTGCTTCTTTGCAGAAACTTTCCCAAGCTCCACATCTCCGACCCATACGACATCCTCTCTGCCTTTCGCAAACTTCGGAATAACAGGCTCTGCTCCGACTGCCACGATCACCGCGTCATAGTCTTTTCCCTTCAGATCTTCCGCCCGAACTTCACTGTTCAAATGAACAGAAACCCTCTCTTGACCGGAAATAGAATGAATCGTCCATTCTACATATTTTTTGATATCTTGCTTGAATTTCGGAG
>ERZ835880.2944-NODE-2944-length-10526-cov-3.245822_pt1 | contig 10526 bp, 14 predicted proteins | sample MGYA00519944_ERZ835880 | MGnify/ENA primary metagenome ERZ835880 (study PRJEB31850, sample SAMEA3708787) | human gut metagenome | biome: human gut; feature: human-associated habitat; material: faeces | place: China | collected 2014 ... | reverse complement strand
ATCGGGTGCCCCACTTCGAGCTTTCGCAGTTCCTCCGCTACGGCCTGTACCGCCCCACGGACTTCTCCGTGCCCGTCGTCAGCGTTAAGGATGTCTACAACTACCTGCGGCTGAACACCGACATCTGGTGGATTGCGGCAGGGGAACGGATTGCGGACTCGGTATGGCGCCGGGCCATCATCAAGTCGTCGGGAACCATCGACGAAAAGCGGGGGCGCATCTATCCCGTGGCGGAATGGAGGAAAGAGGACGTGGTCGCCTACATCCGGCAGAACAAACTCAAGGTCGGCGTAGAATCGCGCAAGCTCGGCTTTTCGTTCGGCTCGTTACAGGCGCGGGAAGTCATTCCGGTGAAGCGGCATTTCCCCGCGGACTTTGCCAGAATCAGGGCGTGGTTCCCCTTCGTCGAAGCGGGGATCGTCCACCATCAGATCAAGGAGGAACGCCGTGGGCGGGAAACTCAGCAAGTACCAGAAGTTTGAAGTCGAGGTCATCAGCCGGGGCGAGATACATGGAGCGGATTACAATCCGCGCGTCATTTCAGAAGACGCCCGTAAGCGGCTCAAGAGGATGCTGGCGAAGCACGGCCTTGTCCAGCCGCTTGTGTGGAACCGGAGGACCGGCAATCTCGTTTCGGGACATCAGCGGCTTTCACAGCTCGATCAGCTTGAGCGCTCCCAAGACTACGACCTGCAGGTGTCCGTGGTGGACGTCGACGAGCGAGAAGAGAAGATCCTGAATATCCAGCTCAACAACCCCTCCATGCAGGGCGACTGGGACATGGACAAGCTGAACGGGCTGGCTGGCGAAAACGGCATCGATCCTGAAGAGTTCGGGTTCTCCTCCGGCGACATCTCCGTCATGTTCGACAGCGACATGGGCGGGGCCTTCTCCGATACTGAAGAAGTGGCCGAAGCCAAGGATACCCTGCGCGAAATCAAGGAGCACCGGGCGGAATCGACAGAGAATATGAAACGGGAGGCCAGCGGCGAGTTTTATTTCACCGTCGTCTGCGAAAACGAAGGCCAGAAGAAAGCCATGCTCAAGGCTCTGGGCGTCCCCCATTGGGAAGCTTTTGTGCATGGCTCCCAGCTGGCCGGGCTGTTGGGCGTCTAGACGAGCCCCTGCTGCTCAAGGAATTCTTCCAGCGTCAGCGGGTCGTCTTCGTCTTTCCAGCGCAGCCCTTGCTGGTACATATAGTCGCAATGATCCTCGTATCCGTCCGGCAAGCGCTTCAAGAGGTCGTCGTCCACCTCGAAGAAGTTGAGCTTGCCCTTCACCGGGAAGGGGATGACCTCGTAGAGCGGTTTGACATGCCATGCAAAGCCTTTGAGCGCGTCCTCCACATCGTCGTCGAACAGCATGGCCGCAGGCACGTCGGCCTCGGTCATGGGGCGCACATCGACCAGTTCGACCACCCCGAGTCCCATCCCGCCGGGGGTGATGAGCCCGTCGTTGATCGGGTAATCCCCCTTGCTCGAACAGATCAACAGCGGCCCACGGTAGTTGCAGCGCCACGTCCGGCACTCCACAGATTTTCCGCCGCCGGCGAGAAACGACGCCCAAGGCTGCCTGACAGAAATAGCTTTCATACGCGACTCCTCTTTTGAGTTTTGCGCCAGTATAGCATCCCGTCGCGGCGATGCAACGAAAAAAGCAAAGGAACGACCCCGTGCAATGCACAGCCAAATCGAAACGCTCAGGAGAGCAATGCAGGAACCATGCGGTAAAGGGAAAAACGAAGTGCCGTATTCATGGGGGTGCGAACGAAGGCCCTCCAAAGGGCAATAAAAACGCACTGAAACACGGCGCATATGAGGCCATCTCGCCGGAAACCATGACGGAAGAGGAAATCGCCTACGCCAATGCGGTCACGCTGAATCCGTGCGAAACCCTCCGCGAGCAGCTCAAGACGCTCCGCGTCAAGGAAGCGCGCATCGCCAAACGCCTGAAAAAGGCCAAGGAGGACATGGAAAACGTCGGCAGGGACGACGGGACGGGCAGGAAGATCCCCGCAATGGTGGTGCTGACGGGGACGCAGGGCAAACAGGCCGACGCCGAGGGGCGTGAGTCCACATCCCTTTCCACGGCCTCCGAAACGCAGGAGATGCACTACCTGCGGCTGGACGCTGCCCATTCGATGGTCCTCGAACAGATCCGCCGGGTTTCGGACAGCCTCGCCCGGATGGAAGGCGAAGGCGGCGAGGAAAGCAGGAACGGAGTTGCCATCGTCCTCGATTTGGGCGGCGGGAGGAGACATGAAGGCGACGGTAACTGACGGCATCCCCGTCCCCGTCTACCACGCGGAACCCACGCTTGCGCGGTTCCATGCCAGCGACGCCTTTTTCCGTGGAGTCCGTGGGCCTCTGGGCTCCGGGAAATCCGTCGGCTGCTGCGCCGAGGTCATGTCCCGCATCCTCCGCCAGAAGGCGTTCATGGGGCTCAGGCGGTCGCGGTGGGCGATCATCCGCAACACCTACGGCGAACTGAAGACGACCACCATCAAGACATGGATGGACTGGTATGGGGCGGTAACGAAAATCTCCTACGGGCACCCCATCATGGGCCTTATCAACATGCCGCTTCAGGACGGGACGGCTGTACAGGCCGAGCTTGTCTTCATCAGCCTTGACCGCCCGGATCACGTCAAAAAGCTCAAGTCCCTTGAGCTGACGGGCGTATGGCTGAACGAAGCCAGTGAACTGCCGGAAGAGGTTCTGCAAATGGCGACCGGGCGCGTGAACCGCTATCCGAGCAAGATGCAGGGCGGGTTCTCGTGGACGGGCATCATCGCCGACACAAACTCATGCAACGTCGACAACTGGTGGTACAGGCTCGCTGAAGAGGAGCGCCCGGAAGGGTATGACTTTTTCGCCCAGCCCCCTGCTCTTCTCGTCGAAAAGGATGCCGAGGGAAAGCTCCAGTACCGGGAAAACCCGGAAGCGGAGAACATCGAAAACCACACGGCGGGGTACGGCTATTACTTCCTCCAGCTTCCCGGCAAGCATAAGGAATGGGTCAACGTCTACGTCATGAACAGGTACGGGAGCAGCAACCCCGGAAACCTCGTCTACCCGGAATACGGCGACGGGAACCTGGCGGGCGTTTCCTTCGATCCCGGCAGAGACGTCATATGGACCCACGACTTCAACTTCACGCCGCTTTCCTCCGTAATCCTCCAGACGGACAAGGACGGAAACGTCTATGCCGTCGACGAAATCGTGCTCTCTTCCGCCGTGGCGAAACAGGCGGCCGTCGAGTTCTGCGAACGGTACGCGGGGTTCAGGGGCATCGTTTATCTTTACGGGGACGCCAGCGGGCATGTGGGCGAAAAGCACGGGCACGCGAGCGACTACGTAACCCTCGAACAGGAACTGAGGCGCAACGGGTTCCGGGTTCAACAGAAGGTGCCCCGCACCAATCCCGCGATCAAGGACGGGCAAGCCAGCCTCAACGCCAAGATCTGCGACGCCATGAATACCCGCTCCTTTTTCGTCAACAAGGGGAAATGCCCGATGCTGCACAAGGGCCTTTCCACGCTGAAGCTCAAGGGCGGCAGCACGTTTCAGGAAGAGGACGCCGAGTACCAGCATATTACCACCGCCGTCCGGTATTACACGGCGGTCGAATTCCCCATCAAGAAACGCGACGTCTTCTTCGGAAGCTCGCACGGATAAGGAGCGACAATGAACAGCAGTTACGAGCAGAAACACCCGCTGTACGCGGCATCCTTCACCAAGCGCCGGAAGGCGATGGATCTCTACGAGGGCGGGGAACGGATCGAAGGAAACAGGGCCTATCTGACGCGCCACACCTACGAATCGGACAAGCAATACGACATCCGGGCGAGCCGGGCCACGTACCGCAACTTCGCGGCCCCCATCGTGGACGTGTTCGCCAGCTTCATCAACGAGGGGCGGCCGGAGCGTATTTTGCCCGACGCCCTCCGCCCCATCGAGGCGGACGCCGACAGGTACGGCATAACCGCCGATGCCTTCTTCGCGGACGTGACCCGGCTCGCGGCGGCAGGCGGGGCGCGGTTCGTCATCGTGGACATGGAACAAAAGAAAGGGGAAACCGTGGCGGAGGACAGAGCCAGCGGTCGCCGTATGGTGCCCTACTTCACCTCCATCAGCCCTGACGACGTGTGGGACTGGGGGATGGACGCCAAGGGCCTCGCGTGGGCGGTGGTCCACAGCGAAGAGATGGAGCACCCCGCAGCCTTCGCCGCCCCGCTCCGCTACGAAACCCTGACCGTCTGGACGCGGGACTCATGGACGCGCTACCGCCGCCCGATGAAGGACAAGGAAAACACCGAGTACGCTCTGTCCGAAAACGGCGAGCGCAGGCACGGGCTCGGCGCCGTACCGCTGGTGCCGTTCCTGTTCGAGCCGACCTCCCACATGACCGGGCTCCCCGCCACGGACGATGTGCTGTCCCTGATCCTGCGCATCTACAGGCGGGACTCCGAACTCGACAAGATGCTGTTCGACCGGGCCGTCCCCCTGCTCAACGTGGGCGGCGTAAGCCAGGAGCATTGGGACACGTTCGTGGTCGCCAGTTCCAACGCCCTCATGAGTACGGAACCGGGCGGCATCACCGCGCAGTAGGTGGAGCCGTCAGGCACCGCGTTTCAGGCGCAGGCCGAAGCCCTTGCCCGCGACGAGGCCAGCGTGCGGGAAATCGCCCTCCGCATGGTCCGTCCACAGTCCGCCGTGGGAGAGTCCGCCGAGTCCAAGGCCATCGACAAAACACAGCTCGACACGCAGCTTGCCAGCTTCGCCCGGCGCAGCGGCAGCGCGGAAGCCCTCTGCTGGAAAATTGCCGCCCGGTGGCTTGGAGCTAAGGAGGACGGGATCGAGGCGAAATACAACGAGTCGTATGATGTGGGCGAGGCGACAGAAAAGCTCAAGGGACAGGATATTGGGGGAAACTCACAGAAATAAAGGTAAAAACGCCTCGGGGAGTTCCTCGGGGCGTTTTTACCGTTCAAGCCGTTTGCAATGCCTGTTTCAGGCTGTCCACGATAAACTGGTTGATGCTTTTTCCGGAAGCAGACGCGGCGACGGCAACGGCTTGGTGAGTTTCCGGGTCAAGGCGCAGGGCAAAGCGTCCGGCCTGTTTCTTCGGGGATATTCCTTTCTCCGCGCAAACCTCAAGGAAAACATCAAGCGACGCCTTCCCCTCACGCCGTAATCCCTCCAGATCCGCCGCATAGAAATCTGCGGACCCATTCAATCCGACAAACTCACCCCGGAACAGGTCAATTTCAGGATCGTAGGCGATAACCGCCTTATATCCGTGTTCAAAATTCATAGTGTTGTTCATGGCTTTACTCCGTGGCTTTCCAACCAGATACGCACGCTTGCAACCGCTCCTTTGTCCGTGGTCGGCGCGGGATGCGGGCGATGAAACACTCGCACTTCCCCGAACAGCACCACAGCGATGCGAGAACCAGCACGTTCGCTTACTTCCGCGCCAAGCTCCACAAACAGGGCCTCAATGTCCGCCCATCTGATGCTCCCCGAAACGGGGCGGGCGAATATCTGTTTCAGGGTCATCTGGTGTTTCTTTTTCATGCCCTTATGATATTATTTTTTGACATCATGTCAAGAGGTATTCTTTTCTCCCCGCACACAAAAACCTTCCAACAATCCCTTGCGGCGCATCCGGGGCACGGGTCTATACTCATGCCCAATTATGCGGCCCTGCCCGCCTATCGTGACGTGATGCCAAGGAATGCCCCGGCGCGAAGCCCTAACCCGAACCGAGAAGGATACCATGAAACTCAAGCTCGACGAAAACGGCCATGTGGTGGTGAAGGACGGCTTCCCCGTATGGGTTGCCGAAGACGGTGCGGAGATTGCGTATAACGTCCCCGACCTCGTGAACAAAATTTCCGCCGTCAACGCGGAATCAGCCGGACGGCGCAAGGACATCGACGCCCTGACCAGCCAGCTCAAAGCGTTTGACGGCATTGACCCGGAAAAGGCCAAGGCCGCCCTGGAAACCGTTGCCAACCTTGACGCCGGGAAGCTCATCGACGCGGGAAAAGTCGACGACCTCAAGATGGAAATCAAGAAGTCCTATGACGGAAAGATTTCCGATCTCGAAAAGGCCCTCGCCGACTCCAAGAAAGATTCCGCCGACAGGCTGGCCGCCAAGGAAGCCTCCATCCGCACGCTGCTGGTCAAGGGCATCTTCGATTCCAGCGCGTTCCTGAAGGACAAGACCGTGCTTCCCTCCGACGTGGCCTACGCCTCGTTCGGCAGGCATTTCGAGGTGAAGGAGGAAAACGGCGAGCTGCGCGTGGTTGCCACCATGAACGGCCAGCCCATTTTCAGCCGCTCCGATCCCGGCACCTTCGCCGCGCCCGAAGAGGCGCTTGAGGCCATCATCGACAAATACCCCATGAAGGACCGCATCCTGAAGGCCCCGGACGGCGGCTCCGGCAGCCATCCCAACTCCGCGTACGCCCCCGGCGCAAAAATCATCCCCAAGGGCGACATGAGCGCCTTCGGAGCCAACCTTGAAGCCATCGCCAACGACGTGAACGCCACCCTGCTCGGCTTGGGCCGCAAGTTCTACGGCATGGTCGGGACGCCCGGCACCACGCCCTTCTCCACCGTGGTCGACGCCACCAACGCCCGCAAGGTGCTGAACCGCCAGCTTGCCCCGGTCAATGATCGGCGCATCGTGCTGGACCCCGACGCCGAGGCCGCCGCGCTCGGCCTGTCCGGGTTCGCGGACGTGAGCAAGTCCGGCTTCGACTGGGCGATGGACCAGCAGGTGCCCTCTTTCGAGGCCAGCGTCATGACCGAAGGCGCGCTCACCGTGAACGGCGCGAACGAGGCCGGAGCGCAGGTGGTGAGCCTCGCCAAGGCCACCAACGCCGCCGGCCTCAAGGAAGGCGACATCCTGACCATTGCGGACGACGCCCAGACCTATGTGGTCACGGAAGCCGTCTCGCTCGCCGTGGGCAACACCGCCGTGAAAATCTACCCCGGCCTCGCCAGGCCCACCACGGGCTCGGAAGCCGTCACGGTATCCGGTTCCCATGTGATGAACCTCGCCTTCCACCGCGACGCCATCGCCTTCGCCACCCGCCCGCTGATGGATTCCGCCAACGGCCTCGGCAACCTCATCCAGTCCGCCGTGGACCCGGTTTCCGGCCTGTCCCTCCGTCTGGAAGTCTCCCGCGAGCACAAGCGCACCCGGTTCAGCTATGACATCCTGTACGGCGCGGACGTGGTGCGCCGGGAACTCGGCTGCCGCATCGCCGGGTAGGAGGCTCCATGCACATCAGCACAGTGAGGATCAGGAGCGTGGAAACGGCGAGCGGGTTCATCGTCATCAACGAGGCCGATTTCGATCCGTCGAAGCACCAGCTCTGGAACTCGGAAGTCACGACCGCCACGCCGGAGCCCTCCTCCGCCGAGCCAAACGCAAACAAGCCTCTTGACCTGATGACGCTGGCGGAGCTGCGTGACCATGCCAAGGCGCACGGCATCGCCATTCCCGCGACGATCACCGCCAAGGCCGACGTGCTGGCCCATGTCCTCGCCGCCAGCGGAGCCCGCGCCGGCAGTGACGTCCCCGGGCAGCCGCAAGCGTAACCCCAACGGCAAAGACACCGCCATGACCTGCACCCCCAGGAAAAAGAAGCGCAAGGGCAAGTAGCCCCGCGCTTCGACCGGGCGGGGGAATACCCTCCGCCCCCGCCCGGAACCCCAAAACGGGACTTCAAGGAGAAAACCATGCCCCTCATCGTTGAAGACGGCACCCTGCCCGCCGGGGCCAACAGCTTCGCCAGCGTTGCCGATGCCGACGCCTACCATGCCGCCCGGCTGACGACCGCATGGACGGACGAACTGGCGGAAGTCCAGAAGGAGGCTGCGCTGATCCGCGCCTCTGACTGGCTCAACCGCAAGGTTATGTGGAATGGGCGCAAGGCTTCCCGCTCGCAGCGCATGGCGTGGCCCCGGTCTGGCGTGGTCACGCAGGACGGGGAAATAGCCCCGGATGAAATCCCGGCGGAAGTCGTCGAGGCTTGCTGCGAACTGGCGGGCTTCTTCGTCGAACAGGACTACCTCGCGCCGCTCGACCGGGGCGGGGACATCGCCAGCCTGAGCGTGGACGTGATCAGCATCGCCTACAACGGCACGGCCCCGGCGGAAACAGTATTCCCCTCCCTGTCCGGCCTGCTCGCCGGGCTCGGTACCGTCTGCACGGGCAAGGGCGGGGGCATCATGGAGGTGGGAAGAGGATGAGCGCATCCCTGTACGCCAGCGTGGGCAGGACCGCACGCCAATTGATCAACAAGTTCGGCAAACGGATGATCTACCGTCAGAAGAAGGATGGACAGGTCTACAACGATCAGACCATGCGTTATGAACCTTCGATCAAGGATACCCCGTTCAAGGGCATACGCAAAAACGCAAAAATCGAAGAAAACCCGGAATTGCCCGTACAGCTCGGGGACTGCATCATCCTTGCCGCAGCCTCCGGCCTTCCCGTGACCGCCGTCCCCGACCAGATCATCATGGACGGCGAAACATGGAGCGTCGTGGACTCCGCACCCGTGGCTCCGGGGGATACGGCACTGGTCCACAACATCCTGATCCGCAGGGGGTAGCCGTGGATATTGCCGCCATCGAAAGCCGCCGCCAAGCCATCAAGCGCCGCATGGCCGAACTCGACCGCCTGAGCACGTCCGACGCCCGCGCACTGGACAAGGCCATGACGGAGATGTGTGCCCTGTATGCGGAATACGCCCGGAGTACCGTCGCGCTGGTGGCCTTTGAAGCCTACCGGACGCCGAGTCTTCAACCGTGGGGGCTGAGGCGCAGGCTTCCGCGACTTCCATCGTCGTCGAGGACGCGAAGGTCTTCTTTACTGGGCAGAAAATCCAGAACGTCACCAAGTCGGACGACAATTCCAGCAAGGGCTACGCCGTGACCGCCGTGGACGAACGGACGAACACGCTGACCGTCGCGCCCGGCATCTCCGGCGCATGGGCCGTGGATGACGTGGTAACGTGGTGGATGCCCTACGGCCCCGCCATCGGCAATGAACTGGAAAACGCCGATTCCGTTATCCGCATCGACGGGACAGCCGGAAAAATGCGCTCCTGCACCATCAAGTTCTCCACACCCACGGAGTTTACCGACGAGCTTGGCGACCATTTCCCCGGCCAGCCCATCGACATCATGCGGGACTCCAGCGTGGATTTTGAATACTACATGCGCAACGACGCCGCCAAACGGCTCAGGGAAGGCAGCGAGGGCAAGGAAGTCCGGTTCGACGCCGATTCCGCGACCGTCACCCTTTCGCAATCCTCCGACATCCTCGGCGTCGGCCTTGAGGACGCCGTGGAAATCATCCTCGAATAGCTCCGGCTCCCGCCGTCTCCTTTTCCGGCGGGGCTATTCTTCAACCACCACTTCAACTTTCAACCAGAGGATCAACATCATGAAATTCGTGAACGACGCCACCGCCAAAGATACCGCCTTCATCAAATGCTTTCCCGACGATTCCGGCGTGTACACCCGCGTCCTGACGGAAACCGAGCTGGATACCATCCGGGTCAAGTCCCGCACCTTCAACGGCAACGAGAAGCGCACCCCCGAACTCATGGATCGCCGCTTCAAGATCCTGCACCTGCAACGCGCCCTCTCCGGCTGGGAAGGGCTCGAATTCGAGGACGGCTCGCCCATCCCCTTCTCCAAGGAAATGATCAAGGAACTGTGGGAAATGAACCCCAGCCTCATGGGCATCATCTATTCCTGCGTGTCCAGCGAACTCTCTTTCGTGAAGGCGGCGGAAGAAAAAAACTCCGGGACTGGTGCGGACGCCTAGCGGACAACGCGCCAAGCTGTGACGAATGCCGGGAGACATGGGCGCTCGACGGGCTGGAACCGCCCTGCGGCGCCTGTACCTCTTCGGAAGTGCAACTCCTGCCCGACAACCAGCAAGCCATGCATATCTGGCAAATTTGCGACATCCACGCCCGCGACTTCGTAGGCATGGCCGGGCAAGCCCGCCCCATCCGGCTTGAAGCCGTCCGCGCCGAATGCGATCGCACGGACGACCCGGAAGGAAATTTCCAGAAGGTCATGCTCATTGAGGCGATACTGTTTCCTTCCCGGTATTTGAAGAAGTGAGAAAGCCCCGTCCGTTTTATCCGCGGACGGGGCTTTTGTACGGGGAAAGGGGTACTTAAAAAAGGCACAGCCCTCATCGCCATGTGATGGAAGACGCTATTCTTTTTCCCTCATACCCGGATGTTCCGTAGCGCTCAGATGGACGGTTCGGCCCCCCCACCTAGCTACGGCGACAACTATTTACTATTTTGTATAGATAAATCTATATACCATACGGACATCTTCGGGAGGTATCCGTATGGGCAAACATGTCCTCGCCGCTGTGCTGGCGGTATTGTTCATGGCAAGCGGGGCGCAGGCCGCGGGCAACGTTTGGAACGACTCGTTCAACAAGGCCAAGAAGACGCTGGAGTGGCAGGTCTA
>ERZ835880.2943-NODE-2943-length-10530-cov-7.496516_pt1 | contig 10530 bp, 11 predicted proteins | sample MGYA00519944_ERZ835880 | MGnify/ENA primary metagenome ERZ835880 (study PRJEB31850, sample SAMEA3708787) | human gut metagenome | biome: human gut; feature: human-associated habitat; material: faeces | place: China | collected 2014 ... | reverse complement strand
ATTGTTGATACACTGCCTGTCAAAAAGTCGAGTTAATTAAAGGATGAAATACTAGTTCCGGATGATTGATCAGAATCTGATAGGGGGACTGTCCCTGAGCAATCAACGGAGTAACTATCTGATCCTTTTAGTGCAACTGATACCGCGTCATATTTATTCCAGCACGGGAACTGCTTAATACTTCGCGGTACTTACGGTCGGCAAAGCGGGCATCATAGCGGTATTTATGTGCAATGGTACAATGATTGATTTTCATTGGACAACCATTACATACATAAGGTGCCTTATCAAGTCTGCTGCACCGTTCTTTTTCAAAATCCTTACAGGTCTGGTTGCAGGTTGGACAGGATGTACATTTGATACCGCAGAGAATTATTTTTCCACAGGCATTTGTTTTTTTGCAGTGATAGCGGTGTACACAAAAGTTTTTGGCATTATAGAAAGTTCCTTTGTGGTACCAGTCAGAAAGACGTCGAGATCTAACCTCTTTTGAGATGGTCGTAGGATCTTTACAAAGGAATGCCGCAATGTCTTTAAAAGTTGCACCTTTGGATAATTCGTTTTCGATGTAGATGCGGTCATTAAGTGTCAGATGTTTCTGGTTTCCAGGGATATATTTACTCATGATAATTCTCCTTCTACTGCTGTCAGAAGGAACTTTTACAATAACACTGATGTATGAAAGAGTAAATATCCACTGTGCAAGGCTAAATTCCACTACCACACGGGGCAGTGGAATTTAAAATTTCATTTTAGGAACCCCTTAAAAACAGGCGTTGCAACTATCTTTTTACTCTAAGATATGTTATAATTGTATCAAATCGTGGAGGAAAATCTGATGTCTGTTGGTGCAAAAGATATATTGATAAGGGAATTAAAAGATTCACTTAATGAACAGAGAGAGTTAAACAAAACTCTCCAGTCAGCTTTAAATATCAGTAATATTCAGGTTCAGGAGTTGACTGTTCAGGCAAAACTTCTTAATGAACAGATTGCTTACATGAAAAGAAAACTGTTTGGTTCATCACGTGAAAAAATGGAGCAGCAGACAGATGGACAATTATCATTTAATCTTTCTGATGAAGTAGATGAAATAATTGAAGAATTAACAGTAGCTGAAGAAGAGATAGTCGTAAAAAAGCATACAAGAAAGAAAAAAGTTACTTTTGCTGAGAAAACCAAAAATCTTCCGGTTGAAATCAGAGAGATTACTTTACCAGAAGAAGAACAGATTTGTTCCATATGCGGTACCCACTTAGAAGTTATAGGAAAAGAGACTGTGCGCAATGAACTTGAATACATACCTGCAACTTTAAAAGTTGTGGAATATGTCAGTGTATATTATGGTTGTCTAAAGTGTAGATGCAGAAAAACCAAAACAAACATCATATATCATACATGATCCTGTCCCAACGGCACTACTCAGAAGCTATGCATCACCATCAATTGTTGTATGAGTGATTTATTCAAAATATGTTAATGGGATGCTATTGTACAGTCAGGAAAAAGACTGGCTACAGTATGGTTTGTAAGCGCATAGTTTGGGGTACACCCCGAAACTATGCGCTTACAATAAGAATTAATAAAAATAAAAGACATAAATTTAAACATAATTTTATGATGAGAATTTATGTCTTTTATCTTATATTTAATGATTATTTAATGTAAAATGTCAGATTAAGCAGTAGCTATTGTGAGTGTAAGGATAATAGTAGTTTTGGCAGTATCATCAAAAGCTACTTTTATAGTACGAGTATCATCAGCACTAGCACCGCTGAAAGCACCAGCAGCTACAGTTATTTTACTGTTACTGTAAGTTACAGCAGAATTAGCTGCATATGAACCATTAGAACCCTTAACAGTTACAGTAGCCTTTGTTGCAGCAGTATCACCGTTACCTAAAGTAACAGGAATCTCAAGTGCTGTACCCTTTGTAAATGTAGCTGTAGTCTGAACTGAAGGACCTGTAATATTACCGTCAGTTAATGTCCACTTAACATCAACAGTAGGCTGTGTAGAAGTAGTATCGACAGTCGACCAATCAACACCATCTGTTGCATTAGCTGCACCTTTTAAACCAAAAGTTACTCTTGGGAACTTTGTACCATTATCGGTATCAATGCTTGCTTTTTCAGTATCTTTAAGTACAAATTCATAATTTCCAGGCAGAGAATCCTTATATTTTGTTTCAAAAAGATCTTTACTAACACCGTTAAGAGAGCCTGTAAGGGAAGCACCAGTATCCTCTTTGAGAGCAGCATCAGCATCAGCATCAGCAGCACCAGTCTGAGTTAAAGCAAGATAAATAGAAGTATCTGTACCACTCATTGCTTCAGTATCAGATAATTTTAAATTTCCTAAATTACTTGCTGTAGCAGATAATGTAACATTAACTTTGTTAGTACCTGTATTAATTGCTGTTAATGTCTGGCTGGTATTTTTATAGTTGTCATCAGCCTGTTTAAAGAATAAAGTTGAATCGGTGTCATATTTATCCTTAGCAGAATCACCTCCATGTCCACCAGTTGAATTTAATAATTTCTGTGGATCAAGTGTAAAGTTAAAGATTGACTGATCGGTAATTGTAGGAAGCTGAACGCTAAATACATCTTTGTTGACATAACCTTCTAAATTACCTGTACCTTGTGCTGAACTTCCAGCAGGAGATGTAGTTGTCGAGTCTGCTGCCATTGCACTCATAGGAGCTAACATCATTGCACCTGTCATTGAGAATACCATAAGTTTTTTTAATGTTTTCTTCATAAAATTATTCATCCTTGAATAAATTTTGTTGTGGCTGTCATTTGTGAACATTAATCATTAAAGAAAGATTTAACTTGCTTGTTGGGTTACCTTTTTCATCAAGAAGATGATAGGTAAGTGTACAATCATAAGATCCTTTTTCAAGTGCCTTGTCTAATGTAATCTTCTCTAAATGACTGCCTATTGGTATTGTGGGTGATTCATATATTTTATCACCTGTGTCTGTGCGAACTATATCAAAGTAAACTGCATTTTTGTTTCGGGTAGAATTTTCTACATAAGCATTTGTGGAAGCAGAATCTCCTTTTTCAAACTCCCATGTCGTATTCATCGTGACTTCATATGTGCCAGTCTCAACTTTTTGGTTCTCTAAGTCTTTTTTGACTTCATCTACATTGTCAGGATTTACGACAATATTTCTTTGCTTGGAAGATGTGTCTTTTGACTTACTGCTTCCCTGAGTAAAAATAACTACTCCGACAATTACTATGATAACTGCGGCGATGCCGATTATCACAGGTAAAATGCCCTTTTTCTTTGTGTTCGCTTTTTCAGAGGATAACTTCTCTGAAATTCGTTCTTTGTTGTTCGAATTCTCAGACATTATTTGTTCCTCCTTGAAACATTATGATTGAAAATAGTTTGAGTCGATTTTAAACTACCAACCATGGTATTAAATATATCGGATGTTTTTGGCAAAGATTAAGCATTTTTTTTCATAAATTGTCAATTTTTTTGCAAAAAACCGAGTTTGGGTTTAGTATGGGTGAATTGTATATGTGTTATGTGAAATTTTTGAGTACTAATTATTGACGCAAAAACACATTCATGATATTATATGGACACAACAAACAAATGTTTGTGAAAGGATTGGTTGTAGACTTATATATAGACAAGATTTAGGGTATATAGGTTCAGGAGAAAAAATAAGGAATTTTGATTATGAGCTCTTTTATAATGATATCAGAAAAAAAGTGTTAAATACCGATTTAGACGAGACAAGGGAAGGATATCATTGGAAGGCTTATGATATATGGTCTGAAGATATTGCTGCTGATAGTGATTTTAGGTTGGACTATAAGTATTGGGAACCAAAATTTAGAAATAAGTTAAATTATCTTTTGGAAAGCAAATGTTTGTCTATAAAGGATTTAAATATAATTGGTACTTCAAGAGGTATAAGTCCTTGTTCAGAATGTTATGTGGATGAAAAAGATGGCTATGCATTAGTTGTTAAAGCGGGAAGTAATATTAGCAGATTTGGTGAAATTGTGATAACTTCTGATTCGGATTGGATTGAAAAATCCTTGTATGATGAGTATGTTTTGAAAGCTAAAGATAGTGGTGAAAACAGAAATATCATAAAAAAGGGCGATATTTTATTAGCTTCGACCGGAGATGGGACACTTGGAAAGTGTTGTGTTTTTGATAAGGATATTCCTGCAATTGCAGATTGAGAAAGCTGAAAAACTTTTAGAGTCAGTTGAAGAAATATGGTGACAAATTGCTTATATAAACAAAACATACGATTATAAAAGTATATTCACAAACTTGAATGTGCAATAATACTTATGTATAATAAAGTGAAATTATTAAAGAAGGTGGAATGATTTGTTAAAAAAATATGATCAAAAGTATACCATAGGGGAAAAAGAGGATGATAGTCCTAAAAAAAATTTTGTATATGGTATTAGTGGTAATGAAAATGGAAAAATGAGAGGAAAACTAACAGATTGTGGAACATTTGATTATAGTTATAATGAAATAGTTGCAGGGTTGAAAAAAAGGGATATAGATAAAAAGTATTTAAAAAAAATGAATACAAGTAAGATTCCTTATGAAATACCGAAAATATATTCATTAAATTCTACGAAAAAACTTTTAGCCATTGCAGAAACTAGAACAGAAAAATTGTATAAAGTAATTTGTAGAGAAGATAGTGTTTCAATTGCTATTGATGTAAAAAATATAGGGGGGGATATTAATGAAGCAATACTCAAATCGAAAGGAGTCTATGCAGGAAAATCTCGTTAATGATGAGGAAAAAGAAATGTCTGAAATATCGAATATTATTGATGGGTTAGATATTGATAAGAAAGATAAGGAAAAGATTATTGCCTATATTCAAAAAGAGGAATTTAGAGGACCTTTACCACATCCGGATTTATTACGACAGTATAATGAAGTATCACCAGGATTTGCAGATAAAATTATGCATATGGCTATGCAGGAGCAAAATCATAGACATGAATTGGAAAGCAGAATTGTTAAAAGTGAAATTTCGTTAAACGATGGACAGTTAGACATTATCAGTGCTTCCATAAAAATGAAAAAAAGATTGCAGCTTTTTAGTTTTTTGCTGACATTCTTTTTGGTAATTGTAGGAACTATTTGCATATTTATTAATAAAAATATAGGTAGTATTATTCCATTTATTTTGGCAATTGGCTCATTTGTTTGGACTATGTTTTATGGTAAAAAAACACCTGATGATGAAAACTATGAAGATAAACAGCATGATGAAAGTTTACTGGAAAAGTAAGTGAAATGTACTACAGAAAAATTGGGGGATAGAGTTTTTGAGGGGATTATATACTGAAATAACATATAGTTTAAAAATACTTAGAAACATTAGAACAGTTGAGGCGTATTATGAACATAAAACTAAAAACAGGATGCATATATGCATTCATATCTGCGGATGATACCGCTTCCATTGTCTTAAAGAAAATGAATAACAGGGACAATGGCGAAAATTTTAATATTACATGTTTAAATGGCAAAGAAAATGTTAAGTACGAGATGAAAAGTATACAGTTTGTACCGGATGATATTGTGTGTTATTCGGATATGAATGTGTGGCAGTTTCTTGCTGGTGGGGTGTACTGTGAGATGAAAAAAAGCAGAACGGAAATGCTACGTCTCGCAGAAAAATATCTTGAGATGTTTAATATAAGTAAAGATACAAAACTACTTGAACTTACTTTTGAACAGGGACATCTGCTTGCTATGATTGCATCTTTTATAAGAGAGCCTGAAATGTTATTGATGGAAAGACCTGATGATATGCTGGACATGCCGGTATATAAGACGGTTGGAGATATATTAAAAAGGTATGCAGATGAGGGAAATATAGTGATTGCTTCTTTTGACAAATTTGAAAATGCAGGGATAGAGTGCGATTATTATCTTTTTATGGAAGATGGGGAGATAAAATTTATCTTCAATAAGGAAGATATTCCGGGTAAAAAAAAGCTGGTCGTCTTTAAGAAAAGTGATATATGTGAGTTTTTAGAAGGTATATCTGAGAAATATACAGTTAATAAAACAGATAACGGCTATGAGCTTCTTTTTGATATATCTGATATGAATCATATACGTGATGTTATTTCAAAAGTTGATTTTGACGATATATTAATTAGAGATTTGAGTATGAATGAATTTATTTTTAACTATTATAAAAATAATGTGTTAACTAAAGATGTATGATGAGTGCTTTAGTATGTTGAGGATATGGGATGAAGACAGTTATTTATTATGAATGGGTCAGAAGAGGAAAAAAAAGGTGTATAAGGTGCTTGGCAGGTTTGGGCATTGTTATGATGCTTTTTTTTGTATCAATGCTGATTGATAGACTTTTACCTGATTTTAGTTATAATTATATGAAATGGCCGCAGTATATAAGAAATATCATGGGTATGAGGTCATGGCATAAGACTTTGTGGCTTGATATTTGGCAGATAGGTTGTATTTTATTTGCGTTTGTTATAAATTGGCTGTTTATGTCTGAGATTGCTGAGAGTATTATAAATGAAAAAAAACTCGAAACAGATATATATTTGTTTAATGCAGGTGTTAAAAAGAGAGAACTCCTTTTTGGAAAGTTTTTGTTCTATTTTGTGGCTTATGTGTTTGAGATTGCGGGACAGTTTATATTAAATGCAGTTTATTTTATGGCTGCTGGTGCTAGAATAAATTTGTATATGATTACAAATTATCATATGGTTATGTTATTGGTAGGATTTATAAATCTTACATTTGCAGTTTTATTTGCGGTAGTTGCTAAAAAGAGTTTTTTGACAGCAAAATCATATATTAATGGTTATTTGTTTGGATTGTTTGTGGTTGCAAGGATTCCGGCGATATTTAGTTTTATGGGCAGTTTTATGAGTGAATATGATGTCAAAGGTGCGATTATTGACAAAATGGATTTGTGCAGCAGGGTGTTGGCGGGATTTGGAGACATATGCCCTATAGCATGGTGTCAGCCGTATTTTAAGGTGGCGGCAGTGCATATTATATATGGTGTTGCGATTGGAGTTATGGTATGGCTTACATCAATACTCATATATAATTCGTCAAAGGATATGTGATATATTACAGGTACAGGACAATAGAGTTGCATTATTATAATGATGTTGTGGAGTATTATGAATGGAGATGAGTGTTATTTATGAAGAATATAGCGAAAAAGTTTAAAGATATTTCCAGCAGAAAAAAATGCATGTTTTTATGTATAAGTATAGTGGCACTTATAGGAGTTGTTATTTTGAATGGCTCTGTAAGTTATGCGGAAGATACATATAGCATATATGGAGTGATAAGAAAATCAGCAGAGAAAAATGAGGTCTCATATACAAATAGCAAAGGAAGCTTGAGTGACACTTCATATGATAATGAAACAAAAACCACTACTGTAAAGAGTGACGATGATTCAGAGGACGAACCATATAAGGGTCCAAAACATAATGGCAAAAGTCAAAATGTAGTTTTATCGGCTGCATCAGCGGGAGAAAATACTAAAAAAACAGATATGTCTGATGAGAATAAAGTGAGCAGTGAGGACAGTGGTGAGAAAAGCAAGAGAAAAAATAAAAGTGAAAGCAATATAATTAGTAAATTGGACAATATAGATACATCTGATTTGTTTTCAAATGATACTATTGAGGGGACATCAGATGAATACAACAATTATGAAATTGTAAGAGGAACAATGCCGACAGTTTCGGAGATTATGAAGAGTAATATAACAAAAGAATATTTTTATCAGGGAGCAGTTGCGATAGGTCAAAAAGCTGACAGTAATTACAATTTGCGCAGTATTATTGATAAAGATATTGTAAAGGATAGTTTTTATACTTCATTCTCATCGAATAAAAAAAGTAGGAAGTCTGCCTCATCTACTGTATATGAACCTGGTTTTGTTTCAACGGGAAGTGCGATAAATATAGATGGAGAAAATACGGGTTTAAATTCAGAAATGACAACAGATGCGGATGCGACTGTTGCAAGTGCCGGTGCTATTATGTTTACAAATAAAAATGAATTACAAATAAATTTGAATAATAATAATCAAGTGTATGCACAGTATGCAGACAAAATTTTGTTCAATACGGATGAAATGGATACGTTAAAGATTGACTTTCCGGATGATTTTTATGGAGATGTTGTTTTAAAGGAAGAAGCACAGGCAGAAGGTGATGTGATACTGGCAAATAGGAGAATTCTTGTTGATACCTCAAAACCGGTTATTGGAGTATTTACTGAGAATAAGACAAGTTATGATATAAAGATTTCGGAAAATGGGGATATTATTTCCGGATTGAAGTCAGTGGAGTGTTATATTGACGGGAAAAAAATTGACATTTCAGAAAATAATGTGACGAAAGAGGTATGCCTTGGATATAATGTAAAAGTTCCGGCAGAATATGTGGTATCACTTACTCCTTCGGAGGGAAAGCATACATTATATGTGAAAGCACAGGACAATTGCGGAAATGTTACAGAAGAAAAAACAGATATTATCGTAGAAAAGCAGATGCCGTTGTCAGTCCTGACTTTGAAAAAATTTGTTATACATATTGATCCACAGAAATTGAAGTGGAAAGACCAGATATATTCTGATGCTGTCGTAATGAAAAACTTAAATGATTATGATATAAAAGCCACAGTATCAGATATAAATATTGAAGTGAGCAGAGAAAATGACAAATACAAGAAATGCAAGATTTATATGGTAATGCCTGATACAGGCAAAAAAGTATTACTTAAGAATGGGAATAATACAGGGTCGTATTCATTTACTATACCACATGGGGATAAAATTAAGCAGAATTATCTCAGATTTGTTGGAAAGATATATGATGACAAATATGGAATGTGGAAAAATGAGGATATTTCTATAAACATGAAAACCAGTTATGAGCGAATTGAATAGTAGGGACTATTTCTAAGAAAACTTATAAAAATATCATTATGCAAGGGTCGCAGCTAGTAATGTATGTTTATATACAAATTACCGGCTGTTGACTTGATTTGCCAAATACCGATAAAAAGGATTGGAGGTGTTTGTAGACGGAGTTTTTAGAGGAAAGGTATATATGAATATATTAGTATATCGTTACAACAGTATATGTGAAGATGCAGTAATCAGAGGACTAAAAGAACTCGGACATACTGTACATGAAGTGACATTGGAAATAGAAAATAAATCTCCGTCAGGTAAGGAAATTTTGGACACTGTTACTACAGGAATAGAAAAAATAAATGCAGGTATTATATTTAGTATTAACTATTATCCGGCACTTTCCGAGATTGCAAGAGTATATAAATTATTATATTACAGTTGGATAGTAGACGCTCCGGTTCTTGAGTTATATTCAAAAACTATAAAAAACAGATGTAATCGTGTATTTATTTTTGATTCCGAATTATATAAAGAAATATCAGTTTACAATCCATACAATATCTTTTATCTTCCTTTAGCTGCTGATTGTGACTTCTATCAGAATGCAATAAGAAGTGCCTCATTAGCTGATGTAGAAAAGTACACACATAATATCAGTTTTGTGGGTTCGTTATATACTGAGAAATGTCCGTATGACAAAGTGAAAAACTTATCACCGAAAATATCAGGTTACCTTCATGGAATAATGAAAGCGCAGGAGAAGATTTATGGTTATTATTTTGTAGAAAAACTTTTAAGTGATAATGTAGTAAATGAATTTATCAAAAGTTATGATGGATATTATCAATCAGGAGAAGGCGATTTTCTAACAGAAAAAAGAACGCTTGCACAATTTTATATGGGAAATAAAATTACGGCTATGGAACGTATGGATACATTTAAGAGATTGTCGGAAAAATTTCAAATTGATATTTATACGGCGAGTGATACCAATGAGATTCCCAAGCTTAGAAATCATGGTACAATTATGACGCACACTCAGATGCCGATTGTATTTAATAAGAGTACGATAAATTTAAACCCCACCTCAAAACCTATACGAAGTGGCATTCCTTTGAGGATATTTGATTTGCTTGCATGCGGAGGTTTTGTGTTAAGCAACTACCAGTCTGACTTATTAAATGAGTTTGTACCGGGAGAAGAACTTGACATTTATTCAAGCTTAGAAGAACTGGAAGAAAAGATAGAATATTATTTAGCTCATGCAGATATATGTAGGGAAATTGCCTATAACGGGTATGAGAAAGTCAAAAAGCATCACACCTATCCGATAAGACTTGAGCAGATGTTTAGACTCGGGGAACATAGGAAAGGATGAGAAGTTGGGAGAAGAGATTCTTCCAACATTTTGTATATCAGGAAATTGTAAGAGTATAGAATAGCTGTGTTATAATGCGTACAGTAAGTATGGTTTAAGTAAAAATCAGGAGGTGTGTGTATGGCAAAGGTTATAAGCATAGGAAACCAGAGTTTTGAATCAATGCGTGAAAGAGATAATTTTTATGTTGACAAAACCTCTT
>ERZ835880.2942-NODE-2942-length-10535-cov-2.284065_pt1 | contig 10535 bp, 9 predicted proteins | sample MGYA00519944_ERZ835880 | MGnify/ENA primary metagenome ERZ835880 (study PRJEB31850, sample SAMEA3708787) | human gut metagenome | biome: human gut; feature: human-associated habitat; material: faeces | place: China | collected 2014 ... | reverse complement strand
CAGTTCCGAACCACACTTTTCATACATACCGTTTCCTATATACCGAGGGGTTCTTTTGTGCTGCTTTCCAGTTTCTTCGCACATTCCATGGTTTTCGCCCATATTCCCAAGGCTCAACTCCCCTTTCTTCTCTTTTCAGAGACCTTTTTAACGATACGGCAGAATTCACTTAATGTTACGGTCTGTATGATTGCTTGCACCTTTTATCAAGATTACTTTATCCACTCGCTTAGCACCCTGTATTACTACAGCGCACCGAGTTTAGCTACACGGCTCACTGGCGATTACCGTGACCAGACTTACACCGGCAAGTGTGATCCAGCTTCGCTGGACACACAGAATAGAAAATGCAACATGTTGCAAAAATCTTTCGCAAGGAGGTTTTAAGATGGAGATTCACAAAGATTTTTATTTTGAAGCTGTTCTGAATGACTACCTTCGTAAAGATAATATGGATGTATTTGTGACTGGAAGATCTTCTTAACATTCTTTCCTAATTGAATCAGCGCAAAGATATGACATTAAAGGAAAAGCATATATTGAAACACCAAAGAAATATTACTTTTCCGATCTTGGGCTTCGCAATGCCAGAATCAATTTCCGTCAGTTTGAACAGACTCACTCTATGGAGAATATAATTTATAACGAACTTCGTATGCATGGCTACAGCGTGGACGTAGGTGTAATACCGATTGCGGAACGAGATCAGGAAGGTAACAGCTCCGACAGTTCGGATTGATTAAAGTAAGCTGTATTTTCATAATAGCGTCTGCCGAACTCTTTCAGAATCCAAGTCTTACCCACCTGACGTACGCCCTTCAAGATTAAAGGCTTGCGGTAGGGAGAATTCTTCCAATCCAGCAACTTTTTTAAGATAAATCGTTCCATAGAATCACTCCTCACATTTTTATTGGAGTTTTATGCTTTATAATCACACTTTTATTATATTTTGTTATATTTTTATGATTTAAAATAGTAAGTTTTTTATATTTTCGCTTTTTTACACATAAATTCAAGGATAGCCGCAGCCATTTTTTGTATATATAGTCTATACCGCGTCTATCCTTTTCTCTTTTTACGTTATATTTACCTTATACACAGGTCGATTTTCTCCGATCTGTCACCTGCAGTTCTTCCGATAGATGATTTCCAGTCCTTTCAAAACAAGATCATCGTCTCGAATAATCTTTCTTCTGCAATGAGGAATGATTTTTTCCGCCACTCCCCCTGTCGCAACTACCGTTACATCGCCGTCCACTTCTTCTGACAGTCGATCGATCAACCCGTCGATCGCCGCAGCGCTGCTGTAAACGATACCGCTTTTCATACAGTCCACCGTATTTTTTCCTATAATATGCCCCGGTTCTTCCAGACTGATCCCGCCAAGCTGAGACGCATTGGCTGTAAGGGAATCAAGAGAAACTCCGATCCCCGGATAAATCATGCCGCCGATATAGTTTCGGTTTTTATCTATAACACAAACCGTGTTTGCCGTACCCATATCAAAAATAAGAAGAGGCGTCGGATATTCCGCAATCCCTGCCACCGCTCCGACAACAAGGTCGCTGCCAAGCTGCGCCGGATTGTCGATCCTGATATTTAATCCGGTCTTGATCCCCGCGCCTACGATAAGGACTTCCTTTTTTAAAATCTTTTCAACCGCAGCTTTTACAACCATCGTAATCTGCGGAACAACCGACGAAATGATACCGCCTTCTAAATCTGCCTTTTTAATATGGTAGATGTCGAGTACGTTTTTAATATCGATCGCATACTCCAGTTCCGTCTTTGTCTTAACAGTTGAAATCCGTTCTACGAACACGCATTTTGAGCCGTCAATGCAGCCGAGCACGGTGTTTGTATTTCCGATATTAATAGCCAATATCATTTCTAAAACCAAGCCTTTCTCTTACATTCTTTTTCAAAAGCGCTCTTCCGATACATAAAGTCAGCACACCTGCCACGATTGCTTCCGGAACGCCGTTTATCCCGATAATAGAAAGAATAAATGTGTATACGCCCGATACCGCCACATTATTTGCCGATGCATATGCTTCCCTGAAAAACAGAAAAATCAGATTCATAACAAGCAGCGTATTTGTCATTGCGCCCGCCACGCCTGCAGTCACAAGTCCAATGCTTGACACACCGGTCTTTTTTGTTTTTTCATTTGAAAAACGAATGATAAGCTTATATACATAATACGGTATAATTCCCACAAGTATGCGGGGAAGAAAACAGATAATCACACTTCCCCATCCGCCGCTTACGCCTGCAATACTGTAAAACGGAGTAAATACAAACGATGTCGGTGTCGGATTCATCGTATTGTTAATAAAACTTGTCAATCCAAAAAGGAATCCTAAAGCTCCGCCTTTTTTCGGTCCCATCAAAAGCGAAGCGATAATAACCGGGATATGTATGATCGTCGCACGGGTAAATCCAAGCGGGATATATCCGAGGAAAGGGGTAAAAGCCATCACACATATGACAGCTCCGAATATTGCCACCTGAACCATACTCATTGTACTGAATTTACTTGACGAGCGCTGTTTCCCCGACGTCTGCCGATCTTTGCTCGCGGTCTTTAGATCCGCTGCATACTGATCTGAGCCGTATACTTCTGCCGTATTCATTTCTTCCGCACATGATACTGTGCTGTTTTCTGTTACTGTTTTGTTTTCCATGTCTGCCTCCTTGTTATCATTCCCTTTCGGGATACAATACATTTGCTTTTTGTCTGCTTCTTATCGTTCCCTTTCGGGATACAATACATTTGCTTTTTGTCTGTTTCTTATCAGACTTTTCTGGCTTCTGCAATCATCGTCAAAAGTTCTGCGGCTGTCTCCTCTTTTGTCATTTTTCCGAGTGAAACTTCCTTCTCTTTCGTGATGACCGTTACGACATTTGTATTTCCGCCGAATCCTGCGCCTTCCACACGAAGACTGTTTGCGGCGATCATGTCAAGCCGCTTCTTTTCCAGTTTTCTTTTTGCATTTGCAATCAAGTCTTCCGTTTCCATTGCAAACCCGCATAAAAACTGCCCCTGCTTTTTGTGTGCTCCGAGATAAGCCAAAATATCGTCTGTGCGTTCCAGCTCAAGCGTCAGATCCGATCCGTCTTCTGTCTTTTTCATCTTGCTGCCTCTTATGTGTTTCGGTCTGTAATCCGCCACTGCTGCCGCTTTGATAATGATATCCTGTTCCTGCGCCCGTTCCTTAACTGCCTCGAACATCTCCTTTGCGGAACATACATTTACAACATTTACAAATGCAGGTTCTTCCTCGGCAGTTGGCCCTGATACGAGCGTCACCTCAGCGCCTCTCCTTGATGCGATTTTTGCAATAGCATAACCCATCTTTCCGGTAGAATGGTTTGTAATATACCGTACCGGATCGACCGCTTCCTGTGTCGGGCCTGCCGTTACAAGGATCTTCAAACCTGCCAGATCTTTTTCATATGCGATTTCCTGCAAAATGACATCGAGCAGAACGTCCGGCTCAACCATCTTTCCGGCTCCGGTATCTCCGCATGCAAGGTATCCCACTGCCGGATCTACAACACCGTATCCGTATACCTGCAAGATCTTTAAGTTGTCCTGCACGATAGGATTTTCATACATGTTCGTGTTCATCGCAGGCGCGATAAATTTCTTACATCTGCATGCCATAACCGTTGTTGTCAGCATATCGTCCGCTATGCCGTGGGCGACTTTCCCGATCACGTTGGCGCTTGCCGGTGCGATCATTACGATATCCGCTTTCTTTGCCAGAGACACATGCTCCACGCTATACTCAAAATTACGGTCAAACGTGTCTACAAGACACTTATTTCCCGTCAGCGTTTCAAACGTGATCGGATTGATAAAATTAACCGCATTTTTCGTCATAAGCACATGTACGTCCGCATGAAGCTTTTTCAGCGCACTGGCAAGATACGCGATCTTATACGCAGCGATACTTCCGGTAACTCCGAGCAAAACTGTTTTGTCTTTTAACATTTTCGTACCCCCTTTCCTTTTGCTCCGCTTCATTATATTGTATCGTATATAAAAAATCAACCTGAACAAATCGTATGTTCAGGTTGAAATCCGCCTTTTTTCAGGAAATGTATTCTCAAAGAAAATCACTGTCTGCATTACGCATTTTCCGAGTTTTTCTGAATCTGCACATGCTGCGTAAGCTTACACAGCAAAATACCTCCCGTACTGTTTCCGAGAATCATAATAAGAAGCGGAACAGCATATTTTGTCGGTGTACTTACAAGACCAAAATAAAACATATTTGCAATACAGTGCTCGAATCCTGCCAAAATAAAGACCGAAACGCAAAGAAAGACTGCGATCGTGCCTAAAATATTCGGCTGTTTTTTAAATGTTGCCACGGCAATATACATCAGCATTCCACAACAAACAGCCAGCAAAAACAAACTAATATATGTATCTGACAATTTCGTTTCTACGATCGGGCCCGCCTTCTCAACCAATCTTACTCCGACACGGGTTTGTTTCATAAGAAACGCCATAATATTAACACCGATTCCGTTTCCGACCAAAGTAATCAATGTCTCGGCACAATTTTCTTTACAGATATATCCGATCTTGCCGGTAAACAAATTCAATTCCAAATTGATAATCGTAAAAAGTCCTAATCCGAATAAAAATGACGCCACGATTGAATTGTCCATATTCAAAAAAACAGTACAGCCGATCCCGATCATCAACCCGGCAACAACAGATTTTTTTAAAGCTGATAAATATTCCATACCTCACCTCGTTCTTTTTCTTCTAAAATTGTAAGTATTCTTAATTAAATGTTGTATAAAACCCGACGATACCGCCCCGGCTCGCAGGCACAACGTGCCTATTATACCATAAATACCGCAAATGTATAGAACTCTTTTTCCGTTTTATTAATCTTCTGTTTAGAAATTTTCGTATTCTTTTATTCTTTCAACATACTTTAGACATATTTTCTCTTTATACTAAGTATCAGATAGTTGATAAACAACTATCCCCCTCATAAAAGTAATGATATCCCCTGAACAAGGATATCACGCTTTACTCTCATTCCTTTAGATAACTATAAAACAACGAAACCCGTTAGCCGGAAGGTTAGCGGGTTTTCGCTGTTTATTATCTTACCTTTTTATTACCTTACCTTTTCCAATGGAAATGTAACACTCCACTTCCCTTTAATGTGCATATTACTTGTTGTGAACTTTCCATAAATAACATAATCCGAAACATTTTTATCTGACAAGTCAAAGATATATTCGCTGTACATATCTTTTTCTCCTTCATCTGTAAAGAAAGAAATACTTGCTTCACAATCAAGAACATCTCCATCACTGTTCTTCAAATAAACATATCCATGATTATCCGTTTCAAGCGCAGAATCATATCTGATTTGAATATGAAGTTTTTCTCCCACATATCCTATCGCCGTAAGAGCAACTCCCGAAACAGGCGAATTTATATCTCCTTGAGATACGAGAGCCTGAAAATCTTCCATATACTTTTCACTATTTGCACCACTCCCACCCAAAACACTATACGGAGTAAAAATCTTTACCGAACCGCTATTCTTATCCAAATTTAATGTCGATATTGAACCTTCATACGTTTCTTTATTACTCAATATTTCCCGCACAGAGAAAGTTATTTTCTCATCTGCAATATCATACTTATCCCATTGCGATATAGAAATCAAAAAAACGGCTGTTTCCGTCTCTGCATCATACTTTATATTTTCACATGAGCTACTGCAGTCAAATGAGGTATTGATACTAAAACTATCAAACAAATCTGTCGTTTCATCAATCCTGTCTTCCTCCAAATCTTGTACAGAAATAAGTATCTTCGCCTCTCCGCTCTCTACATAAGCAGAAATAACCTCTATTTTAATACCATTATCCTCACTTATCATACTAACAGGCTTTAACTTTTGGGCTGCTGACGGAGACAACGTATAGAGAAATTCATAAGCCGGAGAAAAATCCGCAGCTACCAATGTCGAAACAGATAATATAAATACAAGTATAAATGAAGCCGCGGCAGCAACGCTCTTTTGTAAAATAGAACTCTTCCCTGTCCTTTTCTTTTTTCTCTGAAAATCTGCAGCTTCTTCGATATATCGATCATTAATATTGCCAATCGCATCTGATATATCCTTTTTTCTCATACTTCAACGCCCTCCTTTTTTAAATATCGTTTTAATTTTCCTCTAATTCGTGAAAGCCGGACTGATACATTGTTATTACTTATTTGAAACCTTTCCGCAAGATCTGAAATACTATCAGAATACCAATAACGGCGAACAAACATTATTCTGCTTCTCTTATCTAACGTTTCAAGAAAGCCGTCAAGTAAATCCGACAATTCATTTGCTTCCATTTCCTGTTCGACAGTCATTACTGCCATAAGACAGTTCTCCAATTCCTGCAACGCCACATCATAATAGCTGTTCCGCTTAATACAAGTGTTCTCATGGTACTTCGCAATAGATATATTTCGGATAATCCGGAATATATAAGCCCTTAACGGATTTGGATTTTTAGGCGGTATTGTATTCCATACGGCAAGGTATGTATCATTTACACATTCCTCTGCATCACGATGATTTTTCAAAATGTTGCCTGCAATACGTTTACACGCCGTTCCGTATTTTTCCGACAATTCTATAAGAGCCTGTTCCTCTCGCTTATAGAGCAAATCAATAATTTTACTATCTTCTTCCAACGTATCATCCTCCTCTCAGCTATATACTAGGGATTTATCCGCAAATCTTACACCTGAAAACAACAATTTTAAAACCTTTTAAACATTTAATTTCCCCCTGCTTGCAGAAAGTCCTGAAAGGAAGTGCTTGCCAACACTTTAATCCATCGTGATTACTTCAATCCAAATCACACTATATAAAACTGCGGAAACTCAAGGAAAATGAATATTGCATTCAATATTTGCATATGCTATAATGCCAGCAGGCAAAAAGAAACGGCGTATCCATGTTGAGCGTCAACAAAAAACCCACGAGTGCACACCTCGTGGGTTTTTCTATTCCTACTTTTTAGGCATGGGGAGGATTAACCCCATAGGCCGGTTGCCGATTATTTTGTCGTGAATTACTTTACAAAATCAGCATGGCATCTCCAAAGCTAAAGAAACGATATCGTTCTTTCACCGCTTCTTCATAAGCCGCCATAACATGTTCTTTTCCTGCCAGCGCGGATACGAGCATAATAAGAGTTGACTCCGGCAAATGGAAGTTTGTGATCAGGCAGTCCAGCGTTTTAAAACGATAACCCGGATAAATAAAAATCTCCGTCCAGCCACTGCAAGCCTTTAAACGTCCGTTTTCATCTGCCGCAGATTCAATCGTGCGGCAGCTTGTCGTTCCGACACAGATCACGCGTCCGCCCCTGTCTTTGGCATGGTTGATCTTCTCCGCCGCTTCTTCATTTATCATATAAAATTCCGAGTGCATATGATGATTTTCCACATCGTCAACTTTGACAGGACGAAATGTTCCCAAACCTACATGTAATGTTACTCTTGCAATATCAACGCCTTTTTCTTCAATTTTTCTAAGTAGTTCCGGCGTAAAATGAAGTCCTGCCGTCGGAGCGGCTGCTGAACCTGAATGTTCTGCATAAACCGTATTATATCTGTTCTTATCCTGAAGCTGATGCGTAATATACGGCGGAAGAGGCATTTGACCGAGCTGATCTAATATTTCTTCAAAGATACCTTCGTATTCAAAATGGATCAGTCTGTTTCCTTCGTCCACGATATCGACAACTTCTCCTACGAGCAGCCCGTCTCCGAAACTAATCCGCGTTCCCGGTTTTGCCTTACGACCGGGTTTCACAAGCGTTTCCCACACATCATCCGCTCCTCTTTTCAGAAGAAGCACTTCGATCTTCGCTCCGGTTTCTTCTTTTGCTCCGATCAATCTGGCAGGGATTACCTTTGTATCATTTATCACGAGACAATCGCCTTCATTCAAATAATCGATAATCTCACTGAATACATGATGTCCGATCTTACCGGTTTCTTTGTCCACTGTCATAAGTCTGGAAGAGGAACGGTCTTCAAGCGGATCCTGCGCGATCAACTCCTCCGGAAGATCATAATAAAAATCACTTGTTTTCATATTCGGTTTATCTCCTGTTATTTCTAAGAAGCAAGCCTTGTTTTATTGTGTTCTAAGCTCTGCGCCCATTTTCTTTCCGAGTTTTTTCATAACCTGTTCGGCGACGCTTTCGATCTCCTGTGATGTCAGCGTTTTCTCATCAGATCCGATCGTCAGTCTGATCGTTACGGATTTTTTGCCCTGCGGAATCTGTTTTCCTCTGTATTCATCTACAAACGATGCGTCTTTTAAAAGGGCGCTTGCTTTCTTTTTACCCATAACGGCATCATAAATGTCATTCCATACTGCATCGGAATCAAAAAGCATGGAAATGTCATAGTCTGTCTCAGGATACTCTGCAAGATGCTCGAATTTATTCGTTCTTGATTTCAGCGGTTTCAGTTTTGAAGCATCCATTTCAAAAAGAATCACAGAAAGATTCTTAATGCCGCATTCCATAGAAACTTTTTTCGCTACAAGCCCCATATCGCCGATTTTCTCGTCATCAAGGTAAATATTCAGCCACACAACATTGTCAGCCCATACCGGCTTTTCTTCTTTTTTAAACTCATACGCTTCCATATGCGTATATCTCGGCATATACTCAAGAACTCCTTTTGCCTCTCTGAAAAGCATACCGATGTCCTTTACGCTGCTTGCAAATGCCGCTCCGATATGTCTGCGCTGTTCAGGAAGAGATTCCGTCTCATCATATGCATTTGTGTAGTTTTTATCAAAGAACACCTGAGCCTCTTCAAAGATAGAAAAATCATTAAAGTAACGCTCGTTTTTCGCAACCGCCTCGCAAAGGTTCGGCAGAAGAGAAGAACGAATGCAGCTCATATCCGGCGCCGGAGGCGTGGAAAGTTTCAAAACTCCGTCTGTGCTTTGCAGAACTGCGTTTACAAACACATCGTTCATCCACGGATAAGTATATACTTCCTGCATTCCACAGCGTATTGCAAGATATTCTTTAATATTTCTTACAAGACTCTTATCTTTCTGATTGATCGAGTCTGTAAATGTCGTCGTAAACTCTGTCGCCTCGAAATTATCGTATCCGTACATTCTGGCAACTTCTTCCATCACATCGTCTTTAATGGAAATATCTCCTGTCGAACGCCATGTCGGCGCCGTCACATGCATGTTGTCTCCGTCGATCTGAACATCGAATCCAAGCTGCTCTAATTTGCCCTGGATTTCTTCGTTTGTCAAATGTTTTCCAAGTCTCTTCTCAAGCCATGTCAGATTAACGTCAATCTCTGCTCTGTCGAGTTTTTTCACATAATTATCGCAGTATCCTGTCACCTGAAGTTCAGGATAAAGCTCTTTAAAATACTTCATTGAAAGAGCAAGCGCCTGATCGCATCTTTCAGGATCGATTGCTTTCTCATATCTGGAAGACGCTTCTGTACGCGTATCGTAACGAAGCGCCGTACGGCGGATGCCTGTCGCTTCAAAGTTTGCCACTTCAAGAATCACGCGTTCCGTCTTCGGCAGGATCGAATCTTTCGCTCCGCCCATAACTCCTGCAAGAGCAACCGCGCCTTCGGAATCTGTGATTACAAGATCATCTGCGTTTAATTCAAGTTCTTTATCATTTAAAAGAAGCAGTTTCTCACCTTCTCCTGCATGTCTTACAACAATGTGATCCGTAATATTGTCCGCGTCAAATGCATGTGTCGGATTTCCTGTTGCAAGCATTACATAGTTCGTGATATCAACAAGCGCATTGATCGGACGCATTCCTACTTTCCAGATTCTATTCTGCATTTTATACGGCGCAGGTTTTACAGCCACGCCTGACATTTCAACGCCGATATATCTTGTACATCTGTCAGGATCTTCTATCTCGACTTTAAAATCAGACTGAACGTCTGCCCGGAAAGGCTCGATCTTTGCAAGCGGCAAGTTATAAAGAGCCGCGATCTCGCGGGCGATTCCGTAATGTCCCCAAAGGTCCGGTCTGTTTGTCATTGATTTATTGTCGATCTCAAGAAGCACGTCATTCATATCCAAAGCATCTGCCAAAGAAGTTCCTGCCGGAACGTCAAACGCTGACAGATCAAGGATTTCTCCTTCTGTTTCTGACGGGAACAGCTCGCCTAATCCGATCTCATCTGAAGCGCAGATCATACCGAATGACTCAACTCCGCGAAGTTTAGAATTTTTGATCACTACAGGCTCACCCTCGCCGTGCCAGCGGACAACCGCTCCCGGACAAGATACTGCAACGCGCATTCCTTCTTCCAGATTAATGCCTCCGCATACGATGTCTTTGATCTCATCACTGCCGATATTTACTTTACATACTCGCAGTCTGTCCGCATTCGGATGCGGCTCGATCTTTTCGATCACTCCGACGATCATATTTTCAAAACGTTCTGCAAGATATTCCACATC
>ERZ835880.2940-NODE-2940-length-10541-cov-2.784093_pt1 | contig 10541 bp, 9 predicted proteins | sample MGYA00519944_ERZ835880 | MGnify/ENA primary metagenome ERZ835880 (study PRJEB31850, sample SAMEA3708787) | human gut metagenome | biome: human gut; feature: human-associated habitat; material: faeces | place: China | collected 2014 ... | reverse complement strand
AATTACGACGCTTTCCTGCGTCTGCTCGACGGCGGGCGCGGCGCGGTGATCATCGGCGCGCACGTCGGCTGCTGGGGCACGGGGGCCGGGTTCTTCGGGGACTACGCCCGCAAGATGCACCTGGTGATGTACGACGCCGAATACCGGCAGATCAAAAGCGTCATGGAGAAACATTGCGGGCAGGAGGGCTACAAGGTGATCGCGGTGAACGAGGGCGGCATCGAGTCGATCCTCCGCATCAAGGAGGTGCTCGACCGCAAGGAGTACGTCTGCTTCCAGGGCGACCGCTTCGTCGAGGGCAGCCCGACGGTGACGCTACCTTTCATGAGGCACGAAGCGCCGTTCCCGGCGGGGCCGTTCGCCGTCGCCGGGAAATTCCGCGCCCCGGTGGGCTGGTTGATCGAGTAGACGATTTGCTCGAAGCAGTCGGTGATCATCTTGTCGATCGTGCGCCGTTTCTTCGAGAGGTCGACCACTTCGTCGGCGCGCGTGTAGTAATCCTCGCCGTACTCCTGTTCGATGAAATAATTCATGTACATCAGGAATTCGGGCGTCGCGCAGGCTCCCGAGAGCATCGACGAGACGATGAAGACCATGTTGACGAACCCTCCGCAGAACGACTTGAGGTTGGTCGGGCGCGTCGAGTTGCCGCCCACCGACAGCGTGCCGCCCAGCAGCCACGGGTACATCGTGATCGAAGCGCAGTAGTTGGCCATCGACGTTTCGTCGTTCTTGTAGATGAAGTGGCCGTTGAGCAGACGCAGGTATTTGTCCGACAGCTCCTTGCCGTACATCTCCTTGATGCGGTCGGTCAGCAGACGGCGGTTCAGGCGGATGAAGTTCCGCTTCGGGAGTTCGCCGATCAGCGTGGCGATGTTCTTGTTCTCGACGTTGGCGTTGGCGTCGTATTTCGACCCCGTCGCGGGGTTCTTCGCGTCGCAGTAGTTGATCAGGAATTCGAGTTTCTCGCGGTCTTCGCGGTCCTCGGAGTGCTTCTGGCGGTAGAGCATGTAGCTCTTGGCCACGGCGAAATAACGCTCGGCCATCAGGGCCACCTCCACCTGGTTCTGAATCTCCTCGACCGACATGCCGTCCGAGACGCGGACGCGGCTCAACACCGACGTGAGGTCGTCGTCCGTGGCGTAGCCGCCCACCGAGAGGAACGCCTTGCTGATCGCGCGTTTGATCTTTTCGACCGAGAACGGCGCCCGTTTGCCGTCGCGTTTGACGATGTAAATTTCCGAAATGCCCATATTTATCCCATATTTGTTGTGTGCCTGTGCGGTGCGAAACCCCGTTCTCTTCTGCTGCGGCCGCAGAAAAGGGCGGAATTCCCTCGAAAAACATGTTCGGTATAAAAAGGTCCGGGTATCGCCCTAAATCCCGAAGGCGGCCACCCTTCCCGGCAAGGCAGGTCTTCTGACTCGCCCCTTCCGCACGCCTTCCCGTCCCGGGGGACAGTGGCTAAAGAGTGTGCGGAACGCAACGGGGCTTACAGCTACGGGAATAGCCCCTGATTCTCACAGGAGTTCCCTTTTGATCTCGTGCCGACAGCTGTCGGCGGAGAACCTTGCACGAAAGCAAATATAGGGATAGTTCTCCGGAAAGGAAACATGCTTCGGGGCTTTTAATGAACATTTTGTGAACAAATGCGCGCGCCGGCACGCCCCGGGCGGATGGCTCCGTTCCGCCGCGGGCAAAAAAAAGACATCCCCAAGGAACGGGGATGTCTTCCACGGGACGTGCCGCTTCCGCTATTTGTCCAGATCGACCAACTCGTACTGCCGGCTGCCGATGCCGATGGCCTCGGCGTGTTCGAGCGTGTGGATGCCGTGGCGCGACTCCATGCGTTCGATCAGATGGACCTTGCCCTCGTCGGGCGAGGCGTACACCAGGTCGACGCACGCCTGGTCCAGCGCCACGGGGTCCAGCGAGGCGAGGATGCCGATGTCGCCCATGCGGGGCGGCTCGGGATGCGCGTTGCAGTCGCAGTCCACCGAGAGGTTGTTCATAACGCTGATGTAGAGAATCCGTTCGCCGCAATGGGCGGCGATCGCTTTGGCCGCTTCGGCCATCGACTCCAGAAAATCGTCCTGCGCGGGCAGGCTGCTCCACAGTTTCTCGGTGTCCTCGGTCTTTCCGGCCGAGTGAATCCACGCTTTTCCGGCCGACGAGGCGATGCCGATGGAGATGTTCTTGATCGCGCCGCCGAATCCGCCCATCGCGTGCCCCTTGAAATGCGAAAGAACCACCACGAAATCGTACTCCGGGAAGTGAGAGCCTACGATGTCGTATTTGAGGTGCCTGCCGCCCTCGACGGGCAGGCGCACTTCGCCCTCGGCGTCCATGATGTCCACCGGAGCGATGGCCGTGAACCCGTGGTCGGCGGCGGCTTTCAGGTGGTCTTCGGTCTTGGCGCGTCCGCCGCCGTAGGCCGTGTTGCACTCGACGATCGTGCCCTTCACCGACTTCACCAGATCGCCGATCAGGGCCGGTTGCAGGAAATTGTTGCCTCCCGGCTCTCCGGTCGAGAGTTTCACGGCGACCTTCTTCCCTTCGGCCTTCCGGCCCAGGGCCTCGTAGACGGCTTTCATTCCCGCGGGCGAGATGTCGCGGGTCATGTAGACTTTGGCGGGAGCCGCCTCCGCCGCCTTTTTGTCGTTGCCCGACGCACAGCCGGAGCCTGCGGCCGCGAAATGCAAAACAAAGGAGATCATACAGATTTTTTTCATCATGGCTATTTGCGTATTACGTACTTTATAAAGAGGTATCCGCCGAACACCTGCAATAACATGCCGGGAATCCCGATCCGGAAATCCTGCACGGCGGCCGTGAAGCTGCCCGTCAAGGCCCATTCCCCGGCCGATCCGACGATCTGGTAGAACAGCACGACGGCGGCGAGCAGCGCCACCGACACGCGGTTGAAACGCCGGGCCGCATACCCTGCCGCTCCGGCCAGCAGCGCCGATTTCACGAGGATCGCCGGCAGCGCCGTGACGGCGGGCATCCCGAACAGCGCGGCGAAGCGAGGGCTGTCAGCAGTCCCGTGCGCCAGCCGTATTTGTAGGCGCCGACGAGCGTGAAGAAGTAGATCGGCAGCATCATGGGACCTCCCAGCTGCACGAGGTGGCACAACTGCGGCAGGACGATATTGCCCGCCGCGAACAGGGCTGCCGCGAGGTATGTACGCGTCTCCAGGTAGCCGGTCGAATAGAGTGTTACAAAGGATGTTTTCATGGTTATTTCAATTAAAGGTTTAACTTCAGTCCGCCGAAGACCGTCGCCCGGGGCATCGAGTATCCGGCATTGATCTCATAACGTTCGGCCAGCAGGTTTTCGCCCCGGACGAAGATCGTCAGCAAACGGTTTACGCGCAGCGACGCGCGCAGGTTCCAGAGCACGAATCCCGCTTCCCGGACTTCCGGATCGGGAGCCGCCGCCGTGTAAAGCCCTGCGATGTACTGCACGCCCGTCGACACCGACCAGCGGCCCTTCCCGAAATCGCCTCCGGCGTAGAGTTTGTGTTCGGGGGACGCCGGCACGGGATACTCCATCCGGAGCCAGCTGTAATTGGCATTGACGCTCCATCCCCCGCCGATGCGCCATGCGGCGTCGGCCTCCGCGCCCCAGTTTTCGATCCGGGCCTGGTTGAGCAGGATGTTGCGGCCGTCTTCCCTGCCGCGCCGGATGATGTCCTCGCCCTTGATATAAAAGAGGTTGACGCCGTACGACACGCTTCCTCCGGCCAGCCGCTGGGTCCACGAAAGTTCGTAGTTCCACAGCCGTTCGGGCTTCAGATCGGGATTCTTCACCCCGAACATGTAGAGTTCGCGGAGCACCGGGTTGCGGAAGCCCTTGCTCACCATCGCCTTCAGCGCTCCGTCGCGTGCGGCCCGCAGCGAGATGCCCGCCTGCGGAACCCACTCCGTGCCGGTGCGGGTGTGGTGGTCGATACGCACCCCGGCGTCGACGGTGAGGCGTCCCAGCGACTGCCGGAAATCGGCGTATCCGGCGATTTCGTCCTCCGTCTGGTCCACGATCGGCTCCTCGCGGCCGTCTGCCGTGAACCGGTTCCACGCCCGGCCCCCGAAGCGCTGCCAGTCGATGCCCGCCGTCAGGCGGCTGCCGCGCCACAGTCCGGCGCTCTGATACCACGAGACGCCCAGCATCCGGTCCTTCGAGTTGAAACGGTAGTCGCGCGGCTCCTCGCCTGCGCCGTAGCCGTCATTGATCCGGTGACGGCCCCAGTTGTAGAAGAACTTCAACGCGCCCGAAGTCCGGTCGTACGAGTTTTCCAGTGAGACGGATGCCATGCCGCGCGTGATGCGGGAGTCGTTGTCGAAGACGGGCGCGGTGATTTCGCCCGGATTCGAGGCGTTGAAGTGTGTCAGGTTCACATCGGCGTAAGCGTTCCAGCGGCGGCTGATCTCGTAGCCGACCTTGGCATATCCGCCGTACTGCTCGAAACCCATGTCGGCGCGGTGGCCGTCCGTGCGGTTGTACGAGCCGGTCACGACGCTCGTGAAGCGGCCTTTGCGGATGCGGTTGGCTGCTTCGGTCTGCAAGGTGTTCCACGAGCCGTAGCCCACGTTCAGGTCGGTTTTCACGCCTTCCTCGCGCTGCCGGCGGGTGACGATGTTGATCACCCCGCCCATGGCGTTCGAGCCGTAGAGCACCGACGCCGGTCCGCGCACCACCTCGACCCGCTCGGCGAGCATCGACTGGTAGGCGTCGGCGATCGGATGGCCGAACAGCCCCATGTACTGCGGATGCCCGTCGATCAGCACGAGCATCTGGGCCGCCGACCCTCCGCCGATGCCGCGCAGGCTGATGCCTCCGGCCGCGCCGTCCGAGACGCCGTAACCCATCACGCCGCGTCCCGTGACGAACAGCCCCGGAACCTGTTCCGTGAGCAGCGGAAGCACCGATGCCTCCTGCCGGCGGGCGATTTCGTCGCGGTCCACGACCGCCACCGACATCGGCAGGTGGCGGATGTCCGAGGCGTAGCGCGCCCCCGTCACCACCACCGAGTCGATCGCGACGTTCTTTGCCGCCTGCCCGGTCTCCTGCGCGGTCTCCTGTGCGCCGTATGCGGCGCCGGCAGCCGTGCAGGCCAGTAAAATCGAAAGAATCTTGTTCATTGTTCCGTTTTTGATTTGTTTTTCGGTCTCCCCCGCCGCAGGCTTGCGGACGAAGGCTGTGGACGGTTCTTTCCGCCCTTCGCCGGAATCAGGGCGCGCCCTTGCCGGCCGTCAGAAACCCTTCGATCAGCGGCAGGCACTCCGCGGCGGTCCGCGCTCCGGCGCAGAGCCGCTCCACGGGACAGATGCCGTCTCCGACGCGGTTGATGATGTGGGGCACGGCGACCGTGTAACTTACCGGAATCCCGGCTCCGTTCAGCAGTTCCAGCGCCGCGTGGCTCACCACGTCGGCGAAGAGTTCCCTCACACGGCCCGCGGCCATCAGCGCCGCAGCGCCCTTTCCGACCACCTTGTCGGCCACGAACGCGCCGTCGAGCAGTTCCGGCTCCTCGTGCAGCAGCCTCCAGAGGTCCCGGACGCCCCGTTCGCGGAATATCCGGATCGTGTCGCCGTTGCGCACGACGCACGAGCATCTCTCGGCGAAGAGCAGGTCTATGGCCTGCCGGTCCTTGTTTGCGTTGTCTGTTCCCATTTTTTCCCGAATTTGCGGTCAATAGCCGAATCGTTCCGCCGCGCGGCGCATCGACGCTACGATCTCCACGCCGAACGGGCAGCGCGTTTCGCATGCGCCGCACCCGATGCACTCCGATGCGTGGTGCGTGAGCGCGGCGTAATGTTCGCGCACGGTTTCCGGGATTTCGCCCTGCGCCACGGCGAGGTTGTGGAATTTATGGACCGTCGCGATGTCTATTCCCGCCGAACAGGGGGCGCAATGGCCGCAGTACATGCAATGCCCTTCCCAGGTAAACCGCTCCATGCCGGCCATTGCGGAGGCATAGTCCCTTTCGGCGGGCGATGCGCCGCACCAGTCGAGTGCGGCCCGGATTTCGTCCTGCGTTCTGCATCCGACCATCACGGAAGCCACGCCCGGCCGCGTCAGGGCGTATTCGATACACTGCACCGGCGTCATGGCCTTCCCGAACGGGGAATTCTCCGCATTCAGCAGGTCGCCGCCGCCGTAGACCTTCATGGCGTCGATGCCCACGCCCGTCCTTTCGCACAGTTCGTAGAGCCGTTCGCGGTCGGGGTCGATGTTGCGCAGCGCGCCGGCGTAACTCTCCTCGGCCCACAGGGCCTCGACGTCGTCGCCGGCCGGTTGCAGGTCGTAGCAGGGGTTTACCGAGAACATCAGCACGTCCACCAGTCCCGTTTCGACGGCCATCCGGGCCACCGCGGGATTGTGGCTGCTGATGCCGATATGGCGGATTCGCCCCTCCTCCCGGAGCCTTTGCGCGATTCGGATGATCTCCCCGCCGAAGACGCGGTGAAAATCCGCCTCGGCGTCGACGTAGTGGATCATGCCGATGTCGAGACAGTCCGTCCGCAGCTGTTGCAGCTGAAGGTCGAACGACGCGAGGGTTTTCTCCGGGTCGCGGGTGCGCAGGTACTGCCCGTTCTCCCAGGTCGTGCAGAGGTGTCCCTGAATGATGAAGTCCCCGCGGCGGCCTTCGAGCGCCGCGCCGATGTTCGTCCGCAGTTCGGGATTCGGCGAGTAGATGTCGATGAAGTTGACGCCGTGCCCGATGGCGAAGTCGAAATCGGCGCACACCTCTTCCGGCGTTTTGTGGATGAAGCCCTCGCAGCCGAGTGCGACGGCGCTCACGCGCAGGCCCGTTCTGCCCAAAATTCTGTATTCCATGATCGTCCTCGATTTTCCGTTTCGCCGGGTTCCGGATTCCGGAACCTTCCGTTCACGATGCAAAGATAGTCCGAAAACAGGATTCCCGAAGTAACCGGATTACGGATGTTTCTACCTGAATTACTGATTCGGCGCTCCGGAAACGAACCGCCCGCCGGTCTCTCGACGGCGGGCGGCTTTGTCTTGCGCGGATGCGGTTATCGGTATATCTCGTTCAGCAGGCGGGCCAGGCGGTGTCCGCCGCGCAGGAACTGCCGTTCGACGACGGGCGTGTACTTGAAGAGGTAGTCGTACGAAATATCGGTCCCTTCGGGGGTGAAGCCGTAAATCTCCTTGCAGATTTCGTGCGTCTCCTTCACCCAGTCGGCCGGCTCTCCGGCGGCGATCTGCGCAGCCTCTTCGTCCGTCAGCCGGTCGATCTGCTGCTGCCACTCGCTGTAACTCCATTTGTGGACCGCCTCGGGAATGTTCGTATCCCAGACCGAATGCAGGTTCGTGTCGCGTCCGAAGAAACGCACGGGCCGCTTGTTGCCGCCCAGGTCGCTCAACCGTCCGAGGTGCATCGGGCAGTGCATGTCCCCGACCAGGTGAATCAGCATCTTGAGCGAGAGCGTCTCCTCCTCGGGTGTGAGGCGTCCCGACTTGAGTTTCTCCGTGAGTCGGGTCACCGCCGTCAGCACGTCGCCCCCGGGATTCCGGGACATGCTCTCCAGCGTCTCGCCTTCGTCGATATTGAGGTAGTGCCAGGTTTTCGAATAGGCGTATTCGGGCCAGTAGCTGGCGAAGTCGAGCCAGTTGGCGATATACACGGGCGAGTAGCCGTCGAGCGCCTTGCGGACCTTCTCTGCCGCTTCGGGCGTCAGACGGCATTCGGCGATATACGCCGTCACGTCGTGCCCCTTCTGTCCCCATGCGAACGCCCCGCGGGCGAAAAGAAGACATAAACTCGTCAGAATCAGCCTTTTCATCTGTACCCGGTGTTTGCGCTCCGTGTGGTTAGTGATTCATCGTGGCGAGGAACTCCTCGTTGGTGTCGGTGAGTCCCATCTGTTTCTGGAGGAACTCCATGGCTTCGACGGGCGTCATGTCCGAGAGGTACTTGCGCAGCACCCACGTGCGGTTCATCACGTCGCGCGGCAGCAGCAGGTCTTCGCGGCGGGTTCCCGAGGCGATCACGTCCACGGCCGGGTATACGCGCTTGTTGGCCAGCTTGCGGTCCAGCTGCAACTCCATGTTGCCCGTACCCTTGAACTCCTCGAAGATCACTTCGTCCATCTTCGAACCAGTGTCGATCAGCGCCGTGGCGATGATCGTCAGCGAACCTTTCTCCTCCGTGTTGCGGGCTGCGCCGAAGAAACGCTTGGGCTTGTGCAGGGCGTTGGCGTCGACACCTCCCGAAAGCACCTTGCCCGAGGCGGGTTGCACGGAGTTGTAGGCGCGGGCCAGACGGGTGATCGAGTCGAGGAAGATCACCTCTCGACCATGCGTTTGGCCTTGTCGAGCACCATTTCGGCCACTTTCACGTGGCGCGAAGCCTGCTCGTCGAAAGTCGAGGCCACGACCTCGGCCTTCGAGTTGCGGGCCATTTCGGTCACCTCCTCGGGGCGTTCGTCGATCAGCAGTACGATGATGTACACCTCGGGATGGTTGTCGGCGATGGCGTTGATGATCGACTGCATGAGCACCGTCTTACCCGTCTTGGGCTGGGCCACGATCAGTGCGCGCTGGCCCTTGCCGATGGGGGAAAAGAGGTCCACGATGCGCGTGGACATGTTGTTGTGGCCGTTGCCCGTGAGGCAGAATTTCTCGCTGGGGAACAGCGGCGTCATAAATTCGAACTGCACGCGGTCGCGGATGTACTCCGGGGCCAGACCGTTGATTTCGTTCACGCGCACCAGCGGGAAGTATTTCTCACCCTCCTTCGGGGGGCGGATCGCGCCGTTCACCGTGTCGCCGGGCTTCAGTCCGAAGAGTTTGATCTGCGAGGGCGAAACGTAGATGTCGTCGGGGGAATTGAGGTAGTTGTAGTCGGCCGAGCGGAGGAATCCGTAGCCGTCGGGCATGATCTCCAGCACGCCTTCGCCTTCGATCTCCCCTGCGAAGTCGTCCTTGGTGATGACCTCCTCTTCGATGTATCGGGGAGCCTGTTCCGTGTGGGTCTCCTGCGCGGCGGCAGGGACCGCCGTTTCCTGCACCGCCTGCACCTCCGGCGTCGCCTGCGCTTTGGGCTTGCGGCCCCGGCGTTTGGGTTCGGCCTTCGCCGGCTCTGCCGCGGGCGTTTCGGCCTGCGGAGGAGCCGCTGCGGCTTCCGGTTCGGCAGCCGTCGCCGGCTTCGTCTCCATCGGGAGTTCCGGCTCTGCCGCGGCCTCCGGCTGCGGGGCTGCGTTTTCGTTCTTCGCCAGTCGCGGACGGCGTCCGCGCGGGGCCTTGGTCTTCGGCGCGGCGGTCTGCGGGGCTGCTTCCTGCGCCGGCTCTGCGGCGGTTTCCGAAACCTCCCCTTTCGCTCCGGCCTCATTTTCCGCAGGAGCCTCCTCCGGGGTGTCCGTCCCGGCTATTTTCTCTATCAGTTCGCGCTTTTTAATCATAACGTTCTTGATACCCAATGCTTTGGCTATCTCACGCAACTCGGCAAGGCTTTTCCCTTCCAGCGCTTTCAGATCTTGCATAGTTTATTTCCGTTGAATGTGATTTTCAGAAACAGGACGGTCGTCCTGTTCGTTGGAATTCGCATGCAAAGATAGTGCATTATTTCGAATTACAAAATAAAAAAGCGCCTTTACTTCCCTGAACGGCAGGGTGAAGGGCATTGTCCGGGGCCGAAATACCTACTAATGGCGATTGCGGGTCCCGGAATTTTGCGCGACCTTTGTCCCGAAAACAATGAAACGGGGATTTTCGGCCATTGCATTGTTTGTATTGTTAATGTTTGTGTGTGAAAAACCCTTCCGCGCCGCGGAAGGGTTTTTTGTGTCAGTTTGCGGTCCGGTATTCGTTGGGCGAACACCCCACCACCTTCTTGAACAGACGCGTGAAGTGCTGCGGGTAGCGGAATCCCAGCGAGTAGGCGATTTCGCTGATCGAGCGTCCGGGGTCGAAGATGCGTTCCTTGGCGATGTCGATCACTTTGAGCTGGATGTACTCCTGCGCCGATTTCCCGGTCTCCTTCTTCACCAGGTCGCCGAAATAGTTCGCCGACAGGTGCAGCTGCTCGGCGCACCAGCGCACCGACGGCACGCCGTCCCGCTCGGGGCGGTCTCCTGCGAAATAGTCGCCCAGCAGACGCTCGAATCCGGCCAGCACGTCGCGGTTGACGTTGTTGCGCGTGATGAACTGCCGTTCGTAAAACCGTGTGCTGTAATTCAACAGCAGCTCGATGTTCGAGAGGATCAGCGTGCGGCTGTGTTTGTCGATCGCGTGTTTCAGCTCCGATTGGATGTTTTGCAGGCAGTCCATCACGACCTGGCGCTCCTGCTCCGAAAGGTGCAGGGCCTCGTTCACCTCGTAGGAGAAGAACGTGTAGCCCGCGATGTTGCGCCCGAGCGAGGTGCCGCGCAGCAGGTCGGGATGGAACAGCAGCGCCCGGCCTTTGGGCGGAACCTGCGGCTTATCCTTCACCTCCACCTCGACCACCTGTCCCGGAGCCATGAATACGAGCGTTCCCTCCTGATAGTCGTAGTAGTTACGTCCGTAGCGCAAATCGC